>WNGE01010029.1_pt1 | contig 11915 bp, 15 predicted proteins | sample 5400651 | NCBI WGS metagenome assembly WNGE01 (sample SAMN13153370, study PRJNA577476) | soil metagenome | isolation source: 60 cm soil or saprolite under grassland replicate 2 | place: USA:California | collected 2016-06-15 | reverse complement strand
GACAGCGTGCCACCCAACGTTTGAGTTGACGCGGCGGGCGACAACCACGTTACGGACAAGTTGTCGATGACAAGCCCGCTGGTTCCGCTCGCGTCCAACGATTTGTTCGATGCGTACCTCGACTATAGCGAGAAGTACGGTAACAGAATCTCGTCCCTATGTGGCGGGTCAGGAATCTCAACCCGTTGCGCCGCAAGTTCGTCCATGTTAGTTCCAAGATACCGTTCTCGCATAACAAGAAGGCATCCGTCAGCGAAGTTCATTAAGTGAAGCGATAATGACATTATTTCCTGAGTCAGTTTTTCAATGGCAAGTTTATAGTCGCCACGCTTGACCGTTTCTAGCATTGCGCTTCCGACGATGACCTCGGAAACCAAATAAAAGAGGTTCGCCTGTTTTTCGGTTGCATAAATTTCGAGTTTATCGGTTTCGTCGATTGCGGCAATCTGATCTTGGATTTTGCGGGGATCATAATGAAACGCAAATCTGTTTCTGAGTTGATTGATAAGGTTCTTGGGACTTGAGAAGTAATTCTCCATTTCGCCGAAGGCCTTTCGAGCCTCATCCGATATTGAAACGCCGAGTGACGTTTTGAGTCCGGTCTGAATGTAGGCCTTATCAATCAATTGCCAGCTTTCATAAAGTTTGCCCGCGAGAAGTCTGTCGAGCATGAAAGATAAAGAAAGATTGACGTTCTTTAGCACGGCGTCATCGGTCGGGTCGTTTACGGACCATTTTAGCCACTTCATGAGCACGGCGATCTCGTTGCGCACATGGCCCACGTGAATAAAGAACGCGCGTTCGTCAGCGGGAACTTTATCTAGTTTGGATTTGGGGACTGGTACAATAAATACTTCCATGAGTTTATAGGGAGCATCGAACGGTTGAGTTGACGCGGCGGCGCGAATTCAATCAAGCATCGCCGGACGAATCAAGTTGAGAAACACGCTCCCGCCGCTCGCGTCCAACGATTTGTTGGGGCGCGCCATGGTTTGACACGTTTGTTCAGGCGCAATGCATCGCCGCCGCAATCTTTGATCACATGCTGTTGGGTGGCACGTTGGTATTCAGGAACGAACATTGGCGGCTTTCCGCGCGGAGCGAGCCAAATTGAAACTTCGAAGTTGTCGCCGAAACCAATGTCGCGCCAGATAATCTGGTTTCGGTTGGCCCCGCGAACCCGCGTCATGTAATTGATTGCGCGAATAGCGCGAGCCTGGGCTTCACCCCTGCATGACAAGCGACCTACCTGAACATAGAAATATCCGATGTCATTTGGGTCGTGCATTAATTGAATCGCGAAATTGTCTAAGCGGGCCTTTTCATCTTCCCACGCGATGTTCCCATATTTGTCGAGCCAGAAGACGTCAGGCGTCCTTGCACTGCGCGCCGCAGAATTGCCGAAAGGCAATAAGAAAAGAATTGCGAGTAGGAATCCTGTTTTCATTACAACGATTAGCGCCCCAACGGTTGAGTTGACGGGCGGCGCGAATCCAATCAATCATCGCCGGACGAATCAAAGTTACGAAACACGCTCCCGCCGCTCGCGTCCAACGATTTGTTCGACGGCGTTTGGGTTAATGAACGAGTTCGCGTTCGTACCGTACCCAAAGCGGCGTGCGGCCGCGAAGTTCTTCATCCTTGCTTTTTCAACCCTGCAAAGTTCCCACGAACCTTGAGCGGTTGGTAGGGCCACGCGGCAGTTTTTCCTGAGACAGCATTCTTGCAGATAGCGACTTCCAGTTGGAAGCTCCCTTCGAGTTCATCCGAGCCTGTGCGCGCGGTGGTGTGAAGATAGCCAACGGTCGGATCTGCGGGTCGGCAGTTGAATTTCAACGGTCTGCCCCCGAGTTTTACCGGAAATGCGACGTGTGTTGCTTGAGCGAGCCGTCCTTCGCCGTCGGTCTCGATCAAAAGGTCCCAGCCGCCGTCGGCGCTAAGCTCGATATGATCCGGTGCTATCTTGCCGACCTGGGCGCTAGGAGTTGCCTGATCGAACCGCGGTCCACGATCGTAACCCAGGATGACGCCAGGGATGCAACGCCAGCGCGATGATGATCAGCAATATCTTCTTGCCACGCATTATTGCCGCAGTCCCAGTACTGTTGTAGAAACGATGCATAGGCTGGATTCGATTGCCATGTTCTCTTCCGAAGAATGAAAGCCGTCGAACGGTGAGTTGGCGCGGCGGCGCGAATTCAATCAAGCATCGCCGGGCCAATTATCTTGCGAAACACGCTCCCGCCGCTCGCGTCCAACGATTTGTTCGGCCCCGCCGAGTTAGGGCGCACTTGATTTTTCCAACGCGGCATTGATCTGTGCGTAAAGCGTCGGTTGAATTGGGTAGTTAGTCGACTGATGGTCCGCAACCAATTTGTGAATTTCATCTCGAAGCAGTTCGACTTCGGTGCGACCGTTTGCCGGCATTAGCATCGGCATGTCCCGTTCGATATGGGTGGCAAGCCCCGCCACACGGCGTAGAGATAATCTTTTTCGGTTGGCGGCGGTGCGCCGATCGAGATAACGTCGCCAAACAGTTTGTCACATGCTTCTCGAATTATTCGATTGTAATCCGGTTCGCTGATTGTTTTTTGGTTCATAATCCTAACCTCGTGAAGTCAATAAGGGGCCGAACGATCACGTTGACCGGGCGGCGCGATTACGAGGGCCCTTGGTGGAACAAAACAACTTGAGAAACACGCTTCCGCCGCTCCGGTCCAACGTGTTGTTATGCGGCGGCCCATGCTCTCGTGCCGATCAAAGTATCTGCCTTCTGGTAGTGCCGGAAACTCGGCAAAAGCTCAATGAGCATCCAACGTAGAGCACCGACTGTTTTTGCGCGCGGGAGAGGCTGTGAAATAGAAAGTTTCATTCCCCGACTCCAGCCCTGAACCTCTTCATGCGCGTATTTTGGAAACCAAACAGTCGCGGCTATCTTGTCCGCGACAACCGCGACCGCATGAATATCCACGAGACCTCTTTCGCGACCTTCAGCGAATACCTTTTCGGCGAGAGTAAAGTTCTCCGGGGACGACGGATGTTTGACACACACATCGGTAGGCGACATTTTCCACACGTCATCGCGAAAGACCCAGAGCACCTCAGACGGATAACCATTCTCGTTCAGGAAGCGACCGAACTGTGTGAGCGCGCTTGTAAAATCAGGAATGTCGTTCATCTATTCTCGAAGCCGCATAACGGTGCTGTTCACCGGCGGCGAGCGTAACCATTCAAGCAGCGAGGTAACAAGATTGTTTGAGAAGCATGCTATCGAGGCGTCCGGTGCAACAGCTTGTTTAGGTGCGCCTTCGGGAACCAAGGAGATGACTCACAACCGACCGCCGACAATGAATCAACCTTTTGCCCCTGTCTTCATTAACTTGAAGAGTCTCTCACACGCTAAACATCTCGGCGGCGCGTCGTCATAAGCTGATACTAGATCAGCGAAGCGGTATATAACCTTTAGCCCGTCAGGCTTGAGCAGAACCAAATATGAATAACCCGGCGCTAAACGAATTGGCCAAGCCTCTACTGCACTTGCAAACTCGACATATCTTGCCAATATTAATTCCGCCTGCGTTAGGTCTCCTACGATTTCTAAACGGCCATATCGTTGGCTGTCCTTAGTATTCCACTCTTCGATTTCGCGTCTGAATGCTCGCTCTACTTTCACGCTGCCCCCGGTATACAAATAGACTTTTAGCGATGTTGTTTTCGGAAGAGACTCAGTCTTCACCGCTTCGATCGGTGTCGAACGAGGGAGATTCAGACGCTCGAGAAGTCTCCCTAATTCTATTCTAATATCCTGACTGTAAACCTGACGTCGAAGGCGCTCCACCTCGACTTGTGAGCCCAGCTGGCCGTTACCTGTGGACACTCCCATGAGCACAAGAACGATAATTCCAGAAAACCGTCTGATAAGAGAAACCGTATGCAAAGCGGGATAGAACGTTTATGACGCACCTTTCTTCACTATTGAGAAGTCACCTAACGCTGCGCTTAAGCTGCGAGCTCACTCAACTATCGATAAAGGCTCCTCACTGCGAGTCAGCTTCAAGCGCTTCGTTGGATGGCGTCATCCGGGATAATAGTTTGACGCGTCTCCAGGTGCACGACTTGTGAGTTTCCATCCGACTTTAGGCGTAACGGTTTTGTCGGAATGCCGATAGCCGGAGGTGATCACATAGGCTCGCGACGAATGTTCGCCCGCATCGAGAATTTCAACCAGGATGTAAACGTTGCGCGGTGCAAATGCATAGAACTTCATTTCGGGCACGACGCCGTCAGCGGTTCCCACGTTTAAGGTAAATTCTTTGATCCAAGGCTGCACGTTTGGTTTGATTTCAGAAATTGTTCCGACAATTGGTTTGCTTGAGAGATATTTTCTGTATTGGTTAGGAACGTTGGGCAAACCGTTGCGAGGTTTGTCTCGATCAACGTCTTTGAGAAAGAAAGCGTCAACTTCCGGCACGGCGTTCGAGTTGGCGACCGCGTAGCAAAAATTGATTAGACGGTTTGACCAAACGAAATAATGTTGCTGTCCCCAGAGAATAGGCACGAGCGTGCCTCTGATTTGATAGACGCTTCCGTCGCCACCTGTGAGTGCGGGCGACAAGGTCAACATTCCATTTTTAATTATCGCAGCACCGTAATTAGCCGATTCCCTCCAACCGTGCGAACAGGTACTCCACCTGACGATAAACCCAACGTTCGGGTGCCAAGACAGTACGGTTCCAGCAGTGAGTCCGTCTTGGGAAAAGTAAGTCCCGACCCATTCGCTTTCTGGATTTCGATCAAGCGTTTGTTTGATTGTTTCCTGTTTAGTTTCGACAAGTTTTAGCAGCGCATCAGGAAGCGGCCCGCTCGTTTGTTGAGAATGGGCGGTCGGCAAGATGAAGATCGTGACAACCGCGAGTAACGTGATGAGAAGACTTACCTTGTTAGTCGAGGTCGGTCGCATGTTTTCAAAGTGGAGAAAAGTAAGCCATCCAACGCTGCTGTTCACGTGGGCCGAGCGAAAGCCATCCGAGCTTGAGGAGAGAAAGTTACCTGAAAGCCATGCTGTCGAGGCCTCAGGTGCAACAGCTGGTTGGGCGTGGCTCAGGCGGCAACATCAACATACGAGGAATAGCTGCTCGGCTCGGGGACAGCGTAGCCCTCTTCTTTGAGCCCCTCGATGTGGAACTCGATCGCCTGTTGGATATTGCGCTCGACTTCCTCCTTGGTTCTTCCAGTCGAGCCACAGCCGGGTAGATCGGGGGAATAGGCCGAATATCCGGTGTCTGTTTCCTCAACTATGATCAGGTATTTCTTCACGGTTTGAGTCCTGCCTGTTTCAAGATATTGTTCAACGTTCCAGGAGCGAGATCATCACCCGAATTACCCGGAATCGTTACCAATCCTGGTTTGGTCGGATGCTTGTACTGATGATGACTTCCTCTCGTCCTCACCCAGAACCACCCGTCCTTTTCAATCAACTTTACAAGGTCGCGTACCTTCACATTGAAAGAGTAGTTTTCCTTGTCCTAACGGTCAACATTCGGCCTCGCCCAACGATTGAGTTGACGCGGCGGCGCGAATCGAAGCACCCTCCGCCGCACCAAGCAAGTTAAGAAACACGCTCCCGCCGCTCGCGTCCAACGATTTGTTCGACAGCGCGTTTAGCAGAAACCTTTCTTCGCCAGTATCCACACCGCCAGGAGAGTAAAGACTACTCCCGCCGTAACAAGGATAGCGCGCAATGGACGGCGGGCAGAAACAAGTTTCCCGGTGGTGAAATCGAAGGCATACCTTTCTTTGCTTAACGTCGCGACGGTCAACTTCCGGCTCTCATCGTCAATGTTGATGTTCTCGGCCCATTCGAAATGAGAGACCGTATGAGGCAAGAAGATGGCGGTATCGACAAGATCCGCAATGCGGTACGTGCGAATTTGTTTGCCGTTCTCGAAGAAGGTAAACGCTTCGTCAGATATACTTCGAGCCCAAGGTCCGAGTCTGACAACGTGAACTCCGTCATTCGGAACAAGGACGGAGTAAGAATACCAATTAACCGTCCACATTGGATTCGTTGAACCGTCGTTTGGGTACATGCCGCTAATGGAGTACGAGGCCCGTATCCTTTGCAGTTCTTGTTTTTGCTGTTCGCGCCAATAAAGGCCATCGCGTTGCGGTTCAATTGGGGCAATCATCACAAACAGAAACTTGCCATTCGGGGAAGCAACGGAATAAGAGCGCGGTTCAAGTTCACTGTCGGCCAAGGCTAGTACCGGCGCAATGAGAATTACGAGGATTGCTAGAGTTGTGCGTACCATTGTCATTGGCGAGTTGAAGAGCTGTCGAACGGTTGAGTTGACGCGGCGGCGCGAATAAAAGCACCCTCCGCCGTACCAAGCTAGTTGCGAAACACGCACCCGCCGCTCGCGTCCAACGATTTGTTCGACAGCGTTCTATGAATTGAGCGGTTGCCTGCGCATAGGGTGCTTTGAGCGATTTGGACAGCGCTGCCAAAACGAGGTTCACACACACGACAGCCACGCATGGCGGCGCTCGGATCGACTTCAAGTCAACAAATAGACGACCTGCGTCTCGAGCTTCGTCGTGTCGTCTGTCCAATCGCCGTAGATTTCCCACGAGCACCCGCCGAAGGCGCGACCGGTCGCCGCGCGCCACGAATGGATCGCGTCATATGCGGCAGCGAGGTTGTCATAGCTACCGACATGAGTGGTCATGGCGACCTCGCCTGCGGGCGTCTCTGTACAGATTACCTCGCCATCGCCCTCAAAGGGCCGAATGACCTGAACGCCGAAGTCAATGTCCATCGCTGCATCACCATGGGTGGGATGATGGTAGAGGAAGCAATTATGCCCGTTGGTTCGCAGGCCTTTATGGCGGCGGAGGAACTCCCAGACGAGATCAAGCGCCGGCTTCCAGATGCGGCCAACGTCTCGACTGAGCGCGCGCCGCCGCACCGCGGCGAGCGACTGCGCGCTGACGGTTTTGGTGACAACCTGATAATTCATCAAAGGTTGCCTCTTTACTCTTTCAATTTGGGCAACGAAAGCTGTCGAACGTCTGAGTTGACGCGGCGGCGCGCATCAAAGCACCCTTCGCCGCATCAAGCAAGTTGCGAGAAGCGCTCCCGCCGCTCGCGTCCAACGATTTGTTCGGTCGCGCCGACAAGAAAACACGTTACTTCAACAACGTGAGCCGCGCAACGCCCAAGGCAGCAAACAGTCCAGCGAGCCTGCTGACACCTTCCAGCCGATTCGTAATGACAATAAAGCGGTCAGATTGTGCGAGTTTGGTTTCATCGGGCAAGAGCAAGTTAAAGTAGCCAAGATTCTCTGGTCGCCGAAGCCGTTGCGAAAAAAAGAGAAATGCAGGTGTGATAGACAGGAGAAAAATCAACGGCCAAGAAACTGCGGCATCGAGTATTGCGACTCCAAAGGTCGTCAAGAGTGCGCAGGCAACAAAGGTCGTGACGAACTGGCGCGAGAACCAGACGAAGTGTAGATAGAGTTTATTATGATAGCGCCATCGGTGGAGTGGTCCAGCGGGTAGAATTGAATAAGCGGCTCCAAACATGAAACTATAAATCCAGCCGGAGACAAAGCCGTCAAGCAGTGCGAGCACTAACAACAAGGCAAGTTTCATCACCCGCTCACCTATTCTTCATTGAGAATTCGAAAGCGACCGAACGTCTGAGTTGACGCAGCGGCGCGAATTCAATCAAGCATCGCCGGACGAATCAAGTTGAGAAACACGCCTCCGCCGCTCGCGTCCAACGAAATTGTTAGGTTGCGAGCTCATTATGCGCCCAATAGCGCCGCCAGCTCAGGACCTACCGTACCGGCATAAAGTGGAAGACGGTGCCTTCTGGATCCTCGAAGCCCAGATTCGGACCGAAGCGCCGAAGGGGAATTCCCGCTGCGCGAAGCGCGGCCTCGGCGGCGGCCGGATCGGGAACGCGCAGCGCCACGTGGTGGGGCTGGCGCACCGGCTCGTCGCCTTCGGCTTGAAACAGCGCCACCTGCGAGCCGTCGTCCCCAACGCGGACGAACGCCATGGTCTGCGCTTGGTGCTCAATCTGCAGACCCAGGACGTCGCGAAACCAGGCGACCGCGCGCGGCAGATCGCGATAGCGAATGCCAACGTGATCGATCCCTCGGCTGTCAAATAGTGCCATCAGGTCCTCCATTCCATGAGCGCCCCGACGATGGATCATCGCGGGCTTTTGCAGACGCGAACTGACGTCCTCGCAACCTAACGGTTGAGTTGACGCGGCGGCGCGAATCAAAGCCCCTGCGCCGCACCAAGCAAGTTGCGAAACACGCTCCCGCCGCTCGCGTCCAACGTGTTGTTCGATTGCACGTTACGATAAGCTGAAGACGACGCATAATCATCCGCGACAAACGCTTCTATAGTTGCAAAATGCACCCGCAGCAGCTTCTCCACGTCTGCAGTAGAACAATTGCCTAATCGTACCCACACAACTTTCGGAGGAAACCCCAACAATAAACTACGTTGATGCAGGTCCGAATCTTTTGAGCAAATAATCAGAAAGTTGTCCTGGGCGTATTTCCAAACCACCAGATCATCTGAGGCTTTCAACCCAACGTCCCGAACATGAATCGATTCAGGAAAGAGATCATGGAGTAGCTGCACAAGCTTCGGAGACAGGTTCTCGTCGAAGAGCAACTTCATGCGGCCGGCACAGTAATCAGTCTTCGCTCTCGGTCTGCGGCAAACGCGATACACGCCTTCAGATCTTCGCGAGTGAGGTCGGGAAAATCTTCAAGTATCTGGCTTCCGTCATGTCGGAGGCGAGATACTCCAAGACCTCATACACAGTAATTCGCAAGCCGCGAACACAAGGTTTGCCTCCCCGTTTGTTTGGGTCAATGGTGATGTAGTCCCGATAATCCATGGATTGAGATTATGGCTGGATGATTAGCAACGTCAAGAGTCAGGAAGCAATCGAACGTTTGAGTTCAGGTGGCGCGGGCGATGCCATGCAAGCCGCGCCGGACAAAGCTAGTTGAGAAGGGCGCTATCCCGCGCTCACCTGCAACGAATTCGTTCGCGACAAGAATCCTTAATTCGTTCGCGACAAGAATCCTTAATTCGTTCGGTGGCGTGTGAATGGAACGCGATGTTCCGATTACCTTTCTTACGCCTCCGGCAGCGACATTATTCTTGCCCTATGCTGGTTCGTTAAGAAAGGCGAGCTACTCACGGCACTGTCGAGCGAAGCCTTGAGAATTTGGCCTTGTGCCGAAACGAGAACGCCTATGATATAGAACCAAACACCAACAATAAGACCAGAGACAATTGTTAAAACACCGATAGCGAATGTTGCGTCCCCTGCTCGCCCGTTCACAATGAACATGAGCCCTACGATCCCAAGCAGGACAGCGACGATTACACCCATCCCTTTAATAATTCCGCCAAATCCATTTGTCACCCTCGCTACAAGGTAAGCATCATTATACCGATGCGTGAGTGCTATCACCTGCTTGGTAAGAAGCTGAGTTGTGCCCGTTTGCGCTAGCGGGTTAATTGGTGTCGGCGGATTGGCGACTAACTCCGCTACGTTCATCCAAGTGGTGGTCCCTGATTTCAGGGCTTCATGATAGCTGCCACCTGACGACCTTGCGACCACGTGGCTACCGGACAACTCTCCAGAGCGAAACTTACCGACAATGTCTTCTAATGTAAGTTGCCCGATAAAACCTCCATCCTTGTTCTTTGCGACAAAATAATAATCCATATTTTACTCCTCTCAAGAACCAAACTAGATTTTGGAAGCGAGGTCGCAAAACTCTATCGCTGAAAGTGCAGGATCTTATTTTTGACACCGAGTGAAGCCATCGAACGCTCACGTTGACCGGGCGGCGCGATTACGAAGACCTCCGGAGAAGCAAGGCAACTTGGAAAACACGCTTCCGCCGCTCCGGTCCAACGTGTGGTTCGATGCAGCCCACGTTGCAACGAACATCAAACATACTGAACACGGTTGAGTTGACGCGGCGGCGCGCATCAAAGCACCCTTCGCCGCATCGAGTTAGTTGCGAGAGGCGCTCCCGCCGCTCGCGTCCAACGATTTGTTGGGCAACCGCTCCTAGCTCTCCCGATTTCTCTTAGCGATCTCAGACATAAGCCAGGTTATCCAACGTTTATAGTACTGAGTGCGCCAGTTACCCGCAGTGAGTTTTTCGAATTCCGCCGTCATGGTTACGTCGCATACATAAGCCGTGAGAGTGTGCTTCTTATCGTCCAAGTAATGAGTTCCGTCTGGAGGTTGCGTTGCGCCTCCCGCCACAGGTTCAACTGCAATTTCAAAAGCGAAGTATCCCTGTCGAACGAGACGGATTATATGTCTTTCTGGACCACTCAACGTCTGCAATTGCACCTTCGTATGTTGCGGAAGCCGAAGCCCGCCCATGATCTCCCATCGGAACGCCGCAGTTTGCGTCTTGCTAAATCGGTTAGAGTCATATCCCGCAAAGTCAGAGGGAGGTAATTCAACCTGATCCGGTAATTTCACTATAGCGTTCGATGGCATCACTTGAAGGCGCGGAGCACCAAGTGCTACGCCCACGCCAGTTCCGGCTCGCTGAATGTCTCGCAAGTCAGACAGCAGTTTGTATTGTAAGAGTTCGGCGCAGTAACTGGATATTTGGTCAGGGCTTTGAGGAGTTTCATTTAGCTCAAGAGTTAAACTAGTTAGATCCATGATGCGTTGATAGGCTGGATCAAATGCCCGATCTGGATCGGGACGCAGGATTGGCGGACGACGAGTCGCATCATCGATGATCACGACGGATGCGAACTTGATTTCTTCGCGGGAGGGCTTGAGCCCCGTGAGGACAGCTACTACGAGAGTTATCGCTCCGATTCCAAGGGCGGAAATAATTCGCGGCCACATTTCGTCGCCGCTCCAGTTCATCCATACAAGATACGCGGCGGCGACTAACAACAAGCCAACGCCAGCTAGAGCAAAAGCCCAAAAGATGGACATCTTTTGCCACCTCCGATCCATCCGTTTGCTCACCACAAGTTTGGTTGCCCAACGCTTGGCTTCAGCGGCGCGGCGCGAACCCACACAAGCTACGTCGCAGAAAATACCAGGAAAAGGATGCTATCGCCGCGTCCGCTGCAAGCCATCGTTATACCGCGGGATCATTTTGGCGTGGGCGTTTGCACATACCAGCCTTCGTCGTCGGCCATTTCGAGACGCATCGCTTGTCCATTACGAATAATGAATAACAATTTACGAGTGTTCGCATTCGACGTTGGCGCAGTCACCCGATATGGTTTTTCCTCCTCAAGCGCACGCGGAGAACCAGTGGCGGGCCATCGCTGCACGAACCCAGGAGGAACAACACCATATGTGATTTTTGGGAAACGCGAGGGAGTGGTTTGATCCGTCGGCACGATTTCCCACATTGCGCGCTCCGGTGCATACATCGAGAGGTCGTTGGCAGATACGTCAGTTACAGCGATGGCTGACACCTGGCCGTTGCCAGAAAACTTAAACGTCGGAGGAACTCTTCCGTCGATTTCGATCTCGGGGTCGCGCTCAAAGAAATCCTGGCAATGAGGCACAGACAAAACAAAGAAGCCGATGGCCGCACAGCAAAAGAACCTTCCATTGAGATGCTTGACGAAGTTCATCGCTTGAACATAGAGAAGCGGTATAACGGTGGAGTTGACGCGGCGGCGCGCATCAAAGCATCTTCCGTCGCACCAAGTTAGCTACAAAACACGCTCCCGCCGCTCGCGTCCAACGATTTGTTATCTGGCGCCCTTTGCGGGTTTGCGTGTGGCGCAAAGAATTTCACATCATCGAGCGAGCCGCTTACTTCCACAACGATGGAACCGTTTCTGAAATATAAGTATGCGTAGCCTGTGTT
>WNGE01012796.1_pt1 | contig 11917 bp, 11 predicted proteins | sample 5400651 | NCBI WGS metagenome assembly WNGE01 (sample SAMN13153370, study PRJNA577476) | soil metagenome | isolation source: 60 cm soil or saprolite under grassland replicate 2 | place: USA:California | collected 2016-06-15 | reverse complement strand
ACCGCTCGCTGCTCACCTGCTTCGAGTCGGACCATGGCGCCTTCTGCGACATCTGCATGGGTGAGGCGATGTTGGCAGCACAGTTCGCGGCCCGCGGCGCCTCGCTCCAGAAGATTCGCGGCGCTATCGACCGTCAGTTCGGAACGTAGGGCTCCGCGCCTCCAGCCGCTGCCGCGGTAGCCCCGCGATCCGCACCAGTACCCGCTGCGCTCCGCGTGCCAGCGCCCGCCCGAGGTTCCCCTCGCCCGACACGGCAGGTCCCACGTCGCCCCTGAGCCAGCGCGACAGCTCCTCGAGGTCGGTGTCGTTGAGCGTCGTCACTTCGAGCCGGCACAGAAAATAGAATCGGCCCGAGCCGCCGGCCCGGAGCGGCACGGTGTAGGGAATGTCGAGCGCGCGCGCCAATGCCTCGGGCGTGGCGTAGCGGGTCACGCTGCCGCCGGTGCGGATCAGGACGAAATCATCGGCGAGGGGATCGTGGCGGGCGACCGCGTCCCAGGGCACTTCGCGCACGAACTGATCGAACCAGCTGGCGCGCACCTTCCACAGCTCGAGGCTGTAGTGCAGCCGCAGGGGGAACCCCGAGCGCATCAACGCGACGAACTGCCCGTCGCTGAGCAGGCCCGTGCTCTGAACCCGCGGCACGGCGCTCTGGAGCGTGACCGTGAGCGCCGGCGTCTGCGCCGCCGCAGCGGGGACGGCCGCGGCGCCCCACACCACGGTGCAGCCGAGGAGCACCGGCCCGCGCCGCACCCTAGAACCGGTGGTCGAGTCGTACCGTGAAGCGCAGCGGCTCGCCGGTCGTCACCGCCTTGGCGAGGTAGAGCCCGAACCCGCCTCCGTCCACGCCGAGGCCGAGGTCGGCGAGCCAGCTGCCGAGCGTGGGCAGCCGGTCGCTGGGCAGCCGCCCGGGCCCGTTTCCCACGAGCCACGCCTGCCCCGCGTCGCCGAACACGACCAGGTCCAGGCCCTCGAAGCTGAGCAGCGAGCGGCTCTCCTCCCGTCCCTCTTCGTCGCGCGTGGAGCTGTACGACCAGTGGAGCGACAGATGCCCGCGGTACTCGCCCTGGAGCATGAGCACGCGGTCGCACGCGGCGACGAGCGTCCCGGCGAAGCCCGGAGCGGTGATGTCGCGGTTGCAGGCGCTGGCCCTGAAGCCGTACCCGGTCATCGGATCGGGGCCGCCCAGCGACAGGCGGCGTTGCAGCGGGAGCGGGTCGCCGCCCAGCCAGCCGCCGGCCAGGAGGCGCAGATTCACTCGTCCGGTGGGGCTTACGCGGGCGTAGCGCCGCACGTCGAGGAAGGCCCAGTTGAAGGCGTACGAGCCGTCGGTCGGGATCGGCCCCCGGACGGCCGCCGGGACCCCGGTCTGGGGCGCGACGTCCGTGCTGCGCGAGTGATCCAACGTGGCGCGGACCACCCAGCCCGTCGTGGGATCGTCCACGTCGTTGCGCGTGTCGAGCGTCGCGTTGGCGCTGACGGTGGTGTAGTGGCCCTCATCGACCGGCGGGTTGGGCCGCCACGTGTCCGAATTGCGCAACAGCGTCCAGGGGTCGCGGGCCGCGACGCTGCTCTCCCAGTCGCGCCGCAGCTCCAGGGTGATCGCGATCGGCCGCTCGGGATGCGCGAACCAGCGCGCCGCCAGCCCCTTGTTCAGGTAATAGTCGCGGTAGTCGCGGGCGAACAGGAATGCGCTCCAGCCCACTTCGGCGTTGCGGAGTCCCCACTCTTCGACCGGCGCCACCACGTCGTACGCGCGGAACCCGATGCCGAAGGGCCGGACGTCGCCCGACCGGAGCTCGGCGCGGAGCATGTAGCCCAGATCGCTGCGGCTGTCGCTCAAGTCGCCCGCCGAACGAAATACACCCAGCGCGTCCAACCGGAACCGCACGTTGTCCTGCAGCTTCCAGTCGAACAGCGGGCCGAACACGATCGGCAGGCCTTCGACGCGGTTGAACGTCCCGCCGGTCGCGATCGTCAGCGAGGAGCGGGAGTCGGCGGTGCCCCACGACACGCGCGCCCCGGGGTTCCACAGGCGCCGCCGCAGGTTCGGCGCGTAGGCGATCTCGTCCCCTTCGCTCCGGACGCGATAGAGCAGGGGCTCGCGGTACTCGCGCAGCTCGCCGCCGATGCGGGCCTCGGCCGCGCCCAGGGCCGTCCCTCCCACGACGATCAGGCCTCCGGTGATCTCGGCGCCCGGCTCGAGCAGCGCGTCGCCGTTGATGACCAGGAGCGTGCCCTGAATGCGCCCGCCGACCAGCGCCGGCCCGTTCCGCACCGCTACGTCGCCGCGCCATTCGTTGCCGCGCGGCAGCCGGGTGCGGCCCACCAGGCGCGTGGTGCCGGGCGCGTTGTAGAAGCTGATCACCTCGTCGGCCACCACGCGCGGCAGCTCGCGAGCCTGGAGCGTGGCGCCCGAGCTGTCGGGGTGGATGACGATGGTGGTGTCCTGGGCGGTCGCCAGAACTAGAAGAAGCGCGAGCATGAATGAGCCTTGGTTGGGGCCGTCGGGCGGCGGTGCAGGGGCCGTGCCGGGCCGCGCGGACCGGAATCGCGGCCGGCACCGGCGTGCCGGGAGGCCGACCGTGTCATCCCGCCACGTTGCGGGGCGGCTCGATCCCGAGCCGCCGCATCCGCCGGTAGAGGTTGGCGCGGTCGGTGGAGAGGCGGCGGGCGGCCTCCGCCACGTTGCCGCGCGACGCCGACAGGGCGCGGGCGATCAGCTCGCGCTCGTGCCCGTCGAGCGCCTCCGCGAGCGCGGTGTCCTGCCACGTCGCGTCGCCCGGCGAAGCCGCCGGCCGCCGCCCGCCGTCCGGCGCGGCGGGCAGCACGCGCGTCACGTCGTCGGCGACGATGATGTCGCCGGTTGCCAGAATGGCGAGGCGCTCCACGATGTTCGCCAGCTCCCGGACGTTGCCGGGCCAGCGGTAGGCCCCGAGCAGCTGCAAGGCGCCCGCGTCGAACCGCACCGGCCGGCCGAGCCGCATCGCGGAACGCGCGGCGAAGTGGCGCACCAGCGGCGGAACGTCTTCGGGCCGGTCCCGCAGCGGTGGGATGGCGACCGGCAGGACGTTGAGGCGGAACCAGAGGTCCTCGCGGAACTGCCGGTGCTGCACCGCGTGCCCGAGATCCTTGTTCGTGGCCGCGAGGACGCGCACGTTGACCGTCAGCGGTCGCTCGCCCCCCAGCCGCTCCACCACGCCGGTCTCGAGCACGCGCAGCAGCTTGGCCTGCGCCTCGGAGGACAGGTCCCCCACCTCGTCGAGGAACAGCGTGCCGCCATCGGCCAGCTCGAAGCGCCCCTGGCGGCGCTCGGTGGCGCCGGTGAAAGCGCCGCGCTCGTGGCCGAACATCTCCGATTCCACGAGGTCGCGCGGGATCGCCGCGCTGTTCACCGTGACGAACGGCTTTCCGGCCCGCGCGCTCTGGCGGTGGATCGCGGCCGCGACCAGCTCCTTGCCGGTCCCCGACTCCCCCGTGATCAGCACGCGCGACTCGGTCGGCGCGATGCGCGCGATCATCGCCCGCAGCTCGTCCATCGCGCCGCTCGTTCCGACGAGCGGGTCGGCGTGCCCCAGTTGCTCGTGCAGGCGCCGGTTCTCGGCGAGCGTCCGGCCCAGCTCGAGCGCGCCGCGCAACGCCACCAGGACCCCCTCGGGGGTGAGCGGCTTCTCGAGGAACTGGAACGCGCCCAGCTTGGTGGCCCGCACGGCATCGGCGAGATTCGCCTTGCCGCTCATCATCACCACCGGCACGTCCGGGGTTCGCTTCTTGAGTTGCTCCAGCGTGGTGAGCCCGTCGGGGCCGGGGGGCATCATCAGGTCGAGAAGCACCGCGTCGGGCGGATCTTCGCCCACGAGCGCGAGCGCCGCCTGGCCGTTCGGGGCCTCGACCGTCTCGAACCCCTCGGACTGGAGCAGCGCGCTCACCATCCTGCGGATATTGGCTTCGTCGTCGACCAGCAGGATGCGGGGGGTCATGGAAACACGATCGCGAAGGTCGCGCCGCCGCCGGGCGTCTCGGTGACGGCGATCGTGCCGCGGTGGGCCTCGAGCGCCTGGCGCACCAGCGCCAGCCCCAGCCCCGTCCCGTCGGTCTTCGTGGTGAAGTACGGCTCGAACACGCGCAGCCGCAGGTCGTCGGGGATCCCCGGGCCGTGGTCGGCGATCGTGACGGCGAGCCCGCTGCCGTCGCCGGTCACGGTCACGTCGATCGCGCCGCACCCCTGCATCGCCTCGGCGGCGTTGCGGAGCAGATTCGCGAAGGCGCGGCGCAGCGGATCGTAGTGCCCCATCAGCGCGCGCCGGCCGCCGTTCGCCTTGACCCGCACCGTCACCGCGTCGGGGACGGCCGTCCGGCCGAGCTCGTCCAGCAACTCCACCAGGTCCACCTCGCTCTGCGGGCCTTCGGGAAGCCGTCCGAAGTCCGCGAACTCTCGCGCCAGCCGCTCGAGCCGATCGGTCTCCGAGTCGAGCACCTGCATCGCCGTGTCTGTCCGCCCGTCCTGTCCTTTAGGGTCCGGCCGTCCGGCCGTCCGACGCATTTGGTCTACCGCGATCCGCATCGAGGTCAGCGGATTCTTGATCTCGTGTGCGACGCGCCGCGCGACTTCGCGGAACGCCCGGAGGCGCTCGGCCTCGAGCTCCCGGTCGCGCGCGGCGGCGAGCGCGTCGGCCAGCTCGCGCAGCGCCTGGCGCAGCGCCTCGAACTCGGGCGCGCCGCGCGTGATCGGACTCGCCGGGATCGGCTCGCGCCGCCGGATCAGCTGCGTCCACCCGACCAGCTCGTCGATGGGGCGCGACAGCTGGCGCGAGAGATGGCCCGCGAGGTTCACCGCGGCGTACAACACGACCGCGCCGAGCAGCAGGATCACGACGGCGAACCCGGCCGTGTAGAAGCGCAGAAACATTTCGGCGCGACGGGCGAGGCTGACCGAGGCCGAGACCTGGTCCAGGTGCTGGCGCAGCAGGGCGCGCTCGCGCGGGGCCAGATGGAGTGTGTCCACCCCCTCGAGCAGCGTCCGGGCCGAAACGGCCACGCGTTCCGAGGAGGCGCGCGCCCCCGCCGTGGGCAGCAGCGTGCGCACCGACACCACCCACCCGGCGACGGCGAGGACCGTCGGCACCGCGGTCATGGCGACGAGGATGAGGAAGATTCGCCGCTGGAACGGTTGCGCCATATTTGAGGCGCAATCTAGGCGTTGGGCGCGGCTGTGACAATTCGACACATACCGATTGCGGATTTGGAAGGGGGAGTATCGAATCCGCAATCCGCAACCCGAAATCCGCAATGGTGGGGGGAGCCGATGAAGGCGCATACGCACTATTTGTGGTTCAACACGAAGCGCCGTCAGGAGATCATCGACATCAGCGACGAGGTGGCCCGCGAGGTGGAAAAGAGCGGCGTCGCGGAGGGGTTCGTGCTGGTGAGCGCGATGCACATCTCGGCCTCGGTGTTCGTGAACGACCACGAATCCGGGCTATGGCAGGACATCCTCGACTGGCTCGAGGGCACGGTCGCGCCCTGGGACCCGAAGCGCTACCGCCATAACGAGACGGGGGAGGACAACGCGGCGGCGCACTTACGGAGCCTGACGGTCGGGCACGAGGTCATCGTCCCGATCACCGGCGGCAAGCTCGATGTCGGACCCTGGCAGCGGGTGTTCTACGGGGAGTGGGACGGCCAGCGCAAGAAACGGGTGATCATCAAGGTGGTGGGGACTTGACGCGGCAGTCCCGCATATGCACTGTATCAGTACAGTAACACGCACGGATTCCCGATGTTCGAGCGGATCGACCCCCGCAGTTCCACGCCGCTGTACGCCCAAATCGCCGGCCGCCTCAAGGTCGCGATTGCCGCAGGCGAGCTGCGTCCCGCGGAGGCCCTCCCGTCGGTGCGCGAGCTGGCCGCGCGCCTGCGGGTGAACCCCGCGACGGTGGTCCAGGCCTACCGCGACCTCGAAGCCGAGGGCTTCGTCGAGATCCGCCACGGCGCGGGCACGTTCGTCCGCGAGCTCGCACCGGGACGGCGCTCCCGGGAGCGCGCCCGCCAGGCGACTGCCTTGGTGCGGCAGCTGCTCGCCGACGCGCGGCGAGCCGGTGTGTCGCTCGCCGAGCTGCAGGCGGCCATCGAAGAGGAGCTCGGAGTGACAACCTCATGAGTCACGCCATCGAGATCGAAGGGCTGCGCTATCGAGCGGGGAAGGCGTTCGAGATCGCAAACCTGGCCCTGCACGTCCCGGCCGGCGCCATTTACGGCTTCCTCGGACCGAATGGCTCTGGAAAGACCACCACGATCCGTCTCGTGCTCGGACTGCTCCGCCCGCTGGCGGGACGGATCACCGTCCTGGGCCATCCGATGCCGGCCGATGCGCCGCGCGTCTTGGCCCGCGTGGGATATGTGCCCGAGCAACCGCACCTCGATCCGACGCTCACCTTGCGTGAGACCCTGCAGTTCCAGGCGGCGTTCTATCCGACCTGGGACTCGCCACGAGCCGAATTACTGTTGAGACAGTTCGACCTCGACGAGCATCGCGTGTTTGGGCGCCTGTCCAAAGGACAGAAGGCCAAAGCGATGATCCTGCTGGCTCTGGCTCAACGGGGCGACCTCCTGGTCCTCGACGAACCCACGGACGGACTCGACCCCGTGGTGCGCCGGGACATCCTCGCGGCGCTGGTCGATTACGTCTCCCAGCAGCAAGCGACCATCTTCATCTCCAGCCACCTGGTGCACGAGCTGGAGCGGATCTGCGACTGGGTCGGCGTGATGGACGATGGCAGGCTCGTTACCGAAGTCCCAATGCACCGCTTCAAGAACGGCATCAAGCGGCTGCGCGTTGCAGGCGCCCCCTTGACTCTCGATCGCGCGCCGTTCGTGCTCCTCGCGCGCGAATCTGCCAACGGCGGCCCGGAAACGTGGGTGGTCCGCGAGTGGGAGCCCGAGATGGCGGCCTATTTCCAGACCATCGGTGCCTCACTCCAGGACGTGATCGACCTGGACCTCGAGGAGGGATTCGTGGAACTGCTCCGCACATTCCGCTCGCCCAGCAAGGAGGCCACGCATGTTTCGGGCGATTCTCCTTAGCCAGTGGAAGTGGTCCCGCCTGGTCGTGGCCCTCGGCACGATCGCGGGCTTCGCCCTCCCGATCATCTCGCTCCAAGGCGCGGCGTCGGCGGGCCGCAACGCGTTGGAGGCGGAGGAACTGCTCCGCGCCGTACGATCCTGGGGAACGCTCTATCCCGTGCTGGCAGGTGCCCTCGGCTTGTTGGTCGCGATCGCCACCTGGGCCCCCGATCACCGCGGCCGGCACGTCCACGCGCTTTCGCTGCCGCTCCCCCGGTGGCGCTACGTCCTGCTCCGGTTCGGAAGCGGCGTGACGGTGCTCGCGGCGCCGATCGTCGCCGTCTTTCTCGGTGCGCTGCTCGCGACCTGGAGCGCCACGCTTCCGTCGGGCCTCCAGGGATACCCCGTAGCTCTGGGGTTCCGGTTCGCCCTGGCCGTCCTCCTCGCGTACGCGGTGTTCTTCGCCGTCTCAGCCGGAACGGCGCGAACCGCGGGCATCATCCTCGCGAGTGTCGGCGCGCTCATCGTCGTACAGATCATCGCGTCCGTCGCCAACCTTGACCTGGACTTGCTCGGGACGATGCAGGGGGCCGTCCTCAACTGGCCCGGACCGCTGGCGGTGTTCACCGGCCGCTGGATGCTTGTCGATGTGTAGGCGCGTTTGGTCGCTCGCCCTGCTCTGCGCGGCCGCAGCTCCCTCGACACGCGCCCAGGGCCCGGATGCGCTGACGCTCCAGCGGCTGCGGGCCGACAGCCTCCTGCGCGCGTGGCGGGAGGCGAGCGCAATCGCCGAGCTCGTCGACAGCCTGGAGCGCGATCGCGCGCGGGCGGGGAAGGACACGATCAGCGTCGGCGCGATCCGCATCATCGCGAACCCGTCGCCGCTGCCGTTGCGGGAAGCTGCACGCCGTGCCTGGCCGGTGGTCGACAGCCTCTATGGCTCGGAGTCGCAGCGGCTCACCGACCGGCCGTACGTCATCCACGCAGTCGACCCGGACACCGCCCTCGAACGAGCCCCGGTCCGGGTGGGGATGGACGTGCCGTGGGATCTCGACGTCGAGGCCCTGACCGCGTTGCTCCTCAGAAACGTTCCCGCACCCCCGCCGGACACGGGGCTCGCGACCTGGCTCGGCGGTCCCGTGCGGCCATCCGCTCCCACACCGAACGAGCTGGGCGCGGTGTACGTGGAGCTCGAAGGACGGGGCCTGCACCGAGCTGCTGCGCTCCGTGCCACCCTGGACACTCCCCAGCCCGCTCAGTCCCTGGGCGCACCGCACCCTGCTCCAGGTCGCCTTGCGGCTCGGTGGACGCGAGGCGTACCACCGACTGCTCGCGTCGCCCGACGCGCTGCTCGCGGCGCGCCTCAGTGCCGCCGCGGGCGTGGGCATCGATTCCCTCGTCGCCCGCTGGCGCGGCGAAATCCTTGCCTCGCGACCCAGACCCGTGTCGCTGCCGCCCTGGGGCGCCTGGGTTGTCATCGGGTGGGTAGCGTTCTTCGCAGCGTGCGGCTTCCGGAGCTCACGATGGCGCTTGGGCTGAAGCGCTGGGTCGCCGCCACAGTCCTCGGGCTGGGTGCCGTGGCTCTCGCCTATTTACCGCCTCGTGGCGCGCGTGCGGACCGGTACCGGAGCCACTTCATGATTACGCCGGTCCTGCGGCCGACCGCGGCCAGACTGCGTGTCCAGGGGCTGGCCGAAGAGTGGCGCACCGCCCATGCTGCGGTCCGCCTGATTGAGGGTCGGGAGGAGGTCGCGGCAGCCGCCCGCAGCCCGACCGTCCTTCTAACGGGGTCCGATTCGATCCCCGCCGCTGCGCGCCTGCGGGTCGCCGCGGCGCTCGACACCGTTTGGCGCCGCTTGGGTCTGGGCGAGACGAAGATCACCGTCGGCGTGATCATCGAGCTGAGCGCTGCACACCCGGCAGCCTCCCATACTCCGAAGATGAGCCGCGAAACGCCCGCCTACCTGTTGCCCGATTCCAGCGACCGGACTACTTGTATCGCGCTGATCCCGGCCAGTGTTTACTGGACCAGCGTCATCCTCGGCCGGCAGCCGACCGGGCAGCCGTCCGGCCACCCGCACCTGCAACTGTGGCTCAAGGGCGTGCTCGGGCCATGCGCGTTTTACGCCGCGTTCGGCGCGCCCGGCAAGCCGGTGCTACGCTGGCTCGGCCGGCGCGGCTTCGATGTGGCACTGTATCCCGACTGGGACACCGCCCCGGGCGTGGCCCCGAGCAGCGCCGGGTTTATGACGTACGAGCGCCGGACGCAGTGGGCTTGGGACCTCGTCTACCATCAGACCTTCACAGCGGTCGGCTGCCTCGCCGGGCGTTCCACGTCATGCCGGGCGGCCGTCGTGGGATCGGCGGATCGGGCCGCGGGCGACTCCGTGCCGCGGTTGATAGCCTCGAATCGATCGTGGTGGCGGCAGCAGCAGCTCGTGGGCGGCGAGCGCTACCTGGCAGACGTAGCGCGCGAGGTCGGGCGCGAGCGGTTCCTGCGGTTTTGGAACTCGTCGTTGCCGGTCGACACCGCGTTGGCGGCCGCGCTGAGAGCCCCTGTGGGCGAGTGGACCGCGCGTTGGCAGCGGCGTTTCGCACCGCGCCTGCCGCTCGGTCCGGCGGCGCCGTTGAGCGCAACGCTGCTTGGCATCGTGCTCGGCGGAGCAGCGGTCGCGAGCGTCCTGCTCACCGCGTCGCGCCGTGAGGTCCGATGATCAGGTCTGAACTGCCATCTCGAGCAGCCGTGCTGGCGTTCGTTGCGGCGGTCAGCGCGCCGGCCGCGGCGCACGGGCAAGCGAACCGCTGGGAGCGGACCGTCGCAACTCAGTTGCAGCGTGCCGTGACCACACTCCATCCCAAAGGGTTCGAGCGGGCCCGGCTCACCCGCCGGGGACCGCTCAACGCCGAGGAGTCGGAATCCTTCCCGGTGACGTTAGAGGCGGGGCGGTCGTACTCGGTTATCGGCGTTTGTGACGACGACTGCACGGGCCTCGGCCTCGTGCTGTCCACTCCCACCGGCAGCGAACTCGTGGCAGATCAGACCGGTGACAACGTGCCCGTTGTGGAGTTCACCCCACGAGAAGCGACGTCTTACCGTATCCGCGTGATCATGGTGGGCTGCCGGCTGAATCCCTGCTGGTACGGTGTCGCGATAGTGGAAAAGCGCTAGGCCAGCTATGCCATTCGCCACAGTACCAATGGGTTAGGCCGTTTCCCTCCCGCTCCCTATAGTGTTTCGCACGTAAGTTGTTTATTATCAACAGTTCATGAATCTGGCAGACGAATAGCGGTGGGGTCGGATCATCAGGCGGCGCCCGAGAGTCCCGGCACTGGGCCGGGGCAGCGCGCCGGCGCGCCGAGGTGAGACCGGCGACCCTCCGCAGCGACTCCTGCCAGCACAATCGACAGGCGACCGAGTGGACGCGCATCGACGCGAAACTCGCGCCACCAACAAGAGCCCGACGCGGTCACGTGACGTCGCCGCCCTCCCCGCATGTGTTCGCGAGGCGAGGACCCGACGGACGCGCATGCCCGTCGCGAGCCGGGAATTGAGTAACACATGACATCACAACCGCACGCGCATTTGCCACGACCCACGCACAAAGAACCCCCCGCCCACGCCCCCAACGCCGCGCTGCTGATCGACTTCGACAACGTCACGATGGGTATTCGCTCCGACCTCCAGACGGAGCTGAAGCGGCTGCTGCAGTCCGAGATCATCCGCGGCAAGGTCGCCGTCCAGCGCGCCTACGCCGACTGGCGCCGCTACCCGCAGTACATCGTGCCCCTGTCCGAGTCCTCCATCGATCTCATCTTCGCGCCGGCGTACGGGTCGAACAAGAAGAACGCCACCGACATCCGGCTCGCCATCGACGCGCTGGAGCTGGTGTTCACGCGGCCCGAGATCGGGACCTTCATCCTCCTCTCCGGCGACTCGGACTTCTCCTCTCTCGTCCTGAAGCTCAAGGAGTACGGCAAGTATGTGATCGGCGTAGGGATCCGCGAGTCGTCGAGCGACCTGCTGATCCAGAACTGCGACGAGTACTACTCCTACAACGAGCTGGCCGGCTTCACCAAGGAGAGCGACGTCGAGTACGTGCGCCGCGATCCCTGGGAGCTGGTGGTCGAGGCGGTGAAGCAGATGACGGCGCACAACGACGTCATGCGCTCCGACCGCCTGAAGCAGGTGATGCAGGAGATCGACCCCAACTTCGACGAGAAGGACGCGGGCTTCTCCCGCTTCAGCAAGTTCGTGGTCGAGGCGGCCCACCGCGGCATGATCGCGCTCACCCGGCTCGACAACGGCCAGTACGAAATTGCCCTCGGCCCGCAGGTGGTGGGCGCGCTGGCGCAACCCGCGCTCGGCGCCGGCTCCTCTCTCCCGGCGGTCGAACGGCCGCGCGAGCGCGAAGGCCGGGGTGGTAGCCGCCGCGGTGGACGGGGGGGGGGGCGAGGCCGCGAGGAGCGTGAGGAGCGCGAGGAGCGCACAGCGCCCGTGGACCCGGCTGCGACCGCCGCGCCGGTCGAGCGCAAAAGCGGATTCTCGTTCGGCGATGCGTTCGGCCTGCTGAAGCAGGCGATCGGGCGGCTCGGCGGGGACGAACGGCCCGTGAGCGCCGAGGAGCTGCGCGACGCGATGGCGGAGATCCGGACCGACGCCCCGCCCCTCGAGACCGCCCAGGTGCAGAAGGTGCTGCGCCAGGCGCACGACAAGGAAATGATCGATCTCGCGAAGGAGGACGACGGCTACACCGTGAAGGTGCGCGCGGAGGTGCCGCCGCCGCCCCCCCCCGCGGCCGCCCCTTCGGTCGTGCCCGTGGAGGAAGAGAACGAGCCCCCGATGCCCGCGTCGTCG
>WNGE01007438.1_pt1 | contig 11919 bp, 13 predicted proteins | sample 5400651 | NCBI WGS metagenome assembly WNGE01 (sample SAMN13153370, study PRJNA577476) | soil metagenome | isolation source: 60 cm soil or saprolite under grassland replicate 2 | place: USA:California | collected 2016-06-15 | reverse complement strand
CTCGCGCGACTTCGAGCACGAGCTGATGCCCGCGGGCGAGGCGCACCGCTGGTGGGGCGGCCGGCAGGTGCGGCTGATGCTCGACATCCTCGCCATGCGAGGCGAGATTGCGGTCGCCGGCCGGGTTGGAAAGGTGCGTGTCTGGGATCTGCCCGAGCGCGTCTGGCCCGAGAACGAGACGATGCCTTGGCGCGAGGCCGAGCGCGAGCTCGAGCGGCGCCGGCGGCGGCGGCTCGGCGTCTGGAAGGAGCGCGGCGAGTGGCACGCCGATCCCGAGATCTCCGACGAGCCTGTTCCGGACCGCGCTGTTCTCCTATCTCCCTTCGACCGGCTCGTGCACGACCGCGCCCGCGCCGAGGCATTGTTCGACTTCCACTACCGGCTCGAGATGTACGTACCCAGGGCCAAGCGCGAGTACGGCTACTACGTCCTGCCGCTGCTCGTCGGCGACGAGATCGTCGGCCGTGCCGAGCCGCGCTTCGACCGGAAAGCTCGCGAGCTCGAGCTGCTCGGGGCGTGGGGCGATACCTCACGGCTCGACGAGGCCCTGAGTGAGCTCGGCGCGTGGCTACGCTCCCAGACGTGAAGAGAGTTCGCTTTGCTCCGAGCCCGACGGGGTCGCTGCACGTCGGGAACGCGCTCAGCGCGGTCGCCAACCGCGCCTTCGGTGACTGGCTGCTCCTGCGGATCGACGACACCGATCCCGCGCGCAACGTCCCCGGCGGAGAGGAGGAGTTGGTGCGCGATCTCGAGTGGCTCGGCGTCGAGTGGGACGAAGGGCCGGTGCGGCAGAGCGAGCGGGAGGGCCGGTACCTCGTCGAAGTTTCAGAGCACCTGAGCCCACGCTTCGACGGCGTGACCTTGGTGCGCGAGGACGGTACGCCTACCTACCACCTCGCGAGCGTCGTCGACGACATCGACTTCGGGATCACGCACATCGTGCGCGGCAACGACCACCGGCCCAACGAGGCGCTCCACCGCCGGCTCTTCGAGGCCCTGGGCGCCACGCCGCCCGAGTTCATCCACCATGGGCTGATCCTCGGGGAGGACGGCAAGAAGCTCTCCAAGCGCGCGGAGGGCGCGACGGTGGCGTCCCTGCGCGAGGCCGGGATCCCGGCCGAGGCGGTCCGCCGCTACCTCGACGAGCTGGGCCTGCCCAAGCACGACGTCCACTACGACCTGCCGCGGATCCGGCGGCTCGCGATCGAGGCGATCGGGGCGATGCCCGACGAGGAGCTGGCCGAGCGAGTCGGCGCTCCCGTGGAGCTGGTCCCGGCACTGCGTGGGGCGCGCGACCTGAGCGAGGCTCGTGACTATGCGCGGGCCATCCTCGAGCCACCGGCCGCGGCACAAGTGGACTCGCCCGAGACGCTCGAGCGCTTCCGCGAGCTCCTCGACCGCGACGGCGATCCGCGGGAGCTCGTCCGCGAGCTGAAGGCGGTCGGCGGAAACCTGCGTGCGCTGCGCTTGGCCTTGACCGGGCGCGAGCGCGGCCCCGAGCTGTGGACGGTCGTCGCCGCCCTTCCACGCGAGGAGACGCTGCGGAGGCTCGATGCGGCTCTATGACACCGCCACCCGCTCGCTGCAAGAGCTGCCGGCTCCGCCCGGGCCAGTGCGCATGTACTTCTGCGGACCGACGGTCTACCAACGGATCCACATCGGCAACGCGCGGCCGTTCGTCGTCTCGATGTGGCTCAAGCGCTGGCTCGAACGGAGCGGCTACGACGCCGATCTCGTCGAGAACATCACGGACATCAACGACAAGATCTACGCCGCCGCACCCGGGCACAGCGGGGAGTTGGCCGCCGACGCGAGCCGCTGGTACATCGAGGACACGGAGGAGCTCGGCCTCGGCCGGCCCGACCACGAGCCGAAGGCGACCGAGACGATCCCGCAGATCGTCGCGCTGATCGAGGAGCTTGTCGAAGGCAGCCACGCCTATCCGGCCGGCGGCGATGTCTACTTCCGGGTCTCGAGCTTCGCCGACTACGGGCGGCTCTCGGGCCGGCACGGCGACGACGATGCGATGCGAAACCCCTCCGAGGAGGAAGAGCGGAGCGAGCTCAAGGAGGACCCACGCGACTTCGCGCTCTGGAAGGCGCACAAGGAAGGCGAGGACACGTGGTGGGACTCGCCTTGGGGCCGCGGTCGCCCCGGCTGGCACATCGAGTGCTCCGCGATGGCCGAGGCGTTCCTCGGGCCCGCGTTCGAGATCCACGGCGGCGGGATCGACCTCGTCTTCCCGCACCACGAGAACGAGATCGCGCAGTCGCGCTCGGCCGGACGCGAGTTCGCCCGGATCTGGATGCACAACGGAATGCTGCGGCTTGCCGGCGAGAAGATGTCGAAGTCTCTCGGCAATATCGTCTCCTTGCGCGAGGCGCTCGACCGGTGGGGGCGCGAGACGCTGCTCGTCTACTTCCTCGGCGGCCACTGGCGCAAGCCGATCGACTACTCGGACGAGGTGCTCGAGCAGGCGGCCGCACAGGCTGAGAGCTTCCGCAACGTCTTTCGCACCGGGTCGGAGTCCGTGGGCGAATGGGAACCTTTTGCAGCAGCGCTCGAGGACGACTTCAACACCGCCGATGCACTGGCCGTGATGCACGGGTGGCGCGACCACGACCTTCTGCGTCGCGGGCTCGAGGTGTTCGGCCTCGAGAGGCTGGCCGAGGCGGAGGCCGCGCCCGTCGAGCTGGAGGACCTCGCCCGCCGCCGCGCCGACGCGCGCGAGCGGAAGGACTTCGCCGAGGGAGATCGCCTGCGCGATGAGATCGAGGCCGCGGGCTGGGAAGTCCGAGACGTCGACGCCGAGCCCGGCTTCCAGCTCGTCCCGAAGCGATGACCTCGGAGCTCGTCTACGGCCGCCGGCCCGTTCGGGAGCTGCTGCGCGGCCCGCGGGACGTGCTTGAGCTCTGGGCGACCGAGCGCGCGCTGCGCGCCGAGCCGTGGCTGCGCGAGGCGGGTCTCCGGGTCCAGCGCAAGCCCGAGCGGGAGCTGACCGCCGAGGCCGCCACCGCCGACCACCAGGGCGTCCTCGCGCGCGCCGAGCCCTACCGCTACGCGGACGCCTACGAGCTCGCGAGCGGCCCGGCGCCGCTGCTGGCCGTGCTCGACTCCGTCACCGACCCGAGGAATCTCGGCGCGGTGATCCGCAGCGCGGAGGGGGCAGGCGCTTCGGGAGTCGTGCTGCCCGCGCACAACACGGCGCGGGTCACCCCGGCGGTCTGCCGCGCCTCCGCCGGAGCCGTGGAGCACCTGCCCGTTGCGGTGGCCAAGAACCTCGCCCGCTACCTCGGCGAGGTGAAGAGCCAGCACCTGTGGCTCTGGGCCGCGGAGGGCGGAGCGGAGAAGACGATGTGGCAGGCGGACCTTTCCGGCGGCGTCGCGTTCGTGTTCGGTGCCGAGGGCAAGGGCCTACGCCCGCTCGTGCGCCGGACCTGCGACGACTCGGTCGCGATCCCGCTCGCGGGCCGCGTCGAGTCGCTGAACGTCAGCGTCGCCGCAGCGCTCCTGCTCTACGAGGCAAGGCGGCAGCGTGGCTAAGGCGTCGCTTGCGATGCCGACCATGGAGGCCGTGCCGGCTTTGCCGGTGCGGCCGTCCAACGCACCGTCTTGGCAGCATTCAGCTTGAGACCTCAATTGCGATATGTCCTCTGAGCCGACGCTGTACCTCTTCGACGGCTACAACCTGCTGCACGCGGGCCCGTTCGAGGACCCGCGCGAGCTCGTCGACCGACTGGCGAGCTTCGTGGCACTCCACGGGGCGCGCGGGGTCGTTGTCTTCGACGGCGTCGGGGAGGAGCAGGTGCACGGCCCGCTCGAGGTTCGCTACGCCCCGAACGCCGACGCGATGCTGGAGCGCCTGGCCGCCGAGCACCGGCAGAGTGAGACTGTCTGCCTCGTCTCGTCGGACTCGGCCGTCCGGGGGACCTCGGGGGTGGAGGTGCAGAAGCGCAGCTCGAAGAACTTCTTCGCCGATCTCGAGGAGCCCGCCCACGGTGAAGTGAGCCGGTACCGAGTCGGCGAGCGCGTGGACGAAGAAACGCGAAAGCGCCTTGAAAGGCTGCGCAGAGGCCAAGGGTCCGGTTAAAGCAAACCGAGCGCAAGGTCTTGAAACGTTGTTGGGACCTTGCTATCTTGATCCTCAACCTAAGGGTGAGGCTTGGGGAGCTCGCCTGCCGTCAGCGAGGGGGAAGCGATGCCCGCTCGACCCGTTGTCGCCACACTCCACAGCCCGCAGAAGCTCCAGCGCGAGCTCGCGGACCTGCAGCTGGTCATGCGCGCCCGTAACGGGGACTCGAAGGCGCTGGACGAGCTGATCCGCCGTTACCAGGGGTTCGTCCGGCTCAAGGCGAGCTCGTACTTCCTCGCCGGCGGCGATTCGGAGGACCTGATCCAGGAAGGGCTGATCGGCCTCTACAAGGCGGTGCGCGACTTCAGCCCCGAGCTTTCTTCGTTCCGCAGCTTCGCCGAGCTCTGCGTGACGCGGCAGATCATCACGGCGATCAAGACCGCGACCCGCTTCAAGCACGCGCCGCTGAACACGTACGTCTCGTTCAGCCATACGCCTGCCGGCCAGGAGTCGGAGGCCGACTGCACCCTCGGCGACGCGCTGCCCGGGCCGTCGGTCGACGACCCGTCGGTCTGCGTGATCTCGACGGAGGAGCTGCAGTCGCTGGTCTTCGCGCTGGGCACCGGGCTGTCGAAGCTCGAGGCCGACGCGCTGAAGCTCTACCTCGAGGGCGAGTCGTACGAGACGATGGCCGAGCGCCTCGGTTGCGACACGAAGACGATCGACAACGCGCTCCAGCGCGTGAAGCGCAAGGTGCTGTCGCACCAGCAGTCGCGGCAAGTGCTTTCGTAGTATTTGCGTTCCGGATATCTTTTTGATATCTAGATATCCGCAATGGCAAGACCAAGACGTCAGGGCGACGAGACTGCATTGTTCGTGCGGATTCCCTCCGCCGAGGCGGACAAGCTGCACCGGGCTGCGAACGCGCTCGGGGCGCCCAAGCGCGAGCTGATCACGCGGCTCGTCGCGCAGTACGTCGACCCGGAGAACCCGGCGACGCTGAGCCGGCTCGGCGGTGCGGAGAGCGAGATGAGCGTCGGCCGCGCCTGGTTCCGGCCCGCGGAGGAGCTCGAGATCCTGACCCCGGCGCAGCTCGCGGGGCTGCTCCAGGTCGAGGAAGAGACGATCGTCGCCATGGCCGAGCGGAAGGAGATCCCGGCGCGCAAAGTGGGAGAGGAGTGGCGGTTCTCGCGCGAGGCGGTCCTCGCGTGGCTCGCCGAAGACGAGTGAGGATTGGCCAGATCGAGTCGGCGTGGGGCGCGGAGGCGCTGCGGCCTGTTGTCGGCTGGAAGGTCTGGCGCGTCGACGAGGAAGCCCGGCTGCTGAGCGTGCTCTACGGGGACCTGTGGCCTGTTGACGAGCCTGTCCGCGCTACCTGCCGCCGTGTGGTGCACTCGAGCCACGAGGCGCCGGCTCGCGGCTGCGAGTGCGGGATCCACGCAGGCCGCGAGCTCGGCGCCTGGGACCACTACCTCGCGATCGACGCCGAGAGCCGCGTCTTCGGCCGCGTGCTGCTCTGGGGCTCGACCCTCGAGGGCGCCCACGGCTGGCGCGCCGCCGAGGCCCGGCCGGTCGAGATCTTCGTCCCGCCAGCGGTGACGAACCAGGAGGAGGTCGCCGAAGGCCTCCGCGCCTACGGCGTCCCCGTGCACGTGCTCGTGCCGCTGCGCGAGGTGGTGCTCGTGCCGTGAGCCCGCTGATCCCGATGGTGATCGAGCAGACCTCGCGCGGCGAGCGCTCGTTCGACATCTACTCGCGGCTGCTCAACGACCGGATCGTGATGGTCGGCAGCGTCATCGACGACCAGGTCGCGAACGTCGTCGTCGCGCAGCTCCTGCACCTCGAGTCGGAGGACCCGGAGAAGGACATCTCCCTCTACGTCAACTCACCGGGCGGCGACGTCTACGCGGGCCTCGCGATCTACGACACGCTCACGTTCGTGAAGCCGGACGTCCGGACGATCTGCGTCGGCACGGCGATGTCGATGGGCGCTGTCCTGCTGGCCGCCGGCACGAAAGGCAAGAGGAGCGCCCTCCCGAACGCGAAGATCCTGATCCACCAGGCGTGGTCGCCCGGCTTCGGCGGACAGGCCTCGGATGTGGAGATCCGCGCGCGAGAGATCCTCGACCTCAAGAGCCGCCTCGAGCAGATCCTGGCCGACCACACCGGCCAGCCGCTCGAGCGGATCAAGGGGGACACCGACCGCGACCGCTTCATGAGCGCTCAGGAAGCCGTCGAGTACGGCCTGATCGACGAGGTCATCGAGCACCGATAGGAGGACCCGGCGCTACGCTGAGCGAGGCGCCGGAGTAGCTCAGCTGGTCAGAGCAACGCATTTGTAATGCGTAGGCCGTGGGTTCGAATCCCACCTCCGGCTTCTTTCACAAACCGCTTCTCGGCCCCGCTCGTAGAGCACTTCGAGGGGAACCTTGATCGAGCAAAAGGAGGGTGAGAGCGTGGGAGAGCAGCTATCGCTGAAAATGTACGGCCGGCGCGGGTTGCTCGCGCTGGTACTGGTGCTCGGAGTCGCCGTCGTGGCCGTCTCGCCGCTTCGGGCCGCCGAGCGCAACTCGTACACCGTGACGCCGCTGGTCTCGGACCAGCCGGGCGTCGCTCCGAACACAGATCCAAACCTCGTCAACGCCTGGGGACTGACCTCGAGCCCGACGAGCCCGTGGTGGGTCGCCGACAACGGCACCGACAAGTCGACGCTCTATCGCGGCTCCGACGGCCTGCCGTTCCCGCCGGGCGCCCCGCTCGTCGTGAACGTGCCCAACGCGCCGACGGGCACCGTCTTCAATCCGACGACCGGCTTTGTCTTGCCGACCGGAGGAAAGGCGCTGTTCCTCTTCGACACCGAAGAGGGCAAGGTGCTGGGCTGGAACGGGGCGCAGGGAACGAACGCGATCGTGGTCGCCGATCTCGGTGACGGCGCGATCTACAAGGGCCTCGCGATCGCCGACACCTCCGCAGGCCCGCGCCTCTACGCGGCCGACTTCCACAACGCCAAGGTGGACGTGTTCGACGGCAGCTTCGGCCTAGTACTGAACAGCGGCTTCGTCGATCCGGCGCTGCCCAGTGGCTATGCGCCCTTCGGCATCCAGACGATCGGCGACCGCGTCTTCGTCAGCTACGCGAAGCAGGACGCTGACGCCGAGGACGAGATAGCGGGCCAGGGCAAGGGCTTCGTCGATGCCTACGACACTGCCGGGAATCTCGTTAGCCGCGTCGCCCAGCACGGCCAGCTGAACGCTCCGTGGGGCCTGGCGCTCGCGCCTGACACGTTTGGGCGCTTCGCGGGCGACCTCCTCGTCGGGAACTTCGGCGATGGCCAGATCAACGCCTACGCCGAGCACAACGGGCAGTTCACCCATCAAGGCGAGTTGCGCGACGAAAGAGGCAACTCGCTGTCGATCGACGGCCTCTGGGCGCTCGAGTTCGGCCAGGGCGGCAACAATGGGCCCGCCGGGACGCTGTTCTTCACGGCCGGCCCCGACGATGAGACCCACGGCCTCTTCGGCCAGATCAACGAGGGCTAGTAGCTAGCGCTTACGGAGCGGGCGAGCTCCTGGATCAGCTGCGCGGCCTGGGCTGTTCCGGGGCTCGCCCGCAGGCGCGCCGACGCCTCGTTCAACGCGGGGCTGTGGGCGGCGAGCAGCCGGTCGATTGCCTCGTGGAGCTGCTCGTCCTCGAACTCGTAGGTCGGCAGCCGTGCTCCGAGCACGCACTCGGCGACGCGTTGCGCGTTGTCGTACTGGTCCCAGAAGAGCGGCAGCACGATCATGGGCTTGCCGAAGTGGATCGACTCGGTGACCGTGTTGTTGCCGCCGTGCGTGATCACGAGATCCACCTGCGGGAGAATCGCCGGCTGCGGCAGGAACTCGGCGCCGGTCATGTTCGGAGCCAGCTCGATCAGCTCGTGCTGCGGGCCCTTGCTGACGACGTAGCGGTGCGGGGTTTCCGCGAGCGCGCCGACCAGGCGGTTCATCAGGTCGACGTCGGCTGAGCCGAGGCTCCCGAGACTGACGTAGACGAGGGCGCCGTCGCCGCGCGGCATTTCGAAGCCGCCGTCGACGCTGCGGACGCACGAGTCGAGCCGCTGCCATTCCGGCCCGAGCGGGCGGGAGCGCCGGTAGTCGGCTTCCGCGGGATAGAGGTAGAGGTTCAGGAAGCGCGACCCGTGGATGAACTCGAGCTCGGGCAGCGGCGGCGCGCCGCGCTCTTCGCAGAACGCGGAAAAGTCTCGTTGCAACGGCTCGTGCAGTTCGCGATACCGCGCGCGGAAGTCGTCCCAGCCGGCCGGTTCGCCGGTCGGGTAGCCGGAGAACGGCGGCGGCAGCTGCGGGTCTTTCAGCTCGAGCGGGTTGCAGGAGACGATCCGCACCCAGGGCCGCCCGGACGCGAGCACGGCAGGGAAGCCGACCACGTTGTCCTGGACGATCACGTCGGGCTCGAGCTCGCCGAAGATCTCGCGGAGCCGGTCGTCGACGTAGCGCGCGCCGTCGACGAGCTCCCGCCAGACCGGGAGGATGAACGTCTCGAGCTGGTCGATCGTGGGCTTGCGGAACTCGGGCGCCGTGTCGCGCACGAAGTCCTTCCAGAACTGGCCCGGCGCCTCCTCGACCTCAGGCGGAGGCTTGAGCCGCATCAGCGCCTCCTCGAAGCCCTGCGCCTCGAGCGTCCCGGCAAACGACTCCTCGACGACGAAGACGACGCGCTCGCCTCGCTCGAGCAGGACGCGTCCGATCCCGACGCAGTTGTTCGTCGGCCCGAAGGCGCCCTCGGGGAAGAAGACGACGGTCAACTCAGGGCTTGCTCGAGGTCTGCCCAGAGCTCGTCCGGATCCTCGAGCCCGACGCTCAGGCGCAGCAGGCCGGGTGGCACGCGGTCTCCCTCCCAGCGGGCGCGGCTCTCGAGCACGGATTCGGTGCCGCCGAGGCTCGTCGCGTTCTTGATCAGCCGCAGCGATGTCTCGACCTTGCCGGGGTCGGGGACGTCGAACGAGAGGAGCCCGCTGAAGCCCGCGTAGCGCACGGTCTCGACCGCGGGATGGGCCCGGAGCTTCTCAACCAGTGCCTGCGCCGTCGCGGTGATCCGCTCCATCCGCACGCGCAGGGTCTTGAGGCTCCGCAGCAGCAGCCAGCACGGATCGGGTGCCGCCACGATCCCGGTGCGGCCCCGGAAGGATCGGAGCCGCTCCGCGTCGTCGGCCGAGCGGCACACGACCGCGCCGAGCAGCACGTCCGAGTGCCCGCCGAGGTACTTGGTCGCGCTGTGCAGAACGAAGTTGGCGCCGTGCTCGAGCGGGCGCACGTAGACCGGCGTGGCGGCCGTCGAGTCGACAACGACCCGCGCGGACGCGGCGGCTGCCGCCTCGAAGTCCGGCATCGTCAGGAACGGATTCGACGGTGCCTCGAGCCAGACGAAGTCGACGCCGTTCGGCGGTGGACCGGTCTGGTCGAACTCGACGTAGCGCAGTCCCCACGGCTCGAGCGCGCCGAAGAGCAGTGACGTCCCGTAGTACCCGCCCTCCGCGAGCGCAATCGTCTGGCCGGGCCCGAGCAACCCGAGCACCAGCGCGGTGATCGCCCCGGAGCCGGAGGGGAAGAGGAGCGCCTCGCCGCCCTCCAGGTCGCCGAGCGCGCGCTCGGCTGCGACCCCGGTCGGATGCGCGTAGCGCTGGTAGTAGAAGTCGCCGGGCTCGCCGCCCTCGAACGGCCAGATGGTCGAGCGGTCGAGCGGCTCCACGGCGCCAACTGTAGTGCCGAGACGGTTCTCGCTTGACGATCGTCCGGTTGCCCACGTAATGTCCAGCAACTCCGTGGACATAGTCGAAAAATAAGGAGTGCGAATGAAAGCTATTTGGATCGCTTTGCTCGGGGTTGCCCTGCTCGCCGGTTCGGCCGCCGGCGCTTCGACGAGCACGACGGTCGACCTCGTCGCCTATTCGACCCCCAAGGACGCCTACGGCAAGATCATCTCGGCGTTCCAGGGCACGGCCGCGGGGAACGGCGTCAGCTTCAACCAGTCGTACGGCGCCTCGGGTGATCAGGCTCGCGCCGTCGCGGCCGGTCTGCCCGCCGACGTCGTGAACCTCTCGCTCGACCCCGACGTCGACCTGCTCGTGCGCAAGGGCCTCGTCCCGAAGAACTGGAAGGCGAACTCGCACAAGGGGATCGTCAGCGACTCGATCGTCGTCTTCGTCGTCCGCGACGGGAACCCGAAGCACGTAAAGGGCTGGGGCGACCTGATCAAGCCGGACGTGAAGGTGATCACGCCGAACCCGTTCACCTCGGGCGGCGCCCGCTGGAACGTAATGGCCGCCTACGGCGCGCTCCGCCGCCAAGGCAAGAGCGACAACCAGGCGGTCCAGTACCTGAAGAAGCTCTTCCACCACGTACCCGTCCAGCCGGACAGCGCACGCGCGGCGCTGCAGATCTTCGCCCAGGGCCAGGGCGACGTTCTGCTCACCTACGAGAACGACGCGATCTACGCCGAGAAGAAAGGTGTTCACACCGAGTACCACGTCCCGAAGGCGACCCTCCTGATCGAGACGCCCGCAGCGCTGACGAAGACCGGGCTGAAGAAGCCGGCCGCGAAGGCGTTCTACAAGTACCTCTGGTCTACGGCCGCCCAGAAGGCCTTTGCGGACCAGGGCTACCGGCCCGTCCTCAAGAGCGTGGCGAAGGGCTACCGGTTCGTGAAACCGCCCGGGCTGTTCACGATCACCTCGAAGCAGTGGGGCCTCAACGGCTGGACGAAGGTGAACCGCCGCTTCTTCGACCCGAACAAGGGGATCATGGCCAGGATCGAGAGGTCCCTTGGCCATTGATGTAGGTGTACATCTACATCAGCGGCATCCGAGGCCGCTCTCGGCGCCGCTGGCGCGCGGAGTCGCGACCGGTTACCTGAGCCTCGTCGTCCTGCTCCCCCTCGCAGCCTTGGTCTGGAGCTCGCGCTCTGGCGGGCTCTCCGCGTTCTGGGAGCAGGCCACGCGCCCCGAGGCCGTCGCGGCGCTCAAGTTGACCCTCGGCGTGGCGGCCGTCTGCGCGGTGCTGAACGCCGTCGCAGGAACGGCGATCGCCTGGACGCTCGTGCGCGACCGCTTCCGCGGTAAAGGCGTCGTCGACGCATTGATCGACCTCCCGTTCGCCCTGCCGACGATCGTCGCCGGGCTGACGCTGCTGGCGCTGTACGGGCCCGGCGGGCCGTTCGGGGTCAACGTCGCGTTCACGCGGACGGGGCTGCTGCTTGCGCTCTTGTTCGTGACCCTTCCGTTCGTCGTCCGCGCCGTGCAGCCGGTGCTGCTCGAGCTCGACACCGAGATGGAAGAAGCTGCCGCCTCGCTTGGGGCCGGCTCGTTCGCGATCTTCCGCCGGATCGTCTTCCCGAACCTGCTGCCGGCGATCCTGTCCGGGGTCGCCCTCGCGTTCGCGCGCGCCGTGGGCGAGTTCGGCGCGGTCGTGCTGATCTCCGGGAACATCCCGTTCAAGAGCGAGGTCTCGGCCGTCTACATCTTCGGCCAGCTGCAGTCGGGCAACACAAGCGGCGCGGCCGCCGTCTCGGTTCTGCTGCTCGCGATCTCGCTCGCGGTGCTGCTGGCGATCGGCGCCTTCCGCCGCTGGAGGACTCGGCACGATGGCTAGATATGTTTTGCGGTTCGGCGCGCTCGGTTACCTCGCGCTGCTGCTGCTCGTCCCGGTCGGGTTCGTCTTCTACCGCGCATTCGACAAGGGCTTCGTCCACGCGTGGGACGCCGTCTCGTCGCACCAGGCGGTCCATGCGCTCGAGCTGACGCTGCTGATCGCGGCGATCGCCGTCCCGGCGAACACCGTCTTCGGGATCGT
>WNGE01022341.1_pt1 | contig 11923 bp, 7 predicted proteins | sample 5400651 | NCBI WGS metagenome assembly WNGE01 (sample SAMN13153370, study PRJNA577476) | soil metagenome | isolation source: 60 cm soil or saprolite under grassland replicate 2 | place: USA:California | collected 2016-06-15 | reverse complement strand
GCCGAGAGAACCCGAACGGACTGAAATCGGTGACCGTCATACAGCCCAACGCGGCCTGGCGGCTGCGCTGGCGGGGCGGCACGCATGCTGCAAATCCGTTGGGGAATACAGGAAGCAAGGTAGTAGCAAGCCGCGGAGGTTTAGAGGTGTTTGCATGATCGGTGATCAGGCTCGTGTCACGCTGGTAGCCAATGGGACCGGTGCGCTTGCTTGCGAGTTGTGCACGGCAGAGGCAAACGTCCCCAACGCAACACTGATGGTCCACCATCCACGCGGCGGCATCGTGCAGCTTGCCGTCTGTGACTGGTGTGTGCAGGCACTGCGGCGGCTGGCGGCTGCGACTGGTGCGCACGCGGTGTTCGCGTTGGCTGAAGGCGGCATCCCGGCCCCAGCCAGCCGGCGGGCAAGCGCGCGCCGGGCACGCCCGGTAAGTCCACCGGTAGTGGTTCTCGAGTTCGCAGAGCGCGTGCGCGACCCCGTTGACGGCGCAACGTATGTGGCGCGTGTTTATGGCCGGGCCCGCGCTGATGGTACGTGGGAAGGCTGGATCGAATTCGTAGCCGTGGGAGCGGCCGTCGCGCTGCGCACAGAGCAGGAGACGACGCAGAGCAGTCGCGAGGGCGTGGCCTACTGGGCCTCGGGTTTGGAACCAACGTATCTCGAGGGCGCGTTCGCGCGGGCTCGCAGGGACGCCCCGGTTGCGGTCTCCGCTTAGTTCGCGCGGCGGTACTCCACCAAGCGTCAGAACCTAACGCGCTTGCGACGGAACTGTGCGTGTGTGAGTGACACACGTCTTTTGAACGTTCCCTAGTAGGCCAGCACACGACCACCGACAAATCGAGTGTGGTGTAGCTCACCTCACACTAACTCGGCAGGAATCCGGCGCCAGGCGGGCACCGCATCGTGTTGCCATCGCGATCGGATGGGGTACTCGTCTGGGCCTGCTTGCTCGAGGATGACTGCCATCGCATCTGTCAGCGCCGCGGCAGGCCACGTAACACCGAAGTGGTGTTAGGTCCCCACTGTCATGTGTCCTCTTGCGCTGCCAATTCAGGCAACTGAGGGGAAACGTTCCGCGATTGGCGTATCCCTTTTGGTGGGGTGCCGTCAGCGACAACCGATGCCTGCTTATGGAACCTTCTCGTCTAGGTCGGGACGCATGACGACACTCTCCTGCTCGTGCGGGTCGGTCCGGGCTCCGACGAACAGTGCTGGCGTCGAACTGCGGTTCACAGCCACGTGCGGTACTCCTGCTGGGATGTACAGATAGTCGCCGGCGTGAGCAACATCGCGATGCTGGAGCCGGTCACCCGTCCATAACTCCACTTCGTCGCCGCTGGCCATGTAGAAAGCAGATTCGTGGTGCTCGTGTACGTGGGCTTTGGTCCGGCCTCCCGGCGGGATTGGCACCGATCCGAGCCAGAGTGCGTTAGCTCCCACTGTCTCGGCGCTCACGCCGGGCGTATATGTCAGCCCTTGCTTCCCGGCGTAACTCTCGCCTGCTCGAACGACATGACCGAGTTGCTCGGTTGTTACCTCTTCCACTAGACCTCCCTCAACGAATCAGAGCCGATTTTGGCTGGCAATGATCTTAGGAGACGTCTCAAGATGACAGTTGACGCTCCCCCTGCGTCCTAAGTGGTGCAGTTCACCGTCAGCATGACGCAGCGCGAGCACCAACGCCGGCGCTTCGAGCTTCCCGGCGACTCAGATCACGACGCAGTCGGCTGTGCCCTGTCGCTTTACCTTTACCCAGTCTCGGCGACCAGGAACGTAACGGCCATCGGCTCACTTTGCCACGACACCCTCGATCGGCAACATGGCTAGCCATTCCTCGGCGAGGGTGACTTCCGAACTCTGCTCGACGAGCTGCAAGCACGGATGGAGGCCCGCCACCAGGCGGTCTAGGGCGTGGCGACGCTCGAGGAGGGGCTGATCTCGCAAAGCTCAGGGAACCACGGCGACAGATCCCGGGTGTTGCGGCTGAGCAATTGGACAGTTGACTCGGTTCGGTGCCACAGGAGGCCACGGAAGCCGTCAAGTTTGGGCTCGTAGCGCCACTGCGCACCCCGTGGCAGGCGCTTCCCGAGCTGCGCGAGCATCGGGCTAGGCGAGCCGACAGGCACGGCGCCAGAGCATATCTGACCGCCCTCCGGAGACTTACTACGAACAGGTGTTCTAAGCCCGTTACGTGAGTCAGCGGGTCTGCCCCAGATGCCGCCAAGAACAGGCAGAGCCACTGTGGGCAGTGCCGCTCAGCCTCAAAGCCTCGGAGCGCAACTGGATACATCTCTGCGCGGAGTGCTTCCGCCTCGTGCTCGGCGTTGAGCCGCCTGAACAAGTGGGCCGCCAGGTCCTCATCAACCGAGCGGGGAGCACTCGAAGGCGCCGCCGCTGAACGGGGAAAGGGGAGAACTCGGCAGAGTCGCCACAGAGCCACCACCTTGGCTCAACAGTGACCGGGGCGCAGTGCACTATGGTGCAGCCTCCCTTGAGCAAGGTCAGGCGCGCAACGAGGTCCGTCGGTCCATCGGTCTTCCCTGCCGGGACGAGCAAATGACGGCGGTCCGCACGTGCGTGACGCATTTGGTCATGCCTCAACTGGCGAGATTACGACTAATCAGCCATCACCTGAACTACCGCTCAAACTGGCACTTCTACCGTTCGTCCTTATCGGGGTTGTTGTTGCGATCATCTTCGGTCTGAGTGCCGCTACGAACTCTGCCTCTAACGCTGAGCCTGCGCCGAAATCGCCTGCGTTGCCGGCCCCAGCGACAACATCCTTGGCCGCGACTCCATTGCCAACTCCGCGGAGCCTTCCGACGGCAAGCACCCGGCCTGAGCCGACAAGCCCACCGGTTGCAAGCCGGCGGCCACCGCCGCTCCCAACCCTCTTCCCCCAAGTACTGGCAATCCTGCGACCCGCCGGCCCTCTTGGAGCCGCGTCGATCCCAACGCAATCCAACCTGCTGTCAGCCCGTACGCCCAGTGGCTGGCCGCCCGCCGACGTCTCTTGAGTGACCTTCAATGCGTCGACGTGGCCGAGAAAAACATAACTCTTCGGACGGGAGCCGCAATCCAGGTCGGTGCCGCCGAACTCGACTTTTATGGTCGACCGCGGATGCCCCTATCGTTTGGCCTCGGAAAGTGCTACTTGGCCCCTGAGGCCGTTCTGCAAATGGACCGAGACGCGTTGATCACTTAGCCCTGAACGGTCTGACCGCACTGACGCATAGCGGCGTGCCAACCATGAAATCACTCATACTCAACGCGCTCGTCAAGCGGTCCTGTCACTCTCCGCGCCCCGTGCTCAACGTAATCCGAGGCGCAGTCACTCCGAGGCTCTTCTTAGCTGTCGTCTGCGCCGCTGCGGTCACATCCACTCTCGCGAGGGCCCAGCAAGCCTCGACCCCCGCACGGTCACGCGCGTTGTCGATGGCGACACCGTCGACGTCCAGCTCGAGGACGGGCGCACTGAGCGAGTCCGCCTGATCGGCATCGACACGCCCGAAGTCGTGGAGCCGCGGACACCCGTCCAGTGCTTCGGCCGCGAGGTCTCGACCCATGCGCATGAGCTCCTGGACGGCCAGGCTGTGTCGCTCGAGCTCGACCCGAGTCAGGGTGAGCGCGACGTCTACGGTCGCCTGCTCGCTTACGTCTGGCTGCCGGATGGCCGCAACTTCGGCGAGGCAATGATCGCCGACGGCTTTGGCCACGAGTACACGTACGACCAGCCCTACGCCTATGTGGATGTGTTCAGGGCCGTCCAGGATAGTGCGATCGCCAACAAGGCGGGACTGTGGTCACCATCGACCTGCGCTGGCGACACCACCAGGCCGGCTGATGCACCCGCGGTCGCAGAAGTCCCATATCTCCCCCGAGTGTCCACAGGCACCGTCACGCCAACCGTCACGGCAAGGCCGAAAAGCGTCACGCGAACCGTCGCCGTGGCAGATGCGGCCGAACCGTCACGCCAAAAACAGCTTTGCGTCTTGCCCTAGTCAATTAGACGCGTCATAGTGCAGCGCGAGGCAAGTGGTTGCCTCCAGGGGGACCTATGACCGTCTGGGACGACGAACACTGGCGGGCCATGTTCGCTTCCGTCGCTCGCAGCGAGACCCGTCGCGCGAACCGTCGAGTCGTCTATGGAGCGGACTTCCCCGAGGAAGTCGACCCAAACAGCTATGTGACGCTCACCGAGCTTCGGCGATTGGCGCAGGCGCTGCAGGTGGGTCCTGGTGACACATTCATGGACATCGGTTGTGGCCGTGGTGGTCCAGGTTTGTGGGTTGCTCGTGAGACGGGCGCCACGTTGATCGGCATAGACCGGATGGCTGTGGCCCTCGAACAGGCCGCTGAGCGCGCCTCGGATTTTGGCGTTGCGGATCGAGCAAGCTTCCAGGTGGTTGATATTCAAGCCACCGACTTTGAAGACGCTTCGCTGGATGGCGCCATGAGCATCGACGTGGTCGTGTTCCTCGACGACAAAACCGCCGCTTTCGCTGAAATCGCTCGCGTCCTTCGGCCCGGTGCGCGGTTGGCGTTCACGGTCTGGGAGAGCGACCGTCTTCGATTGGCTGGCAATATGACCACCCAGCTCGCTGACTACCGACCGCTGCTCGAAGACAGCGACTTCTCCATTGAGACTTACGAAGAGCCGCCGCTGTGGCGTGAGCAGATGCGCGCCGTGTATGAGCGCGATGTGGCCGAGGGCGACAAACTGCTGGCGGAGATGGGCGACGCCGCGGGCCAGCGGCTGATCGATCAGGCGACGGAGGGACTCGAGAACCTCGACGATCGGCGCCGCATCTTCGCGGTTGCGAGGCGGAACTAGACGTCGCGCCTGACGCTTCTGACGGGTGGGCATCTCAGCCAAGACGAGGAGTCGCTAAAGCGCCAGCCGAGCCAGCCAGCCCTCGCCAGCAGGGGGCAAGACGCCCATTCTGCCGCTGCCGCACGCGGAAGAGCAGCGCCCGCTCGACCAGATCGCCGAGGAAGCAGCCAAGACAGGCGGTCGGGGCGCCGCGCGGTTCCTGCGCAATTACAACCGCGGGCGACGCTAGAGGACGCCCAGCCGCAGGAGCGCTGCGCGCGCGAGCGCGTCCATGAGCAAGGCCACGAGCAGGATTCCCCCGCCGAGGATCGGCACTACGAGGGCGAGCACAGCGTGCTGCTCGGTCAGCGTGGTGGCTCCGATGGCAGCGGTCGGAAGTAGTCCGAGAACAGGCCATACGCGGCCCCACCGCAGCAGACGCCGTAGGCTGTCAGCCACCAGATGATCTCGCGGCCGTGCGGATCGCCGCCGCGGCCGGCGTTGTCGATGACACCGACCACCGTGGCAGCGATGGCTGCTGAGACCAAGAAGAACGCGATTGCTCGAAGAGCGTCGCGCAAGACCTGGCTCCGCGCCTGTCTGCGCTGCTCCGCCCATTCGCGCAACAGCCTGGCATTGACTGTGTCTCGCTCAGCTGCCCAGCGTCGCAAGGTCTCGCTGTCGGAGGTGTGCGGGTCAAGACACCAGGTTGGATCAGCCTCTTCGGCCTTGTCGGCACGCCACTGTTCACGTACGTGCTGTTCAAAAGCCAACCCGATGAGCGTCAGGAACGCATCCCCGGCAACAACTGCCACAACATCTTCAATGAGATGAAGCATGAGACTTACAGTAATGCGGGTGATGCTGATGCGGCTGCTTTAGCAGGTGCCGTCGCGTCACGCCCGTCTACTCCAGACCGGATGCTCAAGTTGCTCGCAAGGATCTCGAAGGACAGTTCAGCGTCAGAGCCTGGCAGCGGATACCTAGCTCGCCCGGTTGAGGTGGCGTGATCGACCGCGGCGCCTCGCCGAACATTGCGAAGTTGAGTGGTGCAGTTTCGGCCAAGAATCCACTCGACCGCTGGACCCGAGCTTTGCTTCAATATCAACCACGCGGAACGGCGAGCTGCCGTCGAGTGGTTGAAGGCTCCAATAGTTCGACTCCACTTACGCGCGGCCGCACGGGGATGACAAAGTAGGTTTCGTGCAACACCGCATAATGAGATCGTCTTCCTTGGCCCCTAAAGGGCCATCCATCCCCTCCCGCGACGCGAACTCAAGGGCCTGAATACCTGCTGATATTAGTGGTTTCATCATCGGAAGATCCGGTGTCGAGCGAATTGACGAAGAATTCAAGAGTTCGGCGATCGCGCGAATGCAAGTCGCCGCAGTAGGCTCATCGTCACGCGCCTTCGAGTAAACAGTCCGAGCCAGATGAGGCACTACAAAGGGTCTGCCAGACAGACTTAATGCTGACGCCGCATCCGAGGCAAGCGGCGAATCACGATCGATCAGTTCCAATAGCGTACGCGTCATGCTGTCACGTTCATCATTCGTCAGCCTTAGCCCCAAGTATTTCCAGTCAAAGATGCCCTGTTCAGCGTATCGTATATATTCATCGCGAATCTCAGTAGCGCGGCTCGCTGCATGCACGCTACCCGAATCGAGTTCATTGGTTCGCGATAACTCTTCCAGGGTTTCAAGTTTGTTGCTTTGCTCAAAGATCAAGCCTGCCAGAAGAACAAGTGCGGCGGCAGAGGCCGGGTGGGCACGCTTCAGCTCTTCACAAAGATGCGCGACGATCGGACGAATCATCTTCGCTCCAATACTAGCTCGTCTTTAGTCCTCAGACGTGAGATTGGTTCCGGCCAACTGATCGAGATCTAACCGCCATCCATTGGGAAGCGGCCAGGACCGAAAGCTCCTCTTAAATCCGGACACCCCCCCGCTGAGAACTATGGCCGATAGTTCCCTCTGGATCTCGGGGAACCACGCCGCTATCGCCTCACGAATAGCATTCGACGTGCGGTAATCCCAACTCAATTCGATCACAGCGAACTTCACGTCCAGAGCGGTTACACCCCTGCCCGTGTCATCTTCCAGAGAAACCCCATAGTTGTCCTCAGGGCGGTCGGACAAACCACGTTGCAGTTGTACCCTCATTCTGTTGGGAGCGGGTAGAAACGCCTTCTCTTTTCCAGATCCCGTCGGTGTGGCAGCCCAGATCAAGCACCCTCCGAACAGTGACGGCACCAAGCACGTGACTGGAGGTGGCTGTGCCCAATCTGGAACAGTCGGCCCGTCCACCCCGATGTAGTCGAGCCCAAACGGGTCCCGCCGATTGATGCTATTACTGTGAGCGTATGCGTAACGGTTCAGTGTTCCCGTCTCATCGACAGAGCCAGCCGTCGGGTCACGTTGCATGAACCGGCCAGTGCCAGGGTCATAGGAGCGCGCACGTAGGTACAGCAGGTTAGGCTCGCCGGTGCCGCCGTCCCACAGCTCGCCGGTATACCCGAAGGGCTGGCTGCTGGTGCCGTCGCGCTCAGTGGGAACCCCGAATTCATCGTAGGTGTAGGTGTCTGTCAGTTCGCCATCGTCGCCAGCGGTGAGTTCGCGGATCGTGCCGATCTGATCGGCGTGATACACCTCAACGGTGGTTGGCGAGGTGCTGCCGAGCTGCTGGTTGTGCGACAGGCCCTGGGCACCCCAGGCGTACTTGCGGGTGCCGTCTTCCAAGATCGTCGGCAGGCCGCGGTTGACGTCCCATACGTAGCGTATTGCTCCGTTGCTGCCGACCGTCTTGGAGGTGCGTAAGCCATCGCCGTTGTAGACGTAGGTGTTGGTCGTGCTCGTGCCGCAGCCGTCGTTGACCAGGGCCTGAGTCATGCGGTTGGCCTGGTCGTACTTGAACTCGTCGCAAATCGTGCCGCCCGAGCGAAAACGTAGGTTTCCGTTTGGGTTCACATCGTAGTCGACGACGACCGTGTTATTGCTGGCGTCCACGTGCGTGGCAGTGAGGATGTGGTCCGCACCGTCGTAGTCGTAGGTCGTGGTGGTCTGGTCGGGCGTCGGCTGAGTCGGGCCCTGCACTCGCTCCATGCGGTTGCGATTGGCCGCGTAGTCGTAGCTCGAGTGGCTCTCAGGCCCTTGCTGCGCAGCGACCGCGGTCAGTTGGGCGACGGGTGCGTAGCGATCGTATGCGAACGTTGTTGCAGGCGAGTCGAGCGTCCAGTTGACCGTCGGGTCGATGGTCACTGGGAACGTCGCGGTGTTCATGAAGGTCGGATCGACTTGAATGACGGCTTCTTTGGTCGTCAAGCTGAGCGTTGCCTTGCCTGAGCGGCCGTTCGCATCGTGCACCGTTGGCGCCATGACATGGAACCGCGGGTAGGCGTAGCTGTCGTAGAGGACGTATCCGCCCTTGCCGTCCTTTGCTGGCGCCAGGCGTTGCATCTCGACCTTGAAGCGAACCTCGTCTTTGGCAGGCCGCTTGTCGAGGATAATGTCCTCCTTCAAGCCGTCAGCGAAGCCAGTCCACTGGAGCGTCGCGTCGCCGACCTTTGCACTTGCTTTAGCGCCCTGCGCCTTGCGCTCCGACGCCGCTCCTGGCAGTTCGAAGCGCAGCACAGCACCGCTGAACGCATGCTCCAGCCGAACGGTGGCCGCGGCTTTGTTCTTGTCGAACAACTCCAGTTTGTATGCACCCTTGCCAGGCTTCGCCTCGAACAGGGATGCCTTGCCAGCCACGGCGCTGTGATCGGTGAACGGCTCCAACTTGCGTGGTGACCGCGGCTGTGCGGACTGTGCTGCTGCAGCCAGTTCGGCGAAGTCGGGTAGCGCCGTCGGTTCAAAGCCTGCGGCGACGAAGTCGGACGAACCATCAGTGCCAAAGACTTCAGAGGACCCGAGACCGCTTGTGCCCAACGGGCCGAACTCGGTTGAGCTGATCGTCGGGAGTTGCTCGTCGAAGCGAGTGCGGTCGCCCTGGCGATCAAGCCCGAAGCCGTGCGCCGACAGGACGGTGCTGCCTTGCTTGTGCAAGATGTCCGTCAAGCGCCGAGCGTCGTCGTACGTGTAATCGGTGGTCGTGCCGTTGCTCGTCCAGTTCGTGACTTTCAGGAGCCGGCTGTCCGGGGCGTAGGCATAGGCTACAGTGCGCCCGTCCCAGTCAGTGAGTGAACTCATCCGGCCGGCTTTGTCGAAGCTGTAGTCGACGTCGGTAAGGTCGGAGTACGTCACTCGCCGACGGTTGCCATCGAGGTCGTAGCGGTACTCGATCGTTTTCGTTGACGATCCTGGCCAGGTGACGCTCGTCAAACGATCGAGTTCGTCCAGGTCATACGTCGTCGTGCCGGTCACGTCAGTCATGCTCGTGCGGTTCGAGTGCCGGTCGTACCCATAAGTCACGTTAGTCGTTGACGTTGTTTCGGTCGTATTCCGCTGCGAATAGCTGATACCTGTCAGGCGGTCGAGGTTGTCGTATGAGAATGTCGTTAGTTGATCGAGTGGGTCGGTATGGGTCGCACGATTGCCGTTCAGGTCGTATGTGAACTCGGACACGAAGGTACTGCTGGTGGTCGGGTGCTGGATCTCACTCATGACCCGCCCCAGACCGTCGTAGGTGTAGTCGACGACCCTTTCCTCGTTCGTGATTCCCTGCGCGCGGGTAACCTTCGTCCTGGAACCCAGGTCGTCGTACAGGTAGGCGGTCACCTCCGTACCAGTCGGGTCCGAAGCATCTGGGTCAGTCCACGCGCCCGGATTCTCACGAACTTCCTTGAGCAGCTCTCGCTCGTCGTACACGAATTTGGTCACCTGGCCACTCGAGTTGTTGCTCGGACTGATTCGCACGGTCTGCATGCCGGCCGCGTCGTACTCGTAGGTGGTCGTAAGACGGTGTGTACCTGACTCACCTTGAATCGTTACCGCGGGTGTCGTGCTGATCGTCAGGCGATTCTGGTCGTCATACTCGAAGTCCCAGGCGTGACCGAGCGGATCGACGGTCTGGATTCGATTGGCGTTGCAATCGTAGTCGTAGTTGGTGGCATCCTTGGAGGACTGACCGTCTCGGACGGGCGTTCGGACTGTCTTGAGGAGGCCGTCCTTGCAGCCATCCGCATTTCCGAAGTACTCGAACTCGGTCGCAAAGGAGTAGTCGGGGCTGGAGCTCGTGTTGCCACGCGGGGGGATGACCTTGCTGATCAGGCCGGGGTGAGCGGTGTCGAACTCGTACTTGGTGACGACGGTTTTGGAACCCTCGTCGTCGTCAGTGAAGTGGCGCGTGACGCTCTCGATCTTCGTGTGGGTCGAGGAGTCATAGGCGAAATCAGTTGCGAATGCAGACTGCACCTGGCTCGAAAGGTCGGTCGAGCACGAGACCGACCCGCTGTTCGTCACGCCCTTGGGCGGCACGGTCTGTGTCAGATTGTTGCTGCTGTCATAGGCGTGCAAGGTCACCAGTGGAGCGGCGGTGCCGTCGGGCGACACCGAGATGACGCGGGTAAGCTTGCCCCTCTGGCCGCCGGTGGGTTGGCCGTCATAGCCGACGTCGAAGCAAAGCGTCGACGCGTGATCCCTTGGGTCCTCAATGCTGCTTGTGAATCCTGGGCCGTCGTAGGTGAACTCAGTGGCTGGCGACTGCGTGCTCGTCGGCTTATTCACGCGCTTCGACAGGAACCCGCGATCTGCCGTGTACGTATCTTCTACTTTGCTATGCCACGTTGGCTCTGCCGACGTCGTCGGCTCCGTTACTACCGTCGGGGTTGTGCCGTCCTGAGTTGACGGGTACGAGAAGCTCGTTTCTTGGCCGCCGCTCAGCAGACCCCTTCCGTCCTTCTGCGTTGCGACGCGGCCTCGCGAGTCGAACGTCTGACTCAGTAGCGGCTTGTTGTTCGAGTCAGTGATAGTCGCGACACGGTGGCTGCTGCCGTCATACCCGAAGGTGGTTTCACCACCGGCGCGATCGGTCACCGACTGCAATCGATTGTCAGTCGCTGAGACGTACTCAAACCCGATAACGCGAGGCGTCGTATCCCAGTCGCTCACGGATGTCAGACGGCCACTCGAGTCGTAGCTGAACGACAGGGTGCCCCGGCCAGCCGGGTCGCTCACGGAGCTCAAGCGGCCGGTCGTCGAGTTGTACGTTAGCTCTGACTCGTTCGTGAAGCGATCGCGGATGAAGCGCAGCCGACCGCTGTTGTCGAATTCCCACGTTGTGAGGTCCAGGAATGTGGCGGTGTACGTGCCATTCGAGTTGCGACGCAGTTCGGTAGATACTCCGTCGGGCTGCGCATACGACACGATCCCACTCGAGAAGTTGATAGGAACGTAACGATCGCTGCGACCCTGTGGCCCCACCAGAACTATCGCGCCTGAGCCATTTCCAGCGCCTGCCAAGTGGGTCGAGTAATTGTGCGTCCAACCTGGTCCGAGCGGGCTCACGCGCGGATCGTTGGTGTTGTGGGTATACGTGAGAACCGGGCTTGGCCCCATGCCCGCCGACGGGCCGGCGCCGATTGCGCTCGTGCTGAAGCTACCCGTGAGGGTGTCCACCCCGAGGCGGCTTACGCCCTGATGGATGTATGGCGGATTGTGCTCATTGCCGGCAGGCGCGGGTTGAACGATCAGGCTCTTGCTTGCCAGGCCGTGATCTACGCCCGCGGCGATTGTGTTACTGCCATCGAGATTCGTGCTCGCGTGTACGGGCGTCGAGTGCACATTTGTGTCAGTCGAGCCGATCGCGAGCTCGCCGTTGTCGTTTTCGCCCCAGGACCAGACTTCGCCGTTCTGCTTCAGACCAAGACTGAAGTTTGCCCCTGCGACGACTGCCGCAAGGTTGGTCAGACTCGAGACACTTAGAGGGGTGAGGCTGCACGCCCAGGTCGACCCACTACCGCAGGTGCCGCTGCTTGTCGCCCCTAGTTGGCCGCGGAAGTTATCGCCCCAAGTGGACGCGGTCCCATCGTCCTCAAGCGCGAGACTGTGCGACTGGCCGGCGGAAACAGAGAGAGCGTTGCTCAGGCCGCTGACCTGGACCGGGGTGGTGCTGTCGGTCGTTGAGTTGTTGCCGAGCTGGCCGGAATCGTTGTGACCCCAGGCGCGGACGGTG
>WNGE01008426.1_pt1 | contig 11924 bp, 15 predicted proteins | sample 5400651 | NCBI WGS metagenome assembly WNGE01 (sample SAMN13153370, study PRJNA577476) | soil metagenome | isolation source: 60 cm soil or saprolite under grassland replicate 2 | place: USA:California | collected 2016-06-15 | reverse complement strand
GGTCGCATCTTTTCAAATGAAACGCTTGCTGTGGCTGTGCATTTTTGGCGTCCTGGCGGTTTTGTTTAATCCAATCTTCCCGCTTGGTCTGGATCGCAACTCATGGATCGTCGCGGACTCGTTTTCAATCTGCGCGATGGTTATGGCCGCCTTTATCTTTCGGAAAGAAGTTTGCACATGAAACGCATTATCCGTACACAGTTATCAACGTTGCCCTGCTATCATTTGCGTTCGGGCAATCCGTAATTCAACGAGCCAGCGGACAGCAGCAGTGAGCAAGAAGTCCGGCAGGCGATCGAAAAATATCGAGCAGCCTTGTTGCGGCGCGACATTCCCGCGCTGGAACAAATCTGTGCGGATACATCAAAACACAGCGGTGGCGACGAGCCGCGTGACAATCAAAGGACGATACAGTGGCCAACCGAGCAGCGGCCAGTACAGGAGTATCCACATTTGGATAAAAGGTCCGACCGGATGGCAGTTAGTCGCTAATCAGTTAACTGCCTTGGCCGCAAAATAAGTTTTCGTGAAAGGTTGGGCACGCTCAGCAACTAACGCGCGGCGATCGAAATCTTTGAGCGATCGGCAAGATCGACAATCACATCTCGCTCGAGCAATAACGCGTGTCCCGCTTCAACGGCGATGACGCGCAACCTCGCTTCGGCGGCTACGCGAATTGTTTCAATCCCAATCACTGGCACATCAAAACGCATATCCTGATTCGGTTTGGCGACTTTGACCATGACCGCGTCTTTACGCGCGAGCGCGCCACCGCGCTGGATCGCTTCGCTCGTCCCTTCAAACGCTTCAACCGCCAGTACGGTTCCGTCTTTCACGATAACGGCTTGGCCAATGTCGAGTCGTGCGATTTCCTTCGCGATCTTCCAGCCAAAATCGACATCCGCTTCCTCGCGAATCGAGAGTTTTGGGCCGGCGATCAAGCCAGCGGGCGCAAGAAACTCTTCGAGAAAAGTGGTGGCTGGCAAAAGATCGACACCAACTTTCGCCAACTCGTCTCCTATCGCAGCGAAAATCGATTCGGCATTGCGCTGTTTGAGTTTCGCCAGTACCAGCAGCGCTTTCCAATCCGGCCGTAGATCGAAAAGATTCTTCGGCGCAATTTGGCCGGCCATGATGGCATGATGAACGTTTTGTTCGCGAAAAAATTTGAGCAACCGACTTAGTTGTCCAACGCGCATCCACTCGATTACATCCACCTGTTGATCGAGAGCTGGGTCAGTCTCTCCGGAAAAGGCAGCGGCGACAATTTTTTGAACCCCCACTCTTCGTGCTGAATCAGCAAGCAATCTTGGGTAAACGCCGTTGCCGGCGATGATCCCGAGAATGTCCGCTGTTTGCACCGACGCAAATCTACCAGAACAACGCCTGCTTCCGCGAGATGCGTGCGCTACCCATGATGACGGCGCCGCTTGACGTGCAATTGGGCGAGCGCTTTTTGCAGCGATGCCTGGATAGCCGCGACTTCTTCGGCGCTGTGATCTTCTTTCATCGCGGCCTTGGCACGCTCGACAGCGGCTTCGGCCGCAGCGACATCGATCTGTGCGGATTCTAAAGCCATGTCTGTCAAAACTGAGACCGCGTCCGCTCTAATCTCGACAAAGCCTTCGCCAATCGCCATCGCGGTCTCGCGCCCGCTCTTTAAGACGCGTAGTTCGCCGGGTTTTAATGTAGTTAGCAGCGGAACGTGTCTCGGATAAACGCCAAGCTCACCTTCCGATCCCGGCAACGTGACCATGTCCACGTCTTCGGAATAGATCTTCGTTTCCGGCGTGACGATTTCGAGTTTTAAAGTCATTATTCCTTAATCATGTCGATGTTGCCTTTCATGTAGAAGTTTTGCTCGGGCACATCGTCATGTTTGCCTTCAAGGATCTCTTTAAAGCCACGGATCGTTTCCGGGATCGAGACGTACTGGCCTTTGGTGCCGGTGAAAACTTCCGCCACGTGAAAAGGCTGGCTGAGAAAACGCTGAATTTTTCGGGCGCGATAAACGGTGAGCTTGTCTTCAGGGCTTAGCTCGTCCATGCCAAGAATGGCGATGATGTCCTGCAAATCTTTGTAACGCTGCAAGACCCGCTGCACGCCTCGGGCCACGTTGTAATGCTCTTCACCGACAACTTCCGGCGCGAGCGACTTCGATGTCGATGCCAGCGGATCGACCGCCGGGTAGATTCCGAGTTCCGCGATCGAGCGCTCCAGAACGATCGTCGAGTCGAGATGTGCAAACGTGTTCGCCGGCGCGGGATCAGTGAGATCGTCCGCCGGCACATAAACCGCCTGGAAAGAGGTAATCGACCCTTTGTTAGTTGAGGTAATTCGTTCCTGCAAGTCGCCCATTTCAGCCGAAAGCGTTGGCTGATAACCGACCGCGGACGGAGTCCGGCCTAACAAGGCCGAAACCTCCGAGCCCGCTTGGGAAAAGCGAAAGATATTATCGATGAAAAGAAGCACGTCCTGGTTGCGCTCGTCCCGGAAAAATTCCGTCATGGCGAGGGCCGCAAGTCCAACGCGCAAGCGCGCGCCCGGCGGTTCGTTCATCTGGCCGAAAACCATTCCCACTTTCGACTTTGACAAATCTTTTTGATCGATCACGCCGGCCTCACTCATTTCGGTATAGAGGTCATTGCCTTCCCGGCTGCGTTCACCGACGCCGGCAAATACGGAAACACCGCCGTGACCTTTAGCGATGTTGTTGATGAGCTCCATGATGATGACGGTTTTGCCAACACCAGCGCCGCCAAACGCACCGACCTTGCCCCCTTTCGAGAATGGACAAATCAGGTCAATCACCTTGATTCCCGTTTCAAGGATTTGCACTCTTGTGTCCTGCTCAGTGAGATCCGGAGCTTTGCGATGGATCGGATAACGCTTTTCGAATTTTACGGGCCCGCGGTTATCAACAGGATCGCCCGTCACATTAAAAAGACGACCGAGTACACCTTCACCCACCGGCACCGTGATTGGTCCGCCGGTATCGGTCACGCTCATCCCGCGCTTGAGACCCTCCGTCGACGACATGGCGATCGAGCGCACCCAGTTTTCACCCAGATGCTGCTGCACTTCGAGAGTCAGCTTTGTCGGATTGCCATTAACTTCGTACGCGATTTCGAGCGCGTTGTAGATGCCAGGCAATTTTTTTCCTTCCGGAAATTCCACGTCCACAACGGGACCGATGACTTGAGCAATGTTTCCTGTATTCATAAAATTGATTACGAGCCGAGCGCCATTTGCGCGGTAGCGATCTCAAGGAGCTCAGTGGTAATGCTAGCCTGGCGCATTTTGTTGTACTCAAGAGTGAGATCCTTAATAAATTCCTTTGCGTTGTCGGTGGCGTTTTTCATCGCCACCATGCGCGCGCTGTGCTCGGACGCGCGTGCGTCGAGGATCATTTGGAAAACCTGGTACTGAAGATAATAGGGCAGCATCACGTCGAGGACCGTCTCGGCATTGGGTTCGAAGACGTAGCCAACCATTGGATCGACAGTTTGATTTGCGTCGGATTCCTCATGCTTCTTCGGGAGATCGAAGCTGCTGATCGGTAACAAGGTCCGAGCAACCGGGCGTTGATTTATCGTATTAATGAATTGGGTGTAGAGAACCGTCACCTTATCCACTTCCCGACTTAGAAATTTTTCCGTGCAAAATTTTGCAATCGGCTTGGTTTCGACAAATGCAGGCGCGTCCTTTAGCTCGAAATCGGCCAACAATTCACGTTTCGTGCGCGCAATAAACTGTCGCGCTTTTTTTCCAGTCACCACATACAGGGTCTTCACTGAATCAAAATTCGCAGCTTCGCGAAAAAGATTTGTGTTTAGCGCGCCGGCGAGCCCCTTGTCCGTGCTAATGATCAGGACGAGCTCTTTTTTAAGCGGACGAACGTTGAGAAGCGGATGCAGCCTCGGATCTGTCCGTTTTTGCAGCGACACGAGCACTTTGTTCATCAGAGTGGCATATGGCCGCCCGGCAAGTGCGTGCTGCTGCGCCTTGCGCATCTTGGACGCCGCCACCATTTGCATTGCCTTGGTGATTTGAGATGTGTTGCGGATCGATTTAATCCGGCGCCGAATATCTTGTGTATTCGCCATGGCTCGCTAGGCGGTTGCAGCGGCAGACGTGTCGCCTGTGACAGTTCGGATGATTGCAGTCGGCACGGTTCCCACTACAGGAAAATGCTCGTTAAAGACTGGCGGAAGATAGCGTCCTTCATTCCCCTTTGAGGTTTCAATTTGTGACACCAAATTTGTAAGTTCCTCAACCATATCGAGACACACGACATTTTCCGGGAAACGTGAAAGCTCCGGTTTCATCGCCAAGTTGCCTTAAATTCCTCGAGCGCGCCTTTGAGTTGCGATTCGAGACCTTCATCAAGCTGTTTTTTGTCACGAATCGCGGCGAGGAGGCTTTCTTTGCGGGTTTGCAGGTAATCCTGAAGCTTGGTTTGAAATTCCTTCACTCGCTCGACCGGAACTGGATCGACATAACCGTTCTGCATCGCCCACATCACGGCAACCTGTTCCTCCACTGGAATCGGGTTGTATTGCTTCTGCTTAAACAGCTCGACAATGCGTTGGCCACGATCAAGCCGTGCCTTTGTTGCCGCGTCGAGGTCCGACCCGAATTGTGCAAATGCGGCGAGCTCGCGGAACTGCGCGAGGTCAAGCTTCACCTTGCCAGCGACCTGCTTAATCGCTTTAATCTGGGCGGCGGAACCGACACGACTGACCGAGAGTCCAACCGAGATGGCTGGTCGAATGCCCTGATAAAAAAGATCGGTCTCCAGGTAAATCTGGCCATCAGTGATGGAAATGACGTTGGTTGGAATATAGGCGGATACGTCGCCTGCTTGCGTCTCAATGATCGGCAAGGCCGTGAGTGAACCGCCGCCAAATTCTTCCCGGATGCGAGCGCTGCGCTCGAGCAAGCGCGAGTGCAGATAAAATACATCCCCTGGATAAGCTTCGCGCCCAGAAGGCCGTTTCAGCACCAGCGAAACCTGACGATACGCAACCGCGTGTTTCGACAAGTCATCGTAAATGATGAGCGCGTCCATGCCATTATCCATGAACCACTCCCCCATCGCCGCACCGGCAAAAGGCGCGAGGTACTGGTTGGTGGCCGAATCGGATGCCGGCGCGGAGATGATTGTCGTGTACGGCATGGCGTCTTCTTTTTCGAGAACCGCGAGCGCCCGCGCGACATTGGAATTCTTCTGACCAACCGCAACGTAAATGCAGTAAAGCGGCCGATAATCTTTCAACTCTCCTTTTTCACCCTCTTTGTTTAGCCGCGCCTGGCTGATAATCGTGTCGATCGCGATGGTCGTTTTTCCAGTGGCGCGGTCGCCAATGATCAGCTCCCGCTGTCCACGGCCTATCGGAATCATCGCATCAATTGCCATGATACCGGTTTGGACGGGTTGACTGACACTGCGACGTTTGATCACGCCCGGTGCGATTTTTTCGAGCGGATAAAAGGAGTCGGTCTTGATTGGGCCTTTGCCATCCAAAGGTTGCCCCAGCGTATTAACAACCCGTCCGAGCAACGCTTTGCCTACTGGCACCTGTAAAAGCTTTCCGGTGGTTTTTACTTCGTCGCCCTCTGCGACTTTTGTGCTTTCACCCAGCAGAATGGCGCCTACTTCGGTTTCTTCCAAATTTAATGCCAGACCAAACACTCCGTTGGGAAACTCAATCATCTCGTTGAGCATGACGTCGCTAAGACCTTCGATACGTGCGACACCGTCGCCGGTTTCACGCACAACACCCACGTTGCTTTTTGTCGTAGCTGTTTTTAGTCCCTCAATTTTTGTTTCGATCTCTTCGAGTATGCTGCTCATGGTTTGATTGATTAAAGTTGTTGCTGGAGGCGTTCGAGCCGACCGCGCACGGTGCCGTCCCAAACGTCATTGCCGACTTGAATGCGCATTCCGGCAAGAAGCTGAGGATTAACGAAGAACTCTGTTGCTAAGTCATTGCCGTATTTCTTCTTGAGGTTCGCGACGAGCTTCGAACCCGTTTCGGAATCCAACTCGCTTGCTGTCTCGACCCGGGCATGGCGTTTTTCCACTTCCAGACGAAGCAGGCGCCGGTAGTGCTTTAAGACCGCGATATAATTGCGCGGCTTTCGCGCGATGAGTGATTCGACGAGGGACGCAATCCGGCCGTGATCGAGCTGCCCGTCAGTAAAGCTTGCCCTGAGCATTTCTCGCGAGAGCCTGCGAATTTCCTTGTTGATCTTCATCAGGCTAGTTGACGCGATGTTTCTTCCTGTAATCGCCGTTGGTCCTCGGAAGTAAGCACTTTGCCGGTAACCTTTGCGGTTGTGTCCACGACGAGCCGTCCAAGCTCACGCTTTAAAGATTCCATCGTGCGCTCATGCTCGATCGCGCTGGATTCGCGCGCTTTCATAATAATTTGCTCAGCCGCCGCAATCGCTTCTTGCTGCTTGCGCTCGGCGAGGTGTGCGCTGCTTTCGCGCGCCTCATCGATCATTTTTTGCGCCTCGGCATTTGCCTTGGTCAGGATCTCTGCATGTCGTTGTTCCGCTTCGGCGAGTTGTTTCTTGATTTTCTCTGCGTTCAATAATCCTTCCGCAATGCGCTGCCGACGTTCTTCCAGCACCCCGAGAATCGGTTTGTAAGCGAACCGACGTAAAAGGAACGCGACAATCGCAAAGCTGATGACTTGGGACAGAAATAACCACGGGTTCCAACCGAAGGTGTCGGCCACGTCTCGCAACATGTCCGTAAAACCTCCGCTTGTAGCCGCAATCATCACATTCATAACGTAAATTCCGGACGCGATGGCACTCGCCGTCGGCGGTGAGAAACCTTAGTGAGGAAGAAGATAGAGCGCGTAAAAGACAATCGCCTCAGTGAAGGCGATCGCCAGGATCGCCTGCACCAAAATCGGTGTCGCTGCGCCCGGGTTTCGCCCGACTGCGGACGCCGCGCCCAAGCCGGTCAAGCCAACGCCAATGCCCGCGCCCATGGCTGCAAGTCCCACGTGAATGCTTCCGCTCATCTCTGCCAGTAATGGTATTATCATATTCTTTGTTTCGTTTCCTTTTGGCGGTCGTCGCGGTTCATCACGATCGGTCGCCGAAATCCTTAGACTTGTGGTTCGTGTCCCGGTTGATGTTGTGCAATCAAAAGCGTGAAGACGGCCGTCAACAACATAAAAACGAGCGCCTGCACAATGCCCACGAGTATTTCCATGAAATAGAAGGGAAGCGGCAGGAACGGCGAAAGCCACGGGTTCATGGTCGACATCGCCTCCAGAATGCTTTCCCCCGCGTAAATATTTCCAAAAAGCCGGAAGCTGAGCGAAACCGGCCGGAACAAAATGGAAACAACTTCGAGCCAGCCTACCATGAAGAAAATGACAACCATGATCACCTTCAAAAATCCGGATGTCTCACCCTTCGGTCCGAAAATGTGAAGCAGGAATCCCCCGACTCCGTTTGCCTGGATCGCCCAAATAATCCAAAGCAAAAAGAAGATCGCAGCCATTGCCGTGGTCATGTTCAGATCGGCGTTGCCCCCGCGCAGGAGCGGTCGATCAATATGGAAAACGCCGTTCGCGTCGTAATGTCCCCATCCAATTGTGCCCACGCCGGGAATGAGCCCAAACCAGTTTACAAATAAAATGAAAATGAAAATCGTCGCAAAGAACCAAAAGGTTTTCCGGACGAGGTCGCGACCGATGATACTTTCAAGAAAATTGTAGAGGCTTTCTACCAGCCATTCCCAAAAATTCTGAGCGCCGGTCGGGACGGCTTTGATTTTCCGCGTTGCTAACTGTGCAAAAACGATGATGGCCGCCGCGACAATCCAGGTCACTAGCATTGAGTTTGTAATCGCGAATTTTCCGATATGAACCAGCTCTGCGGGTTTTAATGGCACCGCGGGCTCGACCTCGGCTGCAAATGTGGACGTTACAAAAACGGATCCGCAGAGCAGCGCGAAGATCGGCAATAACAGACGTAACAAGAAACAATACTGCATTCGGTTGGTAGCAAGGTAGCACGGGCATCGTGCCCGTGATCTTTTGGGCTGGAAGCCCCAGAGCCCACGAGGCTCTGCGCGCATATGAAAGCGTGTTTTGCGCGGATGACAAACAAAATTCTCGAGCCGTCCGCTATTTTGCCGGTACCTGCTCGGCAAATTGCGGGGCCAGTGAAGTTATCGCCTTCGATTCCGCGGGCTCCGCGGCACCATTTAGAACAATCGCTTCTTCATAGAACCATTCCAGCTGATCAATTTGTGCTTCCTGTGCAAATCGCTTGATCACTGCTTCGCGCGCGCGCAATCCCATCTCGGTCAAGACGCGAGGCGAACGGGCGATTTCCTGCATGGCGTTGGCTAGCGCGATGTGATCTTCCTCGGGCACAAGCCATCCAGTCCGGCCATGCTCCACCGCTTCAGGGATTCCACCGTGCTGGGTTGCGGCCACGGGCAATCCAGTCGCCATCGCTTCAAGAATGGAGTTTGGGACTCCTTCCTGATTTTCATCGGGTGGCATCTCGCTCGGATGCAGAAACAGGTGCGAACTCGCGTAAAGCTCCATCAGCTTCGACTGTGATAAGAATCCAACAAAGTGGACGTCTTTGAAAATGCCTAGGCCCGCTGCGAGCATCTCTAATTCCGGCTGTAACGGGCCCTTTCCCGCGATATAGAATTTGGCCTGGGGATGATCCTTCTTGAAAATTGCGAACGCGCGTAAACTTGTCGCTACGCCCTTTTTGGGGATCAAGCGACACGCCTGCATTACTCTCCAGTGGCCATCTGTTGGAGCTTGCCGATCAACGAACGGGAATTCATCCAACGGAACGCCTGTGCGATTGATACGCAGCTTTTCCGGCGGACAGCCAAATTCGCTTAGCCGATCAGCAAGTGATTGCGAACGGGCGAAAACTAACGGTACAACCTCGAACAAACGCCGCAACTTAGCCGGATAATGCGCGATATCCTCTTTAACGGCTACATCAGCGCCATGAAAAGATACCACGCATGGCTTATCCCACTGTTCAATGAACGGGAGCAGGTGCACGCCGGTGTGACCAAAGTAAATGTGCATGAGATCGGCACCGCGCCGTTCCAAGAGCGAAGCCAGCAGCTGATATTCTCCCCGATAAATAACAGGCGGCCGCCGTTTCACGAATTTAAGCCACCCGTGGCGCAATAGGTTCATGCGCTGCGTTGGAATAATTTCGATATCACGAAAAGGGAAACGCTCTGCGTTTTGCAGCTCCTTGGTCATGACGAAGGTCTCGACCCGGCGCAACGCCTTTACCTGTCGGTAGATGTGCAACATCTCCGGCTTGAGAAAGCTTGAGCAATAGCTTGCTATAACTCGCTTGGCCATGAAGAAGTCCTGAGTCTGTCTTAGACGGCGTCCCTTGTCTACTTGTTAGTTAGCGGATTGCTGAGGTTGTGTTTCCTTGAATAAAGATGTCGATCTCGTGCTGTTGGCACCAATTTTCAAGTTTTGTTTTGAAGGCCTCTATCCCGTAGCCCGTTGATGCAGAGACCGGCGTCATGTCCACCGTGGGAAACGAATTTTGCAACGTTTCTAGATTTTCTCGCGCCGCAGGCAGATCTATCTTGTTTGCGATTATGCACCACGGGCGCTTTGACAATGCCGGATCGTACAAATCGATCTCACGCCGGAGATTTCGCAAGTCCTCGACTGGATTTCGCCCGTCGCTGCCTCCAACATCGACAACGAAAAGCAAGAAACGGCAACGGGTGATGTGCCGCAAAAAATCGTGCCCCAGCCCGAGATCGCGGTGGGCGCCTTCAATTAAACCCGGAATGTCCGCGATGGTTACTCTACGGTAACCCGGCAATTCAACTACGCCGATAATCGGGTGCAGGGTCGTAAACGGATATGAAGCAACTTTCGGACGCGCAGCAGAAATCCCGCGCAAAAGCGTAGACTTGCCGGCATTTGGATAACCAACCAAACCCGCATCCGCAATCGTGCGTAACTCGAATAGAAAATGTCCCTGCTCGCCTTCTTCGCCCTCCGTGTATTGGCGCGGTGCACGATTGCGCGAGCTCTTGAAGTGCACATTGCCCTTCCCTCCCGCCCCGCCGCGACAAAGGACGAATTCCTGACTGTGATGCGCAAGATCGACAATTGGCTCCACTTCAGATTGCGGATTGTGGATTGCGGGAAGATCGGCATTCGCATCGTGTTCTTCCGCATCCGGCGTCGGGCGTTGGACGTTGGATATTGGACGTTTTCTCTCTTCTGCTTCAATCCGCGATGCGCGATCCGCAGTCTGCAATCGGTAAATGATCGTTCCAACAGGCACCTTCACGATTTTCGCCGGCGCAGAACGCCCGTGCATTTTCTTCCCTTGCCCATGTCCGCCGTTCTTCGCCTTGATGATTGGCTCGTAAAAAAGATTTGAAAGATTATCGACATGCTGATCGGCCAGCAAAATCACGTCGCCTCCGCGTCCGCCGTCACCACCATCGGGCCCACCCTTCGGCACAAATTTTTCACGTCGAAAACTAACGCAGCCGCGCCCACCGCTGCCGGCCTGTGCAAAAACTTGGATGCGATCAACAAACATAGATCCACTTATAGTATACCCTGTCGAACCAATGCGTTTGACAGAGAGCCGCTACCGAAGAGTGGCGTAAAGAGCCTTTGTTTTCTGTGCGATCGCAGACCAGCTAAATTTTTCTTCGGCGCGTTTGCGTCCAGCTTTTCCGAATTTTTCGCACAGCTTGGGATCGGCCATGAGTTGATTGATGCGTGTCGCAAGGTCGCGTGCAAATTTTTCAGGATTTGCTGGCTCGAACGGGCTCTCTTTCTCCGGTTTCTCCATCGACAACTACTTCTTTGATGCCGCCGACCGCACTCGCTACCACCGGCGTTTCACAGGCCATCGCTTCCAGATTAATGATGCCAAACGGTTCGTAGACGGATGGACAACAAAACACGGCCGCGTGTGAGTAAAGTTCGATTGCCGTTTTTCGATCCACCATCTCATCGATCCAGACAATATCAGAGCGCTTTGTCCTCGCCTTCTCGACTGCACTTTTCATTTCCTCCGCAATTTCAGGGGTGTCAGGAGCAGCGGCACACAGCACGATTTGAAAATCGGGGTCCATGAATGAAATGGCGCGTACGAGATCCATGATTCCTTTTTGGCGCGTGATACGACCGACAAAAAGAAGATACGGCTTGGCGAGATCAATCCCATAACGAACGAGTGCCTCGGTCGATTCAACTCTTCGGTATTCTTTGGGATCGATGCCGTTGTGGATCACATGAACACGTTTGGGATCGACATTGAATAATCGTTCGATGTCACACTTGGTTTCATCTGAAACGGCGATGATTGCGTTCGCCATTTCCAGTGCGGTTTGCTCGATCCAGAGGGAGAAATCATAACCGCCGCCGAGTTGTTCCCGTTTCCATGGCCGCAATGGCTCGAGCGAGTGGACCGTGATCACCAGCGGAATCCCGTAATTAAGTTTCGCCAAAATACCGCCGAAGTGACTGTACCACGTGTGGCAATGCACAAGATCGGCATCGATGTTCGTGGTGTTGAAATCGGTGCAACGGCGTACAGCACCGAAAACCGATTGCAGCGGTTTTGGACAAGTGAAATCGCTCGTGTCGAGTCCGAATCCTCGGACTTTTAAATTGTGCTTTTCGAAATCCTGATCGCCGAAGCAACGGACTTCCACCGGCATTGACTTGGCCAACTCGCGCGAAAGATAGCCCACGTGCACGCCCGCTCCGCCGTAAATATGCGGCGGATATTCGTTAGTGAGGAAGAGAGCTTTCACGCAGGAAGAGTAGAGCAAGGCTCCAACTTGCTTTCAATGGAGTTCGCTCGCCGCGGCGAACGCCACTCTAATTTTTCACTTTCAGTAAAAG
>WNGE01007437.1_pt1 | contig 11924 bp, 12 predicted proteins | sample 5400651 | NCBI WGS metagenome assembly WNGE01 (sample SAMN13153370, study PRJNA577476) | soil metagenome | isolation source: 60 cm soil or saprolite under grassland replicate 2 | place: USA:California | collected 2016-06-15 | reverse complement strand
ATGTTTCGGCAGGGGATTGGCGAGAGCCGTTGCAAGTATCGGAGTAGGCTACTTGTCCCGGCACGAAGGTCCCTGGTAACACGTCGCTAATACCAGAGTAATTTGTGCAGTGTGCCGTGGCATGGGAGGCTTGTCACGAGCCCCAAAGTCGGGCTACGAGGATTGTCTCTTATGACGCCACAGGTCTTCCATGACACACTCAGATTTTTCACGAGTGGGCTTCCGATGATGATCGGCGGCGTGGCAATCGTCACATTCGGAAGCTTGTTGTGGTCAGAGGCTAATTCCAGCGTGCGACCGAAGGGCTGCAGTCGTCAGCCGAAGTCATCGAATTCTCTGCGGTCTCCCTAACCTCCGAAACTCTTCCTCATTCGTTCAAATAATCGGAACGTGACATGCGCCTCAGAGGCTAAAGCCGATTTTTAACCAGTGATCTTATTGGCATGAGTTGAACTCATGCCCTTTCCAATTGGTTTAAGGAGTGAACTTGTGTCGTTCCCAGTTGGTTTCACGGCGCAGTTTTTGAGCCACTGGTTTTGTCGCGCCACACTGCCCTAATCCCCTCGTCTATACTAGTGCGTTTGCCAGGCTTGCCAGTTCGTGAGGGATATCCTTTGAAAATTCTGGTTTGCATGAAGCAGGTGCCGCAGAAGGATGCGCCTCTTAAGCTGAACGAAGCGAGCACGTGGATCCGCGAAGACGTTTCTTACGAGGTAAACGAGCCGGACGCGTTTGCGCTGGAAGAAGCACTGCGTCAGAAAGAAAAGCATGGCGGCGAGGTGGTGGTGATCACTGCGGGGCCGGCGCGGTCGCAGCAGGTACTTCGTGAGGCTTTGGCGAAGGGTGCGGACCGGGCGATCCATCTAGAAGATCCGGCGTTTGTGGGGCTTGATGCATTCAACACCGCGCGTGCATTCGCGGCTGCGATCAAGGACGAGCAATTCGATCTGATCTTTACCGGACTGCAATCCGATGATTATGGTTTCGCGCAAACCGGAGTGATTCTGGCCGAGTTGCTGGGATGGCCGCATGCAACCATCATCATGCAGATTGAGAAGACCGATGGCGGGATCAAAGTGAAACGGGAACTCGAGTCGGGATTCTTTCAATTTGTAGAGGTGCCGTTGCCGGCGGTGCTAACGATCCAATCCGGGATTAACAAGCTGCGCTACGCGACGCTTATTGGGATCAAGCAGGCGAAGAACAAGCCGCTGCGAAAGGTTGCCCTTACCGAGTTAGGGCCAGCGATTAGCGCCAACTCACAGAAAATTGAACGCATGTACGTGCCGCAGAAGACCAAGAAGACGGAATATCTGGAAGGAAGTTCGGCGGAGATTGCGAAGAAATTGGTGGAGAAGCTCCGGAACGAAATACGAGTGCTGTAAAAGGGGAGGATTATGTCAGGCAAGCAGATGATTCGCGAAGAAGAAGTGCAGTTGGGCGGAGACGAAACGCAAGGCACAGTGCTGATGGCGGTTGGAAAACTGCTGCTCTGGACGAGCCTCATTTTTCTCGCCTTCGTTTACAGCGGCATAAAAGGCGGCTCGTATCTGTATGCGATCTGGTTCACTGTACAGGTGCTGGTGGCGATTGCTCTGCTTGCAATCGGCAGAGCCAAACGGGGACCACTGACCGAGTAGTTAGCCGAAACATGCCTGAAACAATTCTAGTACTCGTCGAACAGCGTGATGGGAAACTCAACCGGGTTTCGTGGGAGACCCTTGTCGCGGGACAGTCGCTCGCGGCTGAGATGGGATGGACGCTTGAAGCTGCGGCCGCCGGAAACGGAGTTGGTGCGATTGCCGGCGAAGTTGCGGCCAAGAAAGTCGCGAAGGTCTATGACGTGGAATCGCCGGGACTGAGTCCCTACACGCCCGAAGGGTTCTCAGCAGGGCTGAAACAGTTCATTTCGTCAAAGCAGCCGCGCTTAGTGCTGATGCCGCATACGTACCAGGTACGCGACTTCGTGCCGAAATTGGCTACGGCAATGGGCCGGACGGTTATTAGTGACTGCATTGGATATCGCAAAGACGGCGGCAAACTTCTGTTCACGCGCCAGATGTTTCAGGGGAAATTTGCAGCCGATGTCAGCTTCAATTGCGATCCGCCGTGGTTTGTGACTTTCCAGAACGGAGCGTTTCGCGGAGACAAAGTTGAGGCGGGAGCGAGTGCGGCGCCGGTGGAAACCGTGAGCGTGGATATTCCCTTAGAAACGGCGCGCAATAAACCTCAGGAAGTTTTCAAAGAGGCGAAACAGGCAGTCGATCTGACACAGGCGGAGATTATCGTCTCCGTCGGACGGGGAATTAAGGAGCAGAAGAACATTGAACTGGCGAAGCAGTTGGCAGATGCGCTGGGCGGAGAGATCGCAGCGTCACGTCCGATTTGCGATTCGGGATGGCTGCCGATGGACCGCCAGATTGGATCGTCGGGCCAAACAGTAGCGCCGAAGTTGTATCTTGCGCTGGGAATCAGCGGGGCGATCCAGCACATTGTCGGGATGAAGGGCGCGCGGTCGGTGGTGGCGATTAATAAAGATCATGAGGCACCGATTTTTGAAATTGCAGATGTCGCGGTGGTGGGGAATTTGTTTGATGTGGTTCCGGCGTTGATTGAGGAAGTGAAGAAGATGAAGAGTAGTGCTTAAGGGTACTGCTGGACATCGGGATTAAAATAGGGCCACTGGAACTAAGAGCCAGTCAGGTGAGGGTGCATCAATGCGTCGAGGAATAAAGCGAGTTACGAACGGAAAGAAGCTGAAGGTTAAGCCTTCGGATCGAAGCCAGGTTCTTCTCGATCGAATTCGACATCGTCGCGAACAGATCCAGGACCGTGTAGGCGTGCTTGAGGACAGCGCCAGGCTGATCCGACAGGAGAGAGAATCGCGATTCTGAACTATGTGCTCGATGCCAGCGTTGCTCTGAAGGGGTTCCTGCCTGAGCCTCTCAGTTCATCAGCCGAGCGCCTGCTGAACGGGTTTCTAAAATCGAAGCTCAACTTGCATGCCCCTGACCTTCTGCTGCTTGAGACGGGTAACGCCCTTTGGAAAAGGTCGGCCCTCGGGCATGGTTTGTCATCGGCAGACGTGCAGGCTATATACCGGGACCTTGTGACAATTCCGCTGAATTTCTACCCCTCGGAACAATTGGCTGGAGCAGCATTAGATTTGGCAATCAGCCAAAACCATTCTGTTTACGATGCAGTTTACTGTGCCTTGGCCGTCAACCTAGACTGCGAGCTCATTACAGCGGATTCTGCCCTGGTTTCGAAGCTCGCTGGAAATCTCCCGTTCATTCGCCATTTGTCAACGTTCAACGCATGACACTCACCTTCCGCAAACCTCCGCACGACATTTCTCGCCCGCAGATGCCGGCTGATGTAGTTATCGTTGGTGGCGGGCCGGCAGGAATGGCTTGCGCGTTGCGACTCTCGCAACTGATTGATCAGCACAATTCGAGCAATCCAGATTCGCAGCTCAGTAAAGAAAACGTCTACGTGCTCGAGAAAGCACGCGAGATTGGCCAGCACTGCCTCTCGGGGGCGCTGCTGGATCCGCGGTCCATGCGCGAACTGCTGCCGGGTTTCGAAAAGGAAGCGCCGCTTGATGCTGCGGTTGCGACGGAGGCAGTTTATTTCCTGACCGAAAAAGGAAAATTCAAATTTCCTATCACCCCTCCGCCGCTACAGGACCACGGAAATTACGTCCTCTCGCTGAATCGATTTGTGAAATGGCTAGGGGGGAAAGTCGAAGAAGCCGGGGTTACGATTTTTACGGGCTTTGCAGGATCAGAGTTGCTGTTTTCTGATGATGGTGGGGCGACGGGCGTCCCCGCCCGGCTTCGCGTTACTGGCGTTCGTACTGATGACAAAGGACTCGACAAGCAGAACCAGCCGAAGTCGAACTTTGAGCCTGGATACGATCTGCAAGCGAAGATTGTGATTCTTGCCGAAGGGACGCGCGGCTCGTTGACCAAGCAGATCATTCAGAAATTTGATCTGATGAAAGATCGCAATCCTCAGACCTATGGCCAAGGAGTTAAGGAGCTGTGGGAAGTTCCTTCTGGTCGGATTGAGACCGGCGAAGTCATTTATACGATGGGATGGCCGCTGACTTCGCGCGAATATGGCGGCGCTTGGATTTACGGAAGCAAGGACAACATCGTTTCGCTGGGCTTCGTTACCGGACTTGACTATCCCGACCCGCGTCTGGATCCGCAGCGAGTTCTGCAGCAGTTCAAGCGGCATCCTTTTGTCTCGAAGCTACTTGAAGGCGGCAAGATGGTGCGTTACGGCGCGAAATCGCTGCCATATGGAGGATGGTGGGCAATTCCTCCGGTTGCGGGCGACGGCTGGATGATTCTTGGCGACTCGGCAGGCTTCCTGAATTCGCAACGACTAAAGGGAATTCACCTGGCGATCAAGAGTGGAATGCTGGCGGCGGAAACGGCGTTCGAAGCTCTTAACAAAGGGGACTTCTCAGCTGGTATGTTAGGACAGTTTCAAACTCGTGTTGAAAACAGCTGGATCAAAGAAGAGTTGTGGAAGGTGCGCAACTTCCATCAGGGATTCGAGCACGGCTTCTGGCGCGGCATGATCCACGCGGGCATACAGCAGTTCAGCGGTGGACGCGGCATGCGCAGCCGCTACCCAGGAGGTGCCGGATATTCACGAATGAAGAAGCTTGCTGAACTTCCTGCCGATGGCGGCGCGGAAGCTGGGCTGATTGGACCCGCAAAAGGCGATGGCAAGCTGACTTTCGACAAGCTAACTGATCTGTACCACTCAGGCACGAAGCATGAGGAAGATCAACCCGCTCATTTGATCATTCACGACACAAACATCTGCGAATCGCGATGTATTCGTGAGTATGGCAGTCCTTGCCAGCATTTTTGTCCGGCGAATGTTTACGAGATGCTGGATGATTCTTCGGCGGCGAACGGCAAGCGCATCAGTTTGAATCCTTCGAATTGCGTGCACTGCAAGGCCTGCGACATTCAGGATCCTTATCAGATCATCACCTGGGTACCGCCGGAGGGTGGGGGCGGGCCGAATTACGACGGCATGTGAACTCGCTAGACTTATTCGCCGCGGATTTCGCGGATGAACGCGGATTTACCTAGGAGATCCTAGAGACGTTGCCTGCACGTCTTTAGCCCTGAACTTAGCAGGAAGACGTAGCAAGCTACGTCTCTACGACAACGTGGCAGAATAGCTGCCCTGGATGTGCAGCTCCTGGAGGGCTCAGTCTCAATGAAGATGCTCGCTTTCGTACTCGTTTCACTGTGCGCGGTTGCGCAACAAACAAATCAGCCGATTACCATTCCTTCAACCGGCTTTGCAGGTCTGGACAAGTACCGGGCTTCACGGATTGCTGTTTACACCGACGACTATGGTCAGCTGGCTCGTTATCGCGATGCCGATGCGGCGCTGAAGCCGTCGGCAGCGGGCGAGAACCGCGTGGTTTTTTTCGGCGACTCCATCACCGACATTTGGCATTTGGATGAATCGTTTCCCGGTAAGCCGTATGTCAATCGCGGAATTGGCGGCCAAACTACCTCGCAGATGCTGGTGCGTTTTCGCCAGGATGTGATTAATCTTCAGCCGAAGGTGGTCGTGATACTTGCCGGGACTAACGACATTGCGGGCAATAGCGGGCCGATCTCGAATGAAGACATCGAGGCGAACCTGACTTCGATCGCCGAGTTGGCTCGAACCAAGAAAATTGCCGTAATTTTTTCTTCCATGCTGCCGGTCCACAACTACACGCCAGAGTCGCTGGATTTTTATGCGCAGCGGCCGATGGAGAGAATTCTGGCATTGAACCGATGGCTGAAGGAATATTGCGTGGCAAACAATCTGGTCTATCTCGACTACTTCAGCGCGGTGGTTGATGACAAAGGCATGCTCAAGCGGGACCTTGCCGATGACGGATTGCATCCGAACAAAGCAGGGTTTGCGATCATGGCGCCGCTGGCGGAAAAGGCGATAGAGAAAGCGCTGGCGGGAGTTTCGGTGGCGCAGATTGGCTCAATATCCATTCAGCTCGCGCACAATTCGGAACGTGAGATCGACACCGAAAAGCAGCTCGCGCGATTGCTCACGTCTTACGATCTGCACAAATATACCTTCACGCGCAGCGTCATCATTGACGAGCGATCGATTCCTCACAGCCATCCGGTCCTGACATTGCATACGCGGCATTTGAAATCGGACGATCAGTTGCTCTCGACGTACGTTCACGAGCAGATTCATTGGTTTCTTGAGCAGCATTTGGAGCAGACGCAAGCTGCTGAAAACGATCTGCGAAAGATCTATACGAAAGTTCCGGTGGGATTTCCGGATGGATCGGATGATGAAGAAGGAACGTATCTTCACCTGATCACGTGCTATCTCGAAATGCAGGCGGATCGGGACTTAATGGGAACTGAACGCACTGCAGCGGTGATAAATTTCTGGACCGGAGACCATTATCGTTGGATTTACAAGACCGTGATGCAGGACGAAAACACAATCCGCGGAGTCGTCGAGCAAGAGAGACTGGAAATCGCGTAAGTCTTTCCGCAACATTACTGCCCGCAAACCTCAATCAAAGGCGGGCTCGTTTGCATCTATAATTGAATGGAGTTTCCGACCGCTGTGACCTTCCGGAATACCCTGGTTGCGGCGGCGGTGAGGACTTGACGCGGGCGAGGCGCCCGCGCCACACGGTCCTACGAGGGTGTGGGTGGAAACGCCTGCGCCTCCCGTATTGGAAAGGAAACGACTGCAGGGATCTTCCCGCCTGTCGTGTCCTTCCCGCTAAGCAATTAGCTAGGAGCTAGAAGCTGGTTCTTACCGACAAATTCGGACGCGCCATCACTGACCTGCGCATTTCCATCACTGACCGGTGCAACTATAAGTGCGTCTACTGCAGGACGGGGAATGAGGGCGCGCTCTATGGCGATCTCCCATTTGAAGACTACCTGCGGATGGCGCGCGTCCTGGTCTCGCTTGGCATCGCGAAGATTCGGATTACGGGCGGGGAACCGCTTTTGCGCAAAGGTGTCGTGGATTTCGTGCGGGAATTGCGCCAGTTCGATACTCCTGCGGCCGCAGCGCTCGATATCGCGATCACTACCAATGGTCACCTGCTCGCGGACTTGGCGCAGCCGCTTAAAGATGCGGGCCTCAATCGCGTTACGGTCAGCATGGATGCGGTTGATGCGGACCGGTTCACGCGGATTACGCGTGTGCCAGGTGGATTCGATCATGTGCTGGCAGGCATGCGGGCCGCCCGGGATGCAGGGCTTGGTCCAGTAAAGTTGAATTGCATGCTGATGCGCGGCTTCAACGAAGATCAGATCATTCCATTTGGCATGTTTGCGCGCGAAGAAGACGTGATCGTGCGTTTTATCGAGTTTATGCCGCTGGAAGAAGACCGCGTGTGGGCTCCTTCGACGGTGGTTGCGCTTGATGAAATTCTGCAACGAATGCGCGAGTACCGGCCACTGGTCGAAATTGCCCACGTACGCAGCGAAACGGCGCGGCGCTATCGGTTTGACGATGGTATTGGCGAAATCGGAATTATCGCTCCTGTATCTCATCCATTTTGCGGTCATTGCAGCCGCATTCGTATCACATCGGATGGCAAGATTCGGACATGCCTATTTTCCGTGTGGGACCACGATTTACACGAATTGATGCGGCGCGGGGCTTCGGATGATGATCTGGCAGACTTCATTCGCGATGTCGTCAGCAAGAAAGAAGAGCGGCATCACATAGGAGAGCCGGACTTCGTGCCCGCGTCGAGGACGATGGTGCATATTGGGGGGTAGTCGTTAGCTCTTAGCTGTCAGCTATCAGTAAGACCCCTTCACCGATGAGATTGCCGAGGTCGCCCGTTTCTATTTGTGCCGTCCCTCCGGGACTCGATTCATCTACTTCGCTACCCAGGACTTACGTCCTGGGCTAACGATATTCCGCCCTGCTGGGGGTGTTCAGTTGTGAGTATTGCGATAGTGCTCAGATGAGTCACGGTGCAATTTCGTGGATTCCCTCAAGTAAACTCGACGGACATTATCCTTTGTTCATGGCGACTGCTTTTCTCCGTCTGGGCGTATATTGCTGTCCATTGATTTTGGTCGCATTGCTTGCGGCGACTGGGCAGACTCAAACGTATCTGGGATTTGATCGCAACGATTACCCCGAGGACGCGAATCTGACAGTTCTGCGGAAGACCTTTTCTTACACTGGCTACTGGCTAAACAGTCCTCCCGGCGCGAAGAGCAATTCGTGGGCTGGCAAGCGGCAAGAGTTGCAGTCAGCAGGATTTGGATTTCTGGTGCTGTTCAACGGTCGGCTCTACAAAGAGCTGAAGCACAACGCGGCGGCGACCGGTGAAGCCGATGGACGGGCGGCTGCCAACGCCGCCAGGCGCGAGGGTTTTCCGCGACGCACGATTATCTTTCTAGATATCGAAGAAGGCGGCCGCATGCTGCCGGAGCAGAAGGACTACATCTACACCTGGGTGGATGCAGTGATTGCAGCCGGATTCAAGCCGGGCGTGTATTGCTCTGGAATTCCTGCAAAAGAGGGAAAGACGAGCGTTGTCACGGCGGAAGACATTCGCGAAAATGCGCAGGGACGAGAGATCAGTTTTTGGGTCACGAATGATGTGTGCCCGCCGTCGCCAGGATGTGCGGCTTCGGCGCCTCGGCTATCGCAGGTCGGGCTCGATTTTGCGGATGTCTGGCAATTTGCGCAATCGCCTCGGCGGAAGGACTTTGCGGGACAGTGTCACAACTACAATCAGGATGGAAATTGCTATCCGCCGGGAGTTGATCCGGCGAGCCATTTGCACGTGGATATGAATTCAGCGACGAGCGCTGATCCGTCGAAGGGAAGGACGCAGTAGCCAGCGGACAGCGCTTGCGCCTGCCCCGTTTCCGTTGCACAATATCAATGACATTGGGGCCCGACGTTCCGTGCGGAAAAGAAGACTCTTTTCGCTGCGGAAGGGCATCCAAAACAGTAGCAGTAAGTGGCTTCAACATCCCCGCGGGTTGGGCCTGAAAAGGCAGCGAGTCCGCTGGAGCCGCTGAGTAGCTTTCAACATCCCCGTTTCGGAATGATGGCTGAAATCGGACGAGAACGTCCGATCCATGCGAGCGCTCCGAAGCTGAAAGCGTGACCAATTATGGCGACGGCAGCACAGGTTTGCAGTCTGGAAAATTATCTGGTTCTCCCCGATCACACCATGGACGATCGCATTGGTGCGGCTAGGCACGCACTAGGGCGCGAACTGGTCATTCTTGGTCACCATTACCAGCGCGACGAGGTAATCCGCTTTGCAGATTTTCGCGGAGACTCCTACAAATTGTCGCAGCAGGCTGCAAGCGCAGTCGGCAAATATATTGTCTTTTGCGGCGTGCACTTCATGGCTGAGAGTGCCGACATTCTAGCGAGGCCTGGGCAAGCAACCATCCTTCCTGATCTCAATGCCGGGTGTTCCATGGCAGACATGGCGGAGATCACGCAAGTGGAAGATTGCTGGGAAAATCTGGTTCGCGCCGGAATCACCAATGATGAAGGCGATGGAGTCACGCCAATCACCTACATGAATTCGACGGCTGCGATCAAGGCATTTTGTGGCGAGCGCGCCGGCGTGGTTTGCACCTCGTCTAACGCAGCGGGGGCTTTCAAGTGGGGATTTGAGAAGACGCCGAAGCTTCTTTTCCTTCCTGATCAACATCTCGGACGCAATACCGGATACAAACTCGGAATTCCTCTAAACGAAATGGTGGTGTGGGACCCTTACCTGCTGAACGGTGGGCTTGATCGCGAGCGGCTACGAAAGGCACGGGTCATTTTGTGGAAGGGGCACTGCTCGGTGCACCAGAGATTTTTGCCAGAGCACGTGGACAATGTCCGCGCGAAATATCCGGGCATTCGCGTGATTGTGCATCCAGAGTGCCGGTGGGAAGTTTGCCAGAAGGCGGATGGAATCGGCTCAACCGAGGGCTTGCTCAAAATGATTCGACAAGCTCCCGCCGGAACAATGTTCGCTGTCGGCACGGAAATTCACCTGGTTAATCGGATGGGCACGGAATTCGCGGCAGAAGGGAAGAAGGTCATCACGCTCGATGATTCCGGCTGCCTGTGCACGACCATGTTCCGCATCTCGCCGCAGCATTTGTGCTGGGCGCTGGAGAATCTGGTTGAAGGCAATGTAGTCAACCAGATCAAAGTACGAGACGACGTGAAGCATTGGGCAAAGGTGGCGCTGGACCGGATGCTGGAAATCCAGTAAAGCCGTCGTTGGTCGCCGGTCCTTGGTCGTTAGCAAACCCGTTGACTCCGAAATCGCGGAGTAGAATAGGCATACATATTATGTCCCGCACTTTTACTCTCGACGAAGCGCAAGACCTGCTGCCGGTACTCGAATCACTGCTGCGCACCAGCATTGACGGCAAAAAGCTGATTGAAGCAGTGGACGCGGAATTCCTGGCGACCGCGCGACGGGTTTTTATCAGCGGGGGAATGTCCTTAAACGTGGTGCATTTTGCGAAACGCAAAGCCGAGCGCGAGAAGGCGATCCAGCGGGTCAAGGACGCAATGGATGAGATTGACGCCATGGGCGTCCAGGTAAAAGACCTCGACATAGGGCTGCTGGATTTTCCCTGCGAGGTGGACGGCCAAGTGGTGCTGCTGTGCTGGAAACTCGGTGAAAAGGCAATAACGCATTGGCACGGCGTGAGCGAGGGATTTGCGGGACGCAAGCCGATTGACGCGCGGATTGCCAAGGCGAAGCGGGCGAATTAGCCATCAGCCCAAGAAGACCCTCGGCAGAAGGTGTGTTCTAGTCTCTTCTTTCAGTCGAGCATTTTCTCTGCAAGTCCTGTATTCAATCCCGTTCTATTCCCAAGCGGCACTGTGTCACACGTTGGTACAGGGCGTGTCTGCATAGCGAGCGTGCTCTGCTAGAATTTGAGGCAGGTGGTGCGACAGGCCTTGCAAATCTTTTAATGTGGAGCTCTTGCGTATGTCGAGTGATCGGCCGACGAATGGAAAAAGACTGGTCGCGGCGGCTGCGCTGGCGGCCCTTGTTCTGCTGGCGATGGGAACTAGCTGCAATGGCTTCTTTGTAAATCAGCCGAATTCGGTGACTGTTACAACAACGACAGGCGGCACGAGCTTTTCGGCAGCGCCTACCGCGAATCTGAAGGCTGTTGCGTCATTTGACTCGGGCAACAAAGACGTGACCAACTCGGCATCGTGGCAGAGCTCAAGCGGATGCGCGACTGTTAGCACCACTGGCGTCGTCACCGCTACCGCTACAGCCTCGAGTGTGACCATCTCTGCAACGGTGGCCGGGGTGAGTGGTTCCATCACCGGAAGTACCAGTGTCAGCGGTGGTACAACCCAGACGCTGACGATTAGTCCGACTTTAGCCACTTTGTCGAATGGCACCGCGCAATTTCAGGCGCTGGACAGCAATAGTGTGGATCAAGCAGCGAATGCTACGTGGACTTCTAGCGACACTTCAATCTTGAGTTTTGCGTCCAGTACGGGCGGTCTCGCTACGCTCTCGAACCCGGGAACGGTTACCGTTAGCGCCTCGCTATCATCGGGTACTAGCTGTGCCACGGGTTCGGCTAGCGTAACCGTACAATAGGTCTATCGAAGCCACTGAAAGCAAATCTGCTGCGCGAAGCGAACAGAACCCTTCTGTCGCGAAGCCTATTCAATTCGCACGCTTGCTGGCGTTTGCGATTTCCTTCGCCATCCTCGCTGGCCTAGTCGAAGGCTGCCTTCTTATCATCTTTCAACGTCTGAACTGGCGGGACTGGGGACGGATGCTTCATGTTTCGGCGCCCATCATCTGGATTTCGCCGCTGGTTGATCTTGTGCTTTTTGGGATAGCAGCGTGCCTGATTGTTGCCGTC
>WNGE01007433.1_pt1 | contig 11925 bp, 8 predicted proteins | sample 5400651 | NCBI WGS metagenome assembly WNGE01 (sample SAMN13153370, study PRJNA577476) | soil metagenome | isolation source: 60 cm soil or saprolite under grassland replicate 2 | place: USA:California | collected 2016-06-15 | reverse complement strand
AAGATCGGTGACGCCGTGACCAGCTTCCATGGGTACGGCATGGGGAGCTACAGCTTCTTCAACCAGGGCGTGAACATCTATTCCGCGCACGCCTTCGAGGTGCCCGCAACGCTGCCGCCGGGGAGCCTCCACAACCTGCTCACCGTGTTCCTCGACCCGGTGCACGGGTCTGGCGGCATCCTCAACGTCGTCAACGACACCGGCGGGTCGTCGACGATCCTGAACCCGGACGTCCCGGTCACGGTGGTGAGCTACCCGTGAGGACCTGACGGATCGCCGACGGATCATTTGAAGGCCCGCCCCGGCGGGCCTTCGAACCGCCGGCGCCCGCGGCCGCCGTGCAGGCTAGAGCGGATGGGCTAAGGGGACTGTGCGGCGGCGAAGAGGCGCCAGCTGCCCGGCACGCCCGCGAGCTCGCGCTCCCCGCGCTCCTCGAAGCCGATGCCGGAACCCGCGACGATGTCCTTGACGGTGCTCGAGACGAGCACCTCTCCCGGACGCGCGGCGGCGGCGATGCGCGCGCCGATGTGGACGGCGATCCCGCGCACGCTCGAGTCGGACAGCTCGATCTCGCCGGTGTGGACGCCGGCGCGAACCTCAAGGCCGAGGGCGCGTACCGCGGCGACGATCGCCGCCGCGCAGCGGACGGCGCGCGCGGGACCGTCGAACGTCGCGAAGACGCCGTCGCCCGCGCTGTCGACCTCGCGGCCGCGGAAGCGCGCGAGCTGCGCGCGCACCACGCGGTGGTGCCGCGCGAGCAGGTCGTTCCAGGCGCGATCTCCGATCTCTGCGACCTTCGCCGTCGAGCCGACGATGTCGGTGAAGAGCAGCGTCGCGAGCACGCGGTGCGGCTCGACGTCGCCGCGGACCCCGGCGAGGAACCGCTCGCACTCGTCGAGCAACGACGCGCGGTCGCCCTCCCACGGCAGGTGATCGGTGCCGGGCAGCTCGACGACCCGCGCGCCCGGGATGCGCTCGCCCATGAACCGCGTGGCCTCGCGGAAGTACTCGTCGGAGCGGTAGAGCACGAGCGTCGGGACGCTGATCGTGGGCAGGACGTCGCGGATGTCGATCTGGTTGTTCATCAGGCGGATCGCCCTATTCGCGCCGGGGCTCGCGCCGCGGGCGACGTACGACGTGTACCACCGCACCGCCGCCGCGTCGTGCAGGATCTCCGGCCCGACCCGCGCCAGCCACTCCTTCGTCACCGTCGTCGCCCACTCGTCCGCCTCCGTCGCCGCGAGGCGCTCGCGGTAGGCGTCGTCGCTGAGCCCGATCGGGTAGTCCGGAGCCTGCATCATCCGCGCGAAGGCGCCCATCAGCACGAGCGCCAGCGTCCGCTCCGGGTGCGTCGCGGCGAACAGGGTCGACATCGTCCCGCCCTCGGAGATCCCGAGCACGACCGCACGCTCCGAGCCGACGGCGTCCATGACGGCCCGGACGTCGTCCATGCGCGTCTCGAGGTCGGGCAGCCGCTCCGGCGACACCCGGTCGGAGAGGCCGGTCCCGCGCTTGTCGAACAGGATCAGCCGCCCAATCGACGCGAGCCGGCGATAGAACGCGGCCAGCTTCGGGCTCTCCCACCCCGGCTGGAACGTGCAGACCCAGCCGTTGACAAGAACGAGGTCGAGCGGCCCCTGGCCGACGACCTGGTAGGCGATCCGGACGTCGCCGCTGCGCGCGTACCCGATCTCGTCGTGACCGGCGCCGGCAGACGCGACCGGCCCGCTGTGCGGCTGCGTCGCGAACGCAAGCTCGAGCGCCGGATCCTGCTGGAGCATCAGGCGCTCGAGCTCACGCAGCGAGGCCGGCGGCTCGATACCGAGCTCGCCCGCGAGCGTCCGCCGGAACGACTGGTAGCTCGCGAGCGCCTCGGCGTGGCGGCCTGACCGGTAGAGCGCGAGCATGTGCTGAGAGCGGAGGCGCTCGCGCAGCGGGTGCTCGGCGATCAGCGTCTCGAGCTCGCCGACAACGTCGCGGTGCTGCCCCAGCGCGAGGTCGCCGTCGATCCGCCACTCGAACGCGGCGACGCGGAGCTCCTCGAGGCGGGCGCCCTCGTGCTTGGCGAACGGCACCGAGAACTCGGCCAGCGCCGGACCGCGCCAGAGGGCGAGTGCGTCGCCGATGAGCAACCTTGCCGCGCCTGCGTCGCCGTGCGAGAGCGCACGCCGGCCGTCGGCGACGAGGCGCTCGAACCGCGCCAGGTCCAGCTCGTCGTCGTCCACCTCGAGCACGTAGCCGGGTGCGCGCGTCCGCAGGCGCGGCTCCGGCAGCGCCTTCCGCAGCTGCGAGACGTTGATCTGCACCATCTTCTGGGCCGAGTCGGGCACGTCGTCGCCCCAGAGGGCGTCAACGATCTGCTCGCTCGAGACGGTGCGGTTCGCGTGCAGGAGCAGGAAAGCGAGGAGCGCCCGCTGCCTGCCCGCCGCGATGCGCAGTTTTCCGCCGCCGTCACGGACACCATGCTCGGCGCCGCGCTCGTGCAACTGCGCGGGACCGTCGAAGGCCTCCAGCGGGCCGAGGAGCCGAAAATCCATCTCCAGAGGCGGACGCTACCACCGTCGCCCGCCCCATCGACCTCAGCCGGGAGATGTCATCCCGGACGTGCGATCGCGAAGAGCTCGAACCGGCGGCTCGGACGTCACGAGGTACGGACGCTGGAGGAGCGTCGCGGCCGCCGCGAGGAAGAGGAGTCCCATCGTGGCGCCGAGCGCGCCGTAGCCGCCGGCCGACAGCGCGGCGCCTCCGGCCATCGAGCCGGCGAAGTAGCCGAACTGCATCGTCGCGGCGCGCAGGCCCGTCACCGCCGGCCGCACGTCGGGCGGCGTCGCCAGCGCGAACGCGCTCGCGACCAGCGTCCTCCCGCCCGCCGCGAAGGCGGCGATCGAGAGCAGGGCGGTGCTCGTGCCGACGTCCGAGCGCACGATGCCGAAGAGGCCGTCGGTAACGGAGAGGGAGAGCGCGAGCAGGACGAGGATCCCTCGCGCCTCGCGCCGGACCAGGCGCCGGCAGGCGAGGTTGCCGGCCACGTACGCGATCGCCGTGACGGCGAGTAGGCAGCCCGTGCGCCCGGTGGAGGTCCCGTACGACTCCGCGAACAGCGCTCCCGCGTAGACGAGCGTGCCCGCCCACGCCGCGTTCGCGAGCAGCTCGGACACGAGCCAGCGCGCGATCGTGCGGTCGGCGAGCGCGACACGGGAGCCGGCCGGTCGCGACTCGGCCGGAGGGCGCCCGGCGCGCGAGGCGACGAGGATCCCCGCGACGACCGAAGCGGCGAGCGGGAACGCGAGCCCGAGGCGCCAGCTCGCCTCGCCTACGAGCCCGATCAGCGGCATGCCGACAATCCAGGCCGCGGGCTGCCCGACGAGCGCCCAGGAGAGGACGCGGGTCCGCCGCTCGGGCGACACCCACTCGGCGGCGGCGAGCGTACCCGCCGTCGTCAGCACCGCGACCGCGACGCCGACGGGCAGTTGCGCGAGCGCCAGCAGCAGGAACGTCGGCGCGGCCGCGCTCGCGAGCGACCCCAGCGCAAGGAGCGCCGCGGCCGCCAGCAGCTGACGCCCGAGGCCGATCCGGGCGCCGACCGCGCCGAGGCAGACCGCCGTCACGCCCGCGGCGAGGCCGGTGATCGTCCGCAGCTGTCCTGCGGCGGCCGTCGACACGTGCAGGTCGCTCGCCGCGTCCGCCAGCACCGGCGACAACGCGATCACCGCCGCCTGACCTGCGAACAGGGCCATGAAGAGCGCGACGGTCACCCCGTGCCCGCCGCTCCTGTCGCTCGTCCTCGTCATCTCGCCCCTCCGGTCTCGTGGTCGCCTTCAGGAGACGGGCGGCCGGTCAACGGCCGGTTGGCGGCGAGGGAAAGACTCGGTAAAGCCGCCGGCGGCCGCCGGGCGCTGTTACCGCCGCTTTACCGGCGGATCAACCGCCCGCCAACCGAGCCGATGTCTGCTGTCGGCGACCGATCCGGCACGGGGCCGGACGACCAGCAAGGAGGAGCACGAATGAGCACCATCGCCGAGACGACTCGCAACGGCGTCGACACCGGGCAACTGTTCGGCACGCTCGATGCGATCAAGGCGGATCCCTCGCTCGCGCGGTTTCAGTTCCGGGCGCGGAACCACTGGATCGACGGCTCGCACAACCGCACCATCATCCGCGACTTCTACGCCGCGAACCAGGAGGACACCTCCCGCGCGGACGAGTTCGTGATCGACGCGGGCGAGCCGGCGATCCTGCTCGGCACCGACACCGGCGCGAACCCGGCCGAGTATCTGCTGCACGCGCTCGCTGCCTGCCTGACGACCTCCCTCGTCTACGTCGCCGCCGCCCGCGGCGTCCGCCTCACCGAGGTCGAGTCGACGCTCGAGGGCGACATGGACGTGCAGGGCGCGCTCGGCCTCTCGAACGACGTCCGCAACGGCTTCGAGCACATCCGCGTCTCCTTCCGCGTCGCCGGCGACGCGCCCGAGGAGAAGCTTCGCGAGGTCGTGGCGCGCGCACAGCAGCGCTCGGCCGTCTTCGACATGGTCACGAACGGCGTCCCGGTCACGGTGGACGTGGCGACGGCATGACTGCACGGACAGCGTTCGGCGGTCGCCACCGGCGGCCGCCGTCCGCGGCCCAGGGAGACGACCCAGTGACTCTTGGAACGACAGCGGCTCACGCGCCCGCGAGCGCGGCGGTGCTGGACTACGCGGAGGCGATGAGCACGCTCGCAAGCGGCGTCGTGCTTGTCACGTGCAGGCTCGACGGCAGGCCTTGGGGCGTGACCATAACCGCCTTCTCGTCCGTCTCCACCGACCCGCCGACCGTGCTCGTGTCGCTCGGCACGGAGGGAATCGCGGCGCGCGCGATCGCCGCGACGGGGAGGTTCGGCGTCAGCGTCCTCGCGGCGCAGCAGCGCCCGCTCGCCCGCCTCGGCTCGGCTCCGGGCGCGGCAAAGTTCCTCGAGCCGTTCGTCGAGGCCGCCTGCGACACCGGGGCGAGCCCCGTCGTCGCCGGATCGCTCGCGCACCTCGACTGCGACCTCGTCGAGGCCGTCGCCGTTGCCGACCACACCGTCTTCTTCGGCCGTGTCCGCACGGCGCGGGCAGCCCGCGCCGGGACGCCGCTCCTCTACCACCGCCGCGAGTACCGGACGCTCGGCGGGCCCGCTCGAGCACACCCACCCATCGCAAGGAGCCTCGGATGCCTCTCGAACTGACAGCCACGACGGAACCGGGGGAGCTCCTCGTTTCGCTCGCCGGGTCGCTCGCACGCGAGATCGCACCGGCGGCCGCCGGCCACGACCGCGACGGGAGCTTCCCCGTCGACAGCCTCGCCACCGTCAAGGCGAGCGGGTACCTCATCGCGCCGATCCCCGCTGAGCTGGGCGGCCTCGGCGTCACGTCGGTGCACGACGTGCTCGTCGCCTCGAGCCGGCTCGCCCACGGCGACGCGGCGCTAACGCTCGGCGTCAACATGCACTTCGCCTACCTGCTCAACGTCGTCCGCCGCCGGCAGATCGCCGTCGCGGCAGGCGACGAGCAGCGCTCGGCGGCCTTCGGCGAGACGCTCGAGCGGATCGCGCGTGACGGCACCGTCTTCGCGGCGGCGGGGAGCGAGCTCGGGCAGGACCTGACCCGGCCGTCTACGACTGCGGTGCGCACGGACGACGGCTGGGTCGTGTCCGGCCACAAGGTCTTCTGCACGATGTCGGCCGCGGCCGACGTGCTCTACACGGCCGTCACCTACGTCGACGACCGCGGCCGCGAGCGCTACGGCTACGCGATGGTGCCGCGCGAGACGCCGGGCGTCGCCGTGCACGACGACTGGGACGCGCTCGGGATGCGCGCCTCGGGCAGCAACTCGGTCTCGTTCGTCGACGTGCAGCTGCCGCCGGCGGCGCTCCGCGGGGGCTTCGCGATCGGCGACGCCGTCGAGTACATGGAGCGCAATCTCACGGCCGGCCTCTTCCACGCGGCCGCCGCGCTCGGGATCGCGGAGAGCGCGCACGCGACTGTCGCCGCCCGGCTCGCCAGCCGTGACGAGCTCGATCCGCACACGCAAGTCGTCGCCGCGGAAAGCCTCGTCGACCTCTCGGCCTGCCGCGGCGTCTTCTCGCGCGCGGCCACGCTGATCGACGACCACCACGCGCGCAACCCGGCGGCGACGGGCACGGCCGCGGAGCTGACGGGCCTGTTCGCGGAGGCCCAGGCCGCGAAGGCGTTCGTCTCCCAGGCCGCCGTCCGGATCGTCGACCGCGCGCTCGCGCTCTCCGGCGGCGCCGGCTACCTGAACGGCAGCCCGCTCGCCCGCGCGTACCGCGACGTCCGCGCGACGGCGTTCATGCACCCGCTCGGCGCCAACCGCGCCTACGCGTTCCTCGGCCAGGTCGCCGCCGGCCGCGAACCGAGCCTGCACTGATGCGCCCGATCCGCCGCACCGACACGCTGATCATCGGCGCCGGCCAGGCGGGCCTGTCGCTGAGCCGGCACCTCGCGCGTGCCGGGCACCGCCACGCCGTCCTCGAACGGGGCCGGATCGCCGAGCGCTGGCGCTCGGAACGGTGGGACTCGCTCCGCCTGCTCACGCCGAACTGGCTCAACCGCCTGGAGGGCGGCGCGCCGCATCGCGACTCCGGCGGCTACCTCGGCCGTGCCGAGTTCGTCGACTACCTGCGCGGCTACGCCGACGCGGTCGCCGCACCCGTGCACGAGCACGTCGGCGTCCGCGCCGTGGAACAGGCGCGCTCCGGCTTCCACGTCGCGACCGACGCCGGTGACTGGCACGCGCGCAACGTCGTCGTCGCCACAGGCGACTCCGCCGAGCCGCGCGTCCCTCCCACCGCCGTGTCGGCTCCGCGCGGCCTGCTCCAGATCCACGCCAGCCGCTACCGGAACCCGGCGGCGCTGCCCGCCGGAGGGGTCCTCGTCGTCGGCGCCGGCCCAAGCGGGCAGCAGATCGCGGCCGAACTGCGCCACGCGAACCGACGGGTCGTTCTGGCCGTCGGCCGTCACGCCCGTATGCTGCGGCGCTACCGCGGCCACGACATCTGGCACTGGCTGAAGGAGATCGGCGACCTCGACCGCACGATCGACGAGGTGCACAACCCCGCGGCTGCCAAGCGGACCCCGAGCTTCACGCTCACCGGCGCCAACGGCGGCGAGCAGCTCGACCTCGCCGTGCTCCACGCGCTCGGCACCACCGTCGCCGGACGGCTCGACGGCTTCGACGGCGCGACGGCGCTGTTCTCGGACGACCTGCATTCGAAAGTCGGCGGCGCCGAGCGACGGATGCACCGCGTACTCGACCGGATCGACGAGCACATCGAGGCGCGCGCGCCGCACTGCCCGAGCGAGCCCGAGCGCGCGCCGGACGTCGAGCTCCCTCCGGGACCGGTCTCGCTCGACCTTGCCGCGGGACGGATCACCACGGTCGTCTGGGCGACCGGGTACGGGCGCGACTACCCGTGGCTCCACCTGCCCGTACTCGACCGTGCTGGCGAGATCGCCCACCGGCATGGAATCACGCCCTTCGACGGGCTCTACGTCCTCGGGCTCAAGTTCCAGCACCGTCGCTCCTCGCACTTCATCGGCGGCGTCGGCGCCGACGCCGTCTTCGTCGCCGCCCACGTGCTGAACGCCGCGGGTCGCCGCGCCGAGGGCCGCCGCCATGCGGCGTAGGTCAACGGCTGTTACCGCCGCTTTACCGGCGCTACATCGCCGCGCGAACCGTGCCTGTGTCTGCTGGAGAGGAACCGATCCGGCACAGGGCCGGAACGACGAAACGGAGGAGATCGAATGACCACGACAGCCGAGAGGCTCCTGAGCAAGAGAGACGGCCTCGCCCGTCTCGTTGTCGCCTGCACGGGCGTCCTGGCGCTCTTCGCGCTGGTCGCCGCGGCCGCGGCCGCGGCCGCGCGGCCCGTGCCGCAGACCGTGCCGGGCGACCCGCTCGATCCGCGGACGTACGCGCCGGATAGCCGGCTCTTTCTCGTCGTGAGCGCGGGCGGGGTCCAGAAGTACGCGTGCCAGCCGAACGGCACCTGGCTGTTCACCGATCCGGAGGCGACCCTCTACAGCTCGACCGGGAAGCCGATCGGCAGCCACTTCCTGAACTTCGCCACCGGCCGGCCGGTGTGGCGGCTGCAGGACGGCAGCTCGGTCGAGGCCGCCCGCGCCGTGACCGCGTCCGGCGGGATCGGGAACATCGCCTGGCTGCTCCTGCGCGCGGTCGAGACGACGACCGGGGCCGACGGCGACCGCCTCGCCGCGACGACGTGGGTTCAGCGGCTTAACACCTCCGGCGGGCTCGCTCCGGCCGGGGCGTGCGCGCCCGGTGACACCCTCTATGTCCCCTACACCGCCGACTACAGCTTCTGGAGGGCGGCCGGCGAGGACGTGTGGGCTGCGTAACGTCGATTTTGACGAGCAATAGAGCAGGCGGCGATGATGCGGGCCTTCGGCTCTCTCAGCTGGTCTTCGAGATGCCGGGAGCCGTCGTTCTATGCGGTCTGCTGCCCCTTTTCTGTCCTCGGTTCTTGCGGCGCGAGCTGCTCGAGGAGCTCGCGTGCTGTGACGAGGTCGTGTGTTTCGAACCCTTCGCCGAACCTGGAATAAACGCTGGCGATCAGCTCGTGGGCGTCGGTGGGCTTGCCCTGGGCGCAGAGGTGGTTTGCAAGGCTTAGCGCGACGCGTAGCTCGAGCGAGGGCGACCGCTGCGCGCGCGCCAGCTCGAGCGCCTTGTCGAGGCTCGCCTCTGCTTCGTCGCGTCGCTCGAGGCGGATGAGCAGCTCGCCTGCAAGGCGGTGGAGCTCGCTTTCGAAGAAGTATCTGCGCGGCGACGCCAAGTCCGCGAGGCCCGCCTCGACGGCAGCCAGCCCGTCCTCGATCCGCCCCGCGCGCAGACACCCGTCGGCGAGCAGCGCGAGGTAGTACGCGTCATCCATCCGCGCGCCGGTCTGGCCGGAGAGCTCAAAGCCTCGCTCGAGCTCCGCGAGTCCCTGCTCGTACGACCCCTCGGCTGCGAGCGCCCATCCGTTGAGGATCGTCGCCATGGCAACGCGGTAGACGTAGCCGCCCTCAGTGGCCGCCTCGATCGCGGCCTCTGCCGTCGCGCGCGTTGCCGCCGTGTCGAGACGGCACTGCTCGACGATCGCTGCGTGGGCGAGCGCAGTCGCGCGACCGTGGCGGCGGCGCGGGTCATCAGTCAGCGCGACCGCCTCGTGCGCACGCTTGCGGGCGAGGTCGGGATAGCCGAGGAACCAGAGCGACAGAGCTGCCCAGGTGTGGCACGCCGATCCGGCGTTGTCGCCGTACGCGGCCTTGACAGGATTGACGTCGTGTCGGTCGTACGTGGCGAGCCCCCGTTCGGCGTGTTCGAGCGCACGGTCGAAGACCCCTTGATGGAACAGGCTGCACGCGAGCAGCTCGTGTGAGTCCGTCAGCAGCCCGCTGTCTGCGTTCGAGCCGGAGACCTCGAGCGTCCGGTTGATCAGTGCTTCTGAGCGTTCGTACTCGCCGCGTACCTCGTACAGCGTCCCGAGCCTGAACAGCGTCCGGACGAGATCGTCGGTGTTGTCGAGGCGCTCGGCCAGCACGCGAGCGCGGAGGAACGCCGTCTCGGCTTCAGCAGCGGACCAGCCCCGGGCTGCGATCTGAGCCGCGCCGAGCATCGATCCGAGAGTGAGCTCCTCGGACCACCGGTCGGGGCCGTCCGGGAGGCGGTCGATCATCGTCAACGCGGTCGTGATGTGTTCGAGTGCCTCCCGATGGGCGAGCCGCTCGACGGCCTGCTCTGCCGCAAGGCGAAGAGACGGGACGGCATGTTCGGCGTCGCCTGCGCGCACGAAGTGGTCGGCGAGCTCTGCCGCGATCTCCCGTGGCCGATCTCGGTGGACAGTCTGCAGCCAGTTGCCGATTCGCCCGTGGACCGCTGCGCGTTGGGCGGCGGGGAGCCATTCGTAGAGGACCTCTCGGTGGAGATCGTGGAGGAAGCGGTAGTGCGGGGCCGGAGTGCCGTTCGGCGACGGCTCGTCGTCAGCTCGCTCGAGGAAGCGTCCGATGCGCGCGAGCGCGTCACACCGCTCGTCCACGTCTCCCTCGCGCCGCTCGCTTGCGGCCGCGGCCGCTTCGACCGAAAACTCTTGACCGATCGCACTCGCCACTGCCAGGAGCTCACGGTCGGAACGATCGAGCTGCTCCTGCATCTGCTCGATCAGCTCACGCACCGTGTCCGGCACGTCGCGCGCGAGGGCCTCGACGTCGAGATTCTCGCCGCGCAGTAGGCCGCGCTCGAGCCATGAGTCGAGGAGAGACGTTGCGAACAGCGGGTTGCCGCCCGTGCGCCCATGGAGTAGGGCGGAGATGTCGGGCTCCACGTTCGAGCCGAGCCGTGCCTGGACGTAGTCCGCGACGGCCTCTCCGCTGAGCGGCCCCACGGCGAGCTCGGTACAGAGGCCGCGCCCGCGCAGGTCGCGTGCGAGACGGTGGATCGGGTGGTCCTGTCTGACTGCATCGCTGCGCCGGTAGGTGCCGACGACGAGCAGGCGCGCCGGCTCGCGTCGTCGCGCGAGGGCGTCGAGCAGGTCGACGGTCGAGGGATCGCACCAGTGCAGGTCCTCGAGGACGAGCACGAGCGTGAGCTCGCGGCTGACCGCCTCGAGCGTCTCGAGCATCTCCCTGAGCATCCGCTCGTGCGTCGCTCCGATCAGGCGGCGGTGGACGGCCTCGAGCTCGTCGTCCGAGACGAGCCACGGCATCTGCGCGACCCACGTCGGCGCTTGCCGCGCGAGCAGCGGCACGAGCCGGCGCCCCCGCGGCCGGCGAGCGAGTGCGCCGAGCGCGTCCAGCACGGGCAGGTAGGGCTCGCCGGCGCCACGGTGTTCGACGCACTGGCCGTGGGCGACCACAGTCTCAGCGTCGCTTCCGATGCGAGCGAGGAAGCTTTCGACGATCGTCGTCTTGCCGATGCCTGCCTCGCCCGTAACGAAGGCGAGGCGACGCGCGCCGGTCCGAGCCTCCGCGTGCAGCCGCTCGAGCCGGGTCAGCTCCCGCTTGCGCCCAGCGGCTTCCGGGCCAGGTCGCGCGAGCGTGGCGAGGGCGGCCGGCCCGTCGACGTCTCCGCCCGTCGCCTGCTCCCGCGAGTCGTGGTCGAGCGACGCATCCTGTCGAAGGATCAACCGCTCGAACTCCTTCAGCCGGGCGGGCGGGTCGATGCCGAGCTCGTCGTCGAGAAGACGCCGGAACGCCTGGTAGCGCTCGAGCGCCTCTGCATGGCGTCCGGCGCGGTAGAGCGCCAACATGAGCTGGGCGCGAAGACGCTCTCTGAGCGGGTGCCGGCGCACGAGGGCTTCGAGCTCGGCCACGAGCTCGTGATGCCGCCCGAGCGCAAGGTCGGCTTCGATCCGATCCTCCAGGCACGTGAGCCGCTGTTCTGCGAGCCGGGCGCGCTCCACCTCCGCGAACGGTTCTTGGAACTCGGCGAGCGCAGCGCCGCGCCAGCACGCCAGCGCCTCCTTCAGCGTCGTCGCCGCCTCCTCGAATCGGCTGTGCCTGAGCGCGTCGCGGCCGCGGGCAGCCAACTGCTCGAACTCGCGCAGGTCGAGGGTGTGATCGTCGAGCGCAATCTCGTATCCGGGAGGACGAGTCCGCAGCAGCCCGTCCGGGAGCTGCTTGCGCAGCTGCGAGACGTGGATCTGCACCATCTTGTGAGCCGTCTCGGGCACGTCCTCGCCCCAGAGGCCGTCGACCAGCCGAGTCATCGGGACGACCCGATCGGCGTGAAGGAGCAGCAGCGCAAGCAGCGCATTCTGCTTCCCGCCGGCCAGCTTCAGGGGGCCGGCGTCGTCCATCGCCTCGAGATGTCCGAGAAGTCGAAACTCCACCAGCGCCCGCCTTCGGATGCATTATCGCGCTTCTCGCGCGCCCGACGACCGGTCCT
>WNGE01011205.1_pt1 | contig 11927 bp, 7 predicted proteins | sample 5400651 | NCBI WGS metagenome assembly WNGE01 (sample SAMN13153370, study PRJNA577476) | soil metagenome | isolation source: 60 cm soil or saprolite under grassland replicate 2 | place: USA:California | collected 2016-06-15 | reverse complement strand
GTTATTGACAAAATTTATTCTTATGTGGTACTATTTCCATGTGGTTAATGAGAAATGCCAGTGGAACTACGAATATTGTAAAACCTGGCCGGGCTATTTGCGCCCATACCAGAAGGAGACTGACGAAATGTATCCATTAATAACGCGAGACCCTGTAAGTGGCGGTGAAATGATCGTGACGCGACTGGAGTGTCCCGAGAGTGGCATTGTCATCGAGGGACGTTTCAGCCTGGGCTGGATTGGTCGTTTATCGCGTGAGCAACTCGACTTTGTAGAGATGCTCGTGAAGTACCGGGGCAATATTCAAAAGCTTGCCGCGGAAATGAATGTAGCTTATAACACGGCGCGTAGCCGCCTTGATGAGATTGTTACCGCGCTTGGTGGCACGCCCGAGAACGATGGGCGTGTAGATCGTCGTACCATCCTCGACCAGCTCGCCGCCAAACAGATCAGTGTCGAAGACGCCATGCGCCTGCTGAAAGGCTAGGACCATGGCAGCATCTAAAGATGAGCGAGATCGAATTTTGAATCTGGTCGAAGATGGTCAGATTACCGCTACTCAGGCGGCACAGTTGCTGGACGCGTTAGAAACAGAAGCCGAACGTCCCAGCGAGCGCAATCGCGACCGTGTTGTGCGCGTACGTGTGACCAGCATGAATCCCAGGCTGCAGAAAGCGAACATAACTGCGACGCTGCCGCTCAACCTGATCCGCGTCAGCCTGCGCCTGGGGACACAATTGTTGCCCCAGCTTAGCAACACTGCACTGGAAGATTTATTAAAGGCTATCGATAGCAGGGCCGCCGGTCGTCTCCTCGACCTGCAGGACCTGGATAAAGGTGAACGCTTAGAGATTTTTGTTGAATAACGATAAAAACAATTTATCGAATAAGGAGCATACAATGCAACAAACATTTCCCGCAGGTACGGCTCAGAAGATAGTGATTTTTGATGTGAGTAGTGACCTGGCTGTCCATGGTTGGGACCAGCAAACAATTCAGGTAACGACCGATGGGCGCATCGAACAACTACAACCCGAGGGCGATATCCTGACGATCAGAGGGTGTGACGATAGCCTTGAGCTATGGGTGCCTGTCGAAACCGTTATTGGCGCTCGCAGCATAGACGGCGAAGTGACCATTGAAAATGTGCGCGAGGTTGAAGTAGACGCAATCGGTGGCGATGTGTCGGTAAAAAATATCAGCGGCAATGTAGAACTGGAGGAGATCGATGGCGATGCTACCCTTACCTCCATTGGTGGCGACCTGGATTTGAACGATATTGCAGGCGATCTGATCGTAAAGCAATCCTCCTCGGCGCGTATACGTGGCAAAGTCGGCGGTGACGCCGCGTTTTTAGCCGTCGCACGGCTGGATATCGAGAAAGTTGACGGTGACCTTGCCCTGGAGGATACCCAGGAGACAACAGCAGGCAGAGTCGGCGGTGATCTGGATGCGAAAAACGGTATTGCTGTCTTGCGCGTTGACATCGTAGGTAGTGATTGCCACGTGCAGAGCGATGGTAATGCCGAGGTATTGTTAAAAAATGTGGGTAGCGATCTGGCAGTCAATGGTGTGTCACGTCTTGAAGTGAGCAATGTGGGTAGCGATTGCGTGGTGCAGGGAAGCGCCAATGCCGAACTCATGCTTGGCAATGTCGGTAGTGATCTGCGTGTAATCGGTGCGGCCAGTGTGCAGGTCGGCAATGTCGGCAGCGACTGTGAGCTGCGCGATATACAGGGGAATGTCTACCTGGGACACGTTGGCAGCGATGCTCATATACTTGGCGTTGGGGGAGACCTGCGTGTGGGCAATATTGGCTCTGACGCTCAGTTAAAGGGTATTGGTGGCAGTGTCAGCGCGGGCAATATCGGCTCTGATCTTCACCTGCAGGCTGCATTCCCACCAGGAAGCCAGGTACGCTTGAGCGTAGGAAGCGATGCGCGTATCGTTTTACCTGACGACGCTAATCTCACTATTCGCGCCCATGTTGGCGGCGACGTGAGCGGTCGTTCTATCGTTTCCAACTTTGCTGGCAATTTTGTCAATCTAGTATACGGCGAAGGGTCCGCTTTGCTCGAATTGAACGTCGGTGGCGACCTCAACCTGCGTGGTAACGAAAGCCCGCGCAGCAGTAGCAGTATCGGTGGGAGCGCGGGCGAGTGGGCCAACTTCGGGCGGGATTTCGGGCGTGACTTTGGCCGTGAGATGGCTGATTTCGGACGCGAAATGGAGCGCTTCGGTCGCAACCTCGGGCGCGATATCTCAGCCGCCGTCCAGGGAGCTACCTCATCGATTGGTTCCGATGTTGCCAGTAGTATCGCCGCCGCTAAAGAACAGGCTCGTCGTGCTCAGCGCGAAGCCGAAGAGCAACGCCGCCACGCCGAACAAGAAGCTCGTAAGGCCGAACGCGGAGAGCGCAAAGCTGGACGCGAAGGTCGTAAAGCTGGCGAGCGTGGAGCCTACTTTAATGTACGCATCAACGATCGCGAGTGGAAGATGGGGCCCGAGCGCATCGAAGCCATTCTGGAACAGGCGCGTCAGGCAGCCTCCGAAGGTGTACAGGGTGCACTGGAAGCTGTAGAGCAGGCACTGAAAAACATACGTTTCACCGCACCGCCAGCTCCACCGACTCCCCCGCCAGCACCGGGAGTACCACCAATGCTACCATCACCGGGAACGCCACCGGTGCCACCTGTCCCGCCAGTGCCACCAGACGCACCCGCTGCCACCACGTCTGATTCAGTCCCGGCGACCCAGGCCGAGCCGGGTGAGCAATCATCTGCCGCCACTCCTGAACCATCAGCGAACCCGGAGCAGGAGCGTGAAGCCATCCTGCGTATGATCGCCGAAGGCCGCATCTCCCCCGAGGAAGGCGACCTCTTGCTGGAAGCGCTCGGCAGCTAACTATATCGTATCATTGGGCTTTGGATCGCGGGCTTATAAATCGCGCCCCTACACCATCCTATCCCTTCGTGCAAGGATGGTGTAGGGGCGCGATTTATAAGCCCGCGGTATCATCGGCAAATTTTTTATATTATTTATGAATATCAATCCAATTATGATGTAGGGGCGCGATTTATAAGCCCGCGCTCCAATACCGATTCCTTTGGCTGAATATGGTGGGTGAATATGGCAACATGCGGATTGATCAATCGTGCCCCTCCAGAGCTCGAATGATCCTTCACAGAGGACTATGGGCCATTTATCTTAAGCCTCCATCATCCCGGGCGTGATCTACTGATGTATCTATGAGAAGCCGGACAAGCGCATCATATTCAACAAGCTCCTCGTGTTCACTATGTAGCCGTTCCAGATCGTGTAGCATAGCTCCTCGCCCACCTTTGTTTACCTTCTCAGTTGCCTGCTTCGTGTACTCCTCTGCCTGCTTGATATCGCCCCGAGGCCAGGCGCATTGGGCCTGCAAGAATGTCACATCATGGTTGGCATCTCGTTGCCTCACCTCTTCTATCATTCGTTCCGCTTGTTCTACAACTCCTTGTGCAAGAGCAAGTTGCGCCCGGCGATACCACAGATATGGGCTCTCTTCATTGCCATCCAGTTCTACCGCTCGCTGCACATCTGCTTCAGCTTTATCCAATCGGCGTGCATGGATCAGCGTCTCGGCCCGGTTGCGCAGCAGCGGCGGTGTATCCGACAACAGGGTAATCGCCTCGTCATAGGCTGCCAGCGCCTCTTCTATCTGTCCCAGGTTATCAAGTATACTGGCATACGATGAAAGCGTCCATGCGGTGTCTCGTCGATAGTACTCATCGGCGCGCAGCGTCTCTATCGCCTCCCGTAGCAGGTCCAATGCTTCGGCATCGCGACCCTGTTCGCTCAGTACGTCACCAAGAGCACGTTTAATAAAGGCGACACTGATAGGTCGCTCTGCTTTCTGATAGTCTGGTAGTGCCTTACGATAGTGTGCCTCGATAAGATCAAGTCTCCGTGCTGGATGGCTCTGTGGAAGCGAAAACAAAGCATAGGCGAGATCGCGTAATAGAGCAGCCTCAAAGAGTGGAGGCACGCTTACTGTAAGGCGATCCAGCAACTCCTGCATTATCTCTATCGCTTGTGTCAGTGCTGTCTTTTCATCTTGCTGCCGGGCGAGCAATGCCGCCACTTGCATCACTATGGGTTCGTACTCTGATGGAATCTCTATCCCGTCACCCAGGCGCATGTTCATTTCAAAGTACCATGTCGCATCGACGCCATATGTCCGGCTGCGACGGAGCAGTATGCGCAGTGGCTCAACGGCCCCGGCATCAGCACTTTCTTGCAACAGGTCGCAGAGTGCCTCAACTCCCTCATTCAACAACACATCGCCATGCTCATTGAGCATACTGTGTCGCTCTGACCAGTTGGCATTCGCAAAATCGATGAGTACCTTCATTGCTTCGGCGACGTCTGCCCTTCCCTGGTCTGTTGCCTCTCTGATCTGTTTGAGCGTCTCGTAGCGTGCCTCGATATGCTTTTTTGCTCCCTCGTCGGTCTGAGCGTTGATGAGCGACTCTAGTAAGGCAAGCCACTCATCGCTCAATAGCTGTGGGTGCTGCCGGGCAAGCTGGAGTACGGCTTGAGGTGTGTCGGTAGCAAGCAGCGCTTCAATCAATGCTTGTTGTGCCGATGGTGCTTCTTCGCCAGTAGATGGTTGTTCGAGTTGCGCATGCATCTCTGCAAGATATCGTTCTGCGTTGCGGGCACTCTCTTCGTCTTGAGTTCGGCGATATAATTCTGCTGCTTGTTGAATATTACTCTTCCCCTGTTCGTACTCTCCTGTTGCGAAGTTAATACGACCAAGGCCAAATAGTGAGTTGGCTTGTCCTATCGGTTCGCGTTCAACGATGAAGAGAGATAATGCCTGTTCGTAATAGACCTTAGCTTGCATTAAATCTTCCTGATTCAGAAACGAATCAGCGAGCCTCCTATATATGCTGGCTTCGCCCAGGCGGGCTCGTTCGAGACGATAGAGAGGTAAGGCAGCATCATAGTGAGCACGGGCTTGATCGATGTTACCGAGCCGACTTTCCAGATCGCCCAGACTCTGAAGCAGGTTGGCTTGCTGAATTTGGTTACCTGTAGCGGTTGCGGCTGTTATTGCTTGAGGGAGGTAGGACTCAAGCAATGTAGAGTATCCGCGTACATTAAGATACTGAAATGATTGCGATAGTAGCCGTGCGAATAATGAAGGTTCGTTGCTTGTAGTCCATTCCAGCGCTGCCAGGATGTTAGGCAGATGTTGATCCATTTGCGTCCGGTCTGCTACACCTGTGTGCGCAACTAGCTCTGTATAATAGTGAGCATGTGCCCAGCTTATGCTTGTAAGTTCACCAGCTTTGTCTAGTAAGGCATGGGCGTAGGTTCGTAGTAACCCGTGTTGTTGATAGCAGAGTTCGCCTGATCCTGGTGCTTGTGCAAGAAGTGCAAGGTCCTCTAACTCAAAGAGAGCATTTTTGACGGCATCCAGATCCTCTATATTCCAGACCGCACTTGCAACCTCAGGAGTAATCAGCGTTTCGGCTTCAAACACACCCAGCGCTCTGAAGTGTCTTTTTTGTTCGCTGTTCATCATGTCATAGCTGAGCGCCAGCGATTTCTCCACGCTTGTTTCGCGTGCCTCACCTTCTCCCAGGTTCAGCGCCGCCAACACTCCGCGCCCGATCTCCTTTTGCAGGTTATTCAAGATGCTGCGTAATCGCTGCGGTTTTTTGATGCGTGCAGCGATGATGTCCAGCGCCATTGCGTGCCCTTCGAGCAGTTTCACGAGTTGTTCCAGGTCGGTTTGAGAGCCAGGATCGTTCCACACTCCCAGGCGGTCTATGAGAAGGGCAAGGCTGTCTTCTCGTGTTAAGCGATCCAATGGTTGCCAGTGTCCACCGAGTAGTGTTGCTATATTGGCATGGCGCGTTGTGACCAGCCGCACGGCCTTTGCTGGTAATGCCTGGTCCATAATGCTCAGCGCTGCCGGATTCCAGACATCATCAAGGACCACCAGTAAGCGACCGGGAGCTATGTCTTCAAGCCAGGCTCTCACTATCTCAGGTTGCAACTGACCAACGGGCGTGGCTGGTATCTGACCGCCAAAGGCGTATTTTGCCAGTTCGCCCAAAGGAAATTGAGCGCTTATCTGATCTTGTACCTGTGGGCCTAGCTTAATCAAGATGCAGCCGCCTGGAAACTGATCCTGTAGCTCAATAGCAAGCCTCTGCGCGAGATAGGTCTTGCCGATGCCGCCCATGCCTTGCAGTGCGGCGGCTTTTGTAGCAGTGCCTGTGATTGCCACGTTTTCGCCCACGCTGAGGTAGTGCAGTAATGTGTTTAGTTCGTTCTGGCGACCGACGAAGCTCCGGCGTTCTGTAAATGATTGGCGTCCTGGTTGCAGCCACTGCCTTTCGGGTAGTGCATTGAATGTCTGGTTAATCTGCGTAATAGTGCCAGAAATTTCGCTCGCTGCAATGCTTCCCCTATCGGACTTTATGATATCTGACAGCTCGCTTGTATTATGTCTGAGGGATACTGCACGTTCGGTCTGCTGTGGCTGCTCCCGTTGTTGACAGATACGTTGTACCTCATTTAGACGTAAGCGCAATATCTGGGCCAGCGCTGGCTTTCCATCTTGCTCTACCCTGTCTGCCAACATGAAAAGCTGGTTGATAGTCTCATCTTCGAGTAACGTTGGATATTGAGCTATGACCTGCTGCACTTGCCAGGGAGTGTTTGCCCTGGCTAATGCATTCGCTATGGTGTAGGTAGGATCATCTTCGCTTTCCTCGCTAGCTGTAGTAAGTTGTTTCAATGTATCGTAGCGTTCTTGCAGCCCGCGTGCTATTCTCTCTTCCCCTACCTGTCGTAGTTCCTCCAACAGACTTTCAATGGCAGAGAAACCTTCTTCCGTGAGCAGTATAGGATCTTTCTTGACCTGTTCAATGAGTTCTTGTGAGTTGCTCGCTGTCATAAGTAACTCTATGGCTATTCTGATCTCATCAGGCAACTTCTCTAAAGCGAGCGCAAAAGGTGATGGTTTAAGCAATTCAGCATAGGCAGCATCAACAGACTCAGCACGTGCCTTTTCCAGAATGGCTCGATGCCGCAGCAGGGTTTGTACCGCCTTTTCATCCTTGTCAGCCATCGTTGCCAGCAACTGCATTACTGCTCTGAGTGCCTCATCACTGAGCAGCCGTTCTGCATGGGCTTTGAGCATGGCGCGTGATTGTTCCCAGGTGTCGGTATCGATCCACTCCTGAATAAGTTGCAGCAGATCAGCGGGTATAGGCTCGCTCATTGTCTCCACATTGGCTTTGATCTGCTTCAAGGTCTCGTATCGTTCCTCAAGCAGCCCGACTCTCTCCTCTTGCCCGCTCTGCCTTAGCCCCTCCAACAGCCAATCAATAAAAGCAAATCCTTGCTCTGTGAGCAATACTGGATGATGCTGGATCTGCTCAAGCAGTTCTGCAGGACTCTTAGTCGCAGCAAGTGCCTCTACCGCAGCTTCGAGTCTCTCTAACTCAATCCTTTTCAGGAGTTCTTCGTAAACTTCAGCAATAGAGTGAGCTTGTGATGCCTCCAGGATTGTTCGATGTTGCTGGAGCACTTCTAAGTATTGCAGATCTCCCGCACTCTCTCCCCCGCTAGCTTCGTGCTCTTTTATCATTAGATCGAGAGCTACTATCGCTTCATCGCTCAATAGCTGTTCCACGTTCGCTTTGAGAAACTCTGCTGATTCATTCCATGTATCTGTATCGATCCATGCCTTGAGTAGATCAACCAGGCTATCCGACTCCGTATTACTCATACCCGCTCCTCATATTGCAGAATTTGTCCCGCTTATTGCCCCGGCCCTTCTAATTGTTAGTCTGATTAATAGTGCCACCCTGGTTATTATGGACCGCTATGCTGTGATCCTTTGCTTTAGTAATGATCGTTGGCTTTCCTTGTTCGCGTGTAGGTGCTGGTTGCTTGCGACGTTCACGAAATTGGGTGATCAGCAGGTGCATGACATCGTCCTGTATCTTCTGAGCCATCTGTTCCGGCGTCTCATGGTTCCTGAAAGACCATACGGTCAGGCCTTCCGGGTTCTCAACCTTGTTGATCTCGTGGAGAAAAGATGTCAATTGAGGGTCGCGTGGGTGGATATCAAAATCTTTCTGATAGACGAGGCAGGGCTTTTTCAACGCACGCGCATGCCTGTACTCATCGATAGTATATTGCCCATAGCCCTGCCAGAATAGACCGATATAGATATCGCAAGCTTCAACTTCTTTCAAATATGTACTTCTAATTGGTTCCGGGCGTGCCCCTGCATCCTTTTCCCACAGCCAGGCAATAAAGTAATGAAGCAATCCAGATCGATTGAAGAAATCTCTAATGCTCTGTCGCTCTTTGACCAGTTCCTTCATCCTGCTGCTTACGAAGAGGGAAAGCGGTTGATTGGTTGTCATAGTTCTCTGTCCTCCTTACAAACCTGTTCTTCAGTCTCCGGCTTGCATTTCTCTTATGACTTTATCACACAGGGAGTACTTGTTGTTGGTATAAACGTGTTCTTGCAAACTTTTGAGCATGTTACGTCTAGTATAACACATCTGTAGCTATGATGTTGTTTATTTTATTGATTGCTGGTGAATGAGTAAGAGAATGCTCTACAAAAAGGAACGCTCATGGGCGTCTCTATCTGGGAATCTCGGGAAGCTTTCCAGGCGGCCCTCCCTACCTTGCAGGCGGCCCGGCAAAATAGCCCTTCTCGTGAGTGGGAAGTCAAACCACCTGAGGTCTATATGCTCAATTCTGCGGTCTAAACGCTCAGGAACCCGTTATACCCCGTAACGCCTCCACTAGTTTCTCAATCTCGTCCTTCGTATTGTAATGAACAGCCCCCACGCGCACTATCCCTCCTTGCCCCTCCAACCCCAGCCGTTCCAGTACAGCCAGCGCATAGAAATTACCATCCCAGACATTGATGCCTGCTTTATCCATCTCCTCAGCTACCGTTCGTGGATGCCAGCCCTGCAAGCTGAATGAGAAGGTCGGTACCCGTTGCTGCAGACGGTCAGGATCGGTAATACCCCAGATGTGCAGGCCCGGTACCGTACTGAGTCCCTCCAGGAGTGCTTTGTTCAGACCCAGCTCGTATGCCTCAATCGCAGCCATGCCCTGCTCACTAAAGCGTTCCTGATATTGCGCTGCAAACTCGCTCCCAAATGTCGTTCCCAGCCATGCGATATACTCCAGAACACCGAGTACGCCCGCAATCGACTCAAAGCTCTGCGTCCCGGTCTCAAACTTATCGGGAGGTAGATTCCCGGCAGGTCGCACTTTGTACGCCTTCAATTGATCCAGCAGCGCATACTTCCCATACAGAACGCCGGTATGCGGCCCAAAGAACTTATAGGCCGAGCAAGCCAGGAAATCACAATCCAGCGCCTGCACGTCGATGGGCTTATGTGGCGCGTGTTGTACCGCGTCGATGAAACACAGTGCGCCGACGCGATGGGCCAGTTGCACGACCCGCTGCACGTCATTGATCGTCCCCACCGCGTTTGAGGAGTAGCCAACTGCTACGATCTTTGTGCGTGGCGTAATCAGGCGCTCCATCTCCTCCATGTTCAGCGTGCAGTCCTGTGGCTGAATATCGACCCAGCGCACCTCGCAGCCGCGATCCTCGGCGATCAACAACCACGGCGCGATATTAGCATCATGATCCAGCCGCGTCACCACAATCTCGTCACCTGGATGAAGCGTACGCGCCAGGCTGCGGCTGATATGCAGCGTCAGACTTGTCATATTCTGTCCAAAGACAATCTCTTCCGGGCGCGCGGCATTCAGAAAATCAGCAACCGCCAGTCGCGCCTCAGCAACCATCGCATCGGATGCGCGGCTCGTACGAAACGCTCCACCATGATTCGCGTTGGTAGAGTGAAAATACTGCTGCATACGCTCAATCACCTCACCAGCCACCTGTGTCCCACCAGGATTATCAAAAAAGACTGCTCCCGAAGTCAGAGCAGGAAAATGTGAGCGAACGGTCTCTGAGTTGAGCATGTAGTTGTCCTCCGAGGAAATAGGTGTGTCTCTTACAATGGGTGGTCAGATACGGATACCTCTTAGCTATTGTATCATCTTATGTCATGTTACAATTTGTGTTTCCGTGGGGGGTAGGGCTTGCGTGCAATACCTCTCACTTAACGGGTGCCGGACAGACTCCTTGCGAGCTTCGCCCGCTCGCACGGCACCCGCAAGGGATGCCACTACGAAGAGGTTGGAGCCTCAAGTGAGGTGTATTGGGGTTTACTCTTGTAACCGAATGGTAGAGTGATTCGTGTAACTACAAAGGACTGTATGAAAGTAGAGCTTGTGAAGGAAGGAAATAACGTATGCACACACGCCAGCTTGGCAATACAGATATACATATTACTCCGCTCGGACTTGGTACCTGGGCTATTGGTGGTAGCGGCTGGGCCGACGCCTGGGGAGCACAGGATGACCAGGAATCGATCGCTACCATCAAACGTGCACTCGATCTCGGCATTAACTGGATCGATACCGCCCCCGTCTATGGACTGGGCCACTCTGAAGAGATTGTGGGTAAGGCGATTAAAGGTCGTGAGAAGCCCTATATCTTCACAAAGTGCTCGCTCGTCTGGAACGACAGGGGCAAAATCAGCAGCAGCCTGAAGGCCGATTCGCTTCGTCATGAGGTCGAGGCAAGCCTGAAGCGTCTTGGCGTCGATGTAATTGACCTGTACCAGATTCACTGGCCCAATCCCGATCCTGACATTGAAGAGGGATGGAGCACCCTGGCAAAGCTGAAGCGGGAGGGCAAAGTTCGTGCAATTGGCGCTTCCAATTTTAATGTCCAGCAGTTGCGCCGGGCAATGGAGATCGCGCCCGTCGACTCACTTCAGCCGCCGTACTCGCTGCTCAATCCTGACGTCGAGAAAGAGATACTGCCCTTCTGCCTGGAGAACCACATCGGTGTGATCGTCTATTCACCGATGGCTTCCGGTCTGCTCACGGGAGCCATGACGAAAGAGCGGGTCCAGAAGCTCCCGGAAGATGACTGGCGCAAACAGGCTCCCAATTTCACCGAACCACGCCTGTCACGCAACCTGGAACTGGCGAACCTGCTGAGCGACATCGGCTACCCCTACAATCGCACTCCCGGTGAAGTCGCAGTTGCCTGGGTCCTGCGCAATCCCGCGGTAACCGGAGCAATTGTCGGAGGTCGTCATCCCCGCCAGATCGAAGAACTGATCGGAGCCGCCGAGTTCCGCCTGGACGATCTCGCAGTTGAGCAGATCGATAAGTTCCTGCAAGAACATCCGTAATATCCTGGACCCGTAGTGGCATGCCTTGCGTGTGCCGCGAGTGGTGGGATCAGCAAGAAGGTTTCTCATGTAACACGACTCGCGGCACACGCAAGGCATGCCACTACGGGGACACCTAACCCATGCGAGTTGTATGCTCTGGTTCGACCACCACCACGACATGTTCATCACCATGCCGGTGCCAGGGATAGATCTCTTGATCGAGGTATTTCTCTATATATCCCCTGTAGAACTGAGTATTAGTTGTAACTGCGCTCATGGACGCGGTCTATCAGAACGTGTGCTCCGATATCCCACAGGTAGATTGTATTGGCCTGGAACTGATAGAGAAGACGGAGCGAATCGCCAATATAGCAGATCCACATCTTCCGGTTTTTTACGCGCAAGACACGATGTGCTTTAAGAGAGGGATGGGCAGGGTTTTGCTTGAGGATGTCGATTTTTTCTTTGACAAATTGCTGCATAGGTTTTGAGAGACGCTTCAATGACCTGGAGAATTTTCCTGTGAAGACGATTCTTTTGTGCATAAACATCACCCTTTCACGTACAAGCCAGACGCACCCAATTGCAACTTCTAACGGCAAACAACCGATTGAGGATAGAGAA
>WNGE01007430.1_pt1 | contig 11928 bp, 8 predicted proteins | sample 5400651 | NCBI WGS metagenome assembly WNGE01 (sample SAMN13153370, study PRJNA577476) | soil metagenome | isolation source: 60 cm soil or saprolite under grassland replicate 2 | place: USA:California | collected 2016-06-15 | reverse complement strand
CCGCTATAGACCGTGTAACCCGCACAGAAGATCGGGGCTGCCTGCTCATAGGAAACCTTATCGGGAATAAGGTAGGCCGCGTCGGCATTCATCAGCATGTACTCGGCGTGTCCGCCTTGTGCCTCAACCCCTGTACCCTTCAGATAGGCACAGAACATTCTGCGGCCACGCTGGCACCATTCGCAGCGCCCGCAAGTGGATTGAATCCAAGCGGTACCCACACGGTCGCCTACCTTTCGCGTGGTGACGTCGGGAGCCACGGCAACGATCTCGCCGACCGGCTCGTGGCCGAGGATTCGGGGGAATGGTCCGGGGAGGTGTCCGAGCGTTTGGTGTACGTCGGTGTAGCAGATTCCGCTTGCATGCATCTTCACGAGCACTTGATTCGGTCCCGGCTGAGGTTGCGGAACGTCTTTGACCTGCCACGAACTGCTCACAGCGGGAACGACGGCAGCTTGCATATCGCTACCTCCTACCGCGATTGGATGCGAGCCCTTTTGGGGTCGGTGCATTTGATCAGTTCGTCGTAGCTGAAGACGTGGAAGCCTTCGCTCTCCTCGCGCTTGTGCCGGTCCTCGGGCTTGCAGCCGACGAAGTCATCGATCATCAACATGCTGGCGAACAGAAGAGGCTTTTGGCTGGCTCGCGTTTTCTAAAAAACCCTGTTATGTACCTCCATGTTTGGGAGCCAGCCAATAACAGCGAAAATTGAGAAGGATCTGCTCACGGGCTGCTGTGTCGTAGGCTTGGGCGAACCGTCGAAGAGCCTCGGTCACGATATCCGAGTGGTGAAGTTTTTCGAGACCAGACTGAGACAACTCGCCAAAACGCAACTTCGTTCGAAAAGCGCGAACGAAGTTGCCGATTTGAGCGAGTGTGTGCAGGAGGTGTTTGCCCCCGTTCGCGTCGTTCTGGAGCTCTCCAGATACAACACGATCACTGCAACCCGATCCAAGTTTTGACCAGTCCATGCTCCACTCCGGATCCGCTGCTTTAGCAACCCTGGTCAGATTGCGGCGGCTCCGCGTTCCTTGTTGCGTATGCGAATCGCCTCGTCCACTTTGTAAAGAAAAATCTTGCCGTCCCCGATCTTCCCGGTGGCGGCCGATTGAAGGATTGTGTCGATCACGGAATCGACTCGCTCATCCTCAAGGACCATTTCGATTTTGATCTTGGGGATGAGACCGACCTCGTATTCCCGTCCGCGGTAGGTTTCGTGATGTCCCTTCTGTCGCCCATGGCCGCGCACTTCGGACACGGTCATTCCTTCGATCCCGCTTGCAACAAGTGCGTCCTTCACCGCCTCAAACTTCCCCGGCTGAACAATCGCTTCGAGTTTGGTCATAGCTCTCCCTTTCGAGGAATGAGTGATCTTGGCCCGGGGCCGACTCCGGGCCAAGTCACACGGCACGTCACTTGCTGACGGGCGCCGTCTTGTTTAAAAGCCCTGCTGTCTGGTTTTCATTCATCGCGTGCTGTTCAGCCATTCCTGCCGGCATCGCCAGTGCTGAAATCACGTACTCCGGATAGGCGGAGATGCCATGCTCGTGAAGATCCAGGCCGTACAGCTCGCCCTCTCTCGAGACGCGCAGGGTACCAGTGGCGTTGACCGCATACATCAGAACCAGGGCTACAGAAAAAGTCGCCGTGGTGACGATAAGGCTGCCAATGGCCTGCGCTATCAGCAGTTGGAATCCGCCGCCATAGAAAAGACCGGTCAGAGGCGCTGAATTGTCCGGCGCCAGCGTACCCGTAACGCCGTACTTGCCGCAGGCGAAGAACCCGAGTGACAGGGTGCCCCAGATGCCGCACATACCGTGCACCGGGACAGCGCCGATGGGATCATCGATGCGGAGCCACTCGAGCAGTTCGACTCCCAAAATCACCACCACACCTGCAATGGCGCCCAGCGCAATCGAACCCGTGGGGCTCACCCAGTAACACGGACAGGTAATCGCCACCAGTCCAGCGAGGAAGCCGTTGACCGTAAAGCTCACATCCCACTTCTTGCTCAGGATGTAGCCGTAGGCCATCGCTGTTAATCCAGCCGCACATGCAGCCAGGGTTGTGTTGGCGGCTACGCGCCCGATCCCTTCAAAGTCCATCGCCGAGAGCGTGCTTCCAGGGTTGAATCCATACCAGCCGAACCACAGAAGCAGACCACCGCTGGCCGCGATCGTAAGATCGTGAGGCAACATCGGTCCGCCGCCGTCGCGTTTGAACTGGCGGCCCAAACGCGGCCCCAGCACGATGGCGCCTGCCAACGCGATAAAGCCGCCAATCGTGTGCACAACCGTGGAGCCGGCGAAGTCATGGAAGCCCATTCCAATCGAGGGCAAGAAGTTTCCAGCCGATCCCATGGTGACGAGGAAGCCATCCGGACCCCAGGCCCAGTGTCCGACGATCGGGTAAATAAAGCCGGAGACGCCCACGCTGTACAGCAGGTCGCCGACAAAGCCGGTACGGCCGATCATCGCGCCCGAAGTAATGGTCGAGCAGGTGTCGGCGAAGGCAAACTGGAAGAGCCAGAACGCGAGGAAAGCCACGCCGCTGGATTCGTAGGTCGCCGGTACCCCCTGCAGGAAGAACCAGTGGTATCCGATCAGGCCATTGCCATGGCTGAACATGAATGCGAAGCCGAAGGCATAGTACAGCAGGCCGCAAAGGCAGGTGTCTACGATGCACTCCATCAGCACGTTGACAGTCTCGCGCGAGCGGCAGAAGCCTGCCTCAAGCATGGTGAAGCCGACCTGCATGCCGAACACCAGGAAGGCGGCCAGCAAAGTCCAGAGCGTGTTGATCGGGTTCACGATGTCGGAGGCCTGGACCGCAGGCGCCTCGGCGGCCAGCGCGGTTGTGAAGAACCAGTCCGACGCCACCTTCATGATCATCAGGACCGCGGCAACGCCGAGCATCTTGCCGGCGATCAGCAATCCACCGTAGCGGCGCCACTCAGGATCCCGCAACCGTATGGCCAAGCGCGAGAATTTCTCGGACAACGACAGCTTCGACCTATGTTTTGCGGCCATTTTTCTTTTCTCTCCTTGGTTCAAGTAATCATTCGAATGCTGCCCACCGCGACACTGTCTTTCAGAAACAGCGGGCCTACAGCTATCCGTGCAGAAGCACGCTTAGCCTGGGGAAGAGAGGACCGGCTGAACGGAGATGGAAGACACCTCCGCGCCGGCACGAGCATCGGCTCGCACACACTCTTCATCAATCAAAATGTCGAGATTGGGTTGGCACCGCGTCGTGCCGAAGAACCGCTACTTTCGTCGTCGAAAGCAGCAACCTGCTATGTAGCTGATGAATTTTCTACGTTGGTGAGGATGAAAGTCCAATCCAAAGTTTTTATGACTTACATCACCATCTCTTCTGCGGATCAATGAGAGTGTGTCACGCCAGGAGTATCCTGCTGAGAAGAATCTATGATCGCGCGGCTTAACAGAATCGCATCCGCGATCTCCTTCATCGACACACGCCGCTGCTGGCTCTCGCGCTGCAGGACCTGGTAGGCGTTTTCCTCGCTGATGCCCAACTCGCGCTGGAGAATGCCTTTCGCTCGCTCCACTCGTTTTCGCGATTCCAACTGTTCGGTAAGCTGCGTATTGACGTTCTCCAGGCGCGCCATTTCAATCTCCGCGCCCACCAGAAATCCGATCATGGAAAGCAGGCCAATCTCGCGCTCTGTGTAGTGATAGGGGCGCACGTTCTGAAGATTGATCACGCCTATAACCCGTCCGCGACTGAGGACGGGCACGGACAAGAACGCCTCAGATCGATCCTCCGGCAATTGCTGGAAGCGTTTGAAGCGCGGATCGGAATAGGCTCTTTCCGGCACCGAAACTGGCTGGCGGTGTTCGGCCACCCAGCCGGTAATTCCTTGTCCCATCTTCAACTTCACCCGGTCCACTGCATCCGGATGTAAGTTCCTGGAGGCGCGCAGTACAAGTTCCTCGCCCTCCAGGAGATAGATCAGACACGAGTCGCAAGTTGCTACCGAGCTGGCGAATTCGACGACGTCGGCCAGCACTTCCGCCAAGGGGGCGGCTGCGGCCATCCGGCCGGCTAGCCCGTGAAGATAATCGAGTGGAGAGTCCTCGCGCACCATGAGCGTAAGATTTTTGGCCGCGTTCGAGGGCCGTGATGACCGATGCGTCATCAATCTACGCTAGCGATTCCCGATTGAGCTTACAACTATCCTTTGGTATAGGTCTTCAGGCGCTAGCTGCGGATTCTGGGCTTGAGACGGTCGAACATACGCACGAGCTCCACGAGGGAGGCTGCCTGCATTTTTTCCATGATGTGGCGCCGGTGGAGCTTTACCGTCACCTCGCTCAGGCCAAGTTGGCCGGCGATCTGTTTATTCAACAGTCCCGCGGTCACGAGTTCCATCACCTCGCGCTCCCTTGCACTGAGGGAACCAAACCGTGAGCTTAGCTCCGAAATTGCCGTCTCTTCGTCACGGCGGGCGCGATCGCGCTCCAACGACTGATGGATCGCAGCCAGCAGGTCCTTTTTCTTAAACGGCTTTGTCAAAAACTCTACCGCGCCGGCCTTCATCGCGCGCTTCACCGTCGGAACATCGCCATGGGCAGTAATGAAGATGATGGGGATCTGCACATTGGATTTGCGCAGCACCTCTTGGAATTCCAGTCCGCTCATTCCGGGCAGCTTCACGTCCAATACAAGGCAGCTCGGCACCTCCGGACGGGAGGCATTCAAGAAGTCTTCCGTCGAAGCAAATACTTCAGAGCGCAGGCCGACGGATTCGAGCAAGTTGCAGATGGCAGCCCGGACAGAGGCCTCATCATCCACCACGAAGATGAGCGACGTGGGTTCAGGCATCCGGTTTCTCTAACTGGACAGGTATGCTGAAGTGGAATGCGGAACCGCCGGATGGCCTGGGTGTGGCCCACAAGCGGCCGTCATGTGCCTCAATGATGGAGCGGCTGATCGATAGTCCCATTCCGATGCCGTGAGGCTTTGTGGTGAAAAACGGCTCGAAAATTTCCTCCGATGTTTTTGGCGTGAGTCCGCTGCCGCTGTCCTCAACGCTTACCAGGATCTCCATATCGTTCTCTTGCTCAGTCCGAATTACGACTTCTTTTTCTCCTTCCGGTGTATTAGTCAGGGAATCCATCGCATTCAATACCAAATTCAGCAGCACCTGTCGTAGTTGAACACGGTCGGCTTCAACATTCGGCAAGCCGTGATCGAGCTGAGTGCGAATCAAAATACCGCGCCGGCCGGCCTCATCTCGGAAAAACGCCACCAGTTCTTCAATGAGCTGATTCATATCAAACCACGTTTTTGCCGGAGCTTCCTTCTGGAACAACGCACGAATCCGGGCGAGCACGTCGCCGGCGCGGGTTCCGTCCTCAATGAATCTCCGTACGCTTTCTCTTACTCTCTCCAGGTTCGGCGGATCGGCATTCAGCCATTCCAGGCAAGCTTCTCCATGTGTCACCGCCGCCGCCAACGGTTGGCGGACCTCGTGGGCAATGGAGACTGTGAGCTCACCCAGGCTCAGCGATTGCGAGAGCCGGGCCAGTTCGGACTGTGTCTTCAGCAGGGCCTCTTTTGCATTGTGGTGCTCTTCAATATCGGTATTGGTTCCATACCAGCGGACGGTTTTGCCGTCGCTGCTTCGCAGCGGAACGCACCGCGTGAAGAACCAGCGAAACTTCCCGTCGTGTCCCCGAACGCGCCATTCCCCTTCGAAGGGGGTCTCGCATGATCGTGCATGCAGCCAGGCCAGATGGAAGCGGTCGCGGTCGGATGGATGAATCGAATCCAGAAACAGCTCGCCCCGCATCTCGTCGAGAATACGTCCGGTGTACTCAAGAAGCTGTTGATTGCAGTAATCGATGGATCCGTCCGGCGTTCCACTCCAGATCTGCTGCGGGATCACTTCCGTCAGGAGCCGCAGCCGGCGTTCGCTCTCTTGCAGTTCAAGGTTGGATTTGCGAAGTTCGTCGGTGCGCTCAGCAACTCTGATCTCAAGCTGATCGCGGGCCTCTCTTAGCTCCAACTCGCTCTTCTTCTTTGACGAACTCACCCAGCTAGCTATAAGCGTGCAGAAAACAAACGAGGCAAAGTACGCTTCCGCGGTTGCGTTTATAACAAACGAGTGGAACGGAGGCACGAAGAAATAATCGACCGCTAACGTGGAGAGCAGAACGGCGGTCAACCCAACTGCCGTTCCGCCGAACCATGCACTCACCATCACAGCCCCAAAAAAAAGAAAGAGGAAGGGGTACGGAAAAAGGTGTTGCAGCAACAGCGTAATTCCAAGCGCACTTGCAACCGTTAGACCGGCTATCCAGTAGCGCTGGCAGCTTGCGACACTACCCTTCTGCGAAGATTCAATGGGGTTGGTCAACAACTCCATTATCCATCGCACTGTGGTTTCTTTGCACTCGAATCAGAACGGGCAAGAGCAAGCTCAAGGTATTTGGCCCAGCTCAGACCTCCGCGCTACTGAGGAACTCCGGACCGAAGAGCAAAATCTTGAAGACGAGACGCCGAAGCAGGAGGCCGGGAACCGAATGACGCTGCGATCTTCGCTGCCGCTCAGGGTGCAAGAGCAGGAACAAAGACCACGGGATTCAATAGATTCCAACCAGGTTCAACCAGCGGATAGAACTTGTACACCTGCCTGAAGATGATTCTGTAGATGGGTCGCGGCACTCGAAATTTCCGCAAAGAGAATGTCCATAACATTTGCATGCTAGGCCCCGGGATCCAACACCAGGTTCCTAACCGTAAGTGATTGAAAAGAACGCTAATCTCCCAAGCTCGCCTTCGGCTGGACAGTGTGAACTGCGAACCGGTAGATGCCGATTCCGGCTACTCTAATCAGAGTCACTTTGTACCGTGACCGGCATCACAGGCGTTGGCGCTCGCTTGCATTATCGTGTGTCTGTACTTGAAAATGATTTTCAGAATGCAGCCGAAGCCGAACATCACGTCGCGCCGAAGGCGACTGCTCACAGTCGTTGCACTGCTGATCATTCTCGGTGCTGTGACGCCCGACGAATATTTTCAAGAGCGGGCTGCCGGCTCACCTGGACCACCTGTGGTTGCTGCTTCGCATTCATCTGATGATCCTGCACCCAGCTGCGACAATGACGAAAACTGCTTCTGCTGCGCCCACTTCGTGCCCGTCCCTCTCTTTGTTTTCGTCGGACTGTGGAATGAGATGATTCTGCCGCGATCGAACGCGCAGGATCTTCCGCTCGGCGGAACTGTGCATCCACCGTACCTCCCTCCTCGCGCGTAGTTCTGCGCCTGTCCCTGGAAGCTGAAATCCAACACCAATTTAGCTGAGGTGTAGCCATCGAGGGCTACGCAGGGGATGTCCATGAATCGCTACGGTTCATACGTCCGGCTGTTGGTCACCGGACTCGTCTTATCCACGTCTGCGAGAGCGCAAACGACACCCATGAAGCTCGACGACGCCCTTGCTCGGGCCCGTCAGCGTGCACCGCAGATCATAGCGGCGCAGGGCCAGATTGCCGAAACGCAAGGCAGACTGCTGGGTGCATCTGTGCTATTGCAGGAAAATCCAGTGATGGCGGGCTCGGTTGGTCCGCGCCGCTCCGAAGTTCGCAAGACGACCGATTTCGACATTGAAGTCAGCCAAAGTTTCGAGGTGGGTGGCCGAAGGGCTGCCCGCATTGCCGGTGCTCGCGCCGGTGTAGAGCGGGAGACGGCGAACAGTTCTGATGTGCTGCGCCGTTTACTGCGAGACGTTAGTGCCGCGTTCGCGCGCGGCCTCGCAGCTCAGGAGCGCGTGCGCCTGGCGACAGCGGCCGAGGGGGTCGCCAACGAATTGCTAAGCAGCATGCAACGGCGATACGAGGCCGGTGACGTGCCGGTTCTCGACGTAAACCTCGCTCGGAGCAGCACCGCTCGCGCGCGGGCCGAAACGTCGCGCCGCAGAGGCGAGCTACACCGCCTCGCCCGGTCAGTTTGTAAAGATCGGCCAGGTGGTCGCGATCTTGCAGAGCCCAGAGGTCGGCAAAGCTCGTTCCGAGATGCTCACGGCGCAAGCCCGACTGGATCTTGCGCGGCGCGTTCTGGAACGCAAGCGGCGGCTCGGCGCAGAAAGGATTGTTGCTCAACGCGACATTCAGGAGGCTGAAGCAAATCAAGCGTCCGCGGAAGCTGAGCTGCGCGCCGCTAAGGGCACGCTGGAATCGCTCGGAGTCGATCAATCCGAGACGCTGGCCACCGAGAGTCCACGCTTTTCTCTGCGCTCTCCAATTTCCGGAACCGTTATTGAACGGAACGCCGTGCAAGGCAGAATGGCAGAGCCGGCACAGCCACTGTTCCGCATTGGTGATCTGTCGCATCTCTGGCTGACTGTCCACGCATTCGAGCGCGATGCGGTGCGTGTCCGACCGGGAACTACGGGAAGGGTGACTTTCCTCGCACTGCCCGGCCAGACTTTCACTGGCAAAGTCAGTCTGGTCGGTAAACAGGTGGACCGTGAAACACGAACGATACCTATTCGGCTTGAGATCGCGAACAAAGGCGGACTGCTGCGTCCTGGAATGTCTGCTACCGCGCTCCTGAAGGTTGGCAACGAATCGGGCACCATATTCGCCGTGCCGGCCGCATCATTGCAACGGGTCGGCGAGCGGTGGATCGTGTTCGTTCCTCGCAGTGAGGACTCATTTGAAACTCGCGAAGTTGGCCGCGGTCGGGATCTAGGCAGCGAGGTCGAAATTCTCTCCGGCCTAAAAGCCGGTGAGACGGTCGTCGTGGATGGATCATTCCTGCTGAAGGCGCAGGCGGAGCGCACTCGTGGTGAAGGCGAAGACCACGACTGAGGGTGAAACGATGATTACAAAAATCCTAAAAAGCTCGTTCTCCCGCCCAGCCCTTTCGCTGATCCTGGTGCTTGCTGGTTGTGCACTGGGGACCATCTGGCTGCAGGACCTTCGCCGTGACGTTTTTCCCGATCTGTCCGCGCCGGTGTTCAATGTGATCGTCCAGAATCCCGCAATGGGTGCAGAAGAATTGGAGACCGGAGTCGCGGTTCCCATTGAAGTCGCACTCGCGGGCCTGCCGGATGTCCGCCGCATTCGCTCGAACTCAACGTTGGGAGTGACGCAGGTGACGGTCGAATTTGAGTCCGACGCCGATTACTACCGTTCCCGACAATTTGTCGCTGAAAGAGTCGGGCAGGTCGGCTCTCAACTTCCGCCGGGAACCGATGCCCCTCTCATTTCAAGTCTGACTGCCCGCCTGAATGAGATTTACGAATTCACACTGGAAGCGGAGCCCGGTACAGCCGATCCGATGACCCTACGCGATTTGGCTGAGTTCGAAGTACGGAACCGCCTGCTTGCGGTGCCAGGCGTGGGTGCCGTGGAACGGCTCGGTGAGTACCTGCGCCAATTCCAGGTCCTGCTTGACCCGGAGCGGCTATCGGCTCGCGGGATCACGCTCGATCAGGTTGAACACGCGATTGAAGGCGCCAACATCAATGCCGCTGGCGGATTCGTCACCGAGGGCTCACTGGAATGGACGGTTCGCGCTGTGGGCCGGGTGAAGAGCGTCGAGGATCTGCGCAATACAGTCGTTGCCCTGAAAGGACGAACGACACCGGCCATGCTTGGCGATGTGGCGGACGTGCGTGAAGCTCCAGCCGTCAGGCGCGGCATTGCGCACCGTCTCAAAGGCGAGGTGGTCAGTTGCCGCATCTCAAAACAGTTCGGCGCTGACACCATGAAGGTCTCGGCAGACATTCGGCAAGCTCTTGATGAGATCACGAAAACCCTGCCGAAGGGAGTTCGCCTGCAGACCGTCTACGATCAGTCACAGCTGATCGGCAGCGCTTTGGGCGGTGTCGAACGCGCCATTCTGATCGGCGCTGTTCTGGTGATTATTGTTTTGTTCGTCCTGCTGGGCGATTTTCGGGCGGCGATGGTAGTCACGCTGACACTGCCGCTCTCGATCGCACTAGCAGGCGTGCTGCTGAAGCTGCTCGGCGTTGGCATTAACACGATGACGCTCGGCGGACTGGCGATCGCCGTGGGCCTGCTTGTCGATGCGGCGATCATCGTTACCGAAAATATCGTCCATCGCATTACCGTTCACCCCACTGAAGAACACCCGCGCGAGAACGCGCTGGCGCCATCGAGGTGGGCCGCCCAATCGCATTCGCCACGCTGATCGTCATTGCAGTCTTTATGCCGCTATTCGCCATGAGCGGGATTGAAGGCAAGATGTACAGTCCGCTTGCTGCCGCTGTGGTCTCCGCAATTGCCGCTTCGCTCGTACTTGCGCTTACAGTGGTCCCGCTGATCTCGGCACTCGTTCTTCGGCCAAGGCCAGCAGGCGAGGAGGAGGATGTCTGGTTAATTCGACAACTGAAGAAGTTTTACGCCCCGCTTCTGGATTCTGCCATGCGCCACGGCGGTTGGGTTCGAATTGGAGCACTGGTCATCACCATTCCCGCGCTTGTCCTGGCGTTTTACGTCGGCTCCGATTTCATGCCGAAATTGGATGAAGGGGCATTTCTCATCCAGACCTTTGTTCCTCCGGAAGCTTCATTGGATCAGGTGGACCGAGTGAACCACCAGGTTGAGGATGTGCTTCGGACCATACCGGAGGTGGAAGACGTCTCACGCCGCACCGGTCGAGCAGAACGGACGGAAGATCCCATGCCTCACACCGTTTCAGACGTGCTCGTACTACTCAAGCCCGACCGAAAACGTTCGGCTGAAGATATCGAACAGGATATGCGCAAAAGACTGGAAGCTGTCGCCGGCGCAAGCATGTTGTTCACTACGCCGCTGGGAATGCGGATTGATGAAGGACTCGGCGGAACGCCCGCCGATATTTCTTTACGCATTTTCGGTCCGGACCTCAACCAACTCGCCCGTCTGGGTGATCAGGCGCGAGAGATCATGGAAAAAGTGAAAGGAGTCGAAGACCTGCGTGTCGAGAAGCTGACCGGCCTGCCTCAACTCAGGGTCAGTATTGATCGCCAAGCCGTGGCACGCGTTGGCCTGACGCCAGGAGACGTCATAGGGGCAATTCGTATCGGACTCGCAGGACGGAAAGTCTCAGAGGTCTGGGTCGGGCAGCGCGGATTCGACACGCACCGCGACAAGCCAAGCGCCATAGGCAGCATGTTGATCGATGGTCACGACGGCTCCCGCATTCCGCTCAGCCAGTTGGCAACGATTGAGCAGACGTTCGGTCCCAATTCGATTCGACGAGAAGCCGGAAGCCGCAGGATAGCGGTCGAGGCTTCCGTGCATGGACGAGACCTTGGAAGCACCGCTAAGGAGATTCGGGACCGGGTTACAAGCGAACTCAAACTTCCCACGGGCTACTTCTTCAGCGTAGGCGGCAGGGTTGAAAGCCAGACGAGAGCTACTCGTTCCCTCGGGATCGCGATCGGGGTCGCAATTCTCGCGGTCTTCCTGTTGCTCTACATCGCACTGGGATCCGCGGCCGAATCGCTGGTAATTCTCGCAACGCTGCCTGACGCATTTGTGGGCGGGATTCTTGCATTGCTAATCGCCCGCGAGACATGGAACGTGTCTTCCCTGGTCGGACTGATCGGGCTGTTTGGTATTGCAGTCCAGAACGGTCTGGTTCTCATATCTCAGACCCGCGGTCTGGTAGCAGAAGGCAAACCATTCGCAGCCGCACTGCGCGAGGCCAGCATTGGTCGTGTGCGTCCGAAGATAATGACCGCGGCAACGGCGATCCTTGGATTGCTCCCCTTGCTGGTCTTGCACTTGCACGGTACGGAGATCGAACGCCCGTTGGCTATCGTAATGATTGGTGGCTTGCTAACCTCGACAGCGTTCACGCTGCTGGCACTGCCTACGTTTTACCTGTTCGTTCACAACCTGCAGCAGCGGTGGCGACATAGTACAGGAGCCGAGCTAAAAATTC
>WNGE01007429.1_pt1 | contig 11928 bp, 16 predicted proteins | sample 5400651 | NCBI WGS metagenome assembly WNGE01 (sample SAMN13153370, study PRJNA577476) | soil metagenome | isolation source: 60 cm soil or saprolite under grassland replicate 2 | place: USA:California | collected 2016-06-15 | reverse complement strand
TGACCGGCCCGATCGGCAGGCCGCTGCGGGCGGGAACTTCCGTCAACGATATCATGGGCGGCATGTTCGGCGCGATCGGCGTGCTCGCGGCGCTGCGCACGCGCGAACAGACCGGGCGCGGCCAGGAAGTGCAGGCGGCAGCGCTGACTTGGCTTTCCACGGCAGGGCACAGGAAGCCTTGCGGCACGGGCATAATTGCGTTGCATGTATTGCTAATATGTGCAATAATGTATCAACGTGAGCCATTTCGGCATACTGACTTTTTACGGACAGGGGAAACCATCATGGCAATGAAGATCACCGCCGCGGTCGTCAAGGCTGCGGCTCACGGAGCGAAGCTGTGGGACAGCGAGCTTTCCGGCTTCGTGCTGCGCGTGAGCAACGGCGGTACGCGCACCTTCTGCATGGTCTACCGGCTCGACGGCCGCGAGCGGCAATACAAGATCGGGTCCTGGCCGACGTGGTCGGTCGAGGCCGCACGGCTGGAAGCGCGTGAGCTGCGCAAGCGCGTCGACCGCGGCGAGGATCCAGCCGGCCAGAAGCGGGAGCGCCGAGAGGCGCCAACCGTGCAGGACCTCGTCGAGCGCTACATCTCCGAGCATCTTCCCACCAAGGGCGGCAAGCACCGCGGGCTCTCGTACTTTGCCAAGAAGGTGGCGTACCGCGAGACGCTGGAGCGCAAGGTGCTCGACGACATCGCGGGCCGCCTCGGCCGCCACAGCAAAGTGGCGGACATCCACGGCGGCGACATCAAGCACATGCACGAGGGTCTCACCCGCGATCGCGGGCCGGTGATGGCGAACAGAATGTTGGGCATCGCCAGCCGGATGTTCGCGCTCTGCCTGATTCCGATGGCCGGCGAGAACAAGCCGTGGCGCGATCAGGCGATGGGCAACCCGTGCCGCGGCGTCGCGCGCAATCATGAGCAAGGCAGGTCGCGGTTCTACAGCGAGGCGGAGCTGGCGCGCATCGCCGACGCGCTTGATGCCTACGGCGGCGACGTGAGGAGCGAGTCCGCCGTGGACGCGATCCGGCTCTGCATGTTGAGCGGTGCTCGACCTCAGGAGTGCCGGCTGGCACGCTGGAGCGAATTTGAGGAACCTGGTATCTGGACGCGGCCCTCGGCGCACATGAAGACGCGACGCGAGCTGCGCGTGCCGCTGTCGCCCGGCGCCGTGCAGCTGATCGAGCGGCTCAGGAAGAAGCGCAAGCCGGATGCTGTGTGGGTGTTCCCCGGGCAGAAGCGCGGAGAGCCGCTGGCCACGCTGGAGCACCCGTGGCGATTTGTCCGCGAGCACGCCAGGCTCGCGCCGACCGACCGGCTCTACGACCTGCGCCACAGCTTCGCGAGCATCGGCGCCGGCGGCGGCCTGTCCTTGCCGATCATCGGCCGTCTGCTCGGCCATGCGAACGCCAGCACCACGCAGCGCTACGCTCACCTCGCGGACGACCCGCTGCGCAAGGCCGCGGACCGCATCGGCGCGGTCTACGACGCCGCCACCAACGGCAACGGTAACAACGTCACGCCGATCAGCAAGGGGAGGTGGTCATGAGGGCTCCCGATCCGTTCAACGAAGTCGAACAGAGTATCCAGAATGCGCTTAAAGGTGATTATTGGATTTTGATGTCGCGCCTCGCCAACGGTAGCGAGCTGAGTCCGGTAGAGCGGGAGTTCCTGGCGCGGCTGCTGCTGTCGATGCAGTATCAGAAGCGGGAAGGGAAGAAGGGGAAGCTCATCCCAGAAGACCTAAAATTCACGATCGCGTTCGCATACGCGCTGATGCGGGCGCTGAAACCTAAGCGCGGGTATCGCGACCGCCTCAAGGACGTTGCCAAACTGTATGGTGTGGGGGTCCGCAAGGTCATCGAGGCGAATACGATGCATGAGACCTCCCCGGAACTCTCCCCGGAACTCATCAGCGTCATCATCGACGACTGTGGCGGACGGCGCGAGATGCGGCGGGCTATGGATTCGGATCCCAACAGTATCAGGATGTGGGCGGACTGGGTGCGTCTCGCGCGGCAGTCGAGCGCGGCCGAATAAAATTTCCCTACCTCACCTCGCCAGACCCGACCAGACCGGACCGTGCCACACCTTGCCTCGTTCCATCAGCTTATCACATATTTCGTCCTGAATGCCGCGCCGCCTCAAGTTCACGCCGCAGCTGTTCGCCGAGATCCAGCGCCGCGTCGCCGTCGGCCAGCCGGCGCGGGAGATCGCTGACCGGCTGGGCTGCGACTACGGCTCAATGCGGGTGATGTGCCATCGGTACTGCGTCTCGCTGCGGGTACCGGGCAAGAGGGGCGGACGGACGATGGACCCATTCAGGACGCCGCCGAAGTCGCTGGAGCTGAAGCTGCCGACCGAGGTCCACGCGCGGCTGCGGATCGAGGCCGGCAAGCGCGGCGTCACCACGAGGGAACTGGCGACGACGATCCTGGACGCCGTATTGTCCGACGATCTGATCGCCGCCGTGCTGGGATAAATAAGGGGCGCCGTCCTTCCCCTGAAACACGGCGCCCCGCCAAACCCAACCTAACCTTACCACACCACGCCTGAGCTTGCCCGACCTAACCCGGCCCTATCCCTGCCTCGCCCTACCTCGCCCCGCCATGCCTCGCCCCGCCGGACCGAACCCAGCCGTGCCCCACCCAGCCTAGCCCAGCCCCATCCCTGCCTCACCAAACCCCGCCCGGCCAGACCACACCAAGCCCTGCCGCACCCAATCCCTACCTTGCCTCGCCACGCCGAAGCCCGCCTTGCCACGCCCCGGCCGACCCGACCGCATCCCTGCCCTACATCACCCAGCCCCGCCGGACCAAGCCGTGCCAAACCAGACCGCACCCCATCCCTACCAAGCCTCACCACGCCTAGCCTTGCCGTGCCGCACCTTGGCACACCACACCCTCACCTCGCCAAGCCTCGCCGGACCCGACCATGCCTGGCCACACCTCGCCGAGCCGCACCTCATCCTCACCTCACCAAACCCCGCCACGCCGTACCTTGCCAGAGCCCACCGCGCCGTACCCTATCCCTACCTTGCCAGACCCCGCCAAACCCGGCCGTGCCTTACCATGCCGGACCGCGCCTCATCCCTGCCTCACCCTGCCTTACCAGACCGCGCCATGCCGCACCTCGCCTTGCCAAAACTACGCCCTATCCCAACAACACCTCGTCGAGCTCGGTGCGCAGCTCGGCGAGCTCCTTCCACAGCACGGGGTGGCGGTCCTGCGGCGGCAGCAGGCCGTACCGCAGGCCGTCCCGGAGCTGCCGGAGGAGCAGCAGGTACGAAGTGCCGGGCGCGGACTCCAGCGCGTCGGCTTGGTCCTCCGTGACCGTCATCCCGGACAGGTGCCGCGTGCTGGCGCGGAGCGGGATCTTCCGCGCCGAACCCTTCTCCCCCATGATGGCGTGCCGCGGCTTCAATGCTTGCAAGTACTCCACAGAGACCTTGAGCGCCAAGGCGAGATCCCGCTCCGACAGGCCCAACACTTCCGCCCGCCCGGCGCTGTGCAGCCGGTCGAGGTTGGTCATCCTCAACCCGTGCACGGCGTTGAGGCTGATCGCGTCCTTGAACAGGTCCGCTTCGGTCTCGTAGTCGCGCAGCTCGGCGGAGATCATCTCCTCGCCGAGTACCTTGTGCAGCTCGACGCGGTGCGCGCCGTCGACGATCGCGTTCGACGGCTTGCCGGCGACCGTACGGGCGATGACGACGGGAGGGAAGACGCTCCCCCCCTCCGCCGCCCGCACCATGTCGGCGACGACCCGGTCATTGACGCTGGCGCGCGGGTAGACCCGCTCGTCCAGCACGACGTCGGCGACCTTGATCTTCGTCGTCTTGGCCATCACGCCGCCCTCCGCTTCCGCGCCGGCTTCTCCTCGGCGTCCTCGCCGCTGAGCAGCTCGACGGTGTACTTGCCGTAGGGGCCCTTCTTGCCGGGGCGGTAGTCGCCGACACCGGGGAACTTGCCAGACGCCGCCATGATCTTCGCGATCACCTCGGCCTGGATCAGTTCCTGGTCGAACTCGAACTCCAGGTGGCAGGCCCAGTCCTCGACCAGCGGCCGGCCGCGGATGACGGCCTTGCCGGGGCCGAGCACGACGCGGCGCGCGTCCACCTGCCAGTCCCCCTCGTCGCTGGTGATCGCCTCGCCGGTGTCGGGGCGGAACAGCGGGCAGTGCATGGTGGACAACACCACCGACGCGCTGAACATCCTCGTCATCGAGGCGCGGCCCTTCCGCGAGAAGTCGCGGAACTCGCCAGCCGCGATGATGCCGGCCTCCCGGAAGCAGTCGGACTTCATGTAGAGCTGCCCGTCCGGCAACTCGTAGAGCCCGGCGATCGCCTCCTCGCGCGGGTCGTACTTCTTCTTCCTGGACCCGGTGTCCTCCTGGCCCATCAGCTTGGCCGGATTGTGCATCAAGATCGGCGAGACGCCGGTGATGCGCATCTTCACGACTTCCATAACGCATTCCTTTCATATGTTAGAAGTTAGGAACGCGCCTAATATACATTGATGGGCCGCGCGGCGCGACGTACATATAGAAATAATTTGGTGCACCAAACTGATTTTCGTGCACCTGACGCTTGGTGCACCAAATCGACTTTCGTGCACCTAATTATTTGCCGCGGCCGATTCTAATCTGATGCCCCAGCGCTTATAATAAAGCCATCAGATCGAACCTTGAACCTGATGGAGAGAACATGACAGTAAGACAGGGGGAGTTGAGCCCGGTCTTCGGCGTCATCCCCTTCTCGGAGGGCGACGCCATCAACGAGGCGGAGATGGCGGAGATCGAGGGCCTGACGCTGTCCGGCCAGCGCGCCCGCCGCCGCGAGGGCAAGGCGTCGCCGTGGGTCAAGACCGGGAGGAAAAGCGTCCTCTACAGCAAGGTGCTGCGCCTGCAGTGGCTGCACGGCGAGATGCGACGGCCGCTGCGCAGGAGCGCATAAAAAACTACCGCCGGGGCGGCGGCGAACCCGTCCCGGCGGCTAACGTCTGACAACGACGACGAACTGATCCGTGGAAAGGACCTGTCCGATGTCTAAGATACAGTCTCACCCCACCGCCCGCAATCCCCTCCCGCCGGCCCGCCGGCGGAAGTCCGGCCGCAACCGGCTGCGCGCCTGCCTGCGCGACGAGCTGGTCGGCGAGAAGAACAGCGTCATGGCATTGCCGGACGACAGCCCGCGCAAGCGGCCCACGCTGCCGCACATCCACTTCCTCGAAGGCGAGGAGGTGCAATCATGACCCGCTGGAAGCGCGACCTCAGCCGCCTCGACGGCGTGCTGCGCGTCGAGGAGACCAACAAGCAGCACCTGCGGCTCACGCTGACGAACGGGCGGTTCGTCATCGCGCCGCTTTCCACGACCAACCGGCACGCGCTGCATGACGTCCGCCGGTACATCAGGCGCGAACTCCTGCAGGGGGGAAGCGCATGAGCGGGCGCCGCGCGCTGCCGGGCCGCCGCGCCTCGGAGTCCTTCAACTTCGAGTGCGGCGGGTTGCGCTACCACGCGACGGTCGCGCGGTTCGATGACGGTGGTGTCGGCGAGATCTTCCTCTCCAACACCAAGCCGTCGTCACAGTCCGACGTGAACGCCAGGGACGCCGCGGTGGCGGCCTCGCTGGCGTTGCAGTTCGGCTGCCCGCTGGAGGTCCTGCGCCGGGCGTTGCTGCGCGACTCGCATGGCAAGGCGTCGTCGCCGCTCGGCGAGGCGCTCGATCAAATAGGAGGCGACGTGTGACGGCCTCCACCTTGTTTCCGTCCAGCACGCACGAGCGCATCGGCAAACTGCTGCCGCTGCTCGGGTCCAACCAAAACGGCGAAGTTGTTGCCGCGGCCCGTGCCATCGAGCGCACGCTGCGCGCCGACGGCAAGGACTGGCACACGCTGGTCGCCAGCATCGGCACCGCGCCCAGGCGCGCGCAGCCGGCGAGCAACCACTGGTCAGGGCTGCACTGGCGCAGCACCGCGGAGTTCTGTGCTGCGCACGCGCAGTATTTGAACGGGTGGGAGGCCGGCTTCGTCGACAGCTTGTTGAAGCGCCGCTACCCGCCCACGGACAAGCAAGCAGCCTGTTTGGAGAACATCAGACAGAAGATCCTCGACATGACTGACGGGTGCCGCGCACCGGGTGCCGCGCGGGCCAACACCTGAACCCAACCCCGCACCTGTGAGGTACTTCCGGCCGGAGATCGGATGCCTGGACGAAGCGGGACGGGAAGCGTTCGGAACGGTCACCGTCACCATCAAACAGGTCAAGATGGAAGAAATTGGCCAAGGCGCCGACAAGAAAATGAAACCCGTGATGACCTTCACAAACGCGTCGAAGTCGATGGTGCTCAATTCCGTCAACGACGAGACGATCGGCAAGCTGCTCGGCTCCGATGACGACCGGGACTGGCACGGCGAGAAGATCTGCCTGTACCCGACGACCACGACGTTCGGGTCCAAAATCGTCCCATGTATCAGGATCCGCGCCGCCGACGACGGCGTGATCGAAGGACTCACGGTTGAGAACGAGAACCCGGCACCGAGGCAGTCGAAGCAGCAGGTGCTGCCGCCCAAGGACGAGAGCGACATCGGCGACGATATCGACGACTCGATCCCGTTCTGAACAACAAAGGGGTGCCATGCGCATCTTGTTTGGTGAAGAGCGCGTGCAGTTCGACGCGGCGCTGCGCGCGCGCAACCTGGTCCCGCCGAAGGACGTCATCGCCGACGGCCGGTTCCACCGCTGCGACGCGCGTAGCCGCAACGGCAAGGGGGACGGCTCGTACGTCGCCTTTGCCGACGGCACCATCCCGGCCGGCGGCATCTGCAACTGGCAAGACGGTCTCGGGTTCGAGGCGTGGCGTTACCAGCCACACGGCCGGCACCGCACGGCGTCGGAGGACGCCGAGGCCGACCGGAAGGTCGACGAGGCGCGCAAGCGGCGGGACGCGCAGGTCGCCGTCGACCACAAGCGCACGGCGGGGAAGGCCGAGCGGCTGTGGGAGTCGGCCGAACCGGCGACGGCGGAGCACCCGTACCTGGCCAGGAAGCGGATCCAGCCGCATGGCACCCGCGTCCTGTACGGTTGCCTCGTCGTGCCGCTGTGTGACGCCGACGGCAACGTCCACAGCATGCAGTTCATCGGCGCCGACGGCGAGAAGCGCTTCCTGAAGGGCGGCGCGAAGCGCGGGCGCTTCTTCCAGGTCCGCGGCCGCGACGACGTCATCTACATAGCTGAGGGGTTCGCCACCGCGGCCAGCATCCACGAGGTGACCGGCAGCACCGTCGTCATCGCGCTCGATTGCGGAAACATGGAGCCGGTCGCCGAGCTCGTGCGCCAAAAGAACCCCGCCGCCGAGATTGTCGTCTGCGCGGACGATGACTGGAAGACGGCGTGCACCCGCACCGGTAACCCCGGACTGCACGGCGCGCGCGCGGCGGCCGGCGCCATCGACGCCGCCGTCGTCATCCCGGACTTCAGCGGCAAGGCGGACAACCGGCGCGACAAGGACACCGACTTCAATGACCTAGCCAACTTCCTCGGGGTCGACGCCGTCAGGCGCAGCCTCTCGGCGAGGGTGACGCCGGACCAGTGCCTGGCGCGGCAGCTGAATGCCGAGCCGTTCGATGCCGTGCGACCCGCCATTGCTAAGGAGCTGGCGGACCTGCGGCTGCGCGACCGCGGCGCATTCGCCAAGCTGCGAATTTCGCTGCGCAAGGCAGGCGTGCGGTCCAAGCTGCTCGACGAGGCGGTCGACGAGGCGGAGGAGGAGGATCCCGAGCCGGTCCACCAGAAGCAGGTCGACGTCCTGCTGTCGCTGGTGAGGGGCAACGACGTCGAGCTGTTTCACACCGAGGACAAGACGGCGTACGCGGCCATCACGGTCAGCGGCCACCGCGAGGTGCATGCGGTCAAGAGCACCGAGTTCCGCCGCTGGATGCGCGACGGTTACTTCGACGCCAAGAAGTCCTCGCCGTCCGGCGAGGCGATGACCTCGGCTGGAGCCACCATCGACGCCCTCGCGGTGCGCAAGGGCAAGTGCCGCGAAGTGCACATGCGCGTCGCCGAGCTGGACGGCAAGTTCTACGTCGACTTGTGCGACGACAGGTGGCGCGCCGTCGAGGTCAGCACCGCCGGGTGGGCCGTCGTCGCGGATTCGCCGGTGCTGTTCCGCCGCAAGGCCGGGATGCTGCCGCTGCCGGTGCCGGTGACCGGCGGTTCGGTCGAGCTGCTGCGACAGTTCTTGAACATTCACAACAGGGACGACGACAAGGACAATGTCCGCAACAATGACGATGACTTCGTGCTGGTAGTGTCCTTCCTGGTGACGGCGCTGTCGCCAAACTACCCGTACCCCGTGCTCGCCACCACCGGCGTCCAGGGCGCCGCCAAGTCCTGGACGTCCGAGCTGCTGCGCCTGCTGGTCGACCCGAACAGCGTGGCCCTGCGCGTCCTGCCGCACGACGCGAGGTCGCTCTACATCCAGGCGCAAGGCTCGCACCTGATGTGCTTCAACAACATCTCGCACATCCCGACCTGGATCAGCGACGGCCTGAGCTGCATCGTGGACGGCGACGGCTTCTCGGCCCGCGCGCTATTCACCGACAGCGACGAGATGCTGTTCGGCGGCGCCCACCCGATGATCCTCAACGGCATCGAGGACTTCGTGGTGCGGCCAGACCTGGCCGAGCGCACCGTCGCCATCACTCTGCAGGAGATCGACGAAGACAAGCGCCAGGAGAAGAAGGAGCTGCGGCGCCGCTTCAACGAGGTGCGGCCGTTGATCCTGGGCGCACTGCTGGACGTCATGGCGCACGGTCTGCGGCGCCGGCCGGGACTCCAGGTCGGCCACCTGCCGCGGCTCGCCGACTTCGCCAAGTGGGCCATCGCCTGCGAGACGGCAGCATTCCCTGCCGGCGCGTTCATGGCCGCGTTTACCCGCAACCGGGCCGAGACCAACAGGATCGTGCTGGAGGCCGACGCCGTGGCGCAGGGCGTCCTCGCCCTCATGAGGCTCCAGCCCGAGGGGTGGCAAGGCACCGCGACCGACCTGCTCGGCGCCCTGAAGACCGTCGTGAGCGAGGAGACGGTGAAGGAGAAAGGCTGGCCAAAAGCGGCCAACGCGCTGTCGGGCCGCCTGCGCCGGGCCACCCCCGACCTGCGCAAGGCCGGCATCTCGGTCCGGATTGAGGACGTCGGCCACGCGAAGGTCCGGACCATCTTTCTCTCGTGCCGCATTGATAAGCCCCGGAAATCATCTACCGCATGTACCGCAGCACCTTCCGACAATGATTTCAATGGGTTGGATGCGGGAGATGATGCGGTAGATTCCGAGAACGACCAGCCGGCATCTGCCGCAGCCGCCGAAAATGGCATCTACCGCACCTACCGCGCATCTCCCGCAACAACTGCTTCTAACCCATTGGAAAACAACGGCGCGGGAGATGCGGCAGATGCGGTAGATGATTTCCGGCCAGTCTCTACGTGGCCGGAACATAAGTGCCAGCAGTGCAACGCCACCGACGGAAAGGTGCTAAAATACCGGTCTGACGGCGGCTGGGTGCACCTGCACGCGGTCTGCCGCCCGTTCTGGCTCAAGGCCCAAAGGAGCCCATGGCGATGAAACACCGTAAGCCACCGCCGCCGCGCTGGCAGCCGAAGCCCGGTCACATGCTCTTCTACAACGACGAGGTGCCGATCGGCGACGTCGAGACGCACGCCAAGGCCGTGATCGGCAACTTCGATCAATTGCCGCGCAAGCGGCGGGACGAGATCAATGAGGGCGGCAACCGTCCAAAGAAGAGGAGCAAATGGAAGCCATGACCATACTCTCCCCCGACATACAAGCCGAACTAAAGGAACGCGGAATCCACCCGGGTGCTGGCTGACGCGCTCGCCAATGTGGTCCTGCGCTACAACATGGAACACCCACACCTGTCCTTGTCGGACCTGCTTAAGACCGTCGAGTGGTTCCACTACATCGTCCGCGCCCTCGTCGTAGACAAGCCGGCCTAAGCGACCCCCTGCCACCTGCCATCTTTCCCCTTGTGACCGCGGCGCTGATGGTCTTTTGCCAGCATCAAATCCAGCCGCATTGTTGCTGCGGTAGCAATACATGCGTCCAAAGGAACGCTTGCGTTTTCAAGGCGTTCGGAGTTAGCGTTCCGGCAGAGTCAGCGATAAGGACGCAGGAAATGCAGCGGAGCGAGCAGGCAGACGAGCAGCGCGGCCCTCGGCCGATGCCGATCGGGCGCCGGTTCTTGCCGGGCGAGAACGGCCGCAAGGCTGCGCTGGCCGCGAAGCAGGCGAGGATCGCGGCGCGCGTTAGCCAGTGGGCTAACGGAGCGGCGCTGACTTCTGCCGAGTTAGACCTGTTGCGGGTCGCGGCCGAGCTAGCGATCACGCCCCAGCCCAAGCGCGAGGAAGAGCGGACCCGGCGGGCGAACACGATCAGCCGCATCTTGCAGTCCTGCGGGCTAATCGATCCTGCCAAGCGGGACGGTGGCCGGCCGGGCGATGTGCGCCGGCTATTCGAGCCTGGGGGCCAGGAATGATCCCGGACGGGCATAGGCCGGCAGCTTCATCGCCGCCAGCGAGCCCACCCGGCGGCGTTGCGCCGCATCCTGGCGCGGACCCCGCGCGCCTGGACCTAGGCTGGCACCTTCATCGCCGCGGGCGGCGAGCTGCTCGCGCGTCTCGGGGCATCCTACGGCCGACCGGGACCCGATCGCCGCGCTGGCGTGGGACCTGCGCGGCGGGCCCTGTCGATACGGGCCTGTCGAACATCAGCCTGTCGACAGTCGACATCGCATCGGCCCGCCGGCACCTGTCGACATCGGGGCGCCGTGATGGCTGAGCCTGGGAAGGACCCGCTCGAAGTGGTGCGCAAGGCAATGCAGCTTGCCGAGCACTGCGCGGAGATCGAGGCGCGCAAGGGCGAGCAGGCGGACCTGAACTACATTTCCGAGAACATGCTGCGGGCGGCCACCCTGGCGCGCTCGGTGAACGAGATCGAGGCGACGCGGGGGATCGTTCGCGGGGTTCCGGGTGGTGGCGATCCCGCGCTGGCAAAGTTGTCGGACGAGGAGCTGGACCTGTTCATGTCGCTGTCGGCGGCGATGGATGGCAGGCCGGACCCGCACCATCACCTGCTGAGGTTGAGTTGGTTGCGCAGGCGCGTCGGCATGTTGGAACAGGCCAACGAGCGGCTGCTCGGTGAGCTGCGGGAGCTCAAGTTTCGGGGATCGCCGGCTGGTGGTCATGTCCCGGCCGGCGTCGGCGGCGGGTCGTCCGTGGCGGCACGTGATGGCTCGCCGCCAGGTTCGTCTAGCTCGGATGTACAGCAGGCGGACAACGTGGTGCCGATCACGGACAATGGGCTTCCCGGCAAGCACAACCGGATGCGGGCGCAAGAGCCGCAGCGTCGGGCGCCGGACGAGCCGGAGACGGCGGAGCAGCGGCGGCGGCGTGCCGAGCGTGACGCGCCGACGGTGTCGTCGTCCGGTTGGGAGCAGGTCGGTGGCGGCGGCGACGATCCCTACGGCAGGGGCTGGCGGAGGTTTGACAACAATGTCTGAGCTGCAGCTATCGGACGCTGTCGCGGAGTTCGCGGCGTGGCTGCGGCTGCGCGACGCCGGGTGCGCGTTGGCCGCGCGGGCGGCGATCGCGGCTGGCAAGCACGTCCACACCGACTACTGCGGCGGGCCGGGCTACGAGCACGGGGTCGAGCACGTCGTGTCCCGGAGGGTTGTGGATGGTTGATGCGGAGAAGGCGAGGCGGATCGAGGAGTGGGCGCGGCAGACCTTGAAGCCGAACGTCGATCCAGAGGCTGCGTGGGACGACGCGCTGTCGTGGCGGATGAACACGTACGGCGAGGCGCGGATGATCGCGGTGGACAAGCTGCTGGCCACCAACGCCGGCGCCGCCA
>WNGE01007428.1_pt1 | contig 11929 bp, 14 predicted proteins | sample 5400651 | NCBI WGS metagenome assembly WNGE01 (sample SAMN13153370, study PRJNA577476) | soil metagenome | isolation source: 60 cm soil or saprolite under grassland replicate 2 | place: USA:California | collected 2016-06-15 | reverse complement strand
GGTCGATCGCTCGGTCGAAGAAGCGACGGGCTGCCTCTTTGTTCCGCCGTGGCGAGAGGAAGACGTCGATGACCTGGCCGAACTGGTCGATGGCCCGGAACAGGTAGCGCCAGGTCCCGCCCACCCTCGCGTACGTCTCGTCGACGTGCCAGCGATCACCCACCACGTACCGACGTGCCCCAGCCGCCTCGACGAACTCCGGGGCGAATCGCTGGACCCACCGGTAGATGCTCACGTGGTCGACCTCGATGCCGCGCTCAGCCAGAAGCTCTTCCACATCCCGGTACGACAGTCCGAACCGCAGGTACCACCGGACCGCCAGCGTGATCACTTCCGGCGGAAACCGGTACCCGGCGAAGGCGGAGCTCGGCGCTGGGAAGGGGTGAGGGTGTCTCTGCGATCTCATCGCGCCCGTCTCTCCGACGGAACCCGGCGCGACCAATGCAACAGCCCCGGCTGGCGGATTGTGACCGCGCGAATGGTTCGCACATCCCTGAAGGAGCGGGCCGTGTCAAGGGCTTCGCGAGACTCTGTTTTCACTTCCCTGCTCCCTCTCGGGTGCCGCAGGGCGCCACGAACGAAGTCGGGGTCAAGATGGAGCGCCCGGAGTGCGCGAGGACGAACGATCTTGACGCCGACGAGGAGTGGCGCAGGATCGATCACGTGGTAGGGAGAAAGGTCGGCGTGGTCCTCCTTTCGATGAGTGACGTGATGGTGTGGCTCCAGAGCGGAAGGCTCGTCTGAGGAGGGCAGGCCGCATCCGGCTGCCGGTCATCCCTTCGCCGCGACCATGGTGGCATGGAGCCGTTCGCGAACAGCCAGGAGGGCTCAATCACCGTGGCGACCGCGCCGAGGATCGGGGGTCATGCGCGAACGCGAGCGCGCGCCCTGGCTGGATCCAGATGCCGGTCACGCCGCCTCCTTGGGCCGGGGGAGGCAGCGGACCTCCTCGTCTCTCAGGCCGTAGTAGACGAGCGTGAGGAGCTTGCGGGCCACCGCCACCCGGGCGATGTTCTTGCCGCGCCGGCGGGCGATGCGGCGGAAGTCCCGGTGCTGCTTGGTGGAGGTGCGGAGCTTCTGCACCGCCTCCACCGCCGCCCACCTCACGAGCCGGGGGCCCTGCTTGGTGATGGCGCCCCGGTGCACCACGGTGTCCGACTCCCGGTGCCGAGGGGTGAGCCCGGCCCAAGAGCACACCTGGGGAGCGGAGGAGAACCGGGTGACGTCACCGATCTCGGCCACGAACACCGCGCCGAGGATGGGCCCGACCCCTGGAACAGCTTGGATGGCCCGGTAGCCGGGATGCTCGGCCAGGAGAGTGCGGATCTCGGCGTCGAAGCGAGCGACCTGGGAGTCGTAGATCCCGATCAGCTCGCGGAGCGAGGAGATCCTCATGGCGTAGGGCGCGGGGAACGAGAGCTCGTCGAGGAGCCGGTTGCCGGCGAGGCCGAACAGGTCGGTCATCGGGACGCGGACGCCGTGCTTGGCGAGCACGGAGTGGACCTGGGCCTTGAGGCCGCTTCGCAACGCGACGAGCTTGGCCCGGTAGCGCACCAGCTCCCGGAGCTCGCGGATCTCGGGCGGAGCGATCCACGCTTCGGGGACGCGGTTCATCCGGGCGAGATCGGCGAGAGTCCTGGCGTCGATGGAGTCGTTTTTCACCCTGCGGTGGGCGTACGCCTTGATGGCGAGGGGATGGGCGAGGCGGACGTGGGCGCCGGAGGCCTCCAGGACGTCGACGGCCCAGTACCACCCGTAGGTGGCCTCGAGCACCGCATCCGGGTTGGGGCCGGCCTGGGCAATCTCCAGGGCGAGGGCCACGGGGTCGTTGTCGATGCGGACCTGCTCGAGGACCTCTCCGTCGGGGGTGAGGCGCACGATCACCGACCGTCGGCGGTGAAGGTCGATGCCGACGTACTCTGATGGCATAGGGCCTCCCTTCGGTTGGTGGCTGACAACGCGAGTGTTTCGTACTCGCATCGCCAGCGGGAGCGGAGGCCCGCTCCTTCATGGCATCACCGTCAGGGTCGCGCACTTGGGGGCCCGGGACCGGGGCGTCCGGCTGGAGGATCCCTCGGGGTTCGATTCCGTCACCGGCCAGGGGATCCGGGCCACGTTGCACGGACGGCAGGTGGTCGTTGGTCGCCGAACCCTGCTGTAGGCGCAGGGAGTGGATGCCGTGCCGTTGGACGACACGGTCGAGCGCCTGGCCGCCGAGGGGAAGACGGCGATCTATGTGGCCGTGGACGGCCAGCCTGCCGGCGTAGTGGCGGAGGCCGACACCCTGAAGGAGGGCTCTGGGCGGGCTGTCGGGGCCATGCGACGGGCCGGCCTCGAGGTGGTCATGATCACCGGAGACAACCGCCGGACCGCCGAGGCAGTGGCGCGGCAGGTGGGCATCGGGCGGGTCCTGGCCGAGGTGCTCCCCGAGGAAAAGTCGCTTGAGGTCCGCAGGCTCCAGGACGAGGGCAAGCTCGTGGCCATGGTGGGCGACGGCACTAACGACGCCCCGGCCCTCGCCCAGGCCGACGTAGGGATCGCCATCGGGACCGGGACCGACGTGGCCATCGAGTCCTCCGACATCACCCTGATCTCGGGAGACCTCGACGGCGTGGTCACGGCCATCGCGTTGTCCCGGGCCACCATGCGAAACATTCGCCAGAACCTGTTCTGGGCCTTCGGCTACAACACGTTGGGCATCCCCGTCGCAGCAGGGGTGCTGTTCCCGGTCATCGGGCTGTTGTTGAGCCCGATGATCGCGGCCGGGGCCATGGCGCTCTCTTCTCTGTCGGTGGTGGGAAACGCCAACCGACTGCGGCGGTTCCGGCCCCCTCCGATGGCGGACGTCGAACCCTCGGGGGAACCGGTCACGCCGGTGGTGGAGGTCAGGGAGCCCGGGGAGCTACAGGAGAGACAGATGGCGATGGGGAAAGACCCTGTGTGCGGGATGGATGTCGATCCCTCTAGCGCCGCAGCGAGCCAGGAATACGAGGGCGAGACGTACTACTTTTGCTCGCAGTCCTGCCGCGACAAGTTCAACCAGGCGCCCCACGGCTACGCGGAGCGGGTCTGACTCAACGAGAACGGACGAGAGGGGGGCGGGCGTCAAGCGGTCCAGGGGTCCCAGGCACTCCGGGCCGGATGGCCCATCTGGACCGGCCTGAGATGGCGGCAGGCTTCTGAAGGAGAGGAGGGATCTTGATTTCGAACCCAGCGATCCAACCACCTTCGCCGCCGGCCCGTCGAATCCTGAAGCGCCGGGTGATTGGCGGCGTGCTGGTCGCGGTGGTGGCCGCGGCGGGCGTTGCCATCGGCTTCGGCACGAGGGGGGGATCGCCTGGCTCCCGGGTCACTCCCGCCAACGTCACTTCCTGGATGCAGTCTCACCCGGAGGTCGCGACCTGGTTACGCGACCACCACGGGGAGTGGACATGGATGCGCGAGCACTGGTCAGACATGCAGTGGATGCACGAGCACTGGAGCGGAATGGCCTGGCTCCACGATCACCCGGGCATGATGGGCGGTTCGGGCATGATGGGTTCCATGCCGATGGCCGGAAGGTTCCCTGAGATGCAACAGTGGATGTCGGGCAACGCCGGCCAGTGGTCCTGGATGCAGCAGCACTGGAGCTCGATGTCATGGTGGATGCGTGGCCACTGGGCCGACATGCGGTGGATGCACGACCACTGGTCAGGATGATTCAATGCCTGCACCGACGTCCAAGCGTGTACCGGGCACGAGAGTGGCGGGTGCTGGCGCAAGGCGAGGCTGGCGATGAAACTGCGAGACGTGCGAGCAGCTGAGATGGGTCCTTTGGTGGCCCGGGGAGCGCGCCGGCTGGGTGTCTTCCTGGCCGCGCTGATCGTCCTGACGCTCGCTCTCGCTTCCTCCGCCCTCGCTCACGAGGAGGAGGAGAGTATCCCCGCCATCACTGACGTCCAGGAGGCCATCGCCATCCTCGCCGAACACGTCGGGTCCTTCCCCCTAGCTGAGGTGGTGGACCATGCAATGGACAAGGTCCACGATGCGACGGAGTCGAAGGATACGCGGGGCGTGCGGATCGACCTGGTGAAGCAGGCCGATGCCGCACTCGAAGCGGGAAAGACGTCGGAGGCGCTGACCCTGCTCGAACGATCGATCGGGGTGTGCCCGGGGGCACCGGTGATCGAGCCGGAGAACGCCCCGCGTACTCCCCCGCCCTTGTCCTCACCGTGTCCAAGCCCGGCCGCGCATCTCCTTGCCCTCGATAGGAGTCCGGTGGGAGGCGCGGAGGAGCCGGTGTTCATCGCTCTTGGCGCCGTGCTGATCCTGGCCGGGCTCGGGCTGGCCTGGAGGATCCGGTGAGCGATCAGACCGCCTCTGTTGGAACGGCGCCGGCCGAGCCGAAGGCCGCCGCCACCCGACGCCGCTTCTGGGACGCCCTGGACGAGCGCCTGGGGCTGAAAGGCCTGCAGTACCCCATCCCCGAGCACGCCAACAAGCTGGCCTACTCTCTGGGGGGCCTCACACTGATCACCTTCGTCCTGATGGTGGCCACGGGGATCTACCTGACCCAGTTCTACAACCCGGACCCCAACCTGGCCCACGCCAGCGTCCGGCGGATCATCACCTCGGTCTCCTTCGGGAAGTTCCTCCGGGGTTTCCACTACTGGGGGGCCATGGCCATGATCGTCCTGATCGGCCTGCACCTGCTCCGGGTGTTCGTCTCCGGATCCTTCAAGCGTCCCCGGGAGGCCAACTGGATCATGGGTGTGATCCTGGCCGGGATCACCGCTGCCCTGTTCTTCACCGGAACCGTGCTCAAGTGGGACCAGGAGTCCCTGGAGGCCCTGGAGCACAACATCGAGATCGGCAAGATCCTGGGCCGGTTCGGGTTCTGGTTCTCCCCGACGTTCGGGGGGATCCCCATCCTGACCCGGTTCTACGTGGTGCACATCGCGGTGCTCCCCTCCCTGTTCACCCTGGTGGTGGCGATGCACCTGCTCCTGGTCAAGCGGCACGGGATGGCTCCGTCGCCATTTCGCAAGGGACCCGAGCCCGAGCCCACCCGCCCCTTCACCAAGCACCTCGCGGAGCTGGGTGCGCTGGCCCTGGTCCTGGTCGGGATCTTCACGATGCTCGCGGTGCTCGCCCCGCCGGCCCACGGGCCCGCGCCGATCGAGGGGATCGAGGTCACCAAGCCTCCCTGGCCGATGCTGTGGGTCTACCCAATCGAGGACTGGGTCGGAGTGTCGGGGATCCTGTGGGCCACTCTCGCCATCTTCCTGGCCCTGTTCCTGGTGCCGTTCGTGGACCGGAGCCCGGAGCGGAGCCCGCGCAAGCGCCTGCCGATGATGATCGTGGCTGGCCTGGTCGTGGTCACGATCATCGCCCTGATCATCTACGCGGCCGTCCAGCCGGTCGCCTCCCATATCGAGATGGGCTGATGATGAAGCGAACAGTCGTCCTGTTCTGGGGTGCCGTCGCCGCGGCCGTGTTCTTCCTGGGCACCGCGTGGGCCGCGGCCGGTCGACTGGGATCGGGGCCGCACGCCGTGGCCGACGCGGTTGTGCTGGTCGTCGCCTTGGTGGGCTTCGCGGCAACCGCCCTCGTCGCAGGCCGGATCGCCTTCGTCATCGGTCGAGCCCAGCGGCGGGCCCGCTCGCGACGCGCTCGACCATCTGCCACGGATGCCGTTGGCACTCGAAGGGGCGAGTAGGAGGCCGCCCGGCTCAGTCTCGTTCTGCGGTCGCCAGCTCGGTCGTGCGCCTATCGCCGTTAGTCCGTTCATTGCCAGCACCATCTCCATGCCGACCAGTTCCGCCAGTTCCGCGCGGAACGGCCCTGGACCGGTCGTGATCAAACGCCCAGCTCACCAGTGTGTGCAATGCAGATTCTGGGCGGGCGTGTAGGCCGAGGCCCCCGTACCAACGGTCACGATTATGTAACTGCGCCAGCCCGCAAGTGCCACTCCTCCGTATATCTGACCAACTGGGCGCCGGTATTCCCAATTGAGCCGGCGCATGCTGCCATCCTGACAGCTGGTCTCAGCGGGACTGCAGCTGCTACCGGATCCGCGGCTGCTACCGGCGGCCCTACAGTGCATCAAGAACCCACTGCGGGCCCCTGCCGCTGGACTCGTGTCGGCCAGTGTCCAGGGGACTCGACGCGCGCCTAGTGCCGGGCGCTCAGCCATCGGCCAGAGTCGGCGAGAAGACACGGTTCGAGTTCCTGAAGGCCTCTCCGATCAGACGTGCAGTTCGAGCAGAGCTACGGTTCCTGGGTCTGCAGCGCCCAGCCATGCCGCGGCAGCGAGGCCAGCTGGGCTACCCAGGTAGCGCGGTTGCCGCTGTCGCCGTCAGGATGAACGTATTTCTGTCCGTTGCCCTGATCATGCCGGGTAGGCTACGTCGGTCGTGGCCACCTGGGCTGAGTTCGCGAACGCCGAGCCGGATCTGGCCGCCTTCGCTCGGGAGCGGATGGAGGGTCGGATCGTATACCAGGCGACGCTCCGGCTCGACGGCGGACCGCGCGTGCACCCGGTCTCTCCCTGGCTCGCGGACGGGCTGCTGTGCGTCTCGTTCCGCGACACGAGCCCGAAGATGCGCGAGGTGGCGCGCGACGCGCGCTACGCGTTGCACACGGCGCAGCCGTGGGAGGACCACGCTGGAAAATACGGCGAGTTCATGGCGCGCGGATGGCTCGAACAGCTCTCCCCGTCCCACCCCGCCGTCGTGGCGCGCCCCGGCCAGACCCCTTACGGGCTCGTCCACTACGCGTGCTCGATCGAGGAGGCGGTGGCGACGGAATACTCGGACGATGAGATGCCCGTGTATCGACGGTGGAGACCGTCCTCGGGCGACGCGACTGGGTGAGCCGTCGGGGACTCAACTCCACCAGCACGGCCCTCCGACACCACAAAACTGCCACCCCCCTGACAGGCCGACCTCCTCCAGCACGTTCGGAAAGCCGGTGAGGTCGTGCTCCTCGGTCCAGCCCGACGCCAGCCGAAGGTAGCCCTCGAGCTTTGCCGAGAGGGCTCCGAACGCCTCCGTCCCGCGGTCGTACTCCAGGTAGAACTCGCAGGCTCCGCCGGGGTGCAGATACCGGCCGAACCCGTCCGGCTTGATATCGCCGGACCTGGTGCGGACCCAGTGCTCGGGGCGCCAGGTGGGCAGGCAGTGGCCCTTGTGGTTGCGGGAGGCCTCGATCAGCGCGCAGAAGAACGCGTTGACCTGGGAAGGGCCCCCCATGCTGCTCTCGGTCGTCTACTTCGTCCTTCGTCGTCTGCTCCGGGCAGTGGCTCCGTCAGCTCGGAGCGACCTGGAGCGGGAGATCGAGTTGCTGGTCCTGCGACATCAGGTACAGGTGCTCTCGAGGGGAGTTCGCGGGCCGCCGTTCCGCACGCGGGACAGGATGCTGCTCACGGCGGCGAGCCGGATCCTGCCGAGGGCGCCTAGGAAGGCGTTCGTCACGAGCGCTCGAACCCTGCTCCCGGTGGAACCGAGAGCTGGTTCGGCGCAAGTGGACGTACCCGCGCCGCGGGCCAGGCAGCCCGGGCCACCTACGGGTGGAGTGGCTGACCGTGGGTGAGGCCATCTCACAGCAAATCGAGCGAGCCTCCAAGTTCACGACGGAGTTCGCGTTCGTGCACTGAGGCAGGGACCTCGCCGGAGGAGGCGCCGGGAGGAGGGTCCCCCAAGGATCCCTCCCGGCGCCTCGGCTTTGGCTCAAAGGTACGTAGAGCGCTTCAGGAAGGGACCAGAGGTTGCGAAACGCCCACCTGTGACGGGCTTGGAGCTATCACGAGAGCAGTCTTGAGCTGACCAGACGCTCTTTGATCCTCACACCGTGTTGCATCGATCTCCCCGACTACTCGATCCGCAGCGTTGCCTTCATCCCGGCCTGGTAGTGCCCAGGGACGAAGCAGCCCATCTCCCACGTGCCAGTGGCTTCGGCCGGGACGGTCAGGCGAAGGGTGACGGCGGCTCCGGGCGCAACCTCCACCTTCACACCGCCTAGTCCGCCCCCTTCGGGGTTCACCAGCGAACCCTGACCGCTTACGACCTCCGGGTCCATCCTCGCCAGCAGGTCATCCTCATAGCCTCCCCCTGGCAGGACGGTTTGGCCGACCCTCCACTCGTGCACGATGTGCCCCTCGTTCCGCAGTGTCACGAGGACCGAACTACCGGCACCCAGGGCAGGGGTCCGTGGCGGGTACCCGGGAGGCGGGGGGGAGCCCGCCACGGTGAAGCTGAACTCATTCATCACAAGCACGAGCGGCTGTGGCGCCGGCGATCCTGTCTGTTGGGCCGGGCTGGCCGTCCGTTCAGGACCAGCAGTTCGGCCGCAGCTTGCGCTCAGCACACCCCCCAGCACGACCATCCCGATGAGGAAGCCGGTTCTGGACGACCAATTTGCGGCACTCCGACCTCGTGCAGACATGGCCTTGCTCCTCCCACGGAGAGCATGGTTGGCGACCGTCGCACGGGATAGGGCCTTCGGCCCTCTATTCTTGCCCCGATCGTCCCGGTCGTGGGCCGGCCAACCTGCCGTTCTACGGGCTCGTCGTCGGCACTGTTGCATTGGTCGCCCCGGCTTCCGTCGGAGAGACTGTCGCGATGAGATCGCACCGATACCCTCACCCTTGCCCGGCCCCGCGTTCGGCTTTCGCCGGCTACCGCTTCCCGCCGGAGGTCATCGCCCTGGCCGTCCGGTGGTACCTCCGGTTCGGTCTTTCCTACCGAGACGTCGAGGAACTCCTTGCCGAACGCGGCATCGAGGTCGACCACGTCAGCATCTACCGGTGGGTCCAGCGTTTCGCGCCGGAGTTCGCCCAGGCCGCTCGGGCCCGTCAGCACGTCGTGGGGGATCGCTGGCACGTTGACGAGACCTACGTGAAGGTTGGAGGGACCTGGCGGTACCTGTTCCGGGCCATCGACCAGTTCGGCCAGGTCATCGACGTGTACCTCTCGTCACGGCGGAACGGCGAGGCAGCTCGTCGGTTCTTCGCCCAGGGGATCGCTCGGACCCGGATCTCCCCCGTGGAGGTCATCACCGACCGGTACCGAGTCTACCCGCGAGTGCTCGACGAGCTGCTCCCGGCGGCTTTCCATGACACGGGGGCCTATGCCAACAACCCGATGGAGACCGACCACGGGCGCCTGAAAGCTCGACTCCGTCCGATGCGAGGGCTGAAGACAGACCGTACCGCCAGGGCGATCGTCGCCGGCCATGCCTTCGTCCAGAACCTCCGCCGCGGCTTCTACGATCTCGGGACCGATGTGCATCCGGCCTTCCGTTTGGCTGACGCCTTCTCCGAGCTGGCGCTGGTGATCTGACCGGTCGCCAGGCAGGAGGTGGCCCTACACCACCGGACTTCGGTCAACGCAACAGTGCCTGCTTTCGCCCTCGGTCACCCGGCGGCTGATCGACCGCATGGCCCAGCAGCCCACTCCCGAGCTCGCCGATCGGGCCAAGCTCGAGGAGCTAACCCCGCGCGAGCGGGAGGTTCTCGAGCTCATCGCTCGGGGGCTGTCGAACCGCGAGATCGCCGCCGCGCTCGTGGTCGAGGAATCGACGATCAGAACGCATGTCAAGCGGATCCTGGCGAAGCTCGACCTCCGCGACCGGGTCCAGGTGGTGATCTTCGCCTACGAGACCGGGGTGAACCGGCCTGCCCCAGCCGATCCGGCACCAGCGTGAGCGAGGGGAAAGCCAGCCCATCGCGCCCGATGCTTCCCACATATCCCCGAGCAACGAGGCAGACCTACTTGAGTCCCGCCCTGTTCGGCCTCTTCGGTGCAACAGGCAGTCGCACGCGTACCCTGAGGCCTCCGTCTTGTCTAGGGGACGCATCGACGTCGCCACCGTGGGCGTGGGCCACGGAGCGCACGATGGACAGTCCGAGCCCGGCTCCCCGGCTGGTTGAAGCGGAGTCGGCGCGTCGTTCGGTGGCGGGCACCCGGCGGAAGGGTTCGAACAGGCTCGGGATCTCGAAGGGCGGGACGGGAGGTCCGGGGTTCTCGACGGTGAGGTGGGCGTGGTCGTCCACCATTTCAGTGGTGACGGTGATCTCGCCGTGTTCAGGCAGGTTGTAGCGGATGGCGTTGTCCAGCAGGTTGTGGGTGAGTCGTTCCAGCAGGACCGGGTCGCCGGCGACGGGAGCGGGCTGCAGGTGGGTCCGGATGTCGATCCCGGCGGCGTGCGCGGCGCCCTGCGATTCTGTGGTGACGTGCCGCGCGATGTCGGCGAGGTCGACGGAGGTTGGATCGGCGATGCCTTGCTCGCTGCTGGCGAGGGTGAGCAGGCCGTCGATGAGCCGCTCGTGGCGCTCGTTGACGGCGAGCAGGTTGGCGCCGAGCTGCCGGAGCGACTCGTCTGCCCGAGGATCGTTGAGCGCCACTTCGATGAGGGTGCGGTTGATCGTCAGCGGTGTGCGCAGCTCGTGGGAGGCGTTGGCGACGAACCCTCGTTGGCTGTCGAAGGAGCGGTCCAGCCGCTCGAGCATGGCGTCGAAGGTGTCGGCGAGGTCCTTGATCTCGTCGGGGGGCCCCTCCAGGGCGATGCGCTCGTGGAGGCTCCGGTCGGCGACCCGCCGGGCGGTCGCGGTGATCTGTTGCAGCGGATGCAGGGCCCGTCCCGCCAGGAGCCATCCGAATCCTCCAGCTGCGACGCCCACGACCCCGAGGGCGACGAGCGAGGTGATGAGCATGGAGTTCAGGGTGTCGTCTCGGTCCCGCTCGAACTGGGCGCGGAGCTGCTGCTGTTGCTGGTGGGCGCGCTGTTGCGAGGCCGGACCGGCGGGAGTCGATTGCGGCAGGTGTTGGGTGATGCCGACCCGCGCCGTGACCTGACGGTCCAGGGCTTGCCCCATGAAGAAGTACATGAGCCCGACCAGCGATGCCCCGGCGAGGAAGAACGCCCCTGCGTAGAGCAGGGTGAGACGGACCCGGATCGTGGATCGCCACCGGAACCGCGACATGGTCATGGGATCCGGTACCCCGCCCCGTGAACGGTCTCGATGACGGGTGGGTCGCCCAGCTTCCGGCGCACCATCATGATCGTGAACCGGACGACGCCGGTGAACGGGTCGATGTGCTCGTCCCATGCCTTCTCCAGGAGCTGCTCTGCCGAGACCAAACCGCCCTCGGCCCGCAGGAGTTCGGCGAGGACAGCAAACTCCTGGCGGGACAACTCCACGGGATGGCCGTCTCGGGTGACGGTCCGGCGGTGGGGGTCCAGGCGGATGCCGGCGCGCTCCAGCACCGGCGGCGCGGCCGGACGGGCTCGCCTGCCCAGCGCCTGGATGCGGGCGGCCAGCTCGGCAAACTCAAACGGCTTGGTCAGGTAGTCGTCCGCTCCGAGGCCGAGCCCGGCGACCCTTTGGGAGACCGCCGTCGCTGCCGTGAGCATCAGGATCCGGGTGTCGGCTCCGGACTCCACGAGGGCGGTGCAGACCTCGTCGCCCGAGACGACGGGTAGATCGCGGTCGAGCACCACGACGTCGTAGTCGTTCACCGCGAGCCGCTCCAGCGCGGCGTCCCCATCGTAGGCCACGTCCACAGCCATGGCCTGCCGGCGGAGCCCCTCGGCGATGGTGTCCGCCAACAGCCGTTCGTCCTCCACCACCAAGACACGCACTACTCAATGATGCCTGGTCAGGGCGTTAGGGCGTTGTTAGGGCACCCCTAACGACGCTCTAACGCCCGAAGGTGTGCGATAGGGCCGTCGCGGCGATCGAGGAGGCGAAAACCATGACAGGGACAAGGAGTGATCGTGGAGCGTGGGAGCCGTCTCGTGCTCCGGACAACGGTGCGGTTGGATCTCCGCCACGCTTCGGCCTGCTCCTGCGGTTGCTGGCGCTGCTAGCCACCGTCAGCATTGTTGCGGCCGGGTGCGGCTCGACCGGTGGCGCTTCCGCGCCTGACCCGGAGGCGTCGACCGAGGC
>WNGE01007806.1_pt1 | contig 11931 bp, 10 predicted proteins | sample 5400651 | NCBI WGS metagenome assembly WNGE01 (sample SAMN13153370, study PRJNA577476) | soil metagenome | isolation source: 60 cm soil or saprolite under grassland replicate 2 | place: USA:California | collected 2016-06-15 | reverse complement strand
CGGTCAGCGTAGAGTTCCTCGATCGCCGGGCCGATCGACCGGTGGAGCTCCTTCCGCCGCTGCAGGAGCAGGGATCCGTACGCCACCTCGTGGGTGAGGGCGTGCTTGAACGTGTACGCGAGCTCGGGGAAGACGGTCTTCTCGTGGATCATCTCGAGGGCGATCAGCTCGCGGAGTGACGGCTGGGTCCCGGCCGGCACATCGACCAGGCGATCCAGGAGGCGGCGGGTGAACTCGCGGCCGATGACCGACGCGGTCTGGAGGACCTTCTTCGAGGCATCGTGCAGGCGATCGATACGGGCCATGATCACGTCCTGCACCGTGTCGGGCACGATGATCTCGTGGAGCGGCCTCGCCAGCTCGTACCGATCGCCGGCCGGCATGAAGACCCCGGACTCGCGGAGCGACTTGACGATCTCTTCCACGAAGAACGGATTGCCCTCGGCCTTCCGGGCGACCAACGTCCTCACCGCGTCGGGCAGGCTGCCGGCGGCGAGCATCGCCTCGGCCATCTGCATGCTGTCCTGGACCGGGAGGGCGCTCAGCGCGATCCGCGTATGGTACGTGCGTTCGCCGAAGGGGGGCAGGTACCCCGTGCGGTACGTCAGGATGTAGAGCATCCGGTGGGTGGGGAGGCTGTCGGCGATCGAGAGCAGGTATTCCTCCGTGGCCTGATCGATCCAGTGGACATCCTCGTAGACCACGACCTCGGGGGCGCCCTCGGCGATCCGGATGGTGAGACGACGGAGGGCATCGAACACCTCGCCGCGACGCTGCTGGGGATCCATGCCGAGCACCGCCGCATCGCCGGGGTCGACCGAGAGCAAGTACCGCAGGAACGGGAGCGCCGGCCGGAGGTCCTCGCCGAGCCGGAGGACCGCGCGCTCGACCTTCTCCACGATCAGCGCCTCGGGATCACCTTCCTGGACCCCGAAGCTCCGCCTGAGTAGGTCGATCAGCGGGTGGAAGGCGATCGCGCGCCCGAACGAGACACACCGCCCCTCCAGCCAGGTGGCGTCCTCCCCGAGCCGGCAGCGAAACTCGTGGAGCAGCCGCGACTTGCCGATGCCGGGCTCCCCGGCGAGGAAGACGACCTGGCCGTGACCCGCCCTCACCTTGTCGACGCACTCGAGGAGCAGCCGCAGCTCGCGCTCCCGGCCCACGAACGGGGTCAGCCCCCGTTCGGCCTCCACCTCGAGCCGGGTGCGCGGCCCTCGGGCCGAGATCACCTCCCACGCGGCCATCGGCTCGGCCTTGCCCTTGAGAGACAGCGGTCCGACGGGCCGGGTGTGGAAATGGGCCTCGACGAGCCGGTAGGTCGCTTCGGCAACGAGAACGCCGCCGGGGGTGGCCGACTGTTGCATGCGCGCGGCCACATTGGTCGTGTCCCCGACCGCGGTGTAGTCCATGCGGAGATCGCTGCCGACGCTGCCCACCACGACGAGACCGGTGTTGAGGCCCTGGCGCACCTGGAAGCCGATTCTCCGCTCCCGTTCGAGCTCGTCTCGGTAGGCTTCGAGCGCGCCGCGGATGCCCAGGGCCGCGTGGACCGCGCGCTGGGCGTGGTCCTCGTGAGCGATCGGTGCGCCGAAGAGCGCCATGATGCCGTCGCCCAGGAACTGGTTGACGGTTCCCTCGTAGCGGTGGACCTCGGCGAGCATCAGGTCGAAGGCGCGGTTCATCAGCTGATGCACCTCCTCGGGGTCGAGCCGCGCCGAGAGGGCCGTGAACCCCGACACGTCGACGAAGAGGACGGTCACCTGCTTGCGCTCACCTTCGAGCGCGCTCCGGGAAATGAGGATCTTCTCGGCGAGGTGCTTGGGTGTGTAGGCGCCGGGGGAAGCAAAGCGGGGCGACGCCGGCGAGGCGCTCACCGGCCGGCCGCACGCGAAACAGAAGGCGGCCCCCTCCGGAAGCTCGGTGCCGCACGCCGTGCACGCGCGCGTGAGAGAGGCGCCGCACGTCATGCAGAACCTCGCCGGGGGCGGGTTCTCCTGCTGGCATCGGGGACAGGTCATGCGCGCCTCGAAGCTCGAACGAGATTAGGCCGAACAGGCCGCGGGAGTCAATCGAGGCCGGCATGCTGCCTCGTTGCTGATGACTGACTTCGCCAGCTATAATCCAGCGCGTCACGACAAGGGCGCGCACGGCGCGCCTCTGGAACGACATCGAACGCGCTGATCGCCGAAGTGGGCGAATTCCACAGGAGGAGCGATCATGAAGACGACCCGACGAGAATTCGTGACGGCAGGCCTCGTGAGTACGGTCGGGCTGAGCCTCGGGTTCCCCGCGTACCTGCGGCGGGCCTCGGCCGCCGAGCCGATCAAGATCGGCCTCCCGGCCGCCCTTTCGGGCGGGAATGCCCAGTACGGGGTGCAGGCCAAGCGCGCGTGCGAGCTGTTCGCCAAGGAGATGAAGGCCAAGGGCGGCGTCCTCGGACGCCCCATCGAGTTCATCTACGAGGACACCGGCGGCGATCCCGCCACCGCGGTGAGGAAGGCCCAGAAGCTGGTGGAGAAGGACGGCGTCAAGTTCCTGACCGGCGTCGTGCTCTCCTCGGAGGCCCTCGCCGTCTCCGCCAAGTGCCCCGAGTGGAAGGTCATCTTCATGTCCACCATCAACGGGGCGGGCGCGCTCACCGCGAAGAGCTGGAACCGCTACTTCTTCCGCGTGAACACCAGCGGCCCGATGGGGGCGCGGGCGGTGAGCCTCTATCTGACGGAGTCGCCGATGAAGCGCTTCTTCGGGCTGGGCAGCGACTATGCGTGGGGGCGCGACAGCGTCGGCTCCTTCGAGAAGCTCATCACGGGGGCGGGCAAGGAGCTCGTCGGCAAGGACTTCCCGCCGGTCGGCACCAAGGACTTCGCCAGCTACGTCGCCAAGATCAAGCAATCGGGGGCGCAGGGCTGCTACATGGCGCTCCCGGGCCAGGATGCCACCATCTTCTTCAAGCAGGCCTACCAGTTCGGCCTCACCCGCGAGGTGAAGCCGATCATGGAGATCGTGGAGCTGGAGAACATGAAGGCGGTCGGCGAGGCCATGGCCGGGGCCATCGGCAGCTCGCGCTACCCGTTCACCGTGGACACACCGAGAAACCGCGACTTCGTGAAGCGCTTCCACGAGATGCACGGGGTGTACCCGGACATGTTCGACGGCGAGACCTACGAGGGCCTCGAGTGGCTCACCCAGGTGATCCAGAAGGCGGGCACCGACGACGTGGAGAAGGTGATCGACGCCTGGGAGGACTCCCCCTACGAGGGGCTCGAGGGACCATTCTTCATGCGCAAGTGCGATCACCAGGCCGTCCAGCCCGGCTTCGTCGTCGAGGCCGCGAAGGATCCGAAGTACCCGCATCTCATCCCCAAGATCCTCGCCTCCTACCCGGGGGAGCGCGTGACTCCGAAGTGCCGGACGGAAGACTTCGCGTAACTTCACGGACCCCGCTCCGTGTCGATCCTGGTCGAACAGCTGCTGAACGCGGTGGCCCTCGCCGCCCTGCTCTTCCTCGTCTCGGTCGGACTCTCCCTCGTCTTCGGCATCCTGGGCGTGGTGAACTTCGCCCACGGCGTCTTCTACATGCTCGGCGCCTACCTCACCTTCACGACGGTGGCGCTCTCCGGCAACTTCTGGCTTTCCCTGGTCGTGGCCCCGCCCGTCGTCGGGATCATCGGCGCGCTCCTCGAGAGCTCGACCCTTCGCTTCATCTACCGGCGGCCGCCGATCTACCAGTTGCTCCTCACCTTCGGGCTGGCCCTGATGCTCGAGGAGGCGGTGCGGCTCGTCTACGGCCCCACCGCGAAGCCGGTGGACCCGCCGCTCCCGCTTCAAGGCTCGGTCACGCTCGCCGGAATCGCCTACCCGCGCTACCGGCTCTTCCTGGTCGTCCTCGGCGTGGTGGTGGGGCTCGGCCTGTGGCTCTTCCTCCGGCGCACGCGCGCCGGCCTCGTGATCCGCGCGGTCGCCCAGAACAGCGAGATGGCCGGCTGCCTCGGCGCGGACGTGCAGCGCGTCCGCACGCTCGTCTTCGGCTTCGCCTGCGCGCTGGCCGGGCTCGGTGGGGTGGCGGCGGCGCCCATGACGACCGCCTATCTCGGCATGGGCATCAGCGTGATCGTGGACGCCTTCGTCGTGGTCGTCGTCGGCGGGCTGGGGAGCATCGGCGGCTCCATGGCCGGCAGCCTCATCGTCGGCGCCGCCCAGACCTGGGGCGGCTTCTACCTCCCGGAGACGGCCATGGTGATCATGTACGCCGTGATGGGCGCGATCCTGATCTTCCGGCCGCGGGGCCTGCTGGGCGAAGAGGAATGATCAGGGAGGCGACGGGTCGGCAGCGCTCCCTCGCCATCGCGACGCTGCTCCTCCTCGGCGCCTGCCCCTGGATGCTGGCGCGCCACCAGCTGTCCATTCTCACCGAGCTCCTGATCCTCGGGCTCTTCGCGCTCTCCCTCGACCTCATCATGGGCTACACCGGCATGGTCTCCTTCGGCCACGCCGCCTACTTCGGGCTGGGCGCCTACGGCAGCGCGCTCCTGCTGATCCACTTCGCGCTGCCCGTTCCCCTGGCGCTCCTCGGTGGCGCCCTCCTCGCCGGCGTGGTGGCGCTGCCGATCGGCTACCTCTCCACTCGCGCCACCGGCATCTATTTCGCGATGCTCACCCTCGCCTTCGCTCAGCTGCTCTACACCGTCGCCTACAAGTGGCGGGATCTCACCGGGGGCTCCGATGGCATCGCGGGCGTGCCGAAGACGTCCCTCTGGTGGAACGGGCCGAGCGTGGCGCCACCGGCCGCCTACTACTACCTGGTCGCCGGCAGCCTCGTCCTCTCCATCGTCCTCTGCCGCGGGCTGGTGCGATCGCCGTTCGGCCGGGCGCTGCAAGCCATTCGCGAGAACGAGCGCAAGTTCTCGATCCTCGGCCAGGACCCACGCCGCTTCAAGTTGATCGTCTTCGTCATCGCGGCCGTCTTCGCCGGGCTGGCGGGGGCCCTCTTCGCGCCCTTCCGGGGCTTCGCGTCGCCGGAGGTCATGTTCTGGGTGCTCTCGGGACAGGCGCTGATGATGGTGATCATCGGCGGGATCGGGACGCTCGTCGGACCCGTGCTCGGGGCGATGGTCTTCATCCTGATCCAGGAGGTGCTCTCGAGCTACACGGAGCAGTGGATGCTCTTCACCGGGGCCATCTTCGTCCTGATGGTCATCTTCCTGCCCGGCGGGCTGGTCGGCGCCGTCAGGGGCTGGGTCGAGGGGCGGAGTCTGCCGACGACCTCGACCGGCAACGGGTGATGGCGCCCATCCTCGAGACCCGCGCGCTCTGCCGTGACTTCGGCGCCCTCCGCGCCGTCGCCGACGTGGACTTCGCGGTGGAGCCGGGGGAGCTTCGCGCCATCATCGGCCCCAACGGCGCGGGCAAGACGAGCTTCTTCCATCTGATCTCCGGGGTCATCCGGCCCACCGGAGGCCAGGTGTTCTTCCGCGGCGAGGAGATCTCGGCGCTCCCCGCTCCCGTCCGGTGCCGCCGGGGCATCTCGCGCACCTTCCAGATCACCAGCATCTTCCCCGAGCTCTCCGTGCTCGAGAACGTCCGCATCGCGATCCAGCTCAAGGCCGGCGGCAACTTCCGGCTGCTCGGCGGCCGGTCCCTCCTCTCCTCCACCGAGAGCCTGGCGCGGGCGAGCCTGGAGTTCCTCGGGCTCCTGGACCGCGCGGATCTGCCGGCGAGCACGCTGCCTCACGGCGACCAGCGCCTGGTGGAGATCGCGATGGCGCTCGCGCAGCGGCCCGCGCTGCTCCTCGTCGATGAGCCGACCCAGGGGCTGTCGCCGGAGGACACGGCGGCCGCCGTCGCCGTCATCCGGCAGATCGCCAGGGAGCGCGCGCTGACCATCCTCCTCGTCGAGCACGACATGGACGTGGTCTTCAACCTGGCCGACCGGATCAGCGTCCTGCACCTCGGGCAGCTGATCGCGGAGGGCAGCCCGGCGGAGATCCGGGCGAACGTGGAGGTGCAGAAGGCCTACCTCGGCGGGATCGCATGACGCTGCTCGAGGCCGCGGGGCTGGAGACCTTCTACGGCAAGAGCCAGGTGCTCCGCGGCGTGTCCTTCGCGGTGCCGCGGGGCCAGATCAGCGCCCTGCTCGGGCGGAACGGCGCCGGGAAGACCACCACGCTGCGCTCGATCATGGGGCTGACACCGCCGCGCCGCGGGGCCGTCCGCTTCAACGGCCGGGACATCACGGGGGCGCCTCCTCACGTCATCTTCCGACTGGGCGTCGGCTACGTCCCCGAGGGACGGCAGATCTTTCCCCATCTGGACGTGGGCGAGAACCTGCGCGTGGCGGAGCGCTCGCGCGGGTCACCCGATGGCTGGACGCTCGAGCGGATCTTCGAGTACTTCCCGGTGCTCCGGGAGCGCTGGCGGCAGCGCGGGCGGAGCCTGTCGGGGGGCGAGCAGCAGATGCTGGCCATCGCCCGCGCCCTCGCCGGGAACCCCGACCTCCTGATGCTCGACGAGCCCTCGCAGGGGCTCGCGCCCCTGCTGGTCCAGGAGCTCGGCAACCTGATGCTCCGCCTGAAGGGCGAGGGCGTGACGATCCTGCTCGTCGAGCAGAACGTCCGCATGGCCCTCGCCGTCACGGATCAGGTGCTGGTGCTCGGCAAGGGCGCCCTGGTCTTCGCGGGCCCCACGGCCGAGTTCCGGCGCCGGGAGGACGAGCTGAAGGGCCGGTACCTGGCGGTGTAGGAGTCCCTTCGTACCTGGCGGCGGGGCTGGTGGACAGCCGGCGTTTCGGTTATTCTCCCGAGGCAGCACGCGGAGGTCACCCCCAATGACAAGACGCTCGCTCGGCGCCATTCTCGCCGCGGCTGCGCTCGGCGCCGCCGCGCTCGGCATCGTGCCGCCGGCCGCCGCCCAGAGCGCGATCAAGCTGGGCCTGCTCACCTCGATGACGGGGCCGGCGGCTTCGACCGGCGAAGACCAACGGCGCGCCGCCGCGCTCGCGGTCGACGAGATCAACGCCGCCGGCGGCGTCCAGGTGAAGGAGGCCAACGCGAAGCTCAAGCTCCAGCTGGTGATCGGTGACGACCAGACCTCGCGCGAGGGCGCGGTGTCGGCCGTGACGCGGCTCCTCGTCGAGGACAAGGTGCAGGTGGTCTTCGGCGGGCTCGGCAGCGCCTTCGGCATGGCGGCGCTGCCTCAGATCCGCGAGCATGCCGTGGCGTACATCCCGACGCCGTCCACCCCGCTCTTCACGCGCACGCCGGAGATGGGGCCCGATCCGGCGAAGTCCATGGTCTTCCACTACCAGGCGACGGGCCTGACGCAAGGAGCGACGATCGCCGACTTCCTCGTCAAGGAGATCGCGCCGCCGATGGCCGCGCGCCGCACGCTGCGCGTGGCGTGGATGTACCAGGACTCGCCCTTCGGGGCCGAGCTCTACCGCGGCTTCGCGGAACGGGTGAAGGATGCCAACCTGGCGATCGAGATCGTCGCCGCCGAGCGCTTCCGGGTGGGCGAGACGGACTACCGCTCGCTGCTGACGAAGATCAAGGGGCTCAACCCCGACGTCCTCGTCCCGCAGGGCTTCCGCGGCGAGACCGTCGCCGCCGTGCAGCAGGCGGTCGTCGACGTGGGCTTCGACCTCAAGAAGACGCACGTCGGGCCGGTGTGCGCGTGCGCCGACGACCCGCTCTACTACAAGGACCTCGGGAAGATCGGACAGGGAACGACCATCCTCAGCCTGTACAGCACGTACGCGATTCCCAAGGGCGCCGGCTTCGCCAAATGGGCCGCGTTTCGCAAGGCCTACCAGGACAAGTACGGCACGCTGCCCGGCCTGCTCGGCGTCTCGGCCTACGACGTCGTTCACATCGCCGCCAAGGCGATCGAGCGGGCGGGGAGCCTCGACCGCAAGAAGATCATCGAGGCGCTCGGCAAGCTCGAGATCGACCAGATGGTGCTGGCGATGCAGGGCGGCAAGATCCGCTTCGATCCCAAGTACCGCGAGGCCGCGTTCGTCCTCTTCGTGCAGCAGATGGCCTGGGACGACAAGGTCAAGGAGCTGCGCCCGACGATCATTTTCCCGGCCGAGCTCGCCGAGGCCAAGTACAAGCAGCCCTAGCGAGCCCCGAAGCCCGCGCCACGACCACACGCGCTCCGCCGGGCTCGGCGTCGGCGGGCGCATGATGAACCGCCATGGACCTCGCGACCCTCGTGCGCGTGCTCACCTGGGGGCTCGTCACCGGCAGCGTCTACATGCTGCTGGCCACGGGCATCACGCTGATCTTCGGCGTGATGAAGGTGGTCAACTTCGCCCACGGCGAGCTGATGATGATCGGCGCGTTCATCACCTTCATCCTCGCGCACTCGGCCGGGATCAACGCCTACCTGGCCGTCTTCGTCTCGATGGCCGCGGTCGGCCTGGTCGGCGTCGTCATCGAGCGCTTCGGCTTCCGGTTGCTCCGGGGCGGGGAGAAGATCAATGAAGTCTTCTTCTCGATCGCCCTCATCCTGATCCTCCAGAACGCGCTCGCGCGGGTGTTCGTGCCGCGCTTTCGCGAGCATGTGCAGATCAAAACGCCGTATGCGACCGAGGTCGTGGACCTCGGCGTTATCACGCTGCGCTACGACTTTGTCGTCCTGCTCGTGCTGGCCTGGGCGATCATCGCCGGACTCTCGGTGGTGCTCCATCGAACGCGCCTCGGGCGGGACGTCCGCGCGACGAGCCAGAACCGCGTCGGCGCGATGCTGATGGGCATCCGCGCCGAGCGCGTGGACATGCTGACCTTCGGGATCGGGGCCGCGCTCGCCGCGCTCGCCGGCTCGCTCTACGGCATCGTCAATCCCTTCAGCCCCTACACGGGCACGCTGCCGTCCATCAAGGCCTTCGCGGTCATCATCCTCGGCGGGCTGGGCAGCGTGCGCGGCGCGGTCGTCGGCGGGCTCCTCTATGGCGTCATCGAGAGCGCCGCCACCTTCTTCCTGGGCGGCTCCTGGCGCGATGCGACCGCCTTCGTTCTCCTGATCCTCGTGCTCGTGACCCGGCCGCAGGGGCTCTTCCGGGAAGGGACCTAGAGCGATGATAAGGGCCCATCTGCTTCGTTCTCTCGGAGGGGGCCTCGACGGCCCCCTCCGAGTCACGTAGGCCGACGCCGTGGGCGCCTGGGCTCGACGCCTGCGTCGCGAGCTGGTCGTCGCCGCGCTGATGCTCGCCGCGGCGCTCGCCTTCCTCGCCGCGGTCCGCGAGCTGTACGTCTTGCAGATGCTCAGCTTTGTCTTCATCTTCGCCATCTACGCGCAGTCGTGGAACCTCGTCGCGCACTCGGGCCAGCACTCCCTCGGCCACGCCGCCTTCCTCGGCCTCGGCTCCTACGGCTCCATCGTCGTGGCCACGCGGCTCGGCGTGCCGTCCGCCGTCGCCCTCTTCCTCGGGCCGCTCGTGCCGGCCCTCGCCGGCCTCGGCATCGGCGGGCTGTGCCGGCGGCTGCGCGAGGCGTACTTCGGCATGGTCACCTTCGGCTGCACGGCGATCGTCCAGGTCCTCGTCGTCGAGCAGTTCGGCTGGCTCACGAACCGCTGGGATGGTCTCGACGCGCCCCGTCTCGCCCCCGAAGGCCTCGACATCGAGCGCGTGGCGGTGTTCAACTACGTGCTCGGCCTCGCCCTCATGGTCGCGACGTACGTCGTCGTCGCATCCATCATGCGCTCGCGGACGGGAATGGCGTTCATCGCGATTCACGACAACGAGGCCGTCGCGGCGGCCGCCGGCGTGAGCGTCGTGCGATACCGCTTGCTCGCGATGACCGTGGGCGGTTACATCGCCGGGCTCGCCGGCGCGCTCAACGGCCACACGCTCACGCGCCACATCTCGCCCGGCGTCTTCGGGATCGAGGACTCGATCTGGCCGGTGCTCTACTCCATCGCCGGCGGCCTCGGGACGGCCGAGGGGCCGATCCTCGGCACCCTCGTCGTGCGCGTCTTCTGGGAGTGGGCGATCCGGCGCGTCGGGGGCTTCGACAGCCTGATCCTGATCGGCCTGATGCTCGCGCTGGTCGTGACGACGCTGCCGCGCGGGATCTATCCCGTGGTCGCGCGCGCCGTCGGCTCGGTCGGGGCGCGCCGGCGGCGTCGCGCGGAGGCCCGCCCCTGAGCCTGCTCGAGATCCGGCGCGTGTCCAAGCACTTCGGCGGGCTCCAGGCCCTGAGCGGGGTGGGCTTCGAGATCCCGGCCGGGGAGATCGTCGGGCTCATCGGGCCCAACGGCGCCGGCAAGAGCACGCTGCTCAATGCGATCACGGGCGTCCATCCGCCGGACGCGGGCACGATCCGCTTCGACGGCCACGACCTCGCGGGCCTTCCGCCCGACCGCATCACGCGGCTGGGCATCGGCCGCACCTTCCAGGTCCCCCAGCCCCTCGGCAGCCTCTCGTGCCTCGACAACGTCGCCGTCGCCGCCCTCTTCGGCGGCCGCGCGGCAAGCGTGGAGGCCGCCGCCGACGAGGCACACGCGATCCTCGACTTCGTCGGACTCGCCGGCAAGGCGTTGCTGCCGCCGCAGGGCCTCACGATCGTGGACTTGCGGCGGCTCGAGCTGGCGCGCGCGCTCGCGACCCGCGCGCGGCTGCTGCTCCTCGATGAGATCAACACGGGGCTGACCGCGTCGGAGATGACGGAGGCGATCCGCCTGATCCAGCGTGTCCGCGACCGCGGCGCCACGATCCTGATGGTCGAGCACCTCGTGCGGCTCATCATGAGCGTATGCGACCGCGTCGTCGTGCTCGACTTCGGGTCCAAGATCGCCGAGGGCACGCCGGACGAGATCGGGCGGAACCCGGACGTCATCCGGGCATACCTCGGCCGGCAACGGGGCGGCGCCGATGCTCGCGGTTGAGGGCCTCGAGGTCGGCTACGGCAAGGTCATCGTCGTCTGGGATGTGTCCTTCCGCGTCGAGGACGGCGAGATCGTCACCATCATCGGGCCCAACGGCGCGGGCAAGACGACGATCCTCCGCGCGGTGGCGGGGCTGCTCCGGCCCCGGAGTGGCCGGATCGCCTTCCGCGGGCGCGAGATCGGCGGGCTGGCGGCGCCCGCGATCGCAACCCTCGGTCTCGCGCTCGTCCCCGAAGGGCGCGAGCTGTTCCCGCACATGACGGTCTACGAGAACCTGCAGCTCGGCGGGCGGCGCGCGGGCCGGCGCGTCGACGCGCGGCTCCAGCGCGTCTACACGCTGTTCCCGCGGCTCGCCGAGCGCGCGCGCCAGCTTGCCGCCACGCTCAGCGGCGGCGAGCAGCAGATGCTCGCGATCGGCCGCGCCCTCATGTCGGAGCCGCATCTCCTGCTGCTCGACGAGCCGTCCACCGGCCTCGCCCCGCTCGGAGCAGAACGCGCACCTCGCCCTCGAGGTCTCCGACCGCGCCTATGTCCTCGAGCGCGGCCGTGTCGTCCTCGATGGCGCGGCCGCGACCCTCGTGAACGACCCCCAGGTGCAGGCCGCCTACCTCGGCCTGCCGACGCCAGGATGAAGGTCGGAGAGAGCCTCCTGGAGGCGCACACCGTGGCCACGGCCGCGAAGCCGCCGACGACCACGAACTCGACACGGTGGCGGATGAGTCTTTCCAGGAGGGATTCAAGATCCGGCAGTGCGACGCTCCATGGCAGTTCTGAGGCCGAGCGCGGCAGCGAGCGCCCGATCGTGGGCCCGGATGCGTTCTTGAGGAGTCTTCCGGAGATTGCTCTCGAGCAGCGACATGTCGCAGCCGTAGGCGGCGGCCGACCACGCTGACTCCCGAGCGAGCCGGTCCCCCCTGTCGTTGTCCGACATCGGTTGCTGTCCATCGGATACTCCTCGGCGAGTGACTGGGCCGATCAGTCGCCCGCGACCGCGGTTGCCCCGAGCGGGGGCTCCTCGCGCTCCCGGCGGCGCACGGCGTGGCCGTA
>WNGE01020259.1_pt1 | contig 11932 bp, 17 predicted proteins | sample 5400651 | NCBI WGS metagenome assembly WNGE01 (sample SAMN13153370, study PRJNA577476) | soil metagenome | isolation source: 60 cm soil or saprolite under grassland replicate 2 | place: USA:California | collected 2016-06-15 | reverse complement strand
AGATACGCGTGCGACGCGGTCCCCAGGGCGAAGATGCCGCCTTGGGGAGTCCTCATGTCGGCGATCATAGGGCGGCCTCCGGCAGCTGCGGATCCAGGCGCTCGAGGGTCTGAAGGAGGAGCTCGCCGACCGCGAGGGTGCGCACCCAGTTGTGGTCGGCCGGGACGACGTACCACGGCGCCCACTCGGTCGAGGTCTCGCGGATCGCGTCCTCGTAGGCGGCCATGAAGTCGGGCCAGAGCTTCCGGTCGTCGAGGTCCTCGGCGCGGTACTTCCACCGCTTCTCCGGATTCTGCACCCGCTCGTCGAGACGCTTCTTCTGCTCCTCCCGCGAGACATGGAGGAAGACCTTCAAGATCGCCGTCCCCTCGTCGGCGAGCAGCCGCTCGAAACCGCGGATGTGCTCGTAGCGCCGCATCCAGACCTCGGCCGGAACGATCTTCCGCACGCGCGCCGCGACGACCTCCTCGTAGTGGGAGCGGTTGAAGATCGCGATCTCGCCGCGCGCGGGACACGCCGCGTGGACCCGCCAGAGGTAGTCGTGTGCGAGCTCGGCGCCAACCGGCACCTTGAACGAGACGACGCGGCAGCCCTGCGGATTGAGCCCGGTGAAGACCTTGCGGATCGTCCCGTCCTTCCCCGAGGCGTCCATCCCCTGGAGGACGAGGAGCACCGCGCGCGTCGCTTCGGCGAACAGCCGGTCGTGGAGGACGCCGATCCGCTCGACCACCTCGTCGAGGCGGACGAGACCTTCCTCCTTGCCGGCGGCGCAGACCCGGACGCCCGGGTCGCGGGTCTCGAGGGCAGGCGCGGAGCCCGGCTCGACGAGGAGGTCGTGCGGGGGCTTCGGGTCGAGCCGTTTCCCGGCCACAGCCGCGACTGTACTTCGCGGAGGGTGCGCCGTCGGAGGCGACGGCGCACCCCGGGTCGCGCGGTTACTTGGAGCTCGTGGCGGCGCCGGTCTCCTCGCTGACGACCCGTGCGCCCGGATGCTGGGCGGCGAGGTCGAGGAGGCGGAGGTACGCCTGATTGGCCGGCAGGTGCTCGTAGGTCTGGAAGACGACCGTCTCGGCCACATCGCCGGCCCGCCCAGCCTGGGTGGTCTCGATCTCGAGCGGCCGGTAGTCGCTTCGCGCCACGAAGACCGTCCCGTTCAGGTAGTGCTGGTCGGCGCCGCTGACGGTGAGCTTGTACGCGGCCACGCCGTCGAAGGTCGTTTCCTCGTCGATCGTCGCCCGTCCCGACTCGACGAGGGATCGAAGCGATGCTGCGACATCGTCCTGAGCGCCGCGACCAGACGGAGAGCCGCTCTCCGGCTGGACGGCGATTGTATTGGAGGCCGCGTCGTAGTCCGAGAAGCGGGAGCCGTTCCAGCTTCCCTCGTGCCCGAACTTGATCACGCCGCAGGCATGGGGGCTGTCGGCCTGTTGCCACAGCTCGAAGCGCGCGGGCTGCTGCCCGGCCACGGTGACGAGTGCCTGCTCGTGGAGGATCGTTCCCGACGGCGACGTGAGTGCGGCGGCCACGCCGCGCAGGATCGCCGCGTCGGCCGTTGACACCTGCGGGCCGCCGGCGAACGTGAGCATCAGGGCGGCGGCAACCGCTCCAGCGGCAACGGCCGGAACCGCGACGCGGCCGTCAGGTCGGCGGCATGCTCGCCGACCCGCACCCGTGCCCACCCGAACACCTGCCTGACGTGCCGGTCGTAGACGACAGCGAACGCGTCGGCATCCTGCGCGACGAGCAGCTCGGCATCCGTGGCGTTCGCGAGGTCGTGTCTCACATCTGGTAGATCGCGCCTCGGCGAAAAACGCATCAGGCGTGGAGCTTAAGCCCGCGCCAGTGCGCGTTCTTTTCTCGGTGGTCACCTCGTGGCCACCGTGCCTTAACCCATGGCGACGAGACGGCGACCTAGCGTCGCTCCCGTCAACCCACGTCACGGGAGGAAGAACATGAGGAAGCCGATCATTGTCAGCGCGATTGCCGTGGCAGCGCTCGCAAGCGCGGTCGTGGCGTTCGCCGGCAACGGCACCCCGATCGACCCGAACTCCGCGAACGCGTTGACGCTTGCCGTGTACGGGGACGCGCCGTACGGCGCGAACAACGCCGACACAGCTGCCTTCGATGCCACGCCCGCGTTCGTCGATGCGGTCAACCACGATCCGAAGGTCGACCTGGTCGGGTTCGTCGGGGACATCCATTCGGGCAGCCAGAAGTGCACGCAGGCGTACGACGAGTCGATTGCAGACCTGTGGAGCGCGTTCAAGGACCCGCTCGTCTACACGCCGGGGGACAACGAGTGGACCGACTGCCAGAAGTCGAAGGAGCGGCCCGGAAGCGACTTCGGGGGCGATCCGGTAGCGCACCTGGCACTGGTCCGCTCGATCTTCTTCCCGAACCCCGGCTACACGCTCGGCGGCCGGAAGAAGCAGGTCGTCTCACAGGCCCAGGAGGGAACCGGAACCGACGCCAACTACGTCGAGAACGTGATGTGGGAGCAGTCGAAGACGTTGTTCGTGACCCTGAACGTCCCCGGAGGCTCGAACAACGACGCCGACGTCTGGTTCGGCGCCGCGACAGCGACGCAGGCCCAACTCGACGAGATCCAGCAGCGCACGCAGGCCGACCTCCACTGGCTCGACGCCGCGTTTGACCAGGCGGAGGCAGATGGCATGGGCAGCGTCGTGATCTTCGAGCAGGCGGACATGTGGGATCTGGACGGAAAGGCGCCCACCCACATCGCGAACTACAAGCAGTTCATCGACGAGATCGCCCAACGCACCACGCAGTTCGGCAAGCCGGTGCTGCTCTTCGACGGCGACTCGCACATGTACCGCTCGGACAACCCGCTCGTCGACGGCGCGCCCTGCGTGATCGAGTCGGATGCGTCGACGGTGCCGTGTGCCGACGACGCCTACGACAACCAGCCCCACGGGTATGACGTGGACGAGGGTCCAGACCTAGGCTCGTCGTCAGGATCAGGAGGGGCCGGCGGCTCGCGCCGGCCCTCCCGGAGTGAGGCGGATTACCGGGAGCTCGCGATCTGTCTTCGCTTGGTACTTCGCATAGCGGGGCTGAGCCGCGATGATCCGCTGCCAGCACTCTTCGCGGCGCAGACCCTCGAGCTTGCGGGCGACGACCGGTAGTCGACGATCCGCCAGCTCGATCCAGGCCTTCTCGGGATGTGCAGCCAGGTTCAGGTACCAGTCTGGGTTGTTTGCTGATCCGCCGGCGGAGGCGACTATCAGCCAGGCGTCGTCCCCGTCGGCGAACCACGCAAGCGGAGTTTCACGCTGCCGGCCGGACGTTCTTCCGATTGTGGTCAGAAAGAGCACGTCCATGCCCAGGAATCGGTAGCCCTTGCGGCGATGGCGATTGCTCATCCAGCGTGCCAGCAGTCCCATTCCAAGAAAGTTACCTGGAAAAGAGTTGTTCTGACAAGTGTTGTATCGTCAAGCCCGACCGCTAGTGTGTTGACAAGGTGACGACAACGAAGTCCCTCCTCCTGGCCTGGCGGAACCTGTATCTGGCGAACGCGTTCGTGTCGGAGGCCTTGAATGCTCGGCTTCAGGCCGACGCGGGATGTACGTTGCTCGAGCACGATCTGATGGCCTGGCTCGCGGCTGCGCCGGAAAGACGGTTACAAATGCTCGAGCTCGCCCGCCGTTTGCGGATCACGCCCGGCGGACTCACCCGCGTCGTCGACCGGCTCGTGGAACGGACCTGGATCGAACGCGACCGCCCGGAGACCAACCGCCGCATCGTGTACGCGGTCCTCACGGACCGAGGGACCGCCGCGCTGGCGGCAGCCCGCTCGAGCTACGTCCGCGTCTTGCGCGGCACTCTGGGGAAACGTCTCGGCGAGCCTGAGCTGCAAGCCCTCGGCGGCGCGGCCGAGAAACTACTGCAGCCCGACATCGGAAGCTGACCTTGTGCGCACGGAGGACCCAGAGTGCCGACCCTGGATGCCCCTGCGAGGTGAGCCTCTGTCCCCATGGTCTTGATAGAAACCGCGGTGGCCTTGTTTCGGAGCCCCGCGATCAACATCTACTCGCACGACCTCATGCGGCTCGTCAGGTTCTATGAAGGCCTCGGTTTTCGCGAGACGTTCCGGACACCCAAGGAGGGCGAACCAGTTCATGTGGAGGTGACCCTGGATGGATTCACCATCGGGATTGCCTCGGTTGACGCAGCGGCTGTAGATCACGGCCTGCGACCCGACCTCGGAGGGCGTCCGATTGAGATCGTCCTCTGGACCGACGATACCGACCGGGACTACGCACGTCTGACTGCCGACGGCGCACCCTCACTCAGCCAGCCGCACGACTTCCTAACCGACCTCCGCCTGGGTTGCGGACCCAGACGGCAATCCCATCCAACTCGCTCAACACCGATCGCTCACGAGCGGCGCGTAGCTGTCTAGCGGCGCTCAGGCCTGCGCTTCGATAACGCGTCGCAGATTGTCGGGCAACTCGCCGAGCATGCGCTTCATCTTCGGGCGCATCAGCAGCACGAGCCCACGCATCAGTCCCTGTGGCTGCATCCACAGCTTGCCAGACACCTGCGTGCCGCCACTCTTGGCGGCGCAGCGAAAGTCCAAACCGCAGTTCATTCTGCGCCCCTTGTCTCGACTGGCGAAACGCGTCGGCCGCTCGAACTCGACGATCTCCGACTCGAGCCGGCCCATCCCCTTCTTCGCGCGGAAGGTCGTGCCCTTTCCGATCGGTCCGTCGGACGTCTTCTCGACCTCTTGGCAGTTGGGCTCCCACTGCGGCGCGTTGCGAAGGTCGACCAGGAAATCGAAGACCTCCTCGGGGGGACGCGCAACCGTCGTCTGAAAGTCGTGCTCGATCACTGCTCCACCTCCCATACGCGTTTTCTATCGGTCCAGCGATCTGGCCATTAGTCCCCCGGCGACCTTGACTGTTACGCCCGTGGATCGCGTCGTGCCATAGGGCCTGCCGTCTCGGGCGGTTTGTCAGGCGCCCCCTCACCGGATCGTCACTAATCGTTCTCCGGGCCGCACCCCACGTGACCGCCGGGGGCTCGTAGGGTCGCGCTCTGTAAGGGGCGGCGACGGGGTCAGGAGCCGAAGCTCCGTCTCCGCCCGGGAACCAATCAAAGGGGGGAACTCGAATGAACCTGAGGTTTCTTCGGGCATCGTCGCGACGCGGGAAGGTTCTGCTTGCCGGGCTGGTCGTGGGGGCAGTGGCCGCGGGCGTTGCCGGGGCACGCCTCGGCGCCCAGCCGACCGCAGGACCGCACGGCGACGGAACCGCGATCACGCCGATCGGGTGGCGAATTACACCCGCCGGCCGGCAAATCCAACTGGTGTCCGGCTCGGTGTACGCCGACCGGCCGTATGCCGTCACGCAGAGCCCTGACGGCAAGAAGCTGTTGATCTCGAGCAACGGCCAGTCGACGCAGTCCTTGATGCTCGTCGACGAAGCCAGCGGCGCGATCGAGCAGGCGATTCCGTACGGCTCGCCAGAGGCGCTGTTCATCGGCGTCGTCTACTCCACAGACGGAAAGAAGGTGTACGCATCGGTCGGCGGCAACAACAAGATTCGGGTCTTCGACGTCGCGGCCGACGGTCGCTTGACGGAGACGGCGCCGATCGTGCTTCCGCCGGGAATCGTGCGCCCGACACCGTCGTCCTCTCGCTGGACGGCAAGACCGCGTACGTCAGCAACTGGGGCGAGAGCAGCGTCTCCGCAGTCGACGCTGCGACCGGATCGACGAAGGGGACGATCGCGGTCGGTACGCATCCGAGCGCGATGGCGGTCAATCCCGCGACCGGCGACCTCTACGTCGCCAACACCGACGGCGACAGCGTGTCCGTGATCGATACGGCGTCGAACGCCGTCGTTCGCGCGATCGACCTCCGGCCCTATCCGAGCGCGCCGGTCGGCACAAACCCCGACGCGCTCGCGTCCACGCCGAACGGCAAGACCTTGTTCGTCGCGAACTCGGGGAACAACGATGTCGACGTCATCGACCTCGCCAAGGCGAATGGCCTCAACGGCCGAGACCCGATCCTCGGCTCGATCCCAACGGGGTGGTACCCAACCGGCCTCGTGGTCTCGCAGGACAGCTCGCACCTCTTCGTCGTCAACGGTAAGGGTCTCGGTGCAGGGCCTAACCCGCAGGGCCGACCCCGTATCACGGGTCGACGCCCGACCAGTACACCGGCTCGATGATCAAGGGAACGCTGTCGGTCATCGACCTCCCGACGATCAACCGCGGCCAGTTCGAGCAAGACACGAAGCAGGTCGCGGCCGACGACGGCTTCGGAGCGAAGCCGATCGGCGGATCGTTCCCGCGATCAAGCACGTGGTCTACGTGATCAAGGAACCGCACGTACGACGAGGTGTTCGGCGACCTGCCGAAGGGCAACGGCGACCCCTCGCTCGACCTGTTCAAGGACGATTCGGCGCCGAACCAGCGTGCGCTGGAACAACGGTTCGTGACTCTCGACAACCTCTACGCTGCGAGCGAAGTCTCCGCCGACGGTTGGGAGTGGTCGACTGCCGCGAACGCGAACACGTACGACCAGAAGACGTGGCCCGCCGACTACTCGGGCCGCAATCGCGGTTACGACTTCGAGGGCGGCAACTTAGCGGACGCGCCCGGCGAGGATCCGCAGAACTCGTACCTCTTGGACCGCGTCGTCCGCGCCGGGATCTCGCTGCGCAACTACGGCTTCTGGGACACGGGCACGGTGCCGGCGATGGTCGCGCCAACCGAGCCCGAGCTCGTTCCGGTCACGGACACGAACTACCCCGGCTACAACCTCGCGATCACCGACCAGACGCGAATCGCGGAGTGGCTGAAGGAGTTCGCCCAGTACAAAGCAGCGGGCTCGTTGCCGACGCTCGAGTTCGTCCGCCTGCCGAACGACCACACCGCTGGGACGCGACCGGGTGCGCCGTCGCCGCGAGCCTACGTCGCAGACAACGACTGGGCGCTCGGCCAGCTCGTCGACGCCGTCTCTCATTCGCAGTTCTGGTCGTCGACGGCGATCTTCGTGATCGAGGACGACGCGCAGAATGGGCCCGACCCCGTCGAAGCGCATCGGACGACGGCGCAGGTGATCAGCCCGTACACGCAGACGGGCAAGGTCGACTCGACCTTCTACAGCACCGTTTCGATGCTGAAGTCGATCGAGCAGATCCTCGGGATCGGACCGCTGACGCAGTTCGATGCGGCAGCGACGCCGATGACGAACAGCTTCTCGAGCACGCCCAACCTGACCCCGTACGACGCGATCAAGCCGTCGGATGCGGTACTGAACGAGACGAACACCGCGTCGTCGCCGCTGGCGATGCAGTCCGCCAAGATGGACTTCTCACACGCGGACGCGGCACCGGAGGACATCCTCAACGAGGCGATCTGGAAAAGCGTCAAGGGCGCGAGCAGCACGATGCCGGCCCCGAGGTCGTCGTAGGGAAGAGCTCACGGTGGCGGTGCGGGACGCCGTCCGGCACCGCCACCGCTGAGATCTTCAAGTTGGTGCCCCCGGCGGGATTCGAACCCGCGCTACAGCCTTGAAAGGGCTGTGACCTGGGCCGCTAGTCGACGGGGGCCGGCACGAGCAGGATAGCCGCGGCGATGGAGAAGAGATAAGGCCCCTCGAAACCGGACGATCCGTGACATACCGTGGCCGGCCCAGCCGTTCCTCCCGGCCCGGTCTAGCCTGCCGGTAGGCCGTCTGGGTGTGCGTCCAGGATTGAGCGTCCTGACCAGGTTCGCTGTGCAGAGTGCGATGATCCTTCACGATGGATCCCACAGACGTCAGACGCTCGCAGGCGGTTCACGAGGCCGGGCACGCCGTAATTGGGCGGTCGCTCGGTCTTCACGTTGACGAGATTCGGTTTTACAGCCTTGAAGAGCGCACGGCGATGGACGTTCCCGTTGTGGCGGCCACAAGGTTTGCGGAGGCCGGTGGCGACCCCTCAAACTCATGAGCCAGCAGCCAAACGAGATGGGCATCACCCTAGATCTATGGGTCGCGGCACGACGCCTCCTCGCGACTCGTGAGGCGCTGATCTTTGTTGGCTATTCGTTGCCTGCGACCGACGTCTACACGCAGGCACTACTTCGGATTGATGTTTCGGAACTGGATCTCTTGCTGATCGTCAACCCCGATCCCCTGGCTCGCGGTCGCATTAAACGCGTCCTGCATTCCGCGCTCCGCCCGAGCGCGCGCATCGCTGAATTGGAGTACATCCATGAGTTCGGTCCGCTGCTTCCTTCACCCGAAGAGTCGTAAATCGTCTCCTGCCGAAAGCACCTGGGCGATGAGATCCTCTTATCGTGAACAGCCGGGAGTCGCGAGCACGGGGTCTAGCGCAGGCTGGCATCTGGCTCGCTTCAAGACTTCGTCTCGTGTAGCGGATGGGCTTGGGGCCTGAATTGAGGCCCCAGAGGCCCTCGACGGCGGAAGCGTTCGCCCTTGGCGTGGTCGCCGCCGTGCTCGCGGCACTCGTAGTCCCGTTGTGGGTGCTCTGGGACTGGAAGGCGAAGGGCAGCAGCAAGGCGTTCTCGGCCACCAGCCAGGCGTTCTTTCACTCGCCGGAGTTCGTACTCTGGCTCCTCATCCTGGCGGGGCAAGCTGCGGTGTGGGTCGGCGCGGGGTGGTTGGTTGTCACGACCCTAAGCCGGCGTGTCCGCGACTTGCGCCGGCTCGGCTCTCTTCCGAGGGGCACGGCTGCCGCGATCGTCGGATCGACGGCCGTGCTCGCGCTCGCAGCATTTGTCCTGCTTTTCGGTCCGCGCCTCGGCCTCGCATTCGGTTTCAATTTCGGGCACTACCCCGGCGGCCCGAATGAGCGCAACTGGCCATTCTCCCACCACGACCTCAGGCTCGGCCCGCTCTTCGGAATAGGGCTCCTGATCGGCTTCCTCGCGATTGCCGCAATGTGGCTAGCGGCAGTTGGGCTGGACGATCTCGCGCTCCGTGCACGAGCCCGCGTCTCACACGTCAGGCGCTTCGTCGCACTCCGATCCGAGCTCACGGTGATGCTCGCAGTCGCCGGTGTCCTCATCGGCTTAGGCACACTCTCGACCGGCGCCCTTCGCGCAGCCGTGGTCGCGACGAACGACGAGCCTTTCAGCCGCCGATCAACGGTCACCTGCCTTGTCGGGGAGGCGGGAGCGACCCGATCGTCAGTGCTCAAGGACTTCGACCGTTACATCGCCGACTATCCGGATTGCAGGCTCGAATTCGACCACCAGTACGTCCTCGCGTACGGCCTCCTGTTCTCGGGGCTGCTCGCGATCGCGTTTGCGCCGAGCTTCCTCTCGATGCGCAACGCGGGCGCACGCCTGCGAGACGCAACCTATCCGCTCCCTCATGACCCGTCTGATCCAGCCTTCTTCGCGGCGGTCGAGAACCGGAGGAAGTTCGACGACCTCCTCCAGACGAACCTCTCCGCCACGGGGACCTTCAAGGCCGGCGTCGCGATCGTCACACCCCTCGCCGCAAGCATTGTCTCGACGCTCCTCCCGGGCTAACCGCTCCTGTCACGCCAGCGGAATGATCTTGATCCCAACTTGTTGAGCTGCCCGGAGGCTCTAGCGCCGTCAAACTGGGTCTCTCTTGCGACGGTCTCCAGTGCAAACGCGGGAAGACCGAGGATGACGCATGTGGTCAGCGCTGGCGCCCACATTCCTCTTGGGCGAGCCGCCGAACTGCGCCGGAGATCGACTCGCACCGGCGGGCATCAGCCTGCGCCTGCTTCTTGGGCGCACTCGGCTGCACCAAGGCGCATCGAGATGCGGTTGCCACGCGCATCGACTTTCTCGGCCTCTCGAGTAAGAGCTTGTATTTGGCTCTTACTGCCGCCGAAGATCGAAGCCAGCCTTCCCACCTGAAGAAAACTCACTTCCTTGGCGATCAGGTGAACGAGCTCATCTCGTTGTGACTCGACGCCGGCCGGTCGCGGCAAGGCAGCGAGCTCGGTCAACTCCCACTCGGCAATCTGGACAACATGGGCGATATAGCTTCGTTTTGCTTCGGTTGTGGTTGGCTTCCCCAACCGGCTGATCGCGTCGAGCGCGCGTCCGCAGATCAAGTTCGCCTGCTTCGCCCATGCGCCTCGGCTCGATACCGCGCCCTCTCTTGGCTCAGCGATCGGGGCCTCGGGCACGTCACCGGCGAGCAGCGTGCGGTAATCCGTGGTCTGCGAATCCGGCGGCGGGGCGATCACAACGTGTGTGCCGAAATCGAACAGATCGGTCGTCATCGAGGTAGTTCCTAGATCGGCGACTCGGACTTTGATGCTGAGCCGACGCACAATGCCGCTCGGGTCGACCCAGACGTCGACTGGACCTGTCCACGGCAGAAAGGTGGCGGGTACGGCGACTCGTTTTCGGTCGATCACCGCTGAGTAGTGCGTCGTCTCGACTCCGAAGAGGGTCTCAGTCCCGACTCTGTGAACGCTTCCGGTCGCGCGAAGAGCGTGGACGTACTGGGAAGGATCGTCCCAGCGGAGCGTGAGGGCATCAGACGTTGTTACACCGGCGAGAGAGTTCCAGTCCAGCCGCAGCCACTCTTTGCCCCCAGGCAACGCCAACCACGCCGGCGGGTAGTGGTAGTAGACCTCCGGGGGATCGAGGATCACGGCGGCAACCCCCATGTCGCCGCGAAAGTCGAATCGAATCTGCGCTTCGCTCTGCCCGGTCCGGAAGTCAACCAGCCCCCGAGCAGTCCCATGACCTTCCACCGATCCGCTCGGGGACAGAAACGAGTAGGTCATTTCGGCAACGGCGCTGCCGGCATCGATGCTCTACGAGGCCGCTGCAGCGACGGCGTTCCCTCCCCCGCCCAGCGAGTGAATTACGCCTAGACCTAACAAGACGCCGATCACAGCTGTCGTTGGTCCGATGAGTCCAATGGCTGCCTTGGCTCTCAGCGGGATCCGTCGCCACCACCGCAGTCGTGCATTTCCAGCACGGCGGGCACGGTGGACGCGCCGCAGCGGAAGCTTCTCGCGCATCGGCTCCGCCTCCCTCGGTTCGGACTAAAATGCGAGACTAGGTCGGGCCGTTGCCCTCGTCAACCCAGCCGTGAACCTCCTGCTCAGGTCGGTGCGGCTCCAGTCCAGGCGGGTTCGCTCATGTCACGGCGCGAGCATGAGCCGGCCCGGTCGTCTGCGGCGGGTTGGCTTTAGTAGAGCGAGCGGTACGTCGACAGGTCGAAGCCGTAGGCGCCCGCGACTGTTGTGCGTTGCACCGCGGACGCCTCGGCCTCGGTTTGTGCCTACTGCGATTGCGAGACCTGGAAGCAGGCCACGTCGTACTGCGAGACGGCCGCGCCGTTCGCAGGCGTCGAGGTCGTCTGCCCGTTCCCGGCGTAGACCACGCCCGCCGTGCCCGGGCCGGTCTCGTTGAACGCAGATCCCGGTGCCCCGGCGGCCTGTCCCGGCTCCATGGGGGCGGTGGAGCTCAGACACGTCTGGGACGGCTGCCCGTTGCCGGGCGGGTTCGCCGCCGATGCGACCGAGGCCGCGATGGCGGCGGCGACGGTAAGCAGCACCAAAAGCGCCAGCAGGTGTTTCATCCTTGATCCCCTTTCTCGGAGTTCACCTGCCTCTGAGTGAGTACGCGCTCCGGCTCGGATCGGTTCACAACCGCCACCGGCGGCCCGCGTGACCATGCGATTCCGCGTAGCCGGAGAGCGGCGAGTGGGCACAGCTTGGTCAATGGTCCAACTGTCCACGGTCGGCGGCGTTTGGCCGCTCCCTAAGGCCGTAACTCGGTTGCCGGGGCAAGGGCAATCGATCCCACCGATGACGAAGCTGCTCGCCGACCAACGACTCGGTTGCAGGATCGACCAACCCGAGTACCCTGGCATCGACCTCGCCGCGCTGTGCGTGTCGTCGTCCTAGGGCGGCCCCCGGAACGCGATGACCGGGCGTACACGTCGGAG
>WNGE01007424.1_pt1 | contig 11933 bp, 11 predicted proteins | sample 5400651 | NCBI WGS metagenome assembly WNGE01 (sample SAMN13153370, study PRJNA577476) | soil metagenome | isolation source: 60 cm soil or saprolite under grassland replicate 2 | place: USA:California | collected 2016-06-15 | reverse complement strand
CGACGTCACCCGCGTCGCGGAGCGCGAGGAAGAAGCCCCGAGCGAAGGGCTGGGCTGGAAGCTCAAGATGACCCACTTCATCGCCCCGGGGTCGTTTCACGGCCTCCTGCGCCTCGAGGACGGGCGGCTCTGTCCCATCACCCGCGACGGCGGGGAAGATGTCTTCAAGTCCTCCTGGGTAACATTTTCCCGATGAGCGCTCGCGCGAAGAGGCCATACGGTCTAGGCAAAGTAATTCACATTAAAGCAAGATAAAATGGACCAGAGGATACTCGAGTTCATAGGGGATCTTAGGCGCGCCGAACTTCGCATTTCGCCCAGCGAAGCGATGGACGCGCTGTCGGCGTCTTCTGAAATCGGCCTCGAGCACCGGGACACGTTCAAGTCCGCGCTCGCGGCCACGCTCGTGAAAGAGTCGCGCGACCTGCCGACCTTCGACCGCATCTTCGATCTCTACTTCCTCGATCTTGAGGCGCTCGGCGCCGGGCTCAAGAAGGCGCTCGGGCCCGAGGACCCGCGCATCCAGCAGATGCTCGACCAGCTCATGGCGCAGGAAAACATGGAGATGGACGAGCTGACCGAGCTGATGCTGCAGGGCGAGGGCTCCGACATGGAGATGGCCATTCGCGGCCAGGGGCAGGGGGCCGGCCTCGAGCGGTTGATGTATTTCCTCCAGATCGGCTACTTCTCGCGGCGCATCTACGACAAGTTCGACTGGGAGGCGATCGAGCGCGATCTCTCCCGCATCATGCAGCTCCTCGAGGCCCGGGGCATGGATCCCGGCATGCTGGCGCGGATCCGCAACTACCTCGATCTGCGCCTCGAAGCCTTCCGGCGCATGATCCGCCAGCACGTCGAGCGCGAGCTGGAGCGGCGCGCCTACCGGCAGGGCGAGAAGCTCACGCGCGAGGTGCTGACCGACAAGCCGCTCTTTGCGCTCTCTCCCGACGAGGTGGCGCAGATGAAGGCGGTGGTCGCCCGCCTCGCGCGCAAGATCAAGGACGCGCTCGCGATGCGGCAGCGACAGGAGGAGAAGGGGCGGCTCGACTCACGCCGGACGATCCGGAAGAGCCTGCAATACGGCGGCGTGCCCATGGACCTGCGCTTCCGGCGGCGCCACCGCGAGAAGCCCAAGCTCGTCACGCTGTGCGACGTGTCGGACTCCGTGCGCAATGCCTCGCGCTTCATGCTCCAGCTCGTGTGGAGCCTGCAGGAGTGCTTCTCGCGGGTGCGCTCGTACGTCTTCGTGTCCGAGATCGCGGAAGTCACGCAGGCCTTCAACACGTTCCCGGTGGACCACGCCATCGAGTGGGCGCTCAAATCGTCGTCCGTCGATTACCACTGCCGCTCGGACTTCGGCTACGCCTTCAGCCGCTTCGTCCGCACCGAGATCGAGTCGCTCGACCGCAAGACGACGGTGCTCGTCCTCGGCGACGCGCGCAACAACTACAACGATCCGCAGGCGTGGGCGATCCGCGAGATGCGCGAGCGGGTCAAGGGCATCATCTGGCTCAATCCGGAAGGCCAGTGGGGCTGGGGCATCGGCGACAGCGTGATGCCGCTCTATTCCCCCGCGTGCGACATCGTCAAGGAGTGCCGCACCGTGGGCCAGCTGGTCGAGGTCGTGGACCATCTCGTCCACTCGTGGTGGCGCCGCGGTCGCTAGCGCGATGCGGGTACCTCTCCTCGCCGCCATCTTCGCCGTCCTGATCCTGGCCGCTCCGGCGGCCGCCGAGGAGTGCGTCACGATCGACAACTTCTCCAAGGGCAAGGTGGGCGAGTTCCCGCCGGACTGGAAGCCGCGAAAGGACTCCGGGCGCGAGGCCTACTCGATCCAGGAGGCCGACGGCCTGCGGTTCCTCCACGCGGCCGCCAAGAACCTCGGCATCCAGGCCGCCAAGCAGTACGAGTGGGACCCCAAGGCCTACCCCATGCTGGCCTGGTCCTGGCGCCCCGTCCAGTTTCCCGCCGGCTCGGACGAGCGGCAATCGAAGACCAACGACAGCGCGGTCTCCGTCTATGCCGTGTTCCCGCACTCGGCGTGGTCGGTCAAGGCGCTCAAGTACATCTGGAGCGCCGTGGTGCCGGTCGGCACGCGGCTCACCTCGAGCGCGGGGCTGACGCAGGTGCTGGTGCTCCGGAGCGGAACAGAGAAGAAGGGCGTCTGGACCGAGGAGCGGGTCAACGTCTTCGAGAACTTCAAGAAGTTCTTCGACGAGACCGAGACGCCGAAGGCTTCAGGCATAGCGGTCCTGACGGATTCCGACGACACCAAGTCGACCGCCCAGGGCGACTACGCCAACTTCCGCGTCTGCAAGCCCTGAGAGGGCGTTCGTGACCCCGCCCGAGCCGGATCCCTTCGAGACGCTCTTCGACCGCGGGGTGACGGACGGCCTGCCGGTCGTCCCCCCCACGCGCGAGCGCGTCGCCAAGATGATCGCGGGCTCAGGCCGCGACGGCGCCGAGCTGATCGCGCTGGTGCCCCCGAACTTCGGCCGCGCCACCGTCGAGAAGATCGCCGTGAACGCGGTCATGGCGGGCTGCCGCCCCGACTATCTCCCCGTGATCATCGCCGGCGTCCTGGCCATGTGCGAAGACGCCTTCGATCTCCACGGCGTGTCCGCCACGACCAATTTCCACTCGCCGCTCTTCATCGTCAACGGCCCCGCGCGCAAGGCGCTCGATATCAACTGCGCCGCCGGCGTCTTCGGTCCCGGGTGGCGCGCCAATGCCACGATAGGCCGCGCGCTGCGGCTGATCGTCGCCAACGTGGGCGGCGCTTCCGCGCGGACCATGAGCATGTCCACGATGGCGCACCCGGGGCGCTACACCTACTGCATCGGCGAGTACGAGGAAGAGAACCCCTGGGACTCGCTGGCGGTCGAGCACGGCTTCGCCCCCGAGGACAGCACGGTGACGGCCTTCGCCGGCGAGGCGCCCCACGGCGTGTACGACCACCGGAGCACGCGCGGGGAGGACCTGCTCGTCACCATCTCGCATTCGCTCGAAGTCATCTCGCACCACAAGTCCACCCACCACGGCGACACGCTGCTCGTCTTCTCGCCCGAGCACGCGCGGATGATCGCCGGCGACGGCTGGACGAAGCCCGCTATGCGCGAGTTCCTCTGGCACCGCCTCCGCAAGCCGGTGAGCGCGCTCATCCCCGGCGTGGACGGCGGCGACGGCCTTCCGGCGCACGTGATGAAGAAGTTTCCGCATCCCGAAACCGACACGACGCTCATCCCGAAGTTCCGCGAGCCCGCTAACCTGAAGTTCCTCGTGGCGGGCGGGACGGCGGGCCGCTTCACCGCCGTCATCCCGGGCTGGACATTTCCCAAGATGTCCAGGCTCGTCATAAAGAAGGTACAATTCCCGCGGGAGGGCCTATGAGCACAGAAGAGTTCCTGGATCCGACCGACTCCGTCGCAGTGTCCCGCAAGACCGCCGCGCGTCTGGCCACGCTCGACGGCAAGACCATCACGCTGCTGGACATCTCCAAGGCCAAGGGCGACCACCTGCTCGATCGCGTCGAGGAGCTGCTGCGCGAGCGCGCCAAGCCCAAGGCCATCATCCGCAAGAAGAAGCCCACCTTCGCGCGGCCGGCGCCCGAGGACCTGCGGGCGGAGATCCTCAAGACGAGCGACGCCGTGATCGAGGCGCTTGCCGACTGAGGGTCCTGCACAACGTGCAGTGTGCACGACGGCGTGTTTTTCGAGGACAACGGAATGCCGACGGCCACGGTGATCTCCACCGAGTTCGCCAGGGCCGCGCGCGCCCAGGCGGGGGCGCTCGGGGCCGACACGTACAAGACCATCATGGTCCAGCACCCGATCCAGCCGCTCACCCGCGACGAGGTGCGCGCCCTGGCCGAGAAGGTGTACGACGAGATCGTCGCTCGGCTGACGCAAGGCTGACCCGGTGGGGCAGTAGGCGCTCGAGCGGGCTGGATCGGGCGGTAGCGGCCCGCTCGGCGCCATGTTCGACCGGACGCACGCAAGCCCTGGCCAAGGACGACTCGCGGATGCCGCCTCGATTCGAATACGTGATGAATCTCTCCGTTGACATCGATCGCGGTCGCCGCGGCCAAGCGAGAGGCACAGCGTGTCCTGCTGAGCGCGTACAGGCTGCTGTGAGCGGGGCTGAACGGGAGCCGGCACCATGATCGCTGACGCGGTTCGAACCATGTACGCGTACAACGCCTGGGCGAACACGCGCATTCTGGAGACCGCGGCGCACGTGACGGCGGAACAGCTCCTGGCAGGGGGCGGAGCGAGCTTCGACTCCCTGCGCGACACCTTGGTCCACACCATGAGCGCCCAGTGGGTCTACCTCGAGCGCTGGAGAGGCCGCTCACCCCAAGCCAACCTGGACCCGCAAGAGTTTGCCGATGTGGCCTCCATACGCGGCCACTGGGATGGGATAGAGCGTGACACGCAGGCATACGTTGCCGGGCTCTCCGACGCTCAGCTGGCGCGCGACGTCCAGTACACCAACATGAAGGGCGAACGCTGGACCTACCCGCTCTGGCAGCAGATGCTTCACCAGGTCAACCACGCGACCCAGCATCGCAGCGAGGCCGCGGTCATGCTGACCCACGCCGGCCATTCTCCGGGCTGGCTCGATTTCCTCTACTACATCGACCTGAAGACTGCGTGAGCGGCACCGAGCGTGAGCTGCAGGGTCAGGTCTTGCAATCCTGCATTCCGACCTCTCACCGCTGAATCTCGCGATAGCGCTCACGCCTCCCGGGGTTCAAGATGGACTCGAGGACATACGTTCGTCATGAAAAAGCCGGATGTCGCATTGCAAGACTTGACCCCGAAGGAGGCGACCCATGTCGATCTACATGATTCAGGCCTCGTATACGAGCGGTGCGTGGGGCAGGCTGGTCCAGCGGCCGGAGAATCGAATGGAGGCGCTCAGGCCCGTCATCGAGACGCTGGGAGGACGGCTTCTGGATTGGTACTACTCGTTCGGGGAGTTCGACGTGATGCTCCTGATCGACGTGCCGGATAACGTCAAGGCGGCGGCGGCTTCCATGGCCGTCGCGGCCGGCGGCGCCGTCAAGGCGATCACCACGACGCCGCTGATGAGCGCCGACGACGGCTTCGACGCGCTCCTGCTCGCCCAGGGCGCCGGCTACCGCCCTCCCGGCGCGTAGCATCGGGGTCAGGTCTTGCAATGCAACATCGGTCGTGCATCTGATCATGCACCCTGTTGACCTGGCCCAAGAGTGATAAGCTTTGGTCATGGCGAAGACGGCGCGTGAGCTCTTTGAAGAAGCGATGAAGCTCGATCCGGAAGAGCGCGCTGCTCTGATGCGCCTCCTGATCGAAGGCCTGGACGCTGAGGTGGAGGAAGGCGTCGAGGACGCGTGGCGGGTCGAGATCGAGCGCCGGATGGCCGAGCTGGACTCCGGGGCGCTCCAACCGGTTCCGTGGGAAGAGCTTAGGGCGCGACTCTACCGGCGCTGAATGGCTGCGGCTGCCGTTATCTTCCACCCTGCGGCAGCGCAGGAGGCCGAATCGGCCTATGACTGTACGTTGTCCGAAACCCTTGGGCGGCCCAGGGCTTTCGCGACGAGCTACGGCACGCGATTGACGCTGTCTCGGAAAATCCGGGTACCTAGCCTCGCCATGGCGCCCGCGGTCGTCGGTACGTTTTCCTCGATTTCCCTCAGCCTGGTGTACGTGATCCGCGGCGATCAGGTCGAAATCCTCGTCGTCGCTCACAGTAGGCGCCGGCCGGGCTACTGGCGATCGCGGCTCTGACGCGTGCACTAGCCTGGCAGGCTCCAGACGCGGCCGACGGGCGGCTCGTCGGTCAGCGTGAACTGCGGCAGGGCGAAATCGGGCGCGAGATCCTGGAAGGCCACGTGCACGCGCTTGCCGATGGCGACCTTCGCCTCCGCTTCGGGCTTGAAGTCGGACGTGACGAGGTTGGCGATGATCCGGAGCGCCTCGTCGGGCGTGGGCTTGCCGCGCTGCTCGTCCAGCTCGACCAGCACCACCGCGTACGGCGTCCACTCCTTGAAGCCCGGCTGGATCGCGTGGTGCACCACTTCGTAGGAATAGATGTGTCCCTTGCCGCTGACTTCCTTCCACTCCCACTCGAGGGCTGCGCACCAGGGGCACGCGTGGCTCGGCGGGTAGCGCAGGAGGCCGCAGGCCTTGCAGGCGCGGAGCATCAGCTTGTGGCCGCGCGCCAGCTTGAAATGCTCGCGCCACTCCGAGTCGTTCTCGGGAATCACCAGGTTCATGCCGCGGTATTCGACGTTGGGCATCGCGCCTCTCCTTTAGTGGGACTCGTCTCGCCGGGCTCCTCACCTGCGGCTCGTCGGCCCTGTCGCATCTCGAACTGCGGCTAGTTGTGCATGATGAGCGCGGAGCCGGTCGGCGGCATCGCCCATCCGAGGTTCATGGTGATCTTCGCGTCCTTGACCTGGCGGCACTTGCCGGCCGAGTAGTCGTAGCTGTGCTTGCCCTCCGCCGCGCCGGGGCAGTAGTCGTCCACGCGCCCGCGCAGCTGGCGGACGTTCTCGATGACCATGCTCATGCCGTGCGTGTACCCCTCGCAGAGGTGGCTGCCCGAGGTGTTGTTCGGCCGCTTGCCGCCCAGCTCGATGATGCCGCTCGAGACGTAGTGCCCGCCCTCGCCCTTCTTGCAGAAGCCGTACTCTTCGAGCTGCAGCATCGTCGTGAACGTGAAGGCGTCGTAGGAGCCCGTGACGTCCACGTCCTCCGGCTTGATGCCGGCCTGGCCGAAGACGATGTCCTTGGCGTAGTAGCCCGCCACGCGCGAGATCGGCCCCGCCGCCCAGTGGAAATCCGTGCGCGGTTTGTTGACGCGACCGGCGACGCCCATGATGTACGCGGGCTTCTGCTTGAGGTTCCGCGCGCGCTCGGATGATGTGACGATGATGCAGGTAGCATTGTCCGTCTCGACGCAGCAGTCGAGGAGATGGAGCGGCTTGCAGATCCAGCGCGAGCCCACCACGTCCGCGACGGTGACGCGATCTTTCAGGAGCGCTTTCGGATTCTGCGAGGCGTGCTTGCTGTGGGCCACGCGCACGGCCGCCACCTGCTCGGAGGTCGTGCCGTACTCGTACATGTGGCGCATGAAGGTGGGCGAGAATGCCTGCCCGGCGCTGCGCATCCCGAACGGCACCTGCGCGAGGTCGAGGCCCCGCACGGGCTGGGCGGCGCGCGCGCCGGTGCCGCCGATGCGGAAGTCGGAGTAGCCGTTCATGGAGCGGAAGATCGCGATCGTATTGCACATGCCGCTCTCGATCGCCCCCATGGCGAGGCCGACGAGGGCTTCGCTCGAGGACCCGCCGCCGAAGACGTCCATGTAGAAGTTCGGGCGGATGCCCAGGTCAGGCGCGACCCAGTTGCCCGGCGTCGAATCGCCGCTTTGGTACGACATGATGCCGTCCACGTCCGAGGCCTTGAGCCCCGCGTCGGCCATCGCGTTTTTCACGGCCTCGACGGCCATGGCGCGGGTGCTCCGGCCCGAGTGCTTGCTGTACTCCGTCTCGCCCACGCCCACGATGCAGTACTTGTCCTTGAGACCAGCCATCACGCCTCCTTGAGAGAGAGTTCAAGACGCCGCGGCGGCCTGGCCCGGGCGAGGACTCCAAGCGCCACCACGTTGAGTGCCGCGCTCAGCACCCAGGCCGGGCCGTAGCTGCCGGTGCGATCATAAATGAAGCCGGCGCTCAACGGGCCCCAGGCCGCCATCGAGCCCGCCATCGCGAAGAGCAGGCCGACCAGGCTTCCGGCCTGGCCGCGGCCGAAGAAGTCGGCGACCATCGCGGGGAACAGCGCAGAGACGGCGCCGTAGGAGAAGCCGAAAGTGATCGACGCCGCGTAGAGGCCCGGTAGGGCGCCGGCCACGGCGAATCCGAGGAAAGCCGCGACCTGGAGGGCGATGCCGACGGCGATCGCCGGCCGCCGGCCGACGCGATCGGAGACGCCGCCCATGACGAGGCGACCGACGATGCCCGCCAGCCCGATCGCGCTCACCAGCGTCGCCGCGACGAGGGGAGCGATGCCCAGTCCGCGGGCCAGCGGAACCAGGTGAACGAGCGGGGTGAAGATCGGCAGCCATGTCGCCGAGAAGAGCGCGAAGAGCATCCAGAAGGCGCGCGTCCGCATGGCCTGCACCATGGTGAAGTCGCGGCCGCGCTCGGGCCGGACGAGGCGGACATCGGCGGGCGGATCGCCATCAGGCATGAGGCCGAGCTTCTCCGGGTCGCGCTTCATCAGCGGGGCCAGGAGGTTGAGCGTGAGGAGGATGGCGACGCCGAAGACGACATACGCCCAGCGCCAGCCCACGCGCGAGACGAGGAGCTGGGCGATCGGTGGACACGCGAAGGCGCCGAAGCTGCCCCCCGCTGTGGCCAGCCCAGTGGCGAGACCGCGCCGCCTGACGAACCAGCGCGCGACCGTCGCGCCGCAGGGGACGTTGGCCGTCGACATGCCGAGCGCGGCCACGACCCCGTAGAAGACGTACGGGTGCCACAGCTCGCTCGTGGCGCTCATGGCGATCCACCCGGCGCCGAGAAAGAGGCCGCCCGTGGCGATGACGGTGCGCGGCCCAAGGCGATCCGTGATATTCCCCGCGACGGCGGAAAAGGCGCTATAGCCGAATGCGTAGAGGGCGAAGGCCCCTGAGAGCGCGGCGCGGCTCCAGCCGAATTCCTCGAGCATCGCCGCGAAGAAGACGCCGAAGGAGAACTGGGCGCCGTAGGCCATGAAGAGGACGAAGAAGGCCGCCCCCACGACCACCCAGCCGTAGAACGGAGCGGGCCTCACTCAGTGGCGCCCGGCGCCGTACCTTTTAGTGGTGCCGCGTCTGGCCATTCGGCCGGGGCAGGAGATCGCGCAGGAACTTGCCTGTGTACGAGCCGACGCTCTGGGCGATCTGCTCCGGTGTGCCCTCGGCGACGATTTCGCCGCCGGCTGCGCCGCCCTCGGGCCCGAGGTCGATGACCCAGTCGGCCGTCTTCACGACATCGAGGTGGTGCTCCACGACGAGCACCGTATTGCCGGCGTCCACAAGGCGATTGAGCACCACCAGGAGCTTTTTCACGTCGTCCAGGTGGAGCCCCGTCGTCGGCTCGTCGAGGATGTAGAGCATGTCGGAGGCAAGGCGCGCGGAGAGGTGCGCCGCGATCTTGAGCCGCTGGGCCTCGCCGCCGGACAGCGTCGTCGCGGGCTGGCCGAGGCGGAGGTATCCGAGGCCGACCTCCTGGAGCACCTTGAGCCGTCGAGCCAGGACGGGCTGCGACGCGAAGAACAGGGCGGCCTCGTCCACGGTCTGCCGCAGCACCTGGCTGATGTTGCGGCCCTTGTAGGCCACCTGGAGCACGTCGGGGCGGTACCGACGCCCCTCGCATTCCTGGCACGTGACGTAGACGTCCTCGAAGAAATACATCTCGAGCTTCTGCAGGCCGTCGCCCTGGCAAGCCTCGCAGCGCCCGCCGGGCACGTTGAAGGAAAAGGCGCCCGCCGTGAGCCCCAGCGCCTTGGCCCGCGGCAGCCCGGCGAAGAGCTTGCGGATCTCGTCGAAGGCCTTGACGTAGGTGACGGGGTTCGAGCGTGGAGTCCGGCCGATGGGCTCCTGGTCGATCAGGTGGACGCCCTTGACGAATTCCAGCCCGCGGATCTCATCGACGGCGCCGGGTCGCGCGGGCTCGGTCTTGAAGTGGCGCCCAAGCGCGCGGTAGAGCGTGTCGTGGACGAGCGTGGACTTGCCCGATCCCGAGACGCCCGTGATGCACGTCAGCGTGTGGAGCGGGATGCGGACGGTCAGGTTCTTGAGGTTGTGCTCGCGGGCGCCGCGGATGACGAGCGCGCGCCGGCCTTCGCGGCGCGAGAGCGGCAGTGGGATTCTCTCCCGTCCCGCCAGGTACGCGGCCGTGAGCGAGCGCGCGTCCTTGGCGAATTCCGCCTGCGTGCCCGCGAAGACGACGGCGCCGCCCCGCTCGCCCGAGCCGGGCCCCATCTCGACGACGTAGTCCGACGACTCGATGAACGAGCGGTCGTGCTCGACGATGACGACGGTATTGCCCGTGTGCGCCAGCTCGCGGCAGAGCTCGGCCAGCCGCTCGGTGTCGCGGGCGTGGAGCCCGATCGAGGGCTCGTCGAGCACGTACAGCGTGCCGACGAGCTGGGCGCCGAGCTGGTTCGCGAGGTTGATCCGCTGCGCCTCGCCGCCCGACAGCGTGCGGGTCTGACGACCGAGCGTGAGATAGCCGACCCCGACGCGCTGCAGGAAGGACAGCTTGGCGCGCAGCAGCTTGAGCGCCTCGCGGCCGACCGCTTCCTCCCAGGGCGAGAAGGCAATGGAGCCGAGAAAGAGGTTGAGGTCCTCGATCGTCTTGCCGTTCCAGTCGGCGATGGTGGCGCCGCCTACCGTGACGGTCAGCGCCTCGGGCCGGAGCCTCGCCCCGGCGCAGCGCGGGCACGGGGATTGGCTGCGGTACCGGGAGAGGAAGACGCGCACGTGGAGCTTGTAGCGGTAGGACTCGACCTCCTCGAAAAATCCCTGGATGCCGGGGAAATCGCCGCCGCCCTGGTAGATCCAGTCGCGGTCCTTCTGCGGGAGTAGGGCGTACGGACGCGAAATGTCCACGCCCCGCTTCTTCGCCGCCTTGAGGAGCTGTTTCTGGTGCCGCTTGCCCGAGGGGTGCGACCAGGGCGCGACTGCGCCCTCGCCGAGGCTCCGGGACGGATCGGGCACGACCAGCGCTTCGTCGTAGCGCAGGATATTGCCGAAGCCCTTGCAGTCCGGGCAGGCCCCGAGCGGGTGGTTGAACGAAAACAGCAGCGGCTGTGGCCGCTCCAGCGGCACGTCGCAACGCGGGCAGCGGAAGACGAGGCTGACCGCGAGCGGCTCACGCCCTGCGATCTCCACGACGGCGCGGCCGTCCCCCTGGCCGAGGGCGGTCTCGAGGGAATCCGTGACGCGCCGCCGGCTCTCGGCCGAGAGCGTCACGCGGTCGAGCACCACCTGGACAGGCTGGTTATCGAGCGGAGGCAGGTCCACCCACGGAAGCTGCGCGTCGGCCAAGTCGATCGGCGCGTCGCCGACCTTGATCCTGGCGAAGCCCCGCTGGATCAGCGCGGCCACGAATGCCCTCGGGTCGGGTCGAGGCGCGTCGGGCAGTGGGAAGCAGATGAGGGCGCGCGCGCCCGGATGCTGGTCGACCAGCTCGTCGGCCACCCGTTCGGCCGAGTCGCTGCGCGCCTCGCTGCCGCAGCGGGGACAGTGGACGCGACCCACCTTGGCGAAGAGCAGCCGCAGGTAGTCGTGGAGCTCGGTGGCCGTGCCAACGGTCGAGCGCGCCGTCCGCACGGGGTTCTTCTGCTCCAGCGCGATTGCCGGGCGGATGTGCTCGATGCGGTCCACGTCGGGCCGGTCGAGCCGTTCGAGGAACATGCGGGCATAGGCCGAGAGGGATTCGATGTAGCGCCACTGCCCCTCGGCGAAGATCGTGTCGAACGCCAGGGAGGACTTGCCCGAGCCGGACACGCCGGTGACGACCGTCACCCGGTCGTGCGGGATCGCGAGCGACACGTTCTTCAGGTTGTTCTGCCTGGCTCCCTCGATCCGGAGCCAGAGGGGCTGCGCCATCCGACGGATCCTCCTGAGATGGAAAGTCTACCTGAGTCGGCAAGCGCCCGGCAACTGGGTGCTGAGCCGATTTGCTTCGCCATACTTCGTTCTCGGTCGCCAGCGACGCTCGACGTACACCCACGTACGCCTCGCGCCGCTGGCTCCCTCGGGCCTCGTCTGGCTCGCAACTCGACTCAGCACCATGAGCATGGGGTCCCTCGTTGGCGGCCTTGACAGCCCGGCGGGGGGCGTGTAGCGTGCACCTCGTAATGAGAACCATTCCTAAAGACGCCGGGGCGGCCATTCGCGCG
>WNGE01021065.1_pt1 | contig 11935 bp, 5 predicted proteins | sample 5400651 | NCBI WGS metagenome assembly WNGE01 (sample SAMN13153370, study PRJNA577476) | soil metagenome | isolation source: 60 cm soil or saprolite under grassland replicate 2 | place: USA:California | collected 2016-06-15 | reverse complement strand
GGATTCGAGTCATTCAGAAGTGCCGAGGATTTAATGAAGACCATTATGTGTCCGTCAGGTGAGACGCAATTGCTGCCTTTGCTGCGGGACACGTTAGTTCGCGCGGCGCATTATCTGGGCAGTGCCAGGACAACGTTAGAACTGGTGCGAACTGAACCAGCATCGACTACTGAACACTGATTACTTTTTATGTTCTGTCCACAATGCGGACAGCAGCAAGTAAGTGACACACTGCGATTCTGTTCCCGGTGTGGATTTCCGCTGGAAGGGGCGATGGCCTTATTAGCGCACGGCGGAATGCTTCCACGCTATGAAGCGGCAGACGGAGAGAGAAAGGTCTCGCCACGTCGCAAAGGTGTGAAGCAGGGAGTGCTATTGTTCCTGATCGGCGCGCTCCTGGTGCCTTTACTGGGAGTCTTCGCGGCTTTCTCGCCGGACCGCATTAGCGTTGCCTTTCAATTCTTTGCGGCGGTTGCGGCAATAATTTGCTTCGGCGGAGGAGCGTTGCGAATGTTCTACGCCGCCCTCTTCGAAGAAAGCGCGCGAACTCACCAATTCGTGGCGCCGACTTCATACGCACCGCCGGCAATTAGCCATTCGCCGGCGCGCCTATCAGCTCTACCGCCATCAAAGGGGAACCCAACCGTAGGTTGGAAGGCACGGCCCGAGACCGCCGAGATTCTTCAACCTCCCAGCGTTACGGATAACACGACGCGACTTCTTGAAAAACACAACCCGGATACTGAATAACCTTGCTTGTCGATATATAACCTCGCGGGCACAATCAATCTGCAATGACACGCGTCGGTGAGATCGAGTCTGCCACCAAACCTCTCGGCGAACGCCTGCGCGCGCGTATTCGCCGCGAAGGCCCGATCAGTTTTCACGATTGGATGAGTGCAGCGCTTTACGATCCGATTGACGGCTACTATTGCCGCGCCGATCGAATTCGTCAGGGGAGAGCAGGCGACTATCGCACCGCGCCTGAAACGAGCCCGCTCTTCGCCGCAATTTTCGCGGTTTATTTTTCGAAGCTCTTCGCCGATCTTAAATGGCCGTCGTCCTTGACCATTTTTGAGTCAGGGGCCGGTAGTGGCGAATTCGCGCATGGTTTCCTCAACAACCTGCGCGCAGACTCTCCCGAAGTCTTCGCGGCCACCAGCTATGTAATCGATGAAGTCAGTCCGGCCGCGCGCCGTCGAGCAGCCGAACGTCTGTCTGAATTTGCCGATCGCGTCGCCTTTCGGCGCCTCGGCGAAATCGCTATCCCGGTCAAGGCAGGCATTGTCTTTTCAAATGAAGTCATCGACGCGTTTCCGGTTCATCGAGTAATTAAGCGTGACGAAAGACTGCGGGAGCTGTTTGTTGGACTGAACGAAAATGGTTTCGTCTGGGTGGAAAGTGATTTGGAAAAGAGTGTCGCCAAATACTGCGAGCGCGCTGGAATCAAACTTTCAGAAGGCCAGATTGCCGAAGTCAATCTCGAGGCCGAGCGGTTTGTCGCGCGCGCCGCCGGTTTGCTTGAACGCGGCTATGTCGTCACCGTCGATTACGGCGCCGTGCGAAACGACCTTTTGGGCTCTCCGAATCGCCATCAAGGGACGCTCCGGGCTTTCCGTCGCCATCAACTGGTTGACGATGTATTGGCGGCACCCGGAGAGCAGGACCTGACGACTACCGTCGATTGGACGCAGATCAAAGAAGCTGGTAGCCGGGCCGGCCTGCGGACGCTACGCGTGGAACGGCTGGATCAATTCTTGTTGGGTGAAGGTCTGCTAAATCGACTCGGGGAAATGATGACCTCAACACGGGACTCGGTTGAGGCCCTGCGCCTAAGCACGAGTTCGCGAGAGCTGATTCTGCCTACCGGATTGGCAGCTTCGTTTCAAGTCTGCGTACAAGAAAAAGTTGCTACCCCGGTGCTCGACTTCCGAATCACCTGAATGTCCCTAATGTCCTAAAAAATTAGTTGAGAATTAACACAAGCTGGACGTATAAGGCCTAAACACTTGGGAGTCAGGCTGAATAAGGAGAAAGAGAAACAGGAACGGGAATGGTGAGAAGGCAGTGAGCAGTAAGCAGTAAGCAGTAAGCAGTAAGCAGTGAGCAGTAAGCACAGTGAGTACAGTAAGCAGGCGGGGCAGTAGCCCGACCGTGAGGGAGGGCTCCATTACAGAACTGCGAGCGTTATCGAGCGGTCTGCTGACGAGCATGTTCTTTCTTTCTGTCGCCAGCTCCGGGCTCAACGGGCTTTTTCATCTTGATGCTACGCATTCCCGGCGTGTTACGCCGGGCTGAAGTTGGCGAACGCCTTCGGCGTAAACTGCACCTCTCCCACGGTCCGCCTACTGCCTCGAACGCTCGCCCAACTACTGCTTCGGCTGATCCACCACGCGATACTTTTCTTTTTCCTTCTCGCGCTGCAAGTAAGGAATGCCTTTCTCCATCCATTCAGGCGCAGGTGCTCCTTTAAGGAAATGATCAAAAAACTCTTGGAAGCGACGCGTGTAGTCCTTCTGATTTATTCGCTTGCGCAAGCCGTGCTTCTCGCCGTTGTAGCTGAACATGTAGACCTCTTTGCCCAGCCGTCGCAGGGCGAGGAAGTACTCGATGCCCTGGTACCACGGCACCGCGTCGTCTTCGTCGTTATTGATCATCAAAAGCGGCGTCTGCACGCGGTCGGCGCGAAAGACCGGCGAGTTCTCCAGGTAACGCAGCGGGTATTCCCAGAGGCTGCCGCCGATACGCGATTGCGAGCGTTCGTATTGAAATTGTCGCGGGAGGCCTGTGCCCCAGCGAATGCCGCTGTAAGCGCTGGTCATGTTTGAGACCGCCGCACCCGGTGCAGCGGCTTTGAAGCGATTGGTTTGCGTCACCATGTAAGCGATTTGATAACCGCCCCAACTATGTCCCTGAATTCCGATGGCGTTTTCGTCGACGAAACCTTTGTCAACGACGGCCTGAATTCCCGGGAGCACGCATTTCAAAGCGCTCTGTCCCGGATAGCCGATCGTGTAGACGATATCCGGTGCAAAAATCAGGTAACCATTGCTTACATAGAAAGTCGGATTAATGGAAGTGCCCGGCCCGGGGTTGTGAAAAGCATGCAAGCCCTGCGAAAGTCTTTCATAGATGTAAACAATCATCGGGTACTTCTTTTTCGGATCGAAGTTGTCAGGCTTTAGCAGTAGACCCTTTAACGGCACGCCGTCGGTGTTTTTGAACGGAACTAACTCCGCCGTGCCCCAATTGAACTGGGTGCGCTGCGCGTCACCATTGCTAACCTTCTTAAGATCTTTAAAATCCGCCCCGGTCACCCACACATCGGGAAATTCATTGAAGCGCGAAGCCGTCAACATCAAAACGTCGGCCTCTTTTGCCTTCGTCGGATTATTGAAGTCTTTTGCAGCCATAATGAGCTTCTCGGGCAAACCGCCGTTAATCCGGTCGCGATAAAATCCGGAGTCTCTCGTGTCTTCGTTTTCTGCATGCAGGAGCAAAGGCTTGGCGGGATCAATCGACCGCTCTTTTGGATCAAGACGAACGTAACGAAAAGCGATCTTGTCTCGGCGGCCGACACCGTCCGTCAGACTTCTTGCCCCGCTTCCGTCCGGCGAAACCTGCCAGATGTCATAACGATCGTAGAGAAGCACGTCACGATCGCCTTTCGTCCAGCCGGCGACTCCATACGGAGGCGGAGTGGCCGGCTCGTCATTATCTTCGTTAAAGAAATGTACCTTGAGGTTTCGTGTCAGATTTACAGTCCTGCCATCTGCGATTGAATAGGAATTCCAATCCTTGCCGTCGAAGTAAATTGCGTACTTCGCATTCGGTGACAGCGATGTGCCAAATCGCTGCTTTTGACCGACCAACTTTCGCGTGCCTTCGGCAGTGTTCACTACATAATAATCAGTCAGCCCGGGATCATAGTCATTCGTGATTCGATAGGCGCGGTTATCAGTCCCGACGGCAAAGCGTCCATCACTCGAGGGCAATATTGTTTCCATTGACTCGTCAGCAAGTTGAACGAACCTTTTCTCTTTGGTCAAAAAAACCGCGCGATAAGATTTGTTTCGATCCTGCTCGGCACGAACTCTTTGAATCGGCTGAATGTAATCGTCTTTCCAATGCCACAGGTCAACCAGGACCTTCTCGTCGGCGGGAACATCTTCGTCCGGGTTTTTTTCCGGTGGAGCAGGCGGCGCCGCGCCGAGAAACAGATGCGTGCCGTCGAGCGAGAAGCCGAGCGTTGCTTTCTCACTGACTACAAAATCTTTCCGAAAACCCGGCGATGAAGTTGAGACGATCTCTGTGGCGCTCGTAACGTTCCTTGCAGTGTGGTTACGATCTGCGCCCTCACTATCGACCACGCCAAGCGGGCTGCCCACTTGGGGACCTCGGTTGGTCCGGCTACTGCCCCCGCCTTTCATAACGCCGCTGCCCCGCTCCCAGAGATATACCTTGAACTTAGGTTGCCTGGCATCCGCGTCGTCGCGGTCGCTGATGAAGGCCAGCTCGGTCTGGTCTTCATCCCACGTTAGCTTCTGATATTTGCCCTTGCTTGCCAGTAGAGATACCGGCGCGCCCTCAGTTTGTGGCATCACCGCATAAACGCCATTCGTTTCTTCCTTTTTTGAAGAAACTGCAAAGACGAGTGTCTTCGCGTCCTTGCTTAAAGTGTAATCGAGCACGTCACTGAAAGTGCGTTCCGTGCCGCTAGTCATATTTCGCAGCACGAGATCGCTGCCGTACTCTTTCTTCCTGGAAGCTCGGGATGTTCCCTGGGAGCCCTCCCTCACCGCCTCACGCCAGCCGGATTGCCCGGCTGGGGACCCCGGCGTCGGGCTACTGACACTCGGGCTGGCTGTCGGGCTGGCCGCACTCTCGCCTGCGGTGGTAGCTCTATCATCAGATTTCTTTGGTTCCGGTCGAGGCTCAAACAAATACGCGATATAGCCGGAGCCATCTTCGGGAACCTGAAAATTCTTAACCCTTTTGACGCGCGTAACCTGGCCTGTCGCGATATCCATAATCCCCAGCCCGTTCTTTGGCATCTCTTCGGGTTTCTTCTTTTCTTTCTTTGCTTTGGCGACTTCAGCTTTAGCCGGTTCGATAGTGAAGACCGCGAATCGACTGTCGGCGGTAAAAACAGGTCGAACCAGCCGCGCCTGTGTCGCTTGAAACTCGGCGATGTTCGCCCCCGGATCGTCAGGTGGAGGTACCGGCGGATGATAGCCTCGGGCCGAGCGCGAATCGATGCCGGTTACGAGATTGCGGACGACAATCTCGCCATCGCCATCCTCCGGCATAGACGCATAGGCGATGAACTTGCCGTCGCGCGAAATCTGCGGTGCTTGAATCGAGCGCCAGGAGTCGTAATCCTGATGTGTCAAAGGTCGTTTAGTCTGGCTGGCAGGTTGCTGGGCAAAAACATGTGCAAAAGAAGCGGCCAGCAATGCCAGAATACAAATTAGAGATAGACTTTGTTTCGAAGCCTTTACTAAAGTTTTCATGGACTACCTCACGGTTGTCAGATTGTTCTCAACCAGGGCTGGAATCGCGGCATAAGTCTCAACATTGGCCGCCGCGAAGTCAAGCATTATGGTTTGTCAGTTGGTGTTCAATCCTTTAGATTGCAAAGCAAACCGCCAGCCAGGACCCGAAATCCAAGTCGAGTTTTCCGTAACCAGGTTCTTTGCCGTAGCGTAGATATGTATGCAATCATAAACCAACTTCCAAGTTGAGTTTGCGAGAGCGTGGCGGCGAGCCAGGACCTTTGGCCGAAGGTTTCGGCGAAAGTCTGGCACGGATGCCTTTATGGCGTCCCACCGCACATGGATGACATGAACGAACAAGTTTCAGGACCGATCCCGCGCGTCGCCGAGTCTCGTAGTGCTCGCCCTGCTGCTCGTCTTGTTGTGGCGTTTTCTGGGCGATAAGTCAGCGCCGCGTGCTGCAGGCACGGGTCGCGGTGAAGTTGTTCCGATCGAAATGGCCATCGTGACGCAACAGGATGTGCCGATTCAGATTAAGAGCATTGGCAATATCGAAGCCCTCTCGACTATTGCGGTTCGATCGCAGGTTGAAGGGACACTGATGCGAGTTGCTTTCGCGCCCGGACAGGAAGTCAAGAAAGGCGATCTCCTCTTCACAATCGACCCGCGTCCACTGCAAGCCCAGTTAAACCAAGCGGAAGCTAATCTTTTGAAGGCCATGGCGGCAGTAAGACAAGGCCAGGACATTGTGGCCAAGGATCAGGCGACCGCCAACAACTCCCGAACAATCGTGAACCGCGATACGAAGTTGATCGAAGCCGGCGTAATCTCGCGCGAAGAGTATGACAACGCCGTTTCGAAGCTGCAATCCGATGAGGCAACCGTGCGCGCCGATCAATCAGCAGTTGCAAATCTGCAGGCAGCGCAAAAAGCTGAGCAGGCCGTCGTCGAGAATGCTCGGGTGCAACTGAGTTATACGACAATTCGCGCGCCTATCGCCGGCAAAACCGGCAACCTCGCAGTAACCGCCGGAAATCTTGTCCGTGCGAACGATACAACGGCAATGGTGACGATCACTCAGTCGGCACCCATCTACGTCACGTTCTCAGTTCCCGAAAAGGACTTAATGCGCATTCGTCAGTATTCCGGGGCGAGTGAACTCGCTGTGCAGGTTATCGTTCCCGGCGATGAATCAAACCCTGTCACGGGCAAGTTATCGCTTGTCGATAACACGGTTGACGTCACGACGGGAACAGTGAGGTTGAAAGCAATTTATCAGAACGATGACCGGCGGCTTTATCCCGGCCAGTTCGTCAACATAGTGCTCACGCTGGGAATCGAAAACCAGGCGGTCGTGGTTCCATCGCAGGCGGTACAGATTGGACAGGACAAGTCATTCGTCTACGTAGTCAATGCCGACATGACTGCGCAAGTCCGAAATGTGAAAACCGGCGCGACAATCGATAACATGACCGTAATTGAGGATGGATTGAAGCCCGGTGAACAAGTAGTGACCGACGGACAGCTGCGCCTCGTGCCTGGCGCCAAAGTTCAGGTGAAGGGACAAGGCGGCGGCCAGGGCGGCCAGGGAGGTCAAGACGGCCAGGGTCAAAGGTATGGAGGCGGACGCCGTGGCGCTAGTAATGCCAGCCCAAGTCAGTAAAGCTTAATGCGGCTGTCGCCCGATGTGCGGAAAGGCTCTGCCTTTCCGGCGAAGCGTTTTTGGCTTGAGGCTACGCCTCTGAACTATATTCGAGGCATAGCCTCGAAACATTTTCTTTATTGGTACCACGGAAAGGCAGAGCCTTTCCGCACATCAAGTGGCGAAGCCACAACGGCGATCTCAGGGCGAGTGAGAAATGTCGGAACTCTTCATCCAACGTCCGATCACCACGACCCTCATCATGGCCGGCATTGTGCTCTTCGGCTTGATCGGCTATCGCGCCCTGCCGGTGAGCGACCTCCCGAACGTTGATTATCCGACGATTCAAGTCACCGCCGAACTTCCAGGCGGCAGCCCGGAAACGATGGCTTCATCGGTGGCAACTCCGCTTGAACGGCAGTTCTCGACCATAGCCGGCCTGAACGTCGTCAGTTCAACCAGCACGCTCGGCAATACTCAAATCACTCTCCAGTTTGATCTCAGCCGCAACATCGACGCGGCGGCGCAGGACGTGCAGACAGCGATTTCTGCATCATCCCGCCAATTGCCGCCCGGAATGCCGAGCCAGCCCACGTTGAAAAAGGTCAATCCCGCTGATCAACCGATCGTCTATCTGATGGTCAGCTCGCCAACGCTACCACTCTCGAAGGTCAACGAGTACGCCGACACTGCACTGGCCCAAAGGCTTTCCACGATTAGCGGCGTCGCTCAGGTCCTGGTTACCGGCGAGCAGAAATACGCCGTGCGCGCACAACTCGATCCGTCGGCACTGGCGATCCGTGGAATCGGCATTGATGACGTCGCCAACGCCTTGCAGCGCGGCAATACGAATCTTCCAGTCGGCACGCTTTACGGTATCCATCAAAACCTGACGGTGCAGGCTAACGGACAGTTAATGAATGCCGAAGAGTATCGCCAACTGATTGTCGCCTATCGCAACGGCGCACCAGTGTTATTGAAAGAACTCGGAGGCGTTATCGACAGCGTCGAAAACAATCGTTTGGCAAGTCGTTACAACGGGCAGCAAGTTGTTACGCTCACGATTCAGCGCCAGCCGGGAACCAACACTGTCGCTGTGGTTGATGCGATTCGCAATTTGCTTCCCGCGTTTCGCCAGCAACTGCCGGCATCGATCAAGCTCGATGTTTTGTACGATCGGTCGGAATCGATTCGCGAATCAGTGAACGATGTGCAGTTTTCGCTCCTGCTGGCAATCGCGCTCGTAGTGCTTGTCATCTTCCTGTTCCTGCGCAACGTCAGAGCAACGATTATCCCGACGCTGGCCCTGCCCACCTCGATCGTATTCACGTTCGCGGTGATGTATCTGTTGGGATTCAGTCTCGATAATCTTTCGCTGATGGCGCTGACTTTGTCGGTCGGGTTCGTCGTGGACGACGCTGTAGTGATGCTTGAAAACATCGTGCGGCGAATGGAAGAAGGCGAAGGCGCGAGAGAAGCTGCGCTAAAAGGATCGCGCGAAATCGGATTCACAATTATCTCAATGACCGTGTCGCTGGTCGCCGTTTTTATTCCGGTACTGTTTCTGAGCGGGATATTGGGAAGGCTGTTTCGCGAATTTGCGATCACCATCAGTGTGGCCATTCTGGTCTCCGGTTTCGTATCACTGAGTCTGACCCCGATGCTTTGCAGTCGTCTCCTGAAGTCAATACGGCATCGGGCCACCAGGGCGACCATCGGCGAAGGCTCAGAAGACGCGAGTGTCAGTGGCCCGACCCCGGGGTCCCCAGCCGGGCAGCCCGGCTGGGGTGGGGCAGTAAGGGAGGGCTCCCGTGACGAAGATGCGGACGAGACGTCCGCGCTCCCGGCGAAAAGACTGGCATGGTGGCAGAAGACAGAGCGTGCTTATGACTGGCTGGTTGGCGGATATCGTTGGACTCTGCAGATCGTGCTCGAACACCGCGCCCTTACAATACTGATTTGCGGCGTTCTGTTCCTGGTTACCATTCTGCTGTTCTACCTGATTCCCAAAGGATTCATTCCCAACGACGACACCAGTCGAATTGTTGGTTACACGGAAGCCGCCGAGGGAATTTCATTTGAAGAGATGTCGCGGCATCAGCAACAGATCGTCGACATCATTCGCGCGAACTCAAACGTCGTGGGCGTGCTGTCTACCGTTGGGCAGAGCGATGTGAGCGCGGCCAGCAATACCGGCAACATCTTGATTCTGCTTAAGCCGCTCAATCAACGTAAACAAGACGTCGAAGCCGTGATCGCGGATCTGCGTGCGAAATTGGGCACAATACCCGGCATGCGAATTTATTTGCAGAATCCACCGCTGGTGCAGGTCGGTGGACAGGTCACAAAGAGTCCTTATCAGCTGACGTTGCAGGGACCCGATCGAAACGAGCTTTATGCTGACGCCACAGCTTTGCAGCAAAAGATTTCAAAGCTTCCGCAACTGTTGGACGTGACCAGCGATATTCAGACAAAGAATCCACAACTCAATGTTGATATCGATCGCGACAAAGCGTCGGCGCTTGGCATTACCGCGCAGCAGATTGAAGACGCTCTGAATGACGCTTACGGCACGAAGCAAATCTCCACAATCTACGCTACGTCGAACGAGTACGAAGTGATTCTGGAAGTGAAACCCGAGTATCAGCAGGATCCTTCAGCTTTGGGCTCGCTTTATATCCATTCGACTGCGGGCGCGGCCACTTCGAGTCAAACACCTCAGATTCAATCCGCGCTTGCGCAGCCATCGCCGGTCGTAGTTTCGTCAGCGCAACCACCCGCAGGACAATCGGCGACGACCCAAACAGCAATTCAGGGTCGTCTGGTGCCGCTCGGCACTGTCGCGACGTTGTCGCGCAGCGTGGGCCCTTTGCTAGTCAATCACGTGGGACAACTTTCTTCGGCGACGATTTCGTTCAACCTGCGGCCGGGAGTTTCTCTAAGCGCGGCCACGGATGAAGTTCAGGATCTCGCCAGGCAGACTTTGCCGTCTACGATCACGACCAGCTTTCAGGGGACGGCGCAAATTTTCCAATCGTCGCTACAGAATTTGACGTTGCTTCTTCTGGTGGCAGTCATGGTGATTTATTTGGTATTGGGAATCCTGTACGAAAGTTTTATTCACCCCTTCACGATCCTTTCCGGCTTGCCATCGGCGGGGCTAGGTGCGCTGTTGATACTGCTATTATTCGGGCGTGAACTGGATGTTTATGCGTTCGTCGGACTGATCATGCTGATCGGCATCGTCGAGAAAAACGCAATCATGATGATCGACTTTGCGTTAACGGCGCAGCGCGAAGAAGGGAAGCCGGCCGAAGAAGCAATCTTTCAGGCCTGCTTGATTCGTTTCCGTCCGATCATGATGACGACGATGGCTGCGTTAATGGGAACTCTGCCGATTGCGCTCGGTTGGGGCGCCGGCGCCGAGTCGCGACGGGGATTGGGGCTGGCAGTAGTCGGGGGGCTGTGCGTTTCGCAAGTAGTGACCTTGTATTTGACGCCCGTGGTTTATCTGTACTTCGAACGCGCGCAAGAGTGGTTTAGGCGCGGGAAGCAGCGTGGTGCGGAGCCAGTTGCGGCTGAAATGTAAACGGTAAGAGGTTTTCTGAAGTGCCGCAGGCACGAAATGTCTATAGCTCCGTCGCTCTTGATTTATTTCAGCCCATTCATGGGCGATAGAATATTTCGCTCCTACGGAGCTGTGGATTTCTTGGGTGGGACGGAGGCTATAAATATTCGGCCGCTACGCGGCTCAGGAGCGGGCATCAGCCTTGCGATTTTGACATGAACCAGCAGTCGAAACAGAAATCAAAACGTTCCGCGGCGACGAAAAAACCGCACGGCATCTCCGAATTGTTCATCCATCGACCCATCACGACGACTCTGGTGATGGTCGGGATAGTCTTGTTCGGCCTGATCGGTTATCGCGCGCTTCCTGTCAGCGATCTGCCCACCGTCGATTACCCGACGATCAGCGTCAACGCAAGTTTGCCCGGGGCGAATCCCGAGACGATGGCTGCGTCAGTGGCTACGCCGCTGGAAAGACAATTCTCAGGCATCGCCGGGGTCGATTCGATCAATTCGACGAACTCGCAAGGTTCCACTTCAATCATTCTGCAATTCAATCTCAGCCGTAACATCGATGCTGCTGCTCAAGATGTGCAAACTGCCATCTCTGCGGCCCTCCCGCAACTACCGCCCGGCATGCCAACCCCTCCAAGCATGCGCAAAGTGAATCCGGCGGACAGTCCTATTCTTTTTCTGTCGCTCAACTCAGACGTACTGCCGCTGCCACAAGTCGATGAATACGCCGAGACGCTGATCGCCCAACGCATTTCGATGGTCGAAGGCGTTTCGCAGGTTCAGGTCTATGGCGCGATGAAATACGCCGTGCGCGCTCAACTCGATCCGTCAGCACTGGCAGACCGAGGCATCGGCGTCGACGACATTGACGCGGCGGTCCGCAATGGGAATCCAAACACGCCGATTGGCACTTTGCATGGCAGGTTCTCTAACCTGACGCTGCAGACTAATGCAGAGATGAACAACGCCGCGGACTTTAGACAGTTGATTGTCGCCTATCGCAATGGCGCTCCGGTGCGTCTGGAACAGGTCGCTAACGTAATCGATAGCGTCGAGAATAATCGCGTCGCGAGCTGGTTCAATGGCCGGCGCAGCGTCACGATGGCAGTCCAGCGCCAGCCAGGAACGAATACGGTTGCGGTAGTTGATGCGATTCGCGCGCTGATGCCTCAGTTCAAGCAACAGCTGCCGGCGTCTGTAAATCTGGACGTACTCA
>WNGE01007422.1_pt1 | contig 11935 bp, 12 predicted proteins | sample 5400651 | NCBI WGS metagenome assembly WNGE01 (sample SAMN13153370, study PRJNA577476) | soil metagenome | isolation source: 60 cm soil or saprolite under grassland replicate 2 | place: USA:California | collected 2016-06-15 | reverse complement strand
TGGAAGAAGTCGGGCTCACGCTCTACGAGCGAAAAGCGCTGATCGCACTCATGGTTTTCGGCGTGGCCGACGCGGCGGCGCTGTGCCGCGAAGGCGGCGTGCCCACCTCGAAAATCTACCTGGCGATGGAGAAGCTCGCGGGGTTGGGCCTCGCCCAGATCCAGCCGACGCGCCCCAAGCTCTTCGCGGCCCTCCCGCCCGACACGGTGGCCGAGCGCGTGATCGATATCGCGCGGGCGGAGCGCTTCGCCAGCCACGCGCCGGACCTTCGCGAGCTGCTTACGTCGCTTCCCGGGCGCGTGCGCGGCAAGCAGACCTTCGTCGATCTCGCGTTCGGCGCCGAAAGCCACGTCAAGCGCCACCTCGTGCACCTCGCCGCCGCCCGGGAACGCATCCTGTCCTACATGGAGCGCGGCGACCTCCAGGCGATCGAGGACGCCGCCGCCGGCGGATTCCCGATCCTGCCGCGAATCGCGCGCAACGCTGCCGAGAAAAAAGTACGCCACCAGGTCGTCTTCGGTTTTTCCTACCAGAACGCGCAGCGGCTCGTCGACTTTCTGCGCGATCACCGGGCCGAGATCCGCCACCTCACCGGCGTTCGCTACTCGGGCGAGCTCGGCCACCCGTTCCATGTGGTGGACGAGGAGGTCGTCGTGCTGCCGCTCGATCATCCCTTCGTCCCGGGAGGGCGGTTCGCGTCGCTCCTGATCCGCGACGCCGAGCTCGCGCGCGATCTGGCCCACGGCTTCGACGAGCTGTGGCGCAAGGCGATGCGCAATCTGCAGGAAATCAATTTCGATCCTCGGCGCTCGCAGGAACATTCCTCCGGGGCCTAGTTGCCCGTCGCGGACGGCTTGACATATTGGTAAGCTGTAGCTTACAGTAAGCCATGGCTTACGCAGAAGCTTTTGCAGCATTAGCAGATCCGACCCGCCGGCACATATTCGAGGCTTTGCGCAGGCAGCCCAAAACCGTGGGTGAGCTGGCGGAAGGCCAGGCGGTGAGCAGGCCTGCCGTGTCGCAGCACTTGAAGGTGCTCGAGTCCGCGAGCTTGGTCAACGTCGAGCCGCAAGGCAATCGTCGCTTGTATTCGATCAAGCGCGATGGGTTGGATGATCTGCGGCGGTATCTGGAGAGTTTCTGGTCGGACGCCCTGTCGGCTTACGGCGCCGAAATCGCGCGACGCATGAAAAAGAAATAAGAGAGCGAGGAGAAATAGTGTCGGCCAGACCCCACGCGCCGGCAAACCTTCGAGAACATACATCAACAAGGAGAGAAAAGTGAAAAAGTTTGTTTATCTACATTTCGGATTTGTAAAACCCACCCCGGAAATCATGCAGGCCTGGGGGGCTTGGTTTAAATCGATCTCCGACAAGATCGTCGACCAGGGTGGGCATTTCAGCAATGGTCGAGAAATATCGAAAAGCGGAACCAGGGCCCTGCCGATGAATATGGAATCCATTACGGGTTACACGGTCATTGAGGCGGAGAGTCTCGATGCGGCGGAGAAACTTGCCCAAAAGAACCCGTTTATTGCGAGCATCCGAATCTACGAAGTGATGTCGAAGTAGACTCGTTTGTTCCTCAGGGGATGCAATGAACGATGAGACCGTTGGTGGTGTTCACTGGAGTTTCTGGGCAATCGGCGCTGTCACGCTGATCTGGAATGTTATGGGCGTCATAAATTTCTTCGTGCAGATGAATGCAGACGCGCTCGCCTCATTTCCCGAGTCGCATCGCGCGATCATCGAAGGCCGACCCGCATGGGCCACCGGAGCTTTTGCGATAGCCGTTTTCGGCGGCGCGCTTGGCTGCCTTCTGCTTCTGCTCAGGAAGCGGGCTGCGTACTATTTGTTTATCGCGTCGCTGCTTGGCGTAGTTGTGCAACTGATCCATACCCTTGGCATCGCCAGTTCGACAATCGGCTTCAGTCCCTTCGACATCTCGATGATTATTCTGATGCCGCTAGGACTACATAGTGCTCGTTCCGATCGTTAAAACAATCGAAGTCCCCTGCAGCCAGGAAAAGGCGTTCCGGGTGTTTGTGAACGAAATGGGCAGTTGGTGGCCGCTGGATAAGCGCTCGGTATCAATGATAAGCGGCAAGCCTGCGAAGTCGTTGCGTATCGAACCGAAGCAGGGCGGCAAGATCGTGGAGATCGGCCACGATGACACTGAGCACCTGTGGGGCACGATCAGGTCATACGATCCGAATGACTCGATCAGCATGGACTTTCACATCGGAATGCCAGCAGAGTCTGCAAGCCTTGTTGAAGTGCGGTTTACGGCACTTGGACGCGAACGAACACGAGTCGAACTGACCCAGAGCAACTGGGAAGCATTTGGCGATCTAGCAGAGATGATGCGTGGTGGCTACGGCTCGGGTTGGGTCATTATTTTTGAGCAGGCATACAAATCGGCTTGCGGCGGCTCGGATCCTCGACCGTGCAGGTGACGCGGTGGAGGTGCGCTTCGGGGCCGCGCCGGAACGATCGCGTAGCGGATCGGCTGCGTCATATCGTCATTTTCCGCTCAGCCCCGCCCGCGTTTCGCGGGCGGGGTCTGCGGACAAGGTATCCGCGTCCTCGGCTCGCGCCTGCTCTTGCAGCCAGCGGGAAAACTCCGCGACTTCGGGGCGTGCGGCGGAGCGCGGCGGCAGGACGATGAAAAAGGCGCGCGAATCCGCGGGTGAGCACATATAACGCTTTCCGAACGGCAGGATGAGCTTACTCTGCTTCACCCATTTGTTGACGAAGCGGCTGCGCCCGAGCGCGATGCCCTGGCCCTCGATCGCGGCCTGCATGAGCTGATCGTAATGCGAGAAGCGCAGCATGCCGGCCGGTCTCACGCCCTGCGTCTGCGTCAGCTCGAACCACACGTCCCAACTGAGCCACGGATAGCGCCGCTCGGGATCGTCGTAGTGCAGCAGTACCTGTCCCGACAGGTCCTGAGGTGACTTGAGCTTGCGGCCTGCAAGCACCGATCTTGAGCATACGGGAAAGACGAGCTCGCCGAACAGGCGCACCGCCCCGGCGCCCGCCGCCTTCGGCGTGCAGTAGCGGATGGCGAGATCGATGCCTTCGCGCTCGAGGTCCTGGATCTCGTTCGTCGCCGCCAGCCGCATGTCGATCCCCGGGTGCAGCCGCCGGAAATCGTTGAGCCGCGGCACCAGCCAAAGCGCCGCAAAGGACACGGTGGTCGTGACCGTGAGCATGCCGGCCGGCCGTGCGACTAGCCTGCCCGCGACGTCGCGCAGCAGACGCAGCACTTCGCCCGTGGTCTTGTAGAAGGTCTGTCCTTCCTCGGTGAGCCGCAGCTCGCGATGGTGCCGGCGAAACAGCGCCACCCCGAGCTGATCTTCAAGCGTCTGGACTTGGCGGCTGATCGCCGACTGGGTGACGAACAACTCCGCCGCCGCCTTGGTGAAGCTCAGGTTGCGGGCGGCGGCCTCGAAGCCCTTGAGCAGGTCGAGCGAGGGCAGCTCGCGGACCCGTTTAAGCATTCCTGTTTCTCATGCAAAACATGCGAAAAGATCGTTTGATGCCGCGGCGCATCGGCCGAATAATCTCCCTCGCCGGATGTCTAACCGCCGCGGTAAGAACAGAGCGCGCTCGTGCATGCGTGAAATGCATTATGAAACGGATGATCATGAAACATCAAGTCGACAGCGCCTTGACACCGAAGGAGAGGAGCCGCCCATGAACCTCAGCTTCGATCGCGCCGAGCTTCGCCTCGAAGCGCGGCAAGTCATCCGTCTCTACGATCCCGCGGGTGCGCGCATCGAATGCGTCGGCGGAGCGCTGTGGATTACCCAAGATCGGGACCCGGACGATCATTTCCTGGAAGCCAACGATGCGCTCACGCTCGACCGGCCCGGGCTCGCGCTGATCCATGCGCAGGCGCCGAGCAGGATCGTTCTGTTCGAGCCGGCGCCGCGTCCAAGCTTGCGCCAACGCTTCGGGCGCGCGCCGGCCGAGGTAGTGCGCGCGATCGGCCAATGGATCGCGCGAACCTTCGGTCCCGAATCGATAGATAGGCATCGGGACCGGTACCACGGTCTCTGATCGCGGATCCCGCCATCGTTCGCGCGCCCTGTAGCCGCTACGCTTGGGCCTCGAGGTCCGAAGGCTTGTCGATGTCGCGGACCACGCCCGGATCATCGACCTCGTACAGGGTCAGCGACTCCGGATGCTGCTTGAGCAATTGGCGCGCGCCATCGTCGCCGCGCAGCGAAGACAGCTCTTCAAGGAACCGCCGCGCGAATCCGACCGGATGACCGCGCTCGCCGCGGAACGAAGGCGCCGCGATCGCTGCTCCATCCCGAAGCGCCTTGGCCACGATCCGGATCGTCTCGGGCCGGATGAACGGCATGTCGGCGAGCGCGACGATCCAACCGTCGGCATCGGAAGTCGCGCGCACGCCCGCCGCGAGGCTGGTGCCCATGCCCTCGCCCGCGTTCTTGCACAGGACCGTGTTGCAGCCGGCGTCGCGCAGTATTCCGGCGAGCCTTTGCGCGCGCGGCCGGACGACGGCGACGGAGTCGGGCAATGCTTCGAGGAAGTGGCGGGCGGACGCAAGCGCGATCGGCGTGCCCGCCTGCGGCGAACCCGCGGGCAGGGCCTGCAACAGCTTGTTCGAGCCGAAGCGCTTCGAATAGCCTGCCGCGAGAAGGATCCCGCGGAGGTTTGCGGCCATAAGCTCCCCCTCGAAGGGGAGGGAGGATAACTAGTTTTGCGGAACTTCGCAGCCGGCCGAGACGTTGACCTTCGGCGGCTCGATCGTCTCGGGTATCTGCACGCCGCGCCGCACCGCCGTCATCTCGGCGAGGATCGCAACGGCGATCTCGGGAGGGGTCTTCGAGCCGATCTTCAGGCCCACCGGCCCTCGCAGCCGGGCGATCTCCGAAGCGGCAAGGTCGAAGTCGGCGAGGCGCTTTCGGCGCGCGTCGTTGTTCTTCTGCGAGCCGAGCGCGCCGACGTAGAACGCGGGCGACTTGAGCGCCTCGAGCAGCGCGGCGTCGTCGAGCTTGGGGTCGTGCGTCACCGCCACGACCGCGCTGTGCGCATCCAGGTTCATCGCCACCACCACGTCATCAGGATAGCCGCGGTTGATCGGGACTTCCTTGAAGTCCCAGCTGTCGGCGTATTCGCCGCGCGGGTCGCAGACGGTGACGTGATAGTCGAGCGCCTGCGCCATCTGCGCGAGGTACCGGCTCACCTGCGCCGCGCCGATGAGGAGCAGCCGCCAGCGCGGGCCGTGCACGGTTTTCAGGATCCTGCCGTCGAACTCGAGCAGATCCGACCACTTGCCCGGCTCGATGCGCACTTTCCCGGTTTCCATGTCCAGAAAACGCGCCGCGAGCTCGTGGCGCTCGATCACCCCGAGCAAATCCTTTAGCTTCGATTCCTTGCCGATCGGCTCCAGCACGATCTGCAGCGTGCCGCCGCACGGCAACCCGAAACGCGTCGCCTGTTCCTGGGTCACGCCGTAGGTCGTGACCTCGGGCTTGTCCGCGGCGATGGCCCTCGCCTTGACCTTGTCGATCAGATCGTCCTCGACGCAGCCCCCGGAGACCGATCCCATCACCTGGCCGTCGTCGCGGATGACGAGCATCGCGCCCACCGGGCGCGGCGCCGAGCCCCAGGTGTGCACCACCGTGCCCAAGGTGGCGCGGTGGCCGGCTTCGGCCCATTTCAATGCGCTGCGCACTACTTCGAGATCGACGCTGTCCACGGGAAATCCTTGTCTCCGACGAAGCTTCGGGAAATATTACTGAATGCTAACAAACCATTATACGCAATAGCGTAGACCCCGCTTAAGCTTGGGTCAAGCGCGAGCGGATTCAAGCTCTTATTGATTGCCGCGCGGGCATGGTCTAGGATTTCTCCCCGGTCCCCGGAGCGTCAACTCCCTTGAAAAAAAGATCTGTCGAGGCGCCTTTTTCGCCGAAGAATTTGTCCTTACACCATCCAAGAAGAAGTTCAACCTACCCCAAAGGAGTCGAATCATGACCGTCAAGGTCTCCCTGACCGTCAACGGCAAACCCGCAAGCGCCGAAGTCGAGGAGCGGACTCTGCTCGTGAATTTCATCCGCGACAACCTGCGCCTGACCGGCACCCACGTCGGCTGCGACACCGCGCAGTGCGGCGCCTGCACCATCCACATGAACGGCCGCGCGGTGAAGTCGTGCAACATGCTGGCGATGCAGGCCGAGGGGGCCGAGCTCGTCACCATCGAAGGCATCGCCAAGGCGGACGGGACGCTCCACCCGATGCAGGAGGCGTTCCGCCAGCACCACGGCCTGCAGTGCGGTTTCTGCACTCCCGGCATGGTCATGAGCGCGATCGATCTGGTGAAGAACTTCCCCGACCCCAGCGAGGAACTGATCCGCGAGCAGCTCGACGGAAACCTCTGCCGCTGCACCGGCTATCACAACATCGTCAAGGCGATCAAAGCCGCTTCGCAAACCATGAGGGGATGAGCATGGGCGCAACGACCTATATCGGCGCTTCGATCAAGCGCAAAGAGGACTATCGCTTTCTTATCGGCGCGGGCAGCTACACCGACGACGTCGCCCTCCCCGGCCAGACCCACGCGTATTTCGTGCGCTCGCCGCACGCGCACGCCAAGATCAAGTCGATCAGGAAGGACAAGGCGCTCAAGGCACCCGGAGTCATAGCCGCATTCACCGGCGACGATCTTGCCGGGGCCAAGGTCAACGGCCTGCCCTGCGGCTGGCTCATCACCGGCGTGAACGGCCAGCCGATGAAGGAGCCGCCGCATCCCTGCCTCGCCCAAGGCAAGGCGCGCTACGTCGGCGACCACGTCGCCATCGTGATCGCGGAGACCTACAGCCAGGCGCGCGACGCCGCGGAGCTCGTCAAAGTGGACTACGAGGAGCTGCCGGCAGTCGTGCGCGCGAGCGAGGCGCGCGCGAAAGGCGCTCCCGTCGTGCACGACATCGCCCTCGACAACACCTGCTACGTCTGGGGGCTCGGCGACAAGGCGAAAGTGGATCAGGCCTTTGCCGGCGCGGCGCACGTCACTACCCTCGAGTTCGTCAACAACCGACTCATCCCCAACGCGATCGAGCCGCGCGCGGCGAACGCCGCCTACTCGCGCGCTGACGACAGCTACACGCTTTACGTCGCCAACCAGAACCCGCATGTCGAGCGGCTGCTCATGACCGCGTTCGTGCTGGGGCTGCCCGAGCACAAGGTGCGCGTGGTCGCGCCCGACGTCGGCGGCGGCTTCGGCTCGAAGATCTACCTCTACGCCGAGGACGTGGTGTGCACCTGGGCATCGAAGAGAATCAACCGCCCGGTGAAATGGACGGCGGACCGAAGCGAATCCTTTGTCTCCGACGCGCACGGCCGCGATCACGTGACCAAGGCCGAGCTCGCGCTCGACCGGGACGGCAGGTTCCTCGCGATGCGCGTGACCACCACCGCGAACATGGGCGCGTACCTCTCCACTTTCGCCTCGTGCATCCCGACCATCCTCTATGCCACGCTGCTCGCCGGGCAGTACACGACGCCCGCGATCTACGCCGAAGTCACGGCGGTATTCACCAACACCGCGCCGGTAGACGCCTATCGCGGCGCGGGACGGCCCGAGGCGACCTACGTCGTCGAGCGGCTGGTCGAGACCGCGGCGCGCGAAATGAAGATGAATCCGGGCGAAATCCGCCGGCGCAACTTCATCAAAAATTTCCCTTATCAGACGCCGGTCGCGCTCCTGTACGACACCGGCAACTACGAAGCGACGCTCGCGGAAGCGCTGAAGGTCGCCGATGTCGCCGGCTTCCCGGGACGAAAGGCGGAGGCGGCGAGGCGCGGCAAGCTGCGCGGCCTGGGCTACTGCTGCTACATCGAGGCCTGCGGAATCGCGCCCTCGAACGTCGCCGGAGCGCTCGGCGCGCGCGCGGGCCTCTTCGAGGCCGGCGAAGTCCGCGTGCATCCGACCGGCAAGGTGACGGTGTTTACCGGCTCGCACTCCCACGGCCAGGGACACGAGACCACTTTCGGGCAGGTGGTGGCCGACCGCCTCGGCATCCCGATCGAGGACATCGACATCGTCCACGGCGACACCGGAAAGATCCTCTTCGGCATGGGCACCTACGGCTCGCGCTCGATCGCGGTCGGGGGAACCGCCATCGTGAAGGCCGTGGACAAGATCGTCGCCAAGGGCAGGAAGATCGCGGCTCACCTGATGGAAGCGGCCGAGGCCGACATCGAGTTCAGGGACGGCGCGTTCGTCGTAAAAGGCACCGACAAGAAAAAAGCGTTCGCCGAAGTGTCGCTCGCCGCTTACGTCCCGCACAATTATCCGCTCGACAAACTCGAGCCCGGCCTGAACGAGAACGCCTTCTACGACCCGGCCAACTTCACCTTCCCGGCGGGCAGCCATATCTGCGAAGTGGAAGTCGATCCCGACACCGGCAGCGTGAAGATCGTCAACTTCACCGCGGTGGACGACTTCGGCAAGATCATCAACCCGATGATCGTCGAGGGCCAGGTGCACGGCGGGCTCACGCAAGGGATAGGCCAGGCGCTCACCGAGGGCTGCTATTACGACCGCGACTCCGGCCAGCTCGTCACCGGGTCGTATCTCGACTACTGCGTGCCGCGCGCGGACGACGTTCCGACGTTCAAGGTGGGCACCAAGGAAACTCCCTGCACTCACAATCCGCTCGGCGTGAAGGGCTGCGGCGAGGCGGGTGCGATCGGCGCGCCCGCTGCGGTGATGAACGCGCTCACCGATGCGCTGGGCGTCAAGGACCTCGAGATGCCGGCGACACCGCAGAGGATCTGGCGCGCCTGCCAGGACGGCAAAATGAAGAAAGCTGCGTAAGCAAGGAGAGAAAAACATGTACTCGTTCAACTACCAAAAAGCAAAATCGATCGACGACGCGGCCAAGGTGATCGCGAAGAACGCGGAGGCCAAGCTGCTCGCCGGGGGGCAGAGCCTGATCGCGGCGATGAAGCTGCGGCTCGCGAAACCCTCCGACCTCGTCGATCTCGGCACGGTCAAGGGCCTGTCGGGCATCAAGGCCGACAGCAAGGCCGTCACGGTCGGCGCGATGACGCGCCACGCCGAGGTGGCGGCTTCCGCCGCGGTGAAAAAGGCGATCCCCGCGCTCGCGAGCCTCGCCGGAGGCATCGGCGACCGCATGGTGCGCAACATGGGGACGATCGGCGGGTCGCTCGCCAACAACGACCCGGCCGCCGATTACCCGGCGGGCGTGCTCGGGCTCGGGGCCACCATCGTCACCAACAAGCGCAAGATCGCGGCCGACGATTTCTTCAAAGGGCTTTACGAGACCGCGCTCGGCAAAAGCGAGATCATCACGCAGGTGTCCTTCCCGATACCGAAGCGCGCCGCCTACATGAAGTTCAAGAACCCGGCGTCGCGCTACGCGATCGTCGGCGTGTTCGTCGCCGATTTCGGTTCGAGCGTGCGCGTGGCGGTGACCGGAGCCGGCCCGTGCGCGTTTCGGGTGGCGCAGATGGAAAAAGCGCTCGCCGCGAAGTTCGCGCCCGAGTCGGTGGCGGACATCAAGATTCCGGAGAAAGGCCTCAACTCCGATCTGCACGCGAAGGCCGACTATCGTGCGCACCTCATCACGGTAATGGCCAGACGCGCAGTCGAAGCCGCGATAAAATAAAACATCCGGGAGTCCCCGGTTCCCGGGGCCCGCGCGCCGTCCTCGCGGCGGCGTGAACAGTCGGGGATCAAATTCTCCCGGACCCGATCTCGAGGGTTGATCGCCTCGAGGGGGATCCCCGCCGGCCCTCCCCCAAATTCCCTTGGGGGAGGGCTTTTTATCCTCTTTGTCGATTGGGCTGGCATAATTCGCGGATGAGCGCCTTCCCGAAGTCGATCGACGACACCCTCGCCCTGCTTGCGCGCGCCGACTACGTCGCCGAGCGCAGTCTCGCGACGGCGGTTTTCCTCGCTCTCAAGATGGGCCGGCCGCTGTTCCTCGAAGGCGAAGCTGGCGTCGGCAAGACCGAGATCGCAAAAGTGCTCGCCGGCGGCTTAGGCCGGACGCTCGTGCGCCTGCAGTGCTATGAAGGCCTAGACATCGCCTCCGCCGTATACGAATGGAACTATTCGCGCCAGATGATCGAGATAAGGCTGGCGGAATCGCAAGGGGCTTCCCGTGACGCCGTCGCCAAGGACATTTTCTCCGAGCGCTTTCTCGTCAAGCGGCCGCTGATGCAGGCGCTCGAAGGAGCGCCGGGCGCCGCGCCGGTGCTGCTGATCGACGAGCTGGACCGGACCGACGAGCCGTTCGAAGCCTATCTTCTGGAAGTGCTGTCGGATTTCCAGATCACGATCCCCGAGATCGGCACGGTCAAGGCCAAGGAACCGCCGATCGTCGTGCTCACCTCCAACCGCACGCGCGAGATCCACGACGCCATCAAGCGCCGCTGCTTCTATCACTGGGTGGATTACCCGGACGCCGCCCGCGAGCTCGAGATCGTGAAGCGCAAGGCGCCGGAAGCCGCCGAACGGCTCTCGCGCGAAGTCGTGGCCTTCGTGCAGCGCCTGCGCAAGATGGATCTCTTCAAGCTGCCCGGCGTCGCCGAGACCCTCGACTGGTCGAAGGCGCTCATCGCGCTCGACAAGATGACGCTCGACCCCCAGACGGTCAACGACACCCTCGGCGCCCTGCTCAAGTACCAGGACGACATCACGCGGGTGCGGGGAAGCGAAGCGGAAAAGCTGCTCGCGGAAGTCAGGGCGGAGCTCGCCGCCGCCTAGATCGCCGCGGTGAAGAATATTCCTGGAATCGCCTCGCTCGAGGCGGTCGATCTCCAGTGCACTCGCGGCGAGCGCACGCTGTTCAATGGTCTTGGGTTCGCGCTGCGCGGCGGCGAGCTGTTGCGCATCGGCGGGGCCAACGGCTCCGGCAAGACCAGCCTCCTGCGGATCGCGTGCGGGCTGCTCGAGCCGACGCGCGGTGAAGTGCGCTGGGCGGGCGAGAATATCCGGCGGCTGCAGGAGGAATTCTGGCGGCGGCTCGTCTACGTGGGACACGCCAATGCGATCAAGGATGACCTGACCGCCGCCGAGAACCTGCACGTGGCGTGCACGCTCGCCGGTGTCCGGGCGCAGCCCGCGCGGATCGGCGAGGCGCTCGATCGGCTTGGCCTTGCCGGTTGCGAGAATCTGCCCGCGCGGGTGCTGTCGCAGGGGCAGCGCCGCCGAACGGCTCTTGCGCGGCTCGCCTTGAGCGAGGCGGTGCCGCTGTGGATCCTGGATGAGCCGTTTGCCGCGCTCGACGCCGCCGCGACCGGCTGCGTGCAGCGCCTGATCGTCGAGCACGTTTCGCGGGGCGCCGCGGTGATCCTCACGACGCACCTCGAGGCGGGGATAACGGCCGCCGCGACGCTGCGCATCGATCTCGAGGCGAGCTGAAATGGTGGCGGCGCTGCGCTGCGTGATCCATCGCGACCTGCTGCTCGCCGTGCGGCGCAGCTCCGACGCGCTCACGGTGCTGCTGTTCTTCGTGATCGTGGCGAGCCTGTTTCCGCTGGGCGTGGGGCCCGATCCGGCGCTGCTGCGCGCGATCGCCCCCGGGGTCATCTGGGTCGCGGCGCTGCTCGCATCGATGCTCGCGCTCAACCGGATGTTCGCCTCCGATCACGCGGACGGGACTCTCGAGCAGATGCTGCTCGGCGCCACCCCTCTGGGAATGACCGTAGCGGCAAAGGTGCTCGCCCACTGGCTCGTCTCGGGGCTGCCGCTCGTCCTGATTTCGCCCGTTTTGGCGCTACAATTTGATTTTCCTCAAGAGTCCCTCTGGACATTGACACTATCCTTGGCCCTCGGAACGCCGGTCCTCGGCCTGATCGGCGCGATCGGCGCGGCGCTGACTCTGGGATTGCGGGGCGCCGGGGCGCTGCTCTCGCTGCTGGTGCTGCCG
>WNGE01007421.1_pt1 | contig 11937 bp, 10 predicted proteins | sample 5400651 | NCBI WGS metagenome assembly WNGE01 (sample SAMN13153370, study PRJNA577476) | soil metagenome | isolation source: 60 cm soil or saprolite under grassland replicate 2 | place: USA:California | collected 2016-06-15 | reverse complement strand
GGCTGACGTAGGTGCCGTCGGCCTGGAGATCCCGGGCGCGGCAGTTGTCCTTGGCGATCGGGTCGAGGACTTCCTGGCGGATCTTCTCCTTCGCCTTCTCGTCCAGGATCGGGATCATCAGCTCGACGCGGCGGTAGAAGTTGCGGGGCATCCAGTCGGCGCTCGAAATGGAGATCTCCTCCTCCTCGCCGACACCGAAGGAGAAGCAGCGGCTGTGCTCGAGAAACCGTCCAACGACGGAAGAGACCGAGATCCTGTCGGAGACTCCGGCCACGCCCGGCCGGAGGCAGCAGATCCCGCGAACAGCGAGGGCGATCGGCACTCCCGCGCCGGAAGCCCGGTAGAGGGCTCGGATCAGTCTGGGGTCCACGAGGGAGTTCAGCTTGGCGATGATCGACGCCGGCCGTCCCTGACGCGCCTTCTCCGCTTCGCGATCGATCAGCGACAGGACCTTCTCGTGAAGGGTGAACGGGGCGACGGTCAGACGCTTGTAGCGTGTGCGCCGGGAGAAGCCCGTCAGGTAATTGAAGAGCTCCGACGCGTCCGTGCCGAACTCCGGGCGGGCGGTGAAGAGCCCGAGGTCCGAATAGATCTTTGCCGTCACCCGGTTGTAATTGCCGGTCCCGAAATGGACGTAGCGGCGCATGACGTTCCCCTCGCGGCGGACCACGAGGGCGATCTTGGCGTGTGTCTTCAATCCCTCCACACCGTAGGCGACGTGGACTCCCGCTCGCTCGAGCGACTGCGCCCACTGGATGTTCTTCTCCTCGTCGAAGCGGGCCTGCAGCTCGACCAGGACGGCGACCTGCTTGCCGTTCTCCGCTGCCCGGGCGAGCGCCGCCACGATCGGCGAGTCCGTCCCCGCCCGGTAGAGCGTCATCTTGATCGCGACAACGTCCGGGTCGGTGGCGGCGTCTTCGAGGAAACGCATGACGGGATCGAAGGAGTCGTAGGGGTGGTGGAGGAGGACGTCGCCCTTACGGATCTCCTCGAACGAGGAGCCCGGTTTGGAGAAGAGGGAGCCCGCCGACGCCAGGAAGAGGGCGTCCTTCAAGTCGGGACGCTCGAGTCTGCCGAGCGCCAGCAGGTCCGAGACGCCGAGCGGACCGCCGATCTCGTCGACGTCCTCGGGGTCAAGCTCCAAGTGCTGGCGAACGAGATCGCGGACGTTCCCGGGGCAACGGTGGTCCACGTCGAGGTGGATGGCCGCGCCGAAGCGTCTCTTGCGGACGTTCTCGGCGACCGAGCGCAGGAGATCGGCCGCTTCGTCCTCGCGGATCTCCATGTCGGCGTCGCGCGTCACGCGGAAGGACGACGCGCCGCGGATCTTCATGCCCGGAAAAAGCTGTTGCAAGTGCGCCTCGACAAGGTTCTCAAGAAGCAGAAAGTCCGCCGAGGGACCGCCTTCCGGCGGCACCGGCACGAGCCGCGGCAGCGAGGGGGGCACCTTGACGCGGGCGAAGTGAGCGCGGCCGTCCTCCTTCTCGGAAAGCTCGACGGCGAGCGAGAGCGACAGGTTCGAGAGAAACGGAAAAGGGTGGGCGGGGTCGAAGGCGAGGGGCGTCAGCACGGGGAAGACGACGTTTTCGAAATAGGACGTCAGCTCCTTGCGCCGCTCGGGCTCGATTGCGTCCCATGTCAAGATCCGGACTCCTTTTTCGGCGAGCTTCGGCAGGACGTCTTCGGTCAGCGTCCTGGTCGCCAGGTCCATGTCACGCCGCACGATCTCCCCGATCGCGTTGAGCTGCTCGGTCGGCGAGAGGCCGTCGGCGCTCCTCTCGGTCACGGACGCCTCGAGCTGATCGTGCAATCCCGAGACGCGGATCATGAAGAACTCGTCCAGGTTCGAATGGAAGATGCAGAGGAACTTCAGCCTTTCCAGAAGCGGCCAGTTCGTGTCGAGCGCCTCCTCGAGCACGCGCCGGTTGAAGGCGAGCCAGGAGATCTCCCGGTTGAAGTAGAGCGAACGGTCCTTCAGCCGGTCTTCCGGCGCGGAGGAATCGACGAGCCGAACTTCCGTCATGGTGAGGAAAGTGAGGCTATCACCTTGGTTCGAAGAATTTGTGAAGTGAGACATGACCTCGTAAGTCTATGTTGCTGAGTTGCTTACAAGAGATTCTGGAACCCGACGCGGCGGGCGCGACTCCAACAACTTCGCGAGACGATTGTCACGCGGTTTCGTCCGCAGCGTCGCTGGCCGCGCTCAGATTGCAGCACGGCTTCGCCTAGAATCGCGGCCGGAGAAGACACGAAATGGCGATTGCGCGCCTCCTGCTGATCCTCTCGACGGCGTCGGTCTTCGCGTGCGCCAGCGGGTCGCGCGCGGTGGGCCCTACCGTCGCGGTCTATGAGGCGGAAGGGTCGGCGCCTCCGGCGGCGAGGCGGATGCCGGAAGGATGCCGACTGCTGGCCACGGCCGGCCCGCTCGACCAAATGGAGAGCGAAAGAGCGACGAACGATCCCTACAGGCTGCAGGCGGCGGCGAGCCCGGCGCTCGCGCCGCCGGAACTCAAGGCGAAGGTTCTCGACATGATGCGCGCGGGCGTGACGTCGGAGGTCCTACTGGCCTATGTCAAAGGGCAGCGTCTCGCCCGGAGGATGACGGCCGAGGAGATCATCGACTGGACGAAGGCCGGGATCCCGGACGCCGTGATCGAGGCGACGGCCTCTCGTTAGCTCCTTACCTGTCATCCCGAGCGAAGCGAGGGATCTGCCCCCCGCGGTTTCCTGCGGAGCAGATCCCTCGTCGCTTCGCTTCTCGGTATGACAGGAACGACCCCGGCTTCAGGTCGAATTTACAGGATCTTCCTTCGCCGTTGACCACCGGCCTTTACAACTCGCGACCCAGGATAGGAGGAAGAAAAGTCATGAAGGATCGTATGGTCAGGTTGACGACTGCCTGCGCCGCGGCCGCGGGCCTGATGATCGCCATGGAAGTCCGCGCTCAGGTCACCCCCGCGGCAGGCTACACGCCTCCGGACGACACGCCCAAGATCAACGTCGGAATCACGCTCTTCGCGGACTACACGTATCAGGACTCGCCGGCGGTCGTGGACGGCGACAAGATCACAATCCACAAGAACTCCTTCAATCTCACGCGCGCCTACATCAACGTGACCGGGAACCTCTCCCACTGGTTCGCCTTCCGCATCACTCCCGACATCCGGGCCGAGACGGGAACCGGCAGCTCGCTCTCGGGCAACCAGACATTCCGCATCAAGTACGGGTACGGCCAGGTCAACTTCGACGACTTCGCCCCGAAGGGCTCGTGGCTGCGCCTCGGGCTTCAGCAGACGCCGTGGATCGACTATATCGACTCGATCTATCGCTACAGGTTCCAGGGCACGACTTTCACGGACGCCGAGGGCTTTCTGACATCGTCGGACTACGGCGTGAGCACGCGTTTCGCCTTCCCGCAGAACTACGGAGACGTTCACGTCGGCGTCTACAACGGCGACGGTTACCAGAGCCTGAACGACCAGAACGGCGTCAACAACGAGAAGGCCATCCAGATCCGCGCCTCGCTGCGGCCCGCGCCGATGGTGCCCGTCGTGAAGGGCCTGCGGGTAGCCGGTTACTACGACAGCGATCACTACTTCTCCGACGCCAAGCGGGAACGGTTCGTCGGCAACGTCACCTTCGAGCATCCCTACGTCAACGCAGGGTTCGAGTACCTCGACGCAAAAGACCAGACTTCCGTCACGAAAGCGGAGCTTCGTCGCGATGGCTTCTCCGCCTGGGTGACGCCGCGGATTCCGATCGGGATTGAGGGGCTCTTTCGCTACGACGAGCTGAACCAGAACAAGGACGCCTCCCCGAAGCCGAAGAAGAAGCGGTTGGTCGCCGGCATCGCGTACTGGCCGCCTCTCGAAGGGGGCAAGACGATCGCCTTCCTGGCGGACTACTCCGAGGTCAAATTCAACAACGTAACACCCGATCCCGGGAAGACCAAGATCTACGCTCTCCACACGCTCTTCAACTTCTAATTAACGCGGAGTTCACGCGGAATTAACGCCTGAACTTCATCTTCTGAACGAGGTGAATATGTCAAGAATCCTCCGGCTCGCGGCGCTCGGCCTGGCCGCCTTGTCACTCGCCGCGGCGCCGGCGACGGCCCAGAAAATCCAGATCAACGGGGCGGGCGCTACCTTCCCGTATCCGATCTATTCGAAGTGGTTCTCCGAATACAACAAGTTGCACCCGGACATCGAGATCAACTACCAGTCGATCGGCTCGGGCGGCGGCATCCGCCAGCTGACGAATCAGACCGTCTTCTTCGGCGCGACCGATGGCCCGATGACGGCGGAGCAGCAGCAGGCGGCCCCTGGAAGCATCCTTCACCTGCCGACGGTCCTGGGAGGCGTCGTGCCCATCTACAACATCCCGGGCGTCAGCGGCGAGCTGAAGTTCACCGGCAAGGTGCTGGCGGACATCTTTCTGGGCCGGATCACCAAGTGGAACGACCCGGCGATCACCGGGTCGAACACGGGAACGAATTTGCCGGCGATCGACATCACCGTCGCTCACCGTTCCGACGGGTCGGGAACCACCTACATCTGGGTGGACTACCTCTCGAAGGTCTCGCCCGACTTCAAGAAGAGGGTGGGCATCGCCACATCCGTCAACTGGCCCGTGGGCGTCGGGGGTAAGGGGAACGAGGGGGTCGCGGGCCTCGTCAAGCAGACGCCCGGATCGATTGGCTACGTCGAGCTGGTCTACGCCTTGCAGAACAAGATCGACTACGGTTCCGTCCAGAACATTGCCGGGGAGTTCGTTCGCTCCTCGCTCGAGTCCGTCACCGCGGCCGCCGGCGCCGCCGCCAGCGCCATGCCCAAGGACTTTCGCGTCTCGATCACGAACGCGCCCGGAAAGGGGGTCTACCCGATCTCCTCTTTCACATGGCTCCTCCTCTATGAGAATCCAAAGGACAGGCAGCGGGGCAAGATCATGGTGGACTTCATGAAGTGGGCGTTGACGGACGGGCAGAGATTCGCGCCGCAACTGGGGTATGCACCCATCCCGGCCAGCGTCGTGCAGATCGAGCAGGAAGCGCTCAAGAAGATCAAGACCTAGGTCGGGGGAGACAGGCATGCGCAAGGCCCCGTCTTCTCGGAGAGGCGCCGACGATCGCTTGTTCCGCCTGGGGACGGGGATCTTCGCCTTTCTCGTCGTCCTGCTCGTCGCTGCGATCGGCTACGAGCTCTTCAAGAACTCGCGGCTGTCGATCGCGAAGTTCGGGCTCGGGTTCTGGCGCACGAAGACCTGGGACCCGGTCGCCGGGGAATTCGGCGCCCTTCCCTTCATCTGGGGCACACTCTATTCGTCGTTCCTCGCGCTCCTGATCTCGACCCCGATCGCGATCGGCATCGCGATCTTCCTCTCGGAGCTCGCCCCGCGCGCGGTCCGGACCCCGCTGGCGTTCCTGACGGAGCTTCTCGCCGCGATTCCGTCGATCGTGTACGGCCTGTGGGGTGTCTTCGTGCTCGTCCCGATCGTTCGAGGGTTCGAGACCCACGTGCCCGACTGGCTGAGAAAGGTGCCGATCTTTTCGGGCCCGCCTCTGGGAGTCGGGATGCTCTCCGCGGGACTCATCCTCGCCGTGATGGTGATCCCGTTCACGTCGTCGGTGGCCCGCGAGGTTCTGAAGGCCGTGCCCCCGACGCAGCGCGAGGCGGCCTATGCGCTCGGCGCGACGCGCTGGGAAGCGATCCAGGCAGCGCTGCAGTACGGTAGGACCGGCATCTTCGGCGCGATCATCCTGGGCCTGGGCCGCGCAATCGGCGAGACCATGGCCGTGACGATGGTCATCGGGAACAATCCGCAGGTCTCCGCCTCGCTCTTCGCGCCCCAGTACTCGATGGCGGCCGTCATCGCCAACGAGTTCACGGAGGCGGCCGACGACCTGTACCTGAACGCCTTAGTCGAGATCGGTCTCGTTCTCTTCGTCATCACGCTCGTCATCAACGCCCTCTCGCGGTTCTTGATCTGGAGCGTCAGCCGGGAAGCGAAGGTCAAGGAGCGCAAGGCGGCTCCGGCCCCCCTTCCGGAGGCGGCGGCATGACGCATCCGGCGCGCCGGCGCCTCCTATCCAACGTGGTGATCGGTCTCTGCGGACTGGCCGTCCTGGTCGCGCTCGTTCCGCTCGCCTTTGTTTTCTTCTACGTCATCCAGCAGGGCTTCTCCTCGCTCAACTGGGCCTTCTTCACGAAGATGCCCAAGCCCGTGGGGGAGCCCGGCGGCGGCATGGCCAATGCGATGGTCGGCACTCTGATTCTCATCGGTATCGCCTCCGCCGTCGCCATTCCGGTGGGGCTCATCGCGGGCGTTTACCTGTCGGAGTACGCGGGAGGACGCTTCGCGTCGGCCGTGCGCTTCACGGCGGACGTCTTGAACGGAGTCCCTTCGATCGTGATCGGGATCTTCGCCTACGGGCTCGCGGTCCTCCCGGTTCACCGGTTCAGCGCGCTCGCGGGAGGCCTCGCCCTCGGCTTCATGATGATCCCGATCATCACCCGCACGACGGAGGAGCTCTTGAACCTCGTGCCCTCCACCCTTCGGGAAGGGGCCCTCGCGCTGGGCGCCACGCGCGCCCGCGCCGCCTTCGGCGTGATGGTTCCGGCCGCGCTGCCGGGGATCATGACGGGGATCCTCGTGGCCCTGGCGCGCATCTCGGGTGAGACGGCGCCGCTGCTCTTCACGTCCTTCAACAACCGGTTCTTCACCGCGCGTCTCGACCAGCCGATCGCGTCCCTGACGGTCCAGGTGTATACGTACGCGATCTCCCCCTACGACGACTGGCACCGGCAGGCCTGGGCCGGCGCGCTCGTCCTGGTGGCGTTCATCTTCATCTTCTCGGTCCTCGCGAGAATGGTGACCCGGCGTCTCGAAAGGATGCATCGGACATGAGCGAAGGGACAACGACCGTGATAGAACCAGGACCTCCTTCGATGGTTACGGCACCGGAGGTCACCGCTCCCGCGCCGCCGAGGCCCGTCGGCCCGTTCCCGGCCGATGTGAAGGCGCGAATGGAGACGCGGGGGCTCTCCTTCTTCTACGGAGTGAACCAGGCACTCCACGACATCTCGATCGGGATCCCGGAGAAGTCGGTGACGGCCTTGATCGGCCCTTCCGGCTGCGGGAAGTCCACGTTCCTGCGCTGCTTGAACCGGATGAACGACATCATCCCGGAGACGCGGGTGGAGGGGGAGGTGTTGCTCGACGGCAGCGACATCTACGGTCCCGGCACGGACGTCGTGAACCTGCGGCGGCGTGTCGGAATGGTCTTCCAGAAATCGAATCCCTTCCCCAAGTCCATCTTCGAGAACGTGGCTTACGGCCTGAAGATCAACGGGCTCTGCCGCCGCTCGGAGCTGCCCGAGCGCGTCGAGAAGGCCCTGCGCGCTTCGGCGCTCTGGGACGAGGTGAAGGAGCGGCTGCACTCGTCCGCGCTGGGCCTCTCGGGCGGACAGCAGCAGCGCCTCTGCATCGCGCGCGCGCTTGCCGTCGAGCCGGAGGTCCTCCTCATGGACGAGCCGGCGTCGGCGCTCGACCCCATCGCGACGCAGAAGATCGAGGAGCTCATCTACGACCTGAAGCGGGACTACACGATCGCAATCGTCACGCACAACATGCAGCAGGCGGCGCGGGTCTCCGAGTACACCGCCTTCTTCATGCTCGGCCGCCTCGTGGAGCATGATCGCACCGACAAGATCTTCACGAATCCGGGCAAGAAGATCACCGAGGACTACATCACGGGGCGGTTCGGATGAGAGAGCCGCAATGAGAACATCCCCTTCACGCGGGCGGGGCGACTCCCCGGCATCCTCGAAGGATGGGGGCGCGGTCAAGCGGATCGCCCTGATCGAGGACGACGCGGACATTGCCTACACGATCCGGCTGAACCTGCGCAAGGAGAAGCGCTACCAGGTGGAGCACTACGTATCGGGACTGGCGGCCCTCGCGGCGCTCCAGGAGAAGCCGTTCGATCTCGTGATTCTGGACCTGAACCTCCCCGACATCGACGGCCTCGCCCTGTGCCGGGAACTGCGCCGCGCCGACGAGACGCGCCGCGTGCCGATCATCATGCTGACGGCACGGGTCGAGGAGCGGGACAAGCTGCTCGGGTTCGAGATCGGCGCGGACGACTACATCACCAAGCCCTTCTCGATGCGGGAGCTGCTCGCCCGGGTCAACGCGCAGCTTCGCCGCGTGGCGTCCTTCGAGACGTCCGAAGAGGAGGTCTTCGAGGACGGTCCGCTCCGCGTGGACCGGGCGCGTTTCGAGGTGCGGTTGAACGGGGAGCGCGTGCACCTGACGAAGAAGGAGTTCGACCTGCTCTGGCTCCTGATCCGCAGCCGCGGCCGCGTCGTCACCCGCGACGCGATCCTGGCCCGCCTCTGGGATTACGATGCGGACGTGGAGACGCGCACCGTGGACGTCCACATCCGGTCACTGCGCCGCAAGCTCGGCGACGAACGCATCGAGACCGTCATCGGCCTGGGCTACCGCTACCGCGACGCCCAGAGCCCGTAAGGCGTGAGGCGTCAGGTGTGAGGCGAAGCCCCGGCACCAGAAGGGTCTGTCGCGCCTTACGCCTTACGCTTTACGCCTTACGACCGACATGAGACTCCGGTCCCTCTTCACGGTGCTCTTCGGCGTCCTCGCGGCGGCGGCGGCCTTCTCGCTCATCCTGGTCATGGACGCGACGCTGCGGCGAGCCGTCGAGGACAGGGTCACGGAGCGGATCGAGCGGGAGATCGATCACGTGGCGCAGGACATGCGGGAAATTGCGCCCGGGAGTCTCGACGCGCTCTTCCGGAGGTCGGCGCGCGAGCTCGGCTGCCGTATTACCCTGATTCGCTCCGACGGGCGCGTCTCCAACGACACGGATCTGCGGCCGTCCGAAGTTCCCCAGATGGAGAACCACGCCCGGCGGCCGGAGGTCATCGAGGCCCGCCGCACCGGGCGCGGAGACTCGCGCCGGTTCTCGGCGACCGAGCAGGAGAACCGCTTCTATTTCGCCCGGCTGCTTCCCGACGGGAACGTGCTGCGCCTGTCGGTCGCGGCGGCCCGCGTCCGGGAGCTCGAAAGCGGGTATCTCTGGTCGGCGCGTGCCGCGGTCGTGCTCGCCTGCCTCCTCCTCTTCGCCATCGGCACGGCCGCTTCGCGGCGGTTCTCCGAGCCGATCGCCCGCCTGACCGAGGCAGCATCGGCGATTGCCGCCGGGCTGCCGCGAGAGCTGCCGCGCGAAGGAGGCCAGGAGGTCCAGCTCCTCGGAGCCGCGCTTCAGAGGATGAAAGACTCGCTGGCGAGGGCAGCCGAGCGGGCCGAGGCCGAGCGGCGCCTGACGGCCCTGGTCCTCGAGAAGCTTCCCGACGGCCTCGTCGTCCTCGACTCCCGGCTTCACGTCCTCGAGGCCAACGAACGGTTTTCGCAGATGATCGGCATCCCGACGCCGGCGGGACGCGCGCTTTACGACGTCGTCCGGCTCCGCGCGGTCTACGAGGTGTTCGAGGCGTCGCTCAAGTCTGGCGAGGGGATGGAGAGGACGGTCCGGCTCGCTGATGAGCTGGTCTGGCAGGTGCTGGTGGTGCCGCTGCCGGCCGGGTCGCGCGCCGCTGCCGTCGGCGTGCTGAGGGACGTGACCCGCCTCGAGCGCACGGAGTCGATGCGACGTACGTTCGTCGCCGACGTCTCGCACGAGCTGCGCACTCCAATCGCTTCGATCGCGGCGGCGGCCGAGACTCTCGAGGAAGCGGCGCCGGACGAGTCGGAGCGCCGGGAGCTCGTCGGGCTCATCCAGCGTCAGTCCGCCCGCATGAAGGAGCTGATCGACGACCTGATGGATCTCGCGCAGATCGAGAGCGGCGCCGTGGAGCTGATGCAGGAGACCGTACCGGTGACGGGCATGCTGAGCGAGGTCGCCCAGGATCTGGCCGCCAATGCTTCCGAGCATCGCGTCCGGATCGACGTCACGGGAGACACGAGAGCCTCGATTCTCGCCGACCGGCGCCGCCTTCTCCAGGTCGCTCGCAATCTCGTGGACAACGCGATCAAGTTCTCACCCGAGGGAGAAACGGTCGGGCTCTGCGCCGAGAGTGGGCCGGGCTGGACGGGGTTCTCCGTCTCCGACCATGGGCCGGGAATCCCGCGTGCAGAAAGAGAAAAGATCTTTCAGCGCTTCTACCAGATCGACCGCTCCAGATCCAAGACCCGGCCGGGAACGGGACTCGGTCTCTCGATCGTCAAGCACCTGGTTCAACTACACGAGGGAACCGTGGAAATCGAGAGCGAGGTGGGGCGGGGAAGCCTTTTTCGCGTCCGGCTGCCGGCGGGGCGCGGAAGTAACAGCCTCATGCCCGGGCGCGCCGAGTAGAATAGGCGGGCCGATACGGGGCCGTCGCATCCGGGAGGAGTGGCCCCGAGGAGGGGTTGCATGCGTGGAAACGTCCTCGTCGTCGAAGACGACCCCGAATTGCTTCTTTCCTTATCCGAAGTTCTCGAGTCGGAAGGGTATTGCGTCACCTGCGCCCGCCATGGCCTGGAGGCTCTGGGCCGATTGCGAGGAGGGACTCGCCCATCTGTGATCCTCCTCGACCTGATGATGCCGATCATGAACGGCTGGCAGTTTCGCTACGAACAGCGGCAGGATTCGGACCTGGCGAAGATCCCGGTTGTCGTGATCTCCGCGAAGTCCGATAGCCAGCAGCACGCCTTGTGGCTCGAGGCCGACGGCTATATTTCCAAGCCGATCGACCTGAACGTGCTCCTCAACACCCTGAGCCATTACTGCGAGAGCGGACATTCCGACGCGTAGCAGGCCGGTCGCCACGTCCTTACGCTTGCGGTGAGATAGCATAGCGGCCGTTTCTTCGGAGGCCATCCTCTCCCTCTCCCGGCGGGGGAGGGAAGGGGTGAGGGGCGATGCTCAACCTGTTACCGCGCGACGAGAAATACTTCGACCGCTTCAGCGACATGGCGCGGCGCATCCATGAGAGCGCACGCATCCTAAACAGCTTCTTCGGCGGAGAGGCGCCGGTCGCGCCGGTCGCCGACCAGATCAAGCGGCTCGAACACGAGTGCGACGAGATCTCGCACGAGATCCTGCGCGGGATCGATCGGACGTTCATCACACCGATCGACCGCGAGGACATCCACCAGCTCGCCGTACGGTTAGATGACGTGATCGACCTGATCGACGGGACCGTGCGCCGACTGGCGCTCTTCAAGATCTCCGAGCCCACCCCTCTTTCCCGGAAACTCTCCGAGATCATCGTCCAGATCACCCAGGAGATGGTGGAGGCTGTCTCCGCGCTGCGCGGCCAGAAAGGTGTCGTCGCACACTGCATCCGGATGAAACAGCTCGAGAACCACGGGGATGTCGCTTATCACGAGGCGGTCGCTTCGCTCTTCTCCGAGCAGATCGCGCCGATCGAGGTCATCAAGTGGAAAGATATTTACGACAACATGGAGAGATGCATCGATCAGGCCGAGGCGGTCGCTCACGTTCTCGAAAGCGTCGTCTTGAAGCACTCTTAGGGACGTCAGGCGTAAGGCGTAAAGCGTGAGGCGCAGTCCCGTGCTCCGGTTCGTGCCTCGCCTGACGCCTGACGCCTGACGCCTCACGAAGTATGAGCTACGTCCTCGTCATCATCGCGGTTGCCCTGGGCTTCGATTTCATCAACGGGATGCACGACTCCGCCAATTCGATTGCGACGGTCGTCTCGACGCGCGTGCTCACGCCTCTGATGGCTGTCTTCTGGGCCGCGTTCTTCAATTTCATCGCGGCCTTTACGTTCGGAACCGCGGTGGCCAAGACGATCGGCAGCGGACTGATCGACGTCAAGGTGGTCAACTCCGACATCGTGCTCGGCGGGCTCATCGGGGCAATCGCCTGGAACGTCCTGACATGGTACTTCGGGATCCCGTCCTCCTCCT
>WNGE01030418.1_pt1 | contig 11939 bp, 8 predicted proteins | sample 5400651 | NCBI WGS metagenome assembly WNGE01 (sample SAMN13153370, study PRJNA577476) | soil metagenome | isolation source: 60 cm soil or saprolite under grassland replicate 2 | place: USA:California | collected 2016-06-15 | reverse complement strand
GAGCCGCAAGATGTACGTGCCGTTCAACCAGGACGGGACCATCAGCCAATTCGAGAGGTGGGACGACCTGGAGGAACTCGACTGGGTGAGCCTGGTGGAGCGGTACGGAGATGTGCAGCGGCTCGATCGGATCCTGGAGGCGGAGGGTGACACGCCGAATCGGTACAAGGCGTCGAAACAGGCAGATGTGCTCATGCTCTTCTACCTTCTCCCCGCTGCCGACTTGCAGGTACTCTTCAAGCGCCTGGGCTATCCGTTCGAACCCGCAGTGGACATCGCCAAGAATACCGAGTACTACCTCCAAAGGACCTCTCACGGGTCGACCCTCTCGCGCGTGGTCCACTCCTGGGTACTCGCCCGGATCGACAGGGCTCGATCATGGCGATTCTTCCTGGACGCGCTGGCAAGTGACATCTCCGATGTTCAGGGCGGAACGACAGCCGAGGGGATACATCTCGGCGCGATGGCGGGCACCGTCGATCTGCTCCAGCGCTGCTATGGAGGGATCACCACCCACCACGACGCCTTGTGGGTGGATCCTCTCCTCCCTCAAGAGGTTTCGGGTCTCCAGTTCGAGGTGCATTACCGGGGCCATCGAGTCGGGATCGAGATCAGCCCTGAAGTACTGCGGGTGAGCACGCGACCGGGAGTCGCCTCCCCCATCCAGGTGGGACTCGCCGGTGAAGTGATCGAGCTTGGCCCGGGCGAGACGCGGCAGGTGCTGCTTGTCGGGGAGGCGGCGCGAAAGCCAATCGACACCGGCCACGTTGCGTTTGGCGGGCTTCGGCGCTGGCGGCGTCGTCGGCACAGAACGACATGACCATGAGTCTGCAGGGCGCGAAGGCGTCCCAATTGTCGCGGGTTGCTCGCCTCGCTTACGAGATCAAACCGAATTTCGGCGTCTGTCAGGGCAACAATCCGTGCCCTAAGCCCCGCAATCATCCGAACCCCCCTTGATTTCTGGCGGTTCGAGGAGTACAGGGAGGAATAAGAAATGACCGGTCGCCTAAAGGGGTGACTGCACAAGGAAAAGGCTTCCCCGATCGACGGACCCCCGGGCCCTCGTGGCCGGGGATTGAAGGCAACCAAGGCAGCCAGTTTCGAGACTTCCCGGCGTCTCCAGTCTCCGGACAATCCGTTCCATCGCCCGGAATCCCGAAGGAGTGCAGGTGTCTATGTGCCCAGTTTGCGGATGGCCGCCCGGTGCAGCCTGGGCTCTTCGTCACGGACGAGCCGTCTGTACAGCCTGTGGTGCTGTATTGATCCAGCGTGACGGCGATGGCTCGACAGACCACCTCGCTGATACGAGGATCGTAAATGGGCACGAGCCGGCCGTGGCGACGCCACTCGAGGACTCGATCGAAGCACTGGTTCGCACTGCCTACGAGGAATGGACACAGATCGAAGGCCTCCACGCGGATACTGAGGAGGCCCCCGCATCCTCTCGATCACTCGAGGATCACGGTGACGGCCAACCGCCCAGGAAAGTGGTGTCGTGGGCCGACATAGAGGCATGCGCCGAGACCGCCACCGATATCGGTCCTCAGATCCGAACCGAGCTCGCCCGATACCACCTTCCGCGCCCCGAGCGGGAGCCGCTGATCACACCGATCTCGACGCCGCGAAAGTGGCCTGGTCGGGTCATGGTCGCTGCCTCGGTGGGCGCCGTCCTTGCGCTCGGACTGCTCCGCCTCACCCACGGTCCCGGGGTAGCAAGGCCCCCCCACTGGCCCTCGCTCGCTCCTTCAGGGGTTTCCTCGGGCGTTCCCACGTTCTCTTCGAATCGAAGCGCAGGTCAGCCTGCCTCGAGGCCTGGAGTGACGGCCGTGCTCCGCATCACGTCGCCGTCTTGGCTCCGAGCCAGTGCGGACGCCCGAGTGATCCGCCAGGAAACGCTACCCGCCGGATCGCGGGTCACGTTCCACGCCAAGAAACACCTCGAATTGGTGCTTGGAAACGCGGGCGGGGTCACCTTGCGGGTGAACGGCAAGCTGATGCCGACTGGTCGCCTCGGCCAGGTCGTGCATCTTGCGTTCACCTGGCGCCACGGCCTCGTCCTCAGTCGATGACGCCCTCGAGGCTGACCATCGGTGAGGACCAACCGGCCATTGGGTCGAACTTGTTCGAAGGGCGTGGCCTGCGTCCACATGCAAGCCTTTCGACCTAGGTCGGAGATGGGGCGACCGGCCGTAGCGTCCATCTCGTGACTCTCGGACACTCAGTGGTGGGGGAACACTTCCCCGCTCCAGGTCCCTCCCGGAGGGACAGGCCTGACCCGAAGGGGGTGGACCTGGGGTCAGGTTACGCACGCACAGGGAAGAGGAAATGCCGTTGTCCCTTTGCCCCGTTTGCGGGTCCGACCGAGTAGTGATCGTGGTGAGCCCCAAACATCGCGCCTTCTGCGCCCGATGCGGCACCAAGTGGGTTCAATACGGCGACGAATACCGACACGTCGAACCTCACGTGGTCGACCCCCGCCATCCAACGTTGCGGAGCCGCCGCGACCCTCGGTAGCCCAAGGCTAACTGAGGGCCAGTTCGGTCAAGGTGAAGCCATTTCAGCCTTAGCTCCGGAGCTGATTCGCGGTACCCTTCCTGCTGAAGGGGGGATGCCCGCGAGACGGTTGCCGCCTCGGATAGCTTCCCTCGATGGAGGATCTGTCGGTTGAGCTGTCCCAACTGTGGCTCCCAGAATTCCCCCGGCCGCAAGTTCTGCGGGAGCTGCGGAGCTCCACTCGCCCTGACCTGCCCGGCATGCGGAGCGGCCAACGAGCCCGGTGCGAGATTCTGCGGCGAGTGCGGGAGCGCGCTCACCAGCGACCCCGGCACACCGTCAACGTTTCGCACCTCAGTGGCAGCGCCTGGCGGTGGTGGCCCAGCGCCGAGCGGCGTCTGGTCTCGGTGCTGTTCGCCGACCTCGTGGGATTCACTACGCTGTCAGAGACTCAGGATCCCGAGGAGGTTCGTGAACTCCTAACTCGCTACTTCGACACCTGCCGCACGCTGATCGCCCGGTACGGCGGGTCCCTCGAGAAGTTCATCGGCGACGCGGTCATGGCGGTGTGGGGCACACCGATAGCGCAGGAGGACGACGCGGAACGAGCCGTTCGGGCCGCCCTCGAGCTGACGGCGGCCGTGGCCTCGCTGGGCCAGGAGGTTGGCACGCATGACCTCAGGGCGCGCGGTGGGGTGCTCACCGGTGAGGCTGCGGTCACCCTTGGTGCGGAGGGTCAGGGAATGGTCGCCGGGGATCTGGTCAACACCGCCTCACGCATCCAGGCCGCGGCGCCACCCGGTCAAGTGTTCGTCGGAGAGGTGACCCGACGGGCCACCGAGGCCGCCATCGTCTACGAGGATGCAGGGTCCCACTCGCTGAAAGGGAAGGCCGAGCCCATTCCCCTGTGGCGCGCGCTCCGAGTGGTCGCCGGGACGCGAGGCTCGATGCGGCCGTCGGGCCTCGAGGCCCCCTTCGTGGGACGAGACCGCGAACTGCGCCTGGTGAAGGAGCTGTTCCACACCACGGCCGAGGAGCGCCGCGCGCACCTGGTCTCCGTGATCGGCATCGCCGGGATCGGCAAGTCGCGCCTGTCCTGGGAGTTCGAGAAGTACATCGACGGGCTGGCCGAGGATGCCTGGTGGCATCGGGGCCGGTGCCTTTCCTACGGGGAGGGCGTGGCGTACTGGGCCCTCGCCGAGATGGTCAAGATGCGTTGCGGGATCCTCGAGGATGAGGATTCAGCGTCCGCCCGGCAGAAGCTTCGCGGGGCCATCGAGGAGCACATCTTCGATGAGGCAGAGCGCAGATGGGTCGAGCCACGTCTGGCCCACCTGCTCGGGCTGGAGGAGCGGTCGGCCGGTGACCAGGAGAATCTCTTCTCGGCCTGGCGGATCCTCTTCGAAAGGCTGTCCGAGAAGCTGCCAACCATCCTGGTCTTCGAGGACATGCAGTGGGCTGATGCCGGACTTCTGGACTTCGTCGAATACTTGCTGGATTGGTCCCACAACTTCCCGATCTTTGTGATCACCCTGGCCCGGCCGGAACTGGCCGATCGTCGCTCCGACTGGGCGGCCGGAAAGCGTGGCTTCAGCTCCCTTTACCTCGAGCCCCTGTCGCCCCCGGCCATGGAGGAGCTGATGTCCGGGCTGGTGCCCGGCCTTCCGGAAGACCTTCGGGCCAGGATCCTCGAACGCGCTCAGGGCGTCCCGTTGTACGCGGTCGAAACCGCCCGCATGCTGCTCGATCGGGGCCTGCTGGTGCGGGAGGGCGATGCGTACAAGCCGGTCGGGCGGATCGAGACGCTCGAGGTTCCAGAGAGCCTCCACGCGCTCATTGCCGCTCGACTGGACGGATTGACACGGGAGGAGCGGCGGATCGTCCAGGATGGCTCCGTCCTCGGGAAGATCTTCGCCAAGCCCGGCCTCCGGGCCCTGACCGGGCTCTCCGATCACGAGCTGGACCCGCTGCTCACCTCGCTGGTGCGAAAGGAGGTCCTATCGCTGCAGGCGGATCCCCGATCGCCCGAGCGGGGCCAATACGGGTTCCTCCAGGACCTGATGAGGAAGGTGGCCTACGACACCCTCTCCAAGAAGGAGCGAAAGGCCAAGCAGTTGGCCGCCGCGGCATTCATCGAGTCGACGTGGGGAGCCGAGGAAGAGGAGATCGTCGAGGTCGTCGCGGCCCATTACCTCGAGGCCTACCGGGCCTTCACCGACGCGCCCGACGCGGCCGAGATCAAGGCCAAGGCCCGAAACATGCTGGCCCGTGCAGGCGACCGGGCGGCCTCTCTTGCGGCGACGTTGGAGGCCCAGCGCTATTACGAGCAGGCCGCCGATCTGACCGATGATGCGCTGAGCAAGGCGACTCTCCACGAGCGCGCCGGCATGGAGGCGTGGGCTGGCGCCCGCTCGGACGACGCGTCGTTTCATTTCGAGCGATCCGTCTCCTTGTTCGAAGACCGGGGGGAGACACACCCCGCGGCCAGGGTCACCGCCCGCCTCGCCGAGGTCATGTGGCAGCGAGGCAAGCTGGAGCAGGGCGTGGAGACCATGGATCGATCCTTCCAGATCCTCTCGAAAGAAGAGCCCGACGAGGATCTCGCCGGGCTGGCGGCCCAGGTCGGTCGGTTCATGTATTTCTCCGGAGACGCGGGCCTCGCCGGCGAGCGCATCGAGGCCGCTCTGGACATGGCCGAGGCGCTGGGATTGCCGGAGACCCTCTCCCAAGCTCTCAACACGAAGGCCCTCATCCTCAACGCCAAGGGACGCTGGCAGGAGAGCCGGGCGCTTCTTCGGTACGCCCTCGACGTGGCGCTCGAACATGACAAGCCCTCCGCGGCGCAGCGCGCCTACGTCAATCTCGCGGATCTGACCGCGACCGACGACCGATACCAGGAGGCAGATCGGTTCGTTCGGGAGGGCCTGATGCTCGCCCGAAAGGTCGGGAACCGATTCTGGGAAATGGTGTTCCTGGGGTCCGTCTACCCCCGGTTCATGCTGGGCCAGTGGAACGAGGCGCTCGACTCGCTGGCGGAGCTCCCGGAGGAATGGGAAACGGCGAGGGCCGCCGTGTCCCAGGGGGTCATTGCGGTTGGGACCGCCATCAATGCCCACCGAGGGAGGTTGGAAGCAGCCGAACGACACATCCATCGGTTCGCCGAACTGCAGTCCTCCGCCGATGTTCAGGAGCAGGCCGAATATGGCTTCGGCCGATCGGCGCTCTTCCTGGCCCAAGGGGAAGCGGCAGAGGCCCTCCGGATCGCCGAACAGGCGCTGGAGATGCGCCACGCATTGGCGATCAGCCACCAATCAGTGAAGGAGGCCTATGTGGTGGCGGTGGAGGCCGCTTTCGGACTGGCCAACCTCGACAAGGTCGAGGAGCTCCTGGCTGTCGTCGACCGCTTGCCTCCGGCGCGACGCCCCCAGTTTCTCCAAGCTCAGGGGCTTCGCCTCGCGGCGCGGCTCGCTCATCTGAGGGGGCACACCGATCAGGTGGAGCCCCAATTCAAGGGTGCCGTGGGACTGTTTCGAGAGATGGCGGTTCCGTTCTGGATGGCCGTCACGCTGCTCGAGTACTCCGAGTGGCTCGCTGGCAGGAAACGTAATGAGGAAGCCGTACCGCTCCTCGCCGAGGCCCGCGAGATCTTCGAGCGCCTCGAAGCCAGGCCTTGGCTGGAGCGACTTGCAGGGTCCCGCGCTGGAGTCCGGCCCTTGGTGGATACGCCCATCTCGAGCTAGGACCGCGCCCGGCCCTCGGCCAGCCGGTCGATCCGGTCCTCGAGAGGACCCGGACCTTGATCAGGGTCCCGCTGGGTCGGCCAGGCGTTCCTCGATGATCTGGGTGGCGGCCTCCGCGCTCATCGAATGGCCGGTGATGGCGGCGATGAATTCCCCTCGTTCCAGGATGTAGACCTCGGAGTCGGCCAGCGCGATTACCGTTGCGCTGCGGGGTGCTTCCCGGAGTAGGGCAATCTCTCCGAAGAAGTCGCCTTGGGCAAGTGTCGCGACCGGGCGCCCGTCTTTGATCACTTCGAACTGGCCCTCCGACACCACGTAGAAGCGGTCGCCCTCATCCCCCTGGTCGATGATCCGGTTGCCGGACGACACCGCCTGAGAAGAGAGGTGTTCGGCGAGGTGCTCCATGGCGGCGACCGACAGGGGCGCGAGCATGGGCACGTTCCGCAGCAGCGACAGCCCTCGATCCGGTGCCGCGGCCGTCCGATCGATTCGCAGGATACGACGCCACAGCAGAACGGTCACCGTGGGCAGGAATGCTCCGGTGGCGACCATCGCCCATCGGATGCCGATGGCGTGGATGAGCGGAGGGAGGGCGATCGAACCCAGTCCGACCGTCGCCATGACCAGACCGAACAGAAGGCCGAAGACCCTGGCCAGGACCTCGTCCGGCACGCTTCGCTGAAGCAACGTGAAGCCCGCCACGTCCAACACCGCATTGCCCGCGCCGAGGAGAGCGAGGAAGCCGAGGGCGACGGCCGGTCGAGGGTGGACGGCGATCGCGACGATGGGAAGCCCCCACAGGATGAGTCCAATGCCGAATGGGGCAGCAAGGCGGCGGCCCACAAGCCTGAATGACACGACGGAACCGACCAGCCCGCCCGCACCGACGGCCGCCGTCAAGAGCCCCACTCCTGATTCGCCCATCCGAGCGTCACGATGAGCCGGGCGTCGTGGTGTCGCGCGAGGCTCTCGAAGGCGCCGAAGGCCTCGCGGGCCAGGCCCTCCGGCCGGCGACGGCGGCCCCGCAACCCTTCCCCCTCGGTCCGCATCCGGGCGATCGCGATCACCGCGAGCAGGCACGCACCGGCGCTTGCGGCGAAGACGGCTCCAGCGTCGGCTGAGGCCGTGATCACACCCCCCAGCAGAGGACCAACCAGGGTTCCGAGGCTTTCGATGAGGGACGAGACGACGTTCGACGCCACAAGCTCTTCGGAGGACCTGGCCAACTAGGGCAGAATCGAAGACAGGGTAGGCCTGGCGATCGTCGACGCCAGTCCGGTTACGGCGCCCAGGCCATAGACCAAGCCGGTGGGACCATGCCCGAAGAAGGCAACGGCCGAGGCGGCCAGTGCGAGAGACCACATCGCCGCTACGCCGAGAAACACGCGCTGCCGCGAGTACCGGTCCCCCATCATCGAGGCGAAAGGAGCCACCAGGGCCGACGGGAACATCCTGATCAACCCCGCCAAACCCACTCCGAAGGAGCCACCGGCTTTGAACGCGAAGATGCCGAGCGCCACGAGATAGGCCCAGTCGGCCACCCACAACAGCGCCCAGGCCGCCTGAAGCCGACGAAGGTCGGGATTGCCCACGACCGCACGGACCGCACGGACCGACTCTGACGACCGCCCTGTCATCGGCGCCCCTCATGGAGCATCTGCCGGCTATCCCGTCGGCGCAAGGCCCAATGTGAATCCCAGGGGTGAGCTGGGCGCCTCCCTCTGCCTGTGTTCGCTGACCACTATGAGCGCACAGAACCGGGTTGTACAGATGCGGCTCTGCGACCCAGACTGCTTCCTAGCCTTGCCGCTCGCGGTCGAGATGCGGCACCAAAGGGATTCAAGAGAGCGCCGAACAACGGGACATCGAACCCTACCGGGTGGAGCCCTATCATCCAACACTCCGGAGTTGGCGCAAGTCTCCTTGACATCCCGGCTCCGGTCTGCGTGCGGTTGGAAGATCGCGATAACCTCCATCGTCGTGGCGACCGAAATCCGCGAGGTCAGCCCCGATGAGTTCGAGGAGCTTGGTAAACGATGCCTGAGTACCTCGCCCCGGGAGTCTTCGTCGAGGAAGTTTCGTTCCGGGCGAAATCGATCGAGGGCGTCAGCACCTCGACCACGGGGTTCATCGGATCGGTCCCCGGAGGACCCACCGGAGAAGCCACCCGAATTCGGAGCTTCCCCGATTACGAGAACACGTTCGGCGCCCTCGATCCTGATCGGGATCTTGGCTACGCGGTGCAGCAATTCTTCATCAACGGCGGCGCTCGCGCATGGGTCGTTGGCATCCCCGAGGGGAGGTCTCCTGACGAGTGCCTGAGCGCCCTGGACTCCGTTCCGCAACTGGCCCTCCTGTGTCTGCCGGGCGAGACGGATCCTGACGTCCTGGCCGCCGCCCTGAAGTACGCAGAGCAACGGAGAACTTTCCTAATCGTCGATCCACCCGGTCCCGACCCGGGCGCCGCGGCATCTCTGGTCCGCCAGCTGGCCCGGGCCGGGAGTGCCAATGGAGCGCTGTACTTCCCCAGGCTCCGCCTCTCCGATCCGCTGGGGAGCGGCAAAGAACGGACCTGCCCTCCAAGCGGAAGCGTGGCCGGCATCTATGCGAGGACCGATCTGTCGCGAGGGGTATTCAAGGCGCCGGCTGGGGCCGAGGCCATGGTCCTCGGTGTCCAGGGCGTGGAGATGCTGCTCGACGCCGACGACGTGTCTCGACTGCAAGCCGCGGGGGTCAATTGCATCCGCACCCTGCCGGATGAGGTCCCCCGAGTGTGGGGGGCGCGGACGCTCATAGGAGCGAACGGCATCGATTCCGAGTTCAAGTACGTGCCGGTGAGGCGAGTCGCCCTGTTCATCGAGGAGAGCCTGTATCGGGGGACGCAGTGGGCGGTGTTCGAGCCGACTGACGAGCCTTTGTGGGCACAGCTCCGCCTGGCCACGAGCGCGTTCCTGCACCGCCTGTTCCGCGCCGGGGCCTTGCAGGGCCGCACCTCCCAGGACGCCTATTTCGTGCGGTGCGACCGATCCACCATGAGCCAAGACGACCTGGACAAGGGATTGGTGAGGGTAAAAGTGGGCTTCGCTCCACTGAAGCCGGCCGAGTTCATCATCGTGGATATCGAGCGGCTAACCGCGCGCGTGGCTACGGAGCAGGTCGGACCGGCCACCGGTGAGCCGGGGTTGGTGGTATCGCTGGCCCATCGCCCAGTGGCGAGAGAGGGATTCTCGCTTCAAGTGGAGGGCCCGCACGGCTGGACCACGTGGACCCTGGTCTCCGAGTTGGAAAACTTCGGCTCCGACGAACCCACCTACAGACTCGACGCAGTCAGCGGTCTGGTCATCTTCGGGGACGGTGTTCACGGCGCAGTCCCACCAATGGGGGCCGGCATCCAGGCAACGTACTGGTATGGTTCAGGCCTAAGCGGGGACCGCTAGACCCTCTCGCTCCCGCCACCTGGGGTCCCCCATTCGGCCCATTCTCACGGAGCTCTGCCACCGGTACGTTCGTTCGCCTGACGGCTCTGGGGAGGGCGAATGCCGAGAACGTATCTGGACTTCGACCTGCTGGTGGAGCGGGCCACGCAGGGCTACCGGGCGAGGGTCATCGACTCGCCGGGCGGAGAGGCCACGACCGAGTTCTCCCTGCCGTTCTCGTCCCTGGAGATGGAGAACTTCGTCCTGCGTCTCTCCGGGTCGTTGAGCGCGGCCCGGCGGCAGATCCGCCGACTGGAGTCGCCGGAACGGGAGCTAGTCAAGCGGTTCGGGGGTCAGCTCTTCGGGACGGTCTTCTCCGGGGCCGTGCTGGGCGCCCTCCAAGCAAGCCGGAATGAGGTGTTCCGGAAGGACGCCGGGCTGCGCCTCCGGCTTCGACTGACCGATACCCCGGAGCTCGCCGAGGTGCCGTGGGAGTTCCTGTTCGACCCTGTGGCGAATCGGTTCTTGAACCTGACTCCGGATACTCCGGTCGTCCGGTACCTCGAGCTCCCGGTCCCGGCTGAGCCGCTCGCCGTGACGCCACCGATCAAGGTGCTCGTGATGATCTCGAGCCCGGCGGAGTACCCGCGGCTCGACGTGGAGGGCGAGTGGGCTCGGCTGCAGACATCGCTCGGCGACCTGCTCGAGCGTGAACTGGTCACGATTACGCGGCTGCCCAGCGCCACTCTCGCCGGCCTGCAACGACCGCTCAGGTTGGACGAATACCACGTCTTCCACTTCATCGGCCACGGGGGCTTCGACGAGCAATCGCAGGACGGCGCGCTGGCGCTCGAGGATGGGCAAGGCCGAACGCGCCTGGTGACCGGCCAGGATCTCGGGGTCATGCTGAGCGATCACCGCTCGCTCCAGCTGATCGTCCTGAACGCGTGCGAGGGTGCCCGTGGCTCAGCATCCGACCCCTTCGCTGGGGTCGCCCAGAGCCTGGTCCAGCAGGGAATCCCGGCCGCGATCGCGATGCAGTTCGAAATCACCGACGACGCGGCCATCACGTTCGCCCAGGAGCTGTATGCGGCCATCGCCGATGGCTACCCGGTGGACGCTGCCCTCGGGGAGTCTCGGCGAGCCATCTTCGCCAGCGGAAACGACGTGGAGTGGGCCACGCCCGTTCTCTACATGCGCTCACCGAACGGGCAGCTCTTCGACGTGGCCCAAGGAGCAACGAAGCCCGCGGACCTGGCCCGGGAACGGCATCAGCGGGAGAAGACGCAGGGGCCGTCACACGTGTCGAGGGAAATCGCCGACACGCGCTCCCCCCCGATGGAATGGCTGAAGCGACGTCTTCCCTGGCTCGTCGGGGCGACCGTCGTTGCCATGGCAGCCTTGATCATCGCGCTGATGGCTGGGCTGAGGGCCAGGCCGGGCCCGGCGCCCACGGCGACCGGACCGACCTCCACAGTCGCACCGACAACCGCCCCACCCGGCGTCGAATCCCAGGGAACGGCCCGGCTCGAAGACCGGACGCAAGGGTTCGACCTCGTCGGCGGTCGAGCCGTCCCCTTGATGCAGAGCACTATGACCTGGGACGGCAGCGCACTATGGATCTTCGACGAGACGACGCTTGGCGCGGTCAATCTCGGGCGAGTGCGCTTCGAAGACTACGTGCCCGCCAGGCTGCGGTCACTCGAGTACCACAGCTACCCGCCCCTCGGGCAGAGTGACATCCCGGTGGGAACTGTCATCGCCGTTCGCCTTGAATCGACGACCTACGCGAAGGTTCAAATAGTCAAGTACGACGCGAACGGCGTCCTCGAGTTTCGCTGGGTGACCTACCGGACTGCTTCCTAGCGCTGCGGCTCTTCCTCGACGGCGCCGAGTTGGCATACGCGTCGAAGGCCCGCACAATCGACACCCGGCCACTTTCGCTGATCGGGAGCAGCGCCAGCGGCGCCTACCGAAGAATCGGTAGGACTTCGGCATGAATCGTCCGAAGGACCCAATTGGCCGGCGCAAGCTGGACCGATTCAACGGGCGCGCATGGATAACGCCGACCCGCCCGCGGACTCTGAGTCGCCGGCTCATCGAGGGGAGACGCAGGAGGGGCCAGCCTTGCCGGCATGGTCCGCCTTCATCGAGCACCTGCGAAGCGGCCACGGGATCGAGAACGTGCCCGACGACGAGGGTGAGGCCTGGCGGCTTCACCAGACGCTGCATGGCCGCTGATCAGAAGGACCGGCTGCCCCTCATTATGGGTGACGGCCAAATGACCGAT
>WNGE01023828.1_pt1 | contig 11940 bp, 10 predicted proteins | sample 5400651 | NCBI WGS metagenome assembly WNGE01 (sample SAMN13153370, study PRJNA577476) | soil metagenome | isolation source: 60 cm soil or saprolite under grassland replicate 2 | place: USA:California | collected 2016-06-15 | reverse complement strand
TCGAGCGCACACTCGTCCTGATCAAGCCGGACGCCGTCAAGCGCGGCCTCGCCGGCGAGATCCTGCGCCGTTTCGAGGCGCGCGGGCTTGCGATGCGCGCCGGGAAGCTCCTGACGGTCGATCGCGACCTGGCCGAGCGGCACTACGCCGAGCACCGCGAGAAGCCGTTCTTCGCGGAGTTGGTCGAGTTCATCACCTCGGCTTCGACGCTGGCCCTTGTGCTCGAGGGCGAGGGTGCGATCGCGGTCGTCCGCACGACGATGGGCGCGACCAACCCGGCCGACTCGGCTCCCGGGACGATCCGCGGCGACCTCGCGCTGTCGATGCCGGACAACCTCGTCCACGGGTCGGACTCGCCCGAGTCGGCGGCCCGCGAGCTGGCGCTGTGGTTCGCGGACGATGAGCTCGTCTGACTCCGTCGCGCACAACCGCGCCACCTGGGACCGACTGAGCGACGCCTACCAGGCGCGGAACGCCGAGTTCATCGGGCGCAAGGACGAGCCGCGCTGGGGGATGTGGCAGCTGCCTGACTCGGAGCTCGGGATCATGGGAGACGTCTCAGGGAAGGACGTGCTCGAGCTCGGGTGCGGGGCCGCGCAGTGGTCGATCGTGCTCTCCGGGCGGGGCGCTCGCGTTGTCGGCCTCGACAACTCGGCGCGGCAGCTCGAGCACGCCCGCGAGAGCATGGCGGCCGCAGGCGTCGACTTCCCGCTCGTCCACGCGAGCGCCGAGGAGGTGCCGCTGCCGGACGCGAGCTTCGACGTCGTCTTCTGCGACCACGGCGGGATGACCTTCGGCGACCCGTACCGCACCGTGCCGGAGGCGGCGCGGTTGCTCCGGGCCGGCGGGCTGTTCGCATTCTCGCACTCGTCGCCGCTCGTCATGTGCTGCTGGAACCCTGAGTCGGACGCGATCGAAGGGCGGCTCGTCGGGTCGTACTTCGGAATGCACCGCTTCGATGACCTGCCCGCGCGGGAGTTGATCGAGTTCAACCTGCCGTACGGCGAGTGGATCAGGCTCTTCCGCGCGAACGACCTGCGCGTCGAGGCGCTCGTCGAGATTCGCCCGCCGGCAGGAGCAGAGACGACGTATCGGACGCCCGACGAGACCGAGTGGGCCCGCTCGTGGCCGATGGAGGAGATCTGGAAATGCTCGAAGGTCTGACCGAGCACGCCGCCCGCAACCGCGAGGCGTGGGCGGCGGAGGCGGCGAGCTACGTCGACACCGCCGAGCGCAACTGGGCCCGTGAGGAGCTCACGTGGGGCATCGCTGGCACGCCGGAGAGCGAGCTGAGCCTGCTCGGTGACGTGGCAGGCAAGGACGTCGTTGAGCTCGGCTGCGGCACGGCGTACGTCTCGGCGTGGCTCGCGCGCCGGGGCGCCCGCGTCGTCGGAGTCGATCTGACGGAGGAGCAGCTCGCGATCGCCCGCCGGATGCAACTCGAGCACGGGCTCGAGTTCCCGCTCGTGCACGCGAGCGCCGAGAGCGTCCCGTTGCCGGACGAGTCGTTCGACCTCGCCGTCTCGGAGTACGGCGCGAGCATCTGGTGCCACCCGGACCTCTGGATCGCGGAGGCGGCGCGGCTGCTGAGGCTGCGGGGCGAACTCGTCTTCCTCGTCAACGGCACGCTGCTGATGCTCTGCTCGCCGGACACGGATCCGGTGGAGCCTGCCGGCACGGCCCTGCTCCGGCCGTACTTCGGCATGCGTCGCTTCGAGTGGGAGAACGACGACGGAATCGACTTCCATCTCGGCTACGGCGACTGGATCCGCGTTCTGATCTCGCACGGGTTCGAGGTCGAGGCGCTCGTCGAGCTACGGGGACGAGGGCGCGACTCGGGCAGGTTCAACTTATTCACCGCAAAGTGGGCGGAGCGGTGGCCGGCCGAGGAGATCTGGGTCGCGCGCAAGCGCGCGGCGTGAACGCGCCGCCGCTCCTGCTCGCCTCCACCTCGCCGCAGCGGCGGGCGATCCTCGAGCAGCTCGGGCTGCCCTTCGAGGTCGTCGCGCCGGCGTACGAGGAGCACGGCGACGATCCGGTCGAGCACGCGGCCGGGAAGGCACGCTCGATCGACGGCGGCGACGGGCCCGTGCTCGGCGTCGACACGATCGTCCGCGCGGCCGGCCGGGTGCTGGGCAAGCCCGGCACGCCGGCGGCGGCGGCCGAGATGCTTGATGCGCTCTCAGGCCGTACGCACGAGGTCGTATCCGGCCTCTGTCTGCGCACCGCCGCCTGGGAGGAGCTCGAGAGCGAGACGACGCTCGTCACCTTCCGGCCCCTGACCGCGCGCGACATCGCCGCCTACGTCGCCTCCGGCGAGTGGCGCGACCGTGCCGGTGCGTACGCGATCCAGGGCCTCGGGGCAGCGCTCGTCGAGCGGGTCGAGGGCGACTACCTGAACGTCGTCGGCCTTCCTGCCGCACTGCTTGTCCGCCTGCTCGCACGCCGGTTTCCAGGGACGTACGGAATTGGGTAGCTAGACTGGGCTTCCCCGTGGGCCTCTTCGATCACCTGACCGGCTTCGGCGGCCGCGACATGGCCGTCGACCTCGGCACCGCGAATACCCTCGTCTACGTGCGCGGGCGCGGGATCGTGCTCTCGGAGCCGTCCGTGGTCGCGATCGACCAGCGCAGCGGCGAGGTACACGCGGTCGGGGTGGAGGCGAAGCGGATGCTCGGGCGCACGCCGGGCACGATCACCGCGATCCGGCCGCTCAAGGACGGGGTGATCGCCGACTTCGACGTCACCGAGCAGATGCTCCGGCACTTCATCCAGAAGGTGCACCAGAACCGGTTCGCGCACCCGCGCGTCGTCGTCTGCGTCCCTTCCGGCGTGACCGGCGTCGAGCGCCGCGCGGTCGAGGAGGCAACGCTCTCCGCGGGCGCGCGCCAGGCGTACCTGATCGAGGAGCCGATGGCTGCTGCGATCGGGGCCGGCCTGCCGATCAGCGAGCCGACGGGGAACATGATCGTCGACATCGGCGGCGGCACCACCGAGGTCGCCGTCATCTCGCTGGGCGGCATCGTCGTCTCCCAGAGCCTGCGCGTCGGGGGCGACGAGATGGACGAGGCGATCGTGAACTACGTCAAGCGCGAATACAAGCTGCTCGTAGGCCAGCAGACGGCTGAGGAGATCAAGCTGGAGGTCGGCTCGGCGTGGGGGATGCACGACGAGGTTCAGGCGGAGGTGCGCGGCCGTGACCTGGTCAGCGGGCTGCCGAAGACGATCATCCTCTCCTCGGAGGAGGTTCGCCACGCGCTCGAGGATCCGGTCAACCAGATCATCGACGCGATCAAGTCGACGCTCGACAAGACGCCGCCGGAGCTCTCCGCCGACATCATGGACCGGGGGATCGTCCTCGCCGGCGGCGGCGCGCTCCTCCACGGGCTCGACGAGCGCCTCCGGCACGAGACGCACATGCCCATGCACCTGGCCGAGTCGCCGCTCACCTGCGTCGCGGTCGGTTCCGGGCGGAGCCTCGAGGAGTTCGAGGTGATCCACCGCACCCAACGAAAAGGCCGTCGGCAGTCGATGTACAGCGGTAACCACCGCTAGGCCGGCCGCCGCCGGCGACCCGTCGCCGCCGACCGGCACGGCCGGCCGAGTCCTCGCCTACACTAAGCCGTTCGGTGCCCCGCAACAGGTCAGTGCGCGTGGCGGCGATCGGCTCTCCCGCCCAGCGGCCCGGCTCGTCCTCCACGCAATCAGCTCGTGCGAGCGCGGTCGTCCGGCGGCGTGCGGTCGTCGTCGCGCTCTCGCTCGTCTCCCTCGCACTCGTCACGGTGTACTTCCGTGAATCGGACGGTGGCGTCCTCCACAGCCTCCAGTCGACCGGCGCCACGGTCCTGCGGCCGTTCGAAGTCGGAGCGGAGCGGGTCGCGCGACCCTTCCGCGACGCGGCCTCCTGGTTCGGCGGCCTGCTCGACGCGAAGTCCGAGAACAAGAAGCTGAAGGAGGAGATCGACGCGCTTCGCCAGGAGATCATCCTCACGGAGTCGTCGCTGCGCGAGAACGCCCAGCTGAAGGCGCTGCTCGACTACCGCGAGGGCGCTCGCTTCCCGAAGGACTACCGAGCGGTGTCGGCGCGCGTGATTGCGCGGGCGCCGAGCCAGTTCGAACAGCAGATCGTCGTCTCGGCCGGCAAGAACGACGGCATCTCCAAGCACGACGCGGTCGTGACCGCGGAGGGCCTCGTCGGTGAGGTGACGAAGGTGGCGAGCAACGTCGCCCAGGTGACGCTGCTGACCGACCAGACGAGCGCCGTCTCCGTGCTCGACATCCGCACGAACGCCGCCGGACTGGCCGAGCACGGCCAGTCGGGATCGTCGCTGATCGTCGACCGCGTGACCAAGGATCAGGTCGTCAACCAGGGCGACGTCTTCGTCACGTCCGGCTTCCGGTCGGGCGACCTCAGCTCGCTCTATCCGCGCGGGATCCCCGTCGGCGTCGTCACCACGCGCCCCGGGCAGTCGGACACCGACATCTACAAGCAGATCCAGCTCGACCCGTTCGTCGACTTCTCGAAGCTCGAGGCCGTCATCGTCCTCGTCCGCAAGCCGGAGACCCCCTAATGCTCCTGCTCGACTGGTCGAAGTCGGCCGCGTTCGTCTTTCTGGCCGCGATCCTGCAGGTGTCCGTGTTCTCGAGCGTGACGATCCTGCACGGGACGCCCGACTTGCTGCTCGTGACGATCATCTGCCTGGCTCTTCTACGCGGCCCGGTCGTCGGCGCCGCTGCCGGCTTCTGGGGCGGCCTGCTGATCGACACCGCGAACCTGGAGACGCTCGGCGTCACGTCGCTGCTGCTGACGATCGCCGGCTACTGGATCGGCCGCTACGGCGAGACGACCGGGCGCGACCGCACTCACGCGCCGTTCGTCTCGGTCGCGGTGATCACGCTTCTGTACGCGATCGGCTCACTCGCGTTCCACTACGTGCTGGGCGACCCGGCGCCTGCACGGGCGGTCCTCTGGAGCACGCTCTTCCAGGGGATCGCGTTGAACCTGGTCCTGGCCTGGCCGATATACGCGCTCGCGAAGCTCGTACTCGCGCCGCTCGGTCGCGGAGACCGCGTGGAGAGGATGAACGCCGTTGGCTAGCGCGCCGACGCAAGGAGGGCGCTTCCTTCCGCCCGACCCCCGGGTCGAGGAGCCGTATCTCTTCACGCCGAGGATGGCGGTGCGCGTGGCGATCCTGGGTGCCGTCGCGCTGGCCGTCTTCGCCGTGCTGATCCTGCGGCTCTGGTCACTCCAGATCCTCTCCACGACCAAGTACACCAATGCCGCCCTGAACAACCAGCTGCGTACGGTCCGCCTGGAGGCGCCGCGCGGGCCGATCGTCGACCGAGCGGGCCGCACGCTGGTCACGAACGTCGGCGGGACCGCCGTCGACGTCTGGCCTGCCGACCTGCCGAAGCAGGGTCGCTACGCGGAGATGAGCAAGTACAACACCGAGGCCCTGCTCGCACATGTGCTCGGCTACGTAGGGGAGATCTCACCGGCGCAGCTCAAGGCGCTGCCGAAGAGCTGCCGCCGACCCAACTCGGTTTGTCCGCGGGCCGGCGACCAGGTCGGACAGGGCGGCGTCGAGCTCGCCTACGACAAGTACCTGCGTGGCCAGCCCGAGATCGACGAGGTCCACGTCAACGCTCTGGGCAGGCCGAACGCCGCGCCGGTGCCCAAGACCAAAGCCGAGCCCGGGAACGCGATCCGCTTGACGGTCGACATCTCGCTCCAGCGCGCCGCCGAGCGGGCCTGCCGGTACGGGATCCGGCTCGCCCACCAGGACCAACACTGGCTCGCGAACGGCTGCGCGATCGTCGCGATGGACCCGAACGACGGCGAGGTCCTGGCGATGGCCTCGTATCCCACGTTCAAGCCGAGCGTGTTCGTCGGCCGCACCAGCCCGAAGAAGCTCGCGCCGCTCCTGAACCCGACCGTCGCCAAGGCGGACAACTATCCGGGCCTGAACCGCGCGACCGAGGGCCTCTATCCGCCTGGCTCGACCTTCAAGCCAGTGACCGCGCTGGCCGCGATGGAGGAGCGGCTGATCTCCCCGTTCCAGACCATTCAGTGCACGCCTCAGTTTGAAGTGCACGGGCAGGTGTTCAAGAACTGGGATCCGTTCGCAGATGCGCCGATGACGATGCCCGAGGCAATCGGCGCTTCCTGCGACACCTACTTCTACAACCTCGGCTACACGTTCTACGCCCTGCCGCCCGACCGCGGGCACCCGCTGCAGGGCTGGGCGAGCCGGTTCGGCTTCGGTGCGCCGAGCGGTCTCGATATCGGACCCGAGCAGGGCGGACTGCTCCCGACACCCGAATGGCGGCAGTCGACGTACACCAAGAAATCGGACCCGTGCTGCTGGGAGGTCGACCGGCTCTGGAAACCGGGTGACTCGATCCAGCTCGCGATCGGGCAGAAGGATCTGCTCGTCACCCCTCTGCAGATGGTGCGGTTCTACTCGATGATCGCGAACGGCGGCTACCTCGTCACACCGCGCCTCGTCTCCTCGGTCGAGAAGCCCGGAAGCTCGACGCAGCCGAGCAGACCCCTGCAGCAGCTCAACCCACCCTTGCCGAAGCGCGTCTTCGAAGACAGCTCGGCGCTCGCCGTGGTTCGCGACGGGCTCTACCGGGCGACACACGCCTCCTACGGCACCGCCACCTCGGTGTTCGGCAACTTCCCGGTCGCCATCGCCGGCAAGACCGGAACCGCCGAGAAGGTCGTCCAGCCGCCCGGCTACGCGCACCCCCTGCTCCAGGACCAGTCGTGGTGGTGCGGCTACGGCCCCGCCGACAAGCCCAAGCCCGACCTCGCCGTCTGTGTCGTGATCGAGAACGGCGGCCACGGCGGTACAGCGGCGGCGCCGGCGGCCTTGCAGGTGTTCGAGCACTACTTCCATGCCAAGGCGCCTCCGATCGGGAGCATCTACTCCGACTGATGGCCGACCTCGTCTACAGCGCCAGCTCCAGAGCCCGCGCCCGGGCCCGCCGCCGCGAGCTCACCCAGGCCGCGCCCCTGCTCGCCAGGCTCGACTGGGTGATGCTCGCCGCTGTTGCCGGGATCGTCGCCTTCGGACTCTGGGTGATCGATTTCGGCTTCTTCCGGTTCCAGCCCTCCGAGTTCGGCAAGCTGCTCGTCGTCCTGGCCCTTGCCGGCTTCCTCGCCGACCGGTTCCGCCGCATCGGCGAGCCACAGACCGTGCTTGCGACCATCGGGTTCGCCGTCCCGCCGATGCTGCTCGTCTTCGTCCAGCCGGACATCGGCTCGGCGCTCGTCTACATCGCCGCGCTCGGGGGCGTGCTGTTCGTCGCCGGTACCCGCTGGCGGCACCTGGTCGTCGTCTGGGGGATCGCGGCAGTCGCGGTCGTATCGGTGCTGTGGCTGCTGCCTGCCGCCGGCGTCGACGTGCTGAAGCCGTACCAGAAGAACCGTCTGACCGGCTTCCTTCATCCGGATCAAGACCCGCGCGGTGCGACCTACAACGTCAACCAGTCGCAAATCGCCGTCGGCTCGGGCGGTCTCGGCGGCCGCGGCGTCTGCACGGCGAACAGCTCGAGGGGGACCTTCGACTGCGAGACGCAGACCAGCGGCAACTTCCTGCCCGAGCACGCGACCGACTTCGCCTTCGCCTCGCTCGCCGAGCAGCGGGGCTTCCTCGGCGCTGGCTTGCTGTTGATGCTCTATCTGCTCGTCGTCTGGAGGGGGTTGAAGGTGGTGACGACCGCCCGAGACGCCTTCTCGGCGATCGCCGCCGGCGGCATCGTCTTCGCGCTGCTGTTCCAGATCTTCGTCAACGTCGGGATGACGATCGGGATCGCGCCGGTCACCGGTATTCCGCTGCCGATGGTCAGCGTCGGCGGCTCGTCGATGGTCGCGAACCTGCTTGCGATCGGCGTCCTCCAGGCGATCCATGCCCGTGGACGGGGCCGCGGCCGGCTCGGACGCTGGTAGTGCCCGCTAAGACGCTGCCGGTCAAGCCCGCGGCCGTGCTCGGCATGCTGAAGGAGCTGCGGGCGGCCGCCCAGCGCGACCAGCCGCTCGTCGTCTCCGGCGCGCGGGAGCTCGTCGGCGTGCTGCGGCGCGACCTCGTCCGCGGCGGCGTGGCGTCGGCGGTCCGGGAGCAGGGGCCGCTCGAAGGCGCGGCCGCGGTCGTCCACGTGCTCGCCGGCGGCGTCGGCGCGGACGACGAGCGGCTGCTCAAGGAGGCGGCGCGCGCACGCATTCCGATCGTCGTGGTTGCGACCGGGCCGGGAGAAGTGGGACATGTGCCTTATGTGCTGGAGGAGAACGTCGTCCGCGTGGGCAGCGGCATGGGGTTTCCGGTCGACGAGATCGCCCGGCGCCTCGCACGCGCGCTCGGCGAGTCGGCGACCCCGCTCGCCGCCCGCTTACCCGTCCTGCGGCACGCGGTCTGCGAGGAGCTGATTCGCAGGATCTCGCGCCAGAACGGTCTCGTCGGATTTGCGGTCTTCGTCCCGGGTGCCGACCTGCCGGTGCTGACCTTGAACCAGATCCGTCTCGTCCTTCGCATCGCCGATGCGTACGGGTTCGAGATCGACCGCGACCGGCTGCCGGAGGTGCTCGGCGTGCTCGGCTCCGGGATCGGCTTTCGGGCGATCGCCCGCCGGGCGATCGGCGCGGTGCCGGTGGTCGGCTGGGCGGTCACACACTGCGCCGTTGCCGGCGGCGATTCCCTGCGGCCGGTTGCCGATCCGGATCGTCGCGACGACGTGGTTCGTTCGAGGATCAATGCGCGAGACCGTGAAGTCCGTCCTGTTCGCGACCCATACGGCGCCATCGCCAGCGGCGATCCCGTATGGCTCGTGGCCGACGGGGATCGTTCCGATGACTGCGTTCGTGTCTGGGTCGATTCGGGAGACGGTGCCCCGCTTGCCGGATAGGGCGAACGAATTCCTCCGATGAACCGGTTAGCCACCCAGATGGCGCCGTCGCCGAAGGCGATGGCGGTCGGGCTCGGCCCACCGCCGCTGGCGTTTTGCGCGACCGGGATTGACGCCACGATCGCGTTCGTGGCCGGGTCGATCCGGACGATTCCCGGGAAGCCGAGTGCCCAGATCGCCCCGTCGCCGACAGCGACCCCGTGGTCAAGAGAGCTGCCGACGGGGATCAACGCGAGGATCTTGCCCGTGGCCGGGTCGAGCCGTGTGACAAAGCCCGGATCGGCGACCCAGACAGAGCCCGCTCCCAGAGCGATCGAATCCGTTTGCCCGAACAATCGGTTGAGCACGACGGTCCGGGTCACGTCGTCGAATCTCGGGTCCAGCAGAGCAGCCCCGGCGGATCCCACGTAATCTTGGCCGCTGACGCGCGAGCGAAGGTAGACGACCCAGGCTCCGTTGTTATCGGCTGCGATCCCGCTCGGTGGGCCGGGGAGGGCGACCGTTCGCTGGACGATGCGCCGCTTCGTGGCGATGCGAGAGACGGAGTTGTCGCCGTAGGTCAGGATCCACGCGGCGTCCCCGGCGAGGGCGAGGCGGGTTGGTGCGGCCCCGACCGGGATCTGGGCGACGATCCGGTTCGTCTTCGGGTCGATCACGCCGACCGAGTTGGCGGCGACGCTGGAGAGACCATGGACACCGGAACGGCCGGTCAGCTCGACCGCGGCGGCGGCGATGCCGCCTGCGAGCAGAAGTAGCGCCCCGGCGACGATCAGCAGTCCGCCCCGGCACCGCGAGGCCGTTGTGACTGCTCGCGCGGGGGCGTCGAGCGTCTCGTCCTGGATCAGGATCGCCTTCTGCAACCGTTGCAGCTCCGGGCCCGGTTCGAGCCCGAGCTCGGCGTTGAGTGCCCGCCGCGCGTCCTGGTAGGCCGCCAGAGCTTCGGACTGGCGGCCAGAGCGGTAGAGGGCCAGCATCAGCTGGCCGCGCAGGCGCTCCCGCAGCGGGTGCTCGCGGACGAGCGTCTCGAGCTCGGAGACGAGGTTGCCCTCGCGTCCGAGCTCGAGCTCCGCCTCGATCCGCGCCTCGACGGCGGTGAGATGCAGCTCCTCGAGCCTCGCGATCTCGCGCTGGGCGAAGGACTGGTAGGCGAGCTGGGCGAGCGGCGCCCCGCGCCAGAGCGCGAGCGCCGCGTTGAGCTGTTCGAGGCTCCCGTCCTCGACCGCGCGCTCGAGGCGCTCTGCGTCGAGCTCTCCGGGCTCGACTCGAAGTAGGTAGCCGGCCGGCCGGGTGACGAGCCGCTCGCCGAGCTCCTTGCGTAGGAGCGAGACGGAGTTGCGGACGATCTTGCCCGCGGTCGGAGGCGGCGACTCGCCCCAGAGCTCGTCGACGAGCCGCTCGGTCGAGACGACCTCGTTCCGGTGGAGGAGCAGCAGTCCGACGAGCGCGAGCTGCCGGCCGCTGCCCAGGGAGAGCACGCGACCGTTGTCGGCGATCTCCAGGGCCCGAGAATCCGGAACTCCATCGTCCTCCTTCGGCCGACGGTAACACGCCGTTGCCGGAAATTGGACAACGGTTTGGCCTGATTGTGACGCCGTCTTGGCCCGTTGTTGGCCGCCTGCCCGCACCTTGAGCGATATCGGTCGCATCGGGCGTCCGGTGAGCGAAAGGAGCAGGAAATGAGGCGCACGATCACCCTCGTCCTGACACTCGCCGCCCTTGCGGCTCCGGGAGCGCTCGCCCAGTCGCCGGTCCAGCGGATCATCAGTCAGGAGCGGGCGCGCGGCCACGATCCGCGGGTCGTCGGTGCAACGCCGCAGGCGGCGGCGACGCCCGTCCAGCGGATCATCGCCCAGGAGCAGGCACGCCGTGGCGATCTCGCCCTGTACGGAGCGCCGGCATCCGCGCCGATTCAGATCGTCGAGCCCGGCGGCTTCGACTGGGGCGATGCCGGCATCGGCGCCGTCTTCGCGGTCGCCCTGATGCTGGTCGCGTTCGGCACGACGCTCGTCCTCCGGCACGGCCGGGTTCGGAGCGCGTAGCGGCGCTCCGCAGCCGCTCAGACGCTGAGGCCGCGCGGAGAGTCCCCCTCGCCGCCGCGGCGCTCAGCGTCCGGGCGCGCCTGTCAGCGGGCGCGGAAGACGGCGATCTCCTTCCACGCGACCCAGGACGGGCTCTTGCGCGTCTCGATCCGGACGAAGCGGACATTCCGCCACGGGTGCCGTGGCGTATAGGTCAAGACCTCGCGGTCGTGCGTCACGCCGCGGATCTCCGCGAGGCCGCGCCAGCGGTCGAACGAATGAGCTCGTCCCAAGACCACGTGGTCGGTGAGACCGTCGGGGAGCTGCGCGACGACCAGCGCGACGCTCCCGATCGACTGGGGCGTCCCGAGATCGACCTCGACCCACTGCGGGGCGTAGTACGACGTCCAGAACGCGGCCCGGTGCCCGTCGTCCGCGTACGCAGCGGGCCCGGTCGGCAGCGCCAGCGACGCGCGGACGGGCCGCCCGCGGGCCAGGTTGTCCGGCTCCGGGTCGCTCGCGTGATCGACGTTGCGGACGCGGTCGAGCCCGCGGTCGAGGAGTGCGCTGTCCTCCCCGGTTCCGGCGTTGACGACGTCCGGGTCGCGGTCGCGCGTGTCCACGATGTCGTTCCCGGGGCCGGCGTCGATCAGATCGGCCCCGGGCCCGCCGACGATCGTGTCGTTTCCGTCCTTGCCGTACAGGATGTCCTGGCCGTCGCCGCCGAGGATGCGGTCGTTGCCGCCGAGACCGCAGATGACGTCGCGGCCCGGTCCGCCGACGAGCAGGTCGTCGGCGGACGTGCCCCAGATCGTGCAGCCCGCCGGCCGCGGGCCGAGCGGCTGCCACGCCGCGCGCGTCCAGATGCCGCCCGTGAAGGTCAGCTGCGCGACACCGGAGCCGTCGGGGTTCATCGTGAACAGGTCGCCGGGGCCGTTGGTCGACGCGCGGAGGCTCGTGACCAGGATCTTCGTCCCGTCGGGCGACCAGACCGGCCAGCGGTCGTCGGCAGGAT
>WNGE01007414.1_pt1 | contig 11940 bp, 13 predicted proteins | sample 5400651 | NCBI WGS metagenome assembly WNGE01 (sample SAMN13153370, study PRJNA577476) | soil metagenome | isolation source: 60 cm soil or saprolite under grassland replicate 2 | place: USA:California | collected 2016-06-15 | reverse complement strand
ACACGGAGACGATCCGCGTGCCGCCGAGCGCCCAGACGCTGCAGCTGATCGCGCGGACGTCCGGCGGCCAGTTCTTCACGGCCTCGAACGACAAGCGGCTCGGAGAGGTGTACGACCAGCTCCGCTCGCGGCTGGGACACAAGAAGCAATCGCGTGAGCTGACGGATGCGTTCGCGGCCGGCTCGGCGCTGCTCCTGCTCGCGGGCGGCGGACTGTCGGCGTTCTGGTTCCGGAGGGTTCCGTGAAGCGGATGCTGCTGATCGCGGCCCTTGTCGCGGCGTCGCTCGCGGCAGGCGTCGAGCCCGCGGGGGCCGCGACGAGCGAATGTCGCGGCTTCATGGTTTGCGTTCCGGTCGCGGGCCCGTGGGTGGTCGTGCCGGTCTCGAAGCAGACGCCGCGGCCGCAGGTGCAGTACCAGCTCACGTGTCCCCGCGGCTTCATCGTCGGAGGCCTCGACGCGGAGCTGACCGATCCTGCGATCGACGTCTGGTTCCTGGGCGCGCCGGGCAGTCCCGTTGCACCCGGCAGGACGACGTCGCGCACGGTCGTCTTCGTCGCGATGTACGTCGGGGCCGGCGCCACGCCTCCCACGTTCAGGCCGCACGCGGGGTGCGTGCCCGCCTCGGGTGGCGGCGGACGGCGCACGCCGACCGCGCTCACGACGGTCGTTCCGCCCGGGCACCCGACGGTCCGGCGGGTCCGAACGTTTCGGATCACGGCGCCGCGCGTCTTCGCCGTCGGCTGCCGGCGTGACGAGCACCTCGTCGCCGCGTACAGCGCCGTCGGCTTCCGGACGGCCAAGCCGCCCTCGCCGGCACTCGTGGCCAGCCTGTCGGCGAAGCCGGCGCTCGCGCTCAGTCACCTCGCCGTCGATGCGCGCGGCGGCCGCGGCCGCGGCGTCGTGCAGATCGCAGCAGTCTGTGCGGGCGGCAGATGAGCTTCGGTCATCCTCTCCTGCTGCTGACGCTGCTCGTCGTGCCGCTCGCGGTCGCGGCCTACTTGGTCGCCGAGCGGCGGCGGATGCGCTATGCGGTCACGTTCACGAACCTCGAGGTGCTCGCGTCGGTCCCCGGCGTGCGCTCCCGGCGCCGCTTCGTGCCCCCCGCGCTGTTCCTCCTCGCGCTCGCGCTGCTCTGCGTTGCGCTCGCACGTCCCCAACGCTCGACGCTCATTGCGTCGGACAAGGCGACCATCATCCTCGTGATCGACGTGTCGGGCTCGATGCACGCGAAGGACGTCAAGCCGACGCGCCTCGGAGCCGCGCAAGCTGCGGTGCTGACGTTCCTCGAACGCGTGCCGAAGCGCGTGCGCGTCGCGCTGATCGCGTTCTCGAGCGAGCCGGAGGTGGCCGCGCCGCCGTCGACGGACCGCGAGCTCGTCCGCCAGTCGGTCAACGAGCTCGACTTCCTGCAGATGTACGGCGGGACGGCGATCGGCGACGCACTCGCCGCAGCAGTCGAGCTCGGGAAGAAGACGGCGCGCGAGCAGACGGGGCCGCAGACGATCGCATACACCGTGGCGAAGCCGAGCCCGCTCGTGTCGATCCTCTTCCTCTCGGACGGCAAGCAGACGAGGGGAGCGCTGCAGCCGCTCGCGGGCGCGCAAAAGGCGAAGGCCGCAGGGATCCCGGTCTACACCGTCGCGCTCGGGACGCCGAACGGCGTCCTCACCGCGCCCTTCGGCGCCTTCGGCGGCGGCGGCGGTCAGCCGCGGCGGATCGCCGTGCCGCCCGATCCGGCCACGCTGAGCGCGATCGCCAAGGTGACCGGCGGCAAGTTCTTCACGGCACGTTCGGCGGACGCGCTGCAGTCCGCCTACAAGGAGCTGGGCTCGAAGCTCGGCCGCGTTCCGGGCCACAGGGAGGCGACGAACGAGGCCGTCGCGCTCGCCGCAATCCTCCTGCTCGCGGCCGGCATCCTCTCTGCCGTCTGGGCGCCGCGCCTGCCGTAGGCAACGGGTCGCCGAACGCTTCGCCGAGGCCGGTCCAGCCGCCTCCACCGGGCATGTGCTAGGGACAGTCCCTGGGACAGGGGCGCCACGGCCACGTCTCAGGGACAGTCCCTGGGACACGGGCGCCACGGCCACGTCCCAGGGACAGTCCCTCGGACGTGTCCGTGCACGCGAGGCTGCCCGACTTCTTCGTCGAGCCGACGTCCGCTGATCGAGCGCGCCGTGAGGCAGCGCAGCCGCTGGTCGACGCGCACGGCCCGCTCGAGGCCGTGCTCGCGAAACCACGCGTCCCGGCAGCGCGTTAGGACCTCAGCGAAACGCAACCTTAGGAGGTACCTGTGCCCACGTGGGGAGTGATTCTGATCGTCGTCGCAGCGGTCGCGATCGTTGCGACGGTGGCCTGGGGAGTGCTGAAACGAAGGCGGACGAAGCAGCTTCAGGGCCAGTTCGGCCCCGAGTACGACCGGACGATCGAGGCCGCGGAAAGCAAGAAGGACGCGGAATCGGAGCTCGCCGCGCGACGTGACCGGCGGGAGCAGCTCGAAATCCGGCCGTTGTCGAGCGCGGCGCGCGAGCGCTACGTCGCTCAGTGGCAGACGGTGCAGGCGCAGTTCGTGGACAACCCGAACGCGGCCGTCGCGGCGGCGGACCAGCTGATCCAGTCCGTGATGGGCGAGCGCGGCTACCCGGTCAAGGACTTCGACACGCGCGCGGCCGACATCTCCGTCGACCATCCGCAGGTCGTCGAGAACTACCGGGAAGGCCATCGCCTCGCGCAGAAGAACTCGGACGGCGACGGCTCGACGGAGGATCTCCGCCAGGCGATGCGCCACTACAGGGCGCTCTTCGACGACCTCGTCGAGACGGACGTCGACCAGCCCATGACACGCGGGCGCGCCGACGCGGCGGCGTCCGACGGAAAGGCCGTGTCGAGGGACGATCACCGGGCGCGCACGAGATGAGCCAGTCGGACGTGACAACGCGCGACCTCGCCGCGGCCCCGGACGACGACGGGCGGGACGAAGCGGCCGGAGACCGCACCGAGCCGACAGGCAGCGATCGCCGGCCGCTGCTTGCTGCGGACCAGGCCGACCAGTACAGACAGCGGTGGGAGAAGATCCAGGCGACGTTCGTCGACGAACCGAGAGACTCGGTCGAGCAGGCCGACGGTCTCGTCGCGGACCTGATGCAACGCCTCGCCGCGATCTTCTCGGAGGAACGCGAGCAGCTCGAGAGCCAGTGGGACAGCGGCGACGACGTGTCGACGGAGGATCTGCGCGTCGCGCTGACCCGCTACCGCTCGTTCTTCGACCGCCTGCTCTCGACGTAGACGCATTCCGCCGGTGGCGCGGGCGCGGCTCGCGCCACCGGCTGACACGTGCGGTCCGCTGCGAATTTGCGGTCGGGCTCGCCCGTTCGGTAGACGTTGAGGATGCACGCGCTCGACATCTTCGTCGTCGTCAGCGGCAGCTTCAGCATCCTCGCGAGCATGCCGCTGATCTACCTCGCGTTCCACAGCTACCGGGACGGCCGCGAGTTGCGGCGCATCCAGCTCGAGGTGGCGGAGCTGATGGGCGAAGTGCGCGAGATCCAGCACGAGATCCACCACGACCAGCGGCGGACGGCAACCGATGTCGTGCAGACCAAGGAGACCGTCGAGAAAGTCGCCGAAGCGTCGGCGCGCCGCCGGCGCCTGCCGCGCGTGCGCGTCGAGCTCAACCCCGCGCGTGACTGACTTCGCGCGAGACGTAAGCTTGAAAACATGGTCGACTTCGAGGAAGCAGCCCAGGAAGCGCTCGGCGCGCTGCCGCCGGAGCTTCGCCGCGCGATGTCGAACGTGACGATCGTCTTCGAGGACGAGCCGCCGGACGGCGAGCCACTCCTCGGCCTCTACCAGGGCGTGCCGCTGACCAGGCGTGGCGGCTGGACATACGCGGGCGCGCTTCCGGACAAGATCACGATCTTCCGTGGTCCGCTCGAGCGACTCTACGGTTCGGATCCGGACGAGCTTCGCGCGCAGATCAAGCACGTCGTCCTGCACGAGGTCGCGCACCACTTCGGAATCAGCGACGAGCGGCTCGTCGAGCTCGACCGCTACTGACGCCGCGTGCTCCAGCGGGTTCTCTCCCCGGTGCTCGTCGGACGGCAGCAGGAGCTGTCCCAACTCGAGGATGCGCTCCTGTCGGTGAATCGCGGCGACGGACGTTTCGTCCTGCTCGCCGGCGAGGCCGGGATGGGAAAGACGCGCCTCGCCACGGAGCTGACCAAGCGGGCGCGCAAGCTGGGTTGCGGCGTCCTGTGGGGAAGCTGCTCGGACGCTGAGCTCTCCCTTCCGTACCTGCCGTTCGTCGAGGCGGTGGGGAACCACCTCCGCGAGCAGGATCCGGCCGTCGTGCGCGCCGAGCTCGGGCCGGCCGCAGCGGAGCTGGCGCAGCTCTTTCCGCAGCTCGGCGAAGGACCTCCGACGGCGCCGGTGGGCGACCCCGCGCAGGCCAAGCTGCGTCTCTTCGAGTCGGTCGTCACCCTGCTCGAGCTCTGGGCGCGCGATCGCGGCCTGCTGCTCGTCCTCGACGACGTCCACTGGGCCGACAGCTCGACGCGCGAGCTCCTCGACTACGCGGCGCGGCGGCTCGTCCGCAGCCGGGTCATCCTGCTCGCGACCTACAGATCCGACGAGCTCGACAGGCTCCATCCGCTGACGCGCTCCCTTCAGACCTGGCGGAGAGCCGGGCTTGCGGAGACCGTCTCGGTCTCCGCGATGACGCAGCCGGACGTTGCGGAGATGATCGCCGCGATCCTCAACGCCGACGACGTGAACGCCGAGCTTGCAGGCTTCGTCGACGCGCGGGCGGAGGGCAACCCCTTCGTGCTCGAGGAAATGCTCAAGGAAGCGCTCGACCGGGGGGAGATCCTGCAAACCGACACCGGCTGGCGGCGAAGCTCGGCCGACGCGCTGCGGCTGCCGGAGACGGTGCGCGAGGCCGTGCTGCTGCGCCTCGGACGGCTCGACGCGGAGCAGATCGAGGTGCTGCGCGCGGCCGCCGTGCTCGGCAGGACGTTCGAGTACGGCTTGCTCGCCGAGGTCGCGGACGCCGAGGAGAAGGTCGTCCTCGCCGCGCTGGAATCCGCGGTCGCGCAGCAACTCCTCGAGGAAAGCGCGGACACGAGCGACCGGTACGGCTGGCGCCACGCGCTCACGCAGGAGGCGATTGCGGGCGACACGGTCCTCCCGAAGCGGCAGCGCATCCACTCCCGCGCCGCGGCTGCGCTCACGGAGACGGGCGGCAGCGCGACGGCGATCGCGCACCACCTGCTCGGCGCCGGCCGGGCCGAGCAAGCCGTCGACGCGTGCCTCCGGGCGGCCGACGAGGCAGAGCGCGCGGTCGCGTTCAGGGAGGCTGCCGAGCTCCTCGAGCGCGCCCTCCCCCACGTCTCGGATCTGCGCGACCGTGCGCTCCTGCTCGCGCGGATGGGCCATCTCCGCTGGCTCAACGGCGAGCCGGCGGCGGCCGAGCAGCTCCTCGCGGAAGGCGTGCGCCAGCTCGACGACCTCGGGCTCACCCACGAAGCAGCGCGGTCGCGGGTGTACCTCGGCCGCTGCCGCTGGGAGCTCGACCAGCCCGAGGCGGCGTTCCGGGACTACGAGGACGCGCGGGAGGCGCTGGAGAACGAGGACCCCTCGCCGGAGCTGGCGCTCGCATACCTCAGGATCGCCGGGATCCACGCGTTCCAGCTGGACTACGAACGCTGCCGCGTGGCGGCCGAGCGCGCCGTCGCGATCGCCGAGCAGGCGGCCGCGGAGTACGAACGCGTGTGGGCGCTGAGCCACGTTGCGCTGGGTCACTACGGAACCGCCCGCGAGTTCGAGCTGCTCGATGAGGCTTACCGGGAGGCCCTCGAGAGGGGCTACGCGATTATCGCCGGGAACGTCCTCTTCAACGAGACGTGGGATCGCGTGCACTCCCTTGCGGGCGGATTGGACGGTCCGCTGGCGAAGAGCGAGCGGATACCCGTGGAGCCGTGGATGTGGAGCGGCGGTTCGATCGCGACGAGCATGGCGCTCCTCGCCCTGGGCGAGCCACGTGACGCGCTTCGGCATGCGCGCGCGGCGACGGAGCGACACGAGAGTCTGGGAGCCAGCAAGTTCGCGTGGCGGTCCCATCTCGCGGCCGCCGAGGCGCTGCTCGAGCTCGGCCGGGCTTCGGAGGCGGCCGCAGAGCTTCCCGGCATGTCACCTGGGAACGAGCTCCAGGACATCGTCTACGACACGGCCGCCCGCGTCGGCGTCGCGCTCGCGCTCGGGCGCGTCGAAGAGGCAGTGGAGCTCGGGCGAAGAGCCGCGGCCCACGACGAGCCGTTGATCTTCCGAGAGACCGCCGCCGTCACCGTCGAGGCGCTCGTTGCGGGCGGCCTCGTCGACGAGGCGGAAGCAGTTCTGAGCCGGACGAGGGAAGGGCGCTCCGATGTAGGCGCCGCGGGAATTGAGATCTCGGAAGGGAGGATCCTGCTCGCCTCGGGAAAGGCGGCCGAGGCGCAGCCCCACCTCGAGCGTGCCCGGCGCGAGTTCGAAGCTGTGAGCCTGCGGCTCTGGGCATGGCGCGCCGGTGCGCTCGCCGCCCAGGCAGCCGCGCTGGCGGGAGATCGCGATGCCGCGACCTCGCTGTTCGCGTCGTGCATTCGCGACGCTCATGCAGCAGGCGCGCTTCGCGTTCGAGACGACGCTCGAAGCGCTGCCGCGCGCGTGGGCATCGACGTTCCGTCTTTCGTGGACGAGCCGGTCGTCGACATCGCGGAGCCTGTCCTTCCCCCGGGCGAGCGGCTGGTGACGTCGATGTTCGCGGACGTTCGCGGCTACACGCCGCTGACGTCGGCGAGCTCGCCGCAGGAGCTCACGGATCGCATCACGACGCTCCACCGCTGGGCGGCCACGGAGGTCGGCCGGCGCTACGGCATCGTCGACAAGTTCGCCGGCGACGCCGTGATGGCGACGTTCAACGCGGCAGGCGCGCGCGTCGACCATGCGGTCCTCGCGCTCGAAGCGGCTCTGGCGCTTCGCGACAAGGCGTCGCTGATGGATCTTCCGGTCGGAATCGGCATCGCGGTCGGCCCGGCTGTGGTCACACGGTCCGTCGGCGACGCGAACGTGAGCGTCCTCGGTGAAGCGACCAACCTCGCCGCTCGGCTTCAGACCGCGGCTGCGGGCGGCGAGATCCTGCTCAGCGACGAGGCGTTCCGCCGGGTCGCCGACTGGCTGAGCGAGCGAGGACTCGCGGTCGAGCCCGAGGAGCTGGAGCTGAAGGGCTTCGACGGCGCGCAGCCCGCCTACCGGCTGCGCGCCACGGTTCCGATGCCGGCGCGCTGAGAGACTGTGTGCCGCGACGTCACGAACTCGGTGAGCAACGGCCAGTAGAGATCCGGAGCGTCACGCCATGTGAAGTGGCCCGCGCCTTCGATCACTTCGAGAGCCGTGCGAAGGCAGGCTTGAAGTAGGAGTGGTCGTAGCTCCCCGGCCCGCCGTGCAACAGCACGACGGTGGGCCGCTCGCTCATCGCCGGGCCGTCGGGCACCAGCGCGGCGCCGTCGACGTCGAACCACAGGCGTGTCCCCTTCACGTCGACGTGCATCCGACTCCTCCTTGCTCCGTGACGGGTCCGCCGAGTGACTGCTGTGAAGATACGGGATGTGGACGAGAGGCAGCGATCACACCTGGCCGGCGTCGACCTGCGTGCGGTCGTGCTCGTCGAAGGGATCAGCGACCGGCGCGCGCTCGAGGCGCTCGCCGAGCGCCGCGGTCGGAACCTTGACGCCGAGGGCGTTTCGGTTGTGCCGATCGGCGGCGCGCAGGCCATCGGAAGCTCCCTCACTCGGTTCGGCCCTCACGGGCTCGACGTCAGGCTGGCGGGCCTCTGTGACGCCGCCGAGGAGGGCGAGTTCAAGCGCGGGCTCGAGCGCGCGGGCCTCGGCTCCGACCTCACCCGCGCCAATCTGGAACAGCTCGGCTTCTACGTGTGCGTCGCAGACCTGGAGGACGAACTGATCCGCGCACTCGGCGCCGACGGCGTGGAGCAGGTCGTCGACGCTCAGGGAGACCTCGGCGCCTTTCGCACGCTCCAGAAGCAGCCGGAGTGGCGAGGACGCGCCGTCGAGGAGCAACTGCGACGCTTCATGGGCAGCGGCGGCAGACGGAAGATCCGGTACGCGCGTCTGCTCGTCGAGGCGCTCGAGCTCGCGCGAGTGCCCAGGCCGCTCGACCTGGTCCTTGCTCATGTCTCGAGGCAGAGTTGACCGTCTCCGCGGAACAGGCACGGCTGCTCGCCCTTGCGTTGCCCGAAGCGGTCGAGCAGGACCATCACGGCCGACCGTCCTTCCGCGTCGCCGGCAAGATCTTCGCCACTCTCTGGGACGCGGATCACATGAACGTCATGCTCGACGAGGGCGGCATCCTCACCGCGGTGCAAGCCGATCCTGAGACGTGTGAGGAGGTCCGGTGGGGCAAGCGCCTCGCCGCCGTGCGCGTGGATCTCCGCCGCGCCGATGCCGCGATGCTCGCGGATCTCTTGTCAGACGCGTGGGAGAGGAGAGCGCCGAAAAGGCTTCTTCCGAGCTGACTCGGGCACGACGGTCTGCGTTGATGAGACGCTACGGCGGTGGGATCACGCGCGAGCCGATCGCAGTCCACGCCAAGTGTGGACGACGTTCAGCGGATCGTCGCGATCGCGAGCCCCGTCGTCCGAAACCTCGAGATCACGTACTGCTATTCGCGTCTCGCCGCGGCGTGCGCGGTGCGAAACGGCGAGGGCGCGAACTGGTGCACGTTCGCGACGTGGGCCTCGCGGCAGGCGGGGCGGACGATCCGCGGCGAGGATCTGCTCGAGCAGCTCGGGCGCAGGCTCGGGGAAAGCCGCTGGCTGCTCCATCCGATCGCGACGTTTTGGCGCCTGCTGCTGCGCCGCGGGTTGTTTCAGCGCAACACGCGGATCGGTCGCCTCACGCACGAGCTTCACACGCCGTTCGATGCGTTCGAGCGCGCGAGCGACGCCGCCGCGCGCGGCAACCTGAAGGTGTTCGAGGAGATCGGGCTGCAGTTCGCCCGCTATCTCCACGACTGCCCGCCCGACCTGAGGCCCGGCGACCCACCCGAAGGTCAGCGCCTGCTGAGCCAGGCGTTCGCGCGCTACGAGCGTCTGCGGTCCGAACGCGATCCCAAGCGGCGCGCCGAGCTCGGCCTGCTCGCGAACCTGGAGGTCGGCCTCCACGAGCAGACACGCCTGCAGCCGCAGATCCTGGAGGCGCTCGATGCCGCGTCCGCGACGGAGCAGGATCTGGGGCGGCGGGCGCTCGAAGCGCTCTTCCCTTCCGCGGCGCGGTGGTGGCCGTTCGTACGGCGCCCGGCCGCTGCCACGATCGGCGTCTTGGCCCGAACGATTCAGCGAGCTTCGAGCAGACTCGCGCGCGAGGCGATCACCGACTCGTTCATGACTCTCGCTCTCCCGGGACGGGTGCTGGCGCTCGGGACGCACCTCGGCGACGCGTACCCGGACGTGCTGGCCGAGCCCGCCGACCCGGAGCTGAAGGAGCTGCTGGCCCGGTTCGAGCCTGTTGCGCCTGCGCTCGACGACTGCGGCGCGCGCGACTGGTCGGACCTCCACCAGCGGATGCACTACATCGTGCACCTGTTCCGAGCGTTCCACCTGAGCGAGCAACTCTCGAAGCCGCCCTTCAACCCGGATCAGGTGGCGAGCTTGAGCCGCGGTGTCATCCCGGAGGGAGAGCTGTGACCGGCGTGAGACCTGCCGTCAGGCCCGAGTGCCAAGTCGGCCGCAGTCCGCGATCTACGTCAACAGCGGGTCCACCAGGACTCTTTCCGGCAGTGCCCGTGGAAAGACGGCCGCACGGCCGCCTATTCGTCGTCCTGAACAAGCGCAGAGACCATCCGAATGAGAAAAAACCCGAAGCGTGGGTTCTGGTAGTAGAGCTCGAGTACCTTGTCCTTGGTGATCGTGTAGAGCCGGCAATCGTCGTCGCACACCGCGCTTAGCGATCGGACGCTCTTCGGCGCGAACAAGCCGACCTCGCCAAAGACAGCTCCCTCCGAAAAACGCTTTCCAAGTTCAGCGAAGAAGACACTCCCCTCTTCGATGACGTAGAGCTTGTCCGCAGCGTCGCCCTTGCTGAAGAGCACTTCCCCCTTTGGATGCATTTCGCTCCTCATGTAGGGGATCAGGTACTCGAACGTCTCGCTTTTGCCCGCCGCGTTCACGGCGTTGATCAGTCTCTTGATCTGGCGCAGGCGAAGGACGTTCAACGGGAGCAACGAGGAATGGAGGACGAGGATTGGATAGACGCGCCCGAAGATCCCGTACTTGAGACCGAGGAGCGCGTAGGTGGCGAACGCGACGTTGCTCGTGATCGCGACGACCCTGAGCGGGATCATCGTCTTCATGAAGAACGATGAGAACACAAGGAGGGCGGCAACCCATGCGGCAATGACGATCAACATCGGGCACCTCACTTCCCGCGTTGATGTGACGATTTCTGGGTCTGAACTCTCTCAGCGCACGCGCCCTGAGGGAAGGCAGAAACGAGACCGGCCCAGCATGGCGGAGCCGGAGAGTGAGTGGAGGCGGCGGGAATCGAACCCGCGCAACATTTCAATCGGTTCGGTCAGCGATGTGGTCGCGCCAGGACCACGCCGGCTGATAGCCAAGCAGCTTCCGTGCCTTCTCGATCGACAGAAGCGTGTCGAAGTCGCCCGGTGTGGGCCGATAGGGCACCGACGGGTAGACCTCGGCCATCAACTCACGGCTCGGGCGGTTCATGACGGTGTCCGCGGCGGCGACGATGAAGTGCTCTGCCGCCACATCGGCGTCGAGCGCGAGCCTGCAACTCTGGGCGACGTCGCGGGCGTCGACGTAGCCCCACAGGTTCCACCGCCGCAGCGTCGCGTCCTTCCAGAAAGACGGAAACCGCTCGTAGTCCGCCGGCTGCATGATGTTCGAGAAGCGAAGGGCGATGTACGGCGTCCCGGACCACCGGTGCAGCTGACGGCCGAGCACTTCTGCGAGCAGCTTCGAAAGCGCGTAGCTCGACTCTGGACGCGGCGGGTGCTCCTCGTCGATCGGCGCGTACGCCGGTGGGTCCCGCTCGAACGGGAGCCCGAGGATCGTCTCGCTCGACGCCCAGACAACGCGTTGCAAGCCAAGCAGTCGCGCCGCCTCGAAGACGTTATAGGTGCTCAGCATGTTCGTCCGGAACGTCGCCTCCTCGGTGTGGATGCGCGGGGCGGGAATCGCCGCCAGGTGAACGACGGCCTCGACGCCGCTCAGGCACTCGACCGTTTGACCGAAGTCGGTCAGATCTGCGAGCAGAAACGGCGTAGGTGAATCGGTCGGCGAGACCAGGTCGACGCCGAGCACGTCGTGCTCGTGCTCGACCAGATCACGGACAACTGCCCCACCAGCCTTCCCGCTCGCGCCGGTGACTACGAGCTTCATGAGCGAGAACTACGCCCAGGGAAGGCGGTCCCAGTACGAGGGCCGCGCCCGCTGTGGCCGCTCGAACCGCGCGTACGCCTGCTTCGGGTCGGGCGTCTCCTCCTCAGCGCTCGCGCCGTAGCGCGCCGCGAGCTCCGACACCGGGTAGAGCAGCTGCTCGTCCTCGGACCGCGCACCGACCATCAGGATGACGCACGGGCCGTCGCCGGCGCCCACGAAGACGTGCTCGGTGCCGGCGGGACAGTGGAAGAAGTCCCACGGCCGTAGGAGCCGCTCCCCGCCGTTGACGAGCAGCCTGCACTCCCCCGAAAGCACGAGGAACGCCTCCTGCTGCGACTCGGAGTGGTAGAGGCAGTTCGGCTCGCCCGGCTCCAGCACGCTGAGGTTGATGCCGAGCTGCGGGAACGAGAACTCGCGACTCTCGAACCCGCACCCCGAGCCAAACGTCTCCGACGTCCACCACTCGGCGTCACGCACGTTCACCACGAACCAGCCG
>WNGE01007412.1_pt1 | contig 11942 bp, 10 predicted proteins | sample 5400651 | NCBI WGS metagenome assembly WNGE01 (sample SAMN13153370, study PRJNA577476) | soil metagenome | isolation source: 60 cm soil or saprolite under grassland replicate 2 | place: USA:California | collected 2016-06-15 | reverse complement strand
TATTGGAAAAGCCGGCGTGCGCGCAATTTATTGGGCGAAAAATCTGGCGCTATTTCGTCGAGGACGATCCGTCGCCGGAGACAGTCAACGCGATGGCGAGCCGCCTCCGCGCGCACAACTACGAAATTCGGCCCGTCTTGCGGGAAATTTTTAGCTCGAGCGAATTCTATTCCGGGCATGTCATGCGGAGCCAGATCAAAAGTCCGGTGCAGTTTCTTATTCAGACTGCAAAGCTGCTAGAGATACCGCTTCCGCCGGTTGCGATTGCGCAAAATGCTATGCGCCAAATGGGCCAGATTCTTTTCGCGCCGCCAAGCGTGAAGGGCTGGGACGGCGGCAAATCTTGGATCAGCACGTCCACGCTTCTTTTTCGTTACAATTTCGCGAATTATTTGATCAACGGCGACGCGATGCTGCCGGCATCTGATCCGGGAAAGCAAAAAGGGATGGATCTCGCGTTTGGACGGGCAGCCGCGCTCACGGCCGAGACTCGACGCGATCCCATCGACGTTTCGAAATTGATTCCCGGAGACCTGCGTGAAAAGCCGCAGGAACTTGTGGCGCACTTGAGCGATCGCCTCTTTCAAGCCAAGCCAGCCGCGAAAGAAGCAGAAGCTTTTGTTCAATATCTCGAGGCGCGAAACCCCGACACTGGCGACAAGACCACGCGTGGTTTACTGCATCTGATGATGAGCACGCCGGAATTCCAACTCACCTGACCGATCTATGAAACAAACATTGCACACGCGCCGGCGATTTCTCCGCACCTCCATGCTCGGTGCCGCAGCTTCCTTGACACTGCCGGTCTTTCTCGAGAAAACTTTCTTTGCCCTCGACGCAATGGCGGCCAACGCGCTTACCCAAACTCCGACGGGCAAAGACGACACGATTCTCGTGGTCTTGCAGATGGCAGGCGGCAACGACGGACTCAACATGGTGGTGCCCTACGCCGACGATGCTTACTACCGATCCCGCCCAACACTTGGTTTGCCGGGAGACAAAATTCTCAAGCTCAATTCCTACGTTGGGTTGAACGGTAAACTCACAGGGTTAAAAGCCCTCTTCGACGAAGGCCATTTGAGTGTCGTGCAAGGCGTAGGTTATCCGAATCCAAATCGATCCCACTTTCGCTCGACTGAAATCTGGCAGACCGCCTCTGATGCTGATCGAAACGTAAGCGAAGGCTGGCTCGGTCGCTATTTCGATAATTGTTGCGCTGGCGCCGACCCATTGGTCGGCGTCGCGATCGGTGAAGAAATGCCACAGGCGTTCACGGCCAAAACGCCAACGGGGGTCACTTTCTCACGGCCGGAGCAGTTTCGGTGGACGTCATCCGAAAAAGCGGAAGACCGAATGAGCGCCGAGGAATTTTTCTTCCGACAGCTGAATGGATCGGCCGACAGCGAAGACACGCTAGTGGCCGGAGCGGAAGGCGGCTCCATCGGCGCGATCTCCGGAGAAAAGAAGACGGATCTCAGCGCCGTCGATTTTCTGCAGCGGACCGCGCTCGATGCGCAGTTGAGTTCGGACAAAGTTCTCGCAATCGCGCGCAAATACAAATCCAGCGTCCCATATCCGCAGGGACGTCTCGCTGAGAGCCTGAGTCTGATCGCGCGCATGATCGCCGGTGGTTTGCCGACGCGAGTTTATTATACTAGTCAGGGCGGATTCGACACGCACGCCAGACAGATGCACGCGCACGAGCGTTTGCTGGACGAGTTGAACGACACACTGAGTGCGTTCGCGAACGACCTCAAGCAACAGGGAAATTTCGATCGCGTGCTGCTAATCACATTTAGCGAATTCGGCCGCCGCGTCGCAGAAAATGCAAATGGCGGAACCGATCACGGCGCAGCTGCTCCGATGTTCGTTCTGGGAGGGGCAGCGAAGCCGGGGTTGTTCGGGAAATATCCGAGCCTGACGGATCTCGATTACGGCGATCTGAAATTCAATACCGACTTCCGCAGCGTTTACGGGACCGTGCTGGATCACTGGTTGCACGCACCGAGTCAGATTGTTCTCGGACGGAAATTTCCGGGGTTGCCTATTGTCTAAATGGTAAGGACGCCGCTCCGAACCGTCCGTCGTCGGATTGCTCGGGGATCGCGCCTACCTACTATAGAGCAACTCTTCTAGAATCCGCAGCCAAGCTTCGCGAGATTTTCTCGATCTCATTGTCGCTAAACACGGTTATCAGGGCAGCTCGCGGGCCAGTTGCAAGAAGAGCCACCGCTTTTCTATTTCCAGCAAAGGCAGCGAAATTCGGTTGGCTAGAGAATTGCCGAGTGACCGGTGGCGGGCGATCGGCATCCTCTGGCGCGCCAGATCGACCTTCCCCTTCTGCATCGTTAGTAACACCGCAGTGCGCTGCAGTTCGAAAAGCAACGTCGCCGTTGCGAACAAAGCGAGTTCGGGATACAGCTTGTCGAAACTCGCGACATAGCTGCGCTGGAAGAGAGCAATGGCGTCCTTGGATCATCGCACGCCGGCGATCGAACGGTCGCCGCAAGCTGAACCTCCATAAAATGGCGTCGCATCGAGCTGCGAAAGCACGAAAAATCCCAAAGCAGCACACCCTGCCGTAACACGTCAGGCGGATCAACCAGGGACAACTGATCGTTCTCGAACAAAAGATTCGCCGGCGTGTAATCGTAGTAAACGTGCCCGACGCTCACTTTCGCTCCAGCGAGACTCTCAAGCGCGGATTCGAGGATCGTTTGTTCGCGAGAGGAGAGATGCCACGGAGCCTCAGCTAGATCGCGCGCGAGCGCGTCGACGGGCATCGGGCAGATCTGCTCGGTCTAGGCGATTTGCATTTGCGCGAGGATTTTTCCGGCAAGCTCGCACGCAGAAATCAGGCCGTCTCCACTGGTACGATCCCAGACCAGGGCTTGGATAGTTTTTCCTCTCGCGAACTCCATCACGCACACCCGCTTCTCGCGGAGCAACGCCAGCGCTTTTGGCACGCGCAACCCGGGAATCTGCAATGTCGCCAGTGCCCCTAACTGATCGTATTGGCATTGGAGCATCCCGTCCGTCCCCATAACTACCTGTTTCGCCAGCGCGGCCTCGCCGTTCGCGAGTTGGACTCGATAGACCGAGTTCCGCCAATTTCTTCCCAAAAGTTCGCACGTCTGCACCTGCTTGCCCCAGCGCCTCCTCCAACTCGAACACCGTCGGCGGTTGCACGGGGTTGCCCAGGCTAGCGCTCATCGCTTCAACGCGCCGACAAGCAGCCCGAATGTGGCCGCAATCGGTCGCGCCCGGGAACGATCGCGGACTGGATCGAATCTTTCATGTGAATCGGTGTGCCGATTTTTGCTCAGCAATCGTGGAAACTGTCGCCACGACTGACCATATCAACAAAGCAATTTTCACGTTTGCATTAATCCTCTTCCTCCAGATACGGATTGAATCCCGCATGCACATGAAGAGAATGCCAAAGCCAACAACATTATGCGACCGCCCCGTCCGTCTCCTGCGTTTTTATCCTATCCAAATACCGAACTCATATGATCTTGACTCTCCTATGATTTCCTGCGCAGGATAGCGGGATGAGTCTCAATCCTGATATGAAGTCACTCACGTTGCCGTCGTCGCGGACATCTCTACCATCTCCTCCGAAGGACAGGGGCGCCGGGTGCTCAAATGGAACATCTGAACGCTTGGTGAAGTCACTATCAGTCATCCTTCCCGCATTTAACGAAGAGGCAAATATCCGGGCTGTCATTAAGGACGCGCATCGGACTGTACCGAAACTTGCTCCAATTTTTGAGATCATTGTAGTGAATGACGGCAGCAAAGATCGTACGGGCGAGATCTGCGACCGGCTGGCCGAGGAGTTGCCCAACGTGCGTGTCGTTCATCATGCCCGGAACTGCGGCTACGGCGCCGCGCTCAAGAGCGGCATCAAGCTGGCGCGATATGATCTCATTTTCTTCACTGACGCTGATGGGCAGTTCGACTTAACGGAGGTGGCCGCGCTCCTCGAACAGACGGATGCCTGCGATATCGTTGCTGGTTACCGAGCCCGGCGACGGGATCCGCCGCACAGGCTGTTGTTTGCCTGGGGTTGGAATATCCTCGTGCGGCTCGTGCTCGGGATCAGGATCCGTGACATTGACTGCGCTTTCAAAGTCTTCCACCGCCATGTCTTCGACAGGGTCCAGATCCACTGCGTGGGCGCGATGGTTAACACGGAAATCTTCGCTCAGGCAGCCAGATTTGGCATGACGGTCAAGCAGGTGCGGGTGAACCATTTCCCACGACGGCACGGCAAGTCAACCGGCGGTAACGTTGCGGTTATTCGCAAAGCATTTCGGGAGTTGATCAGAATCCGACGCAAGTCGCACGCGATCACTGCGGTAATTCGTCGAGTTCGTCGACTTCAAGCGGGACAGGAGAGCTGCGACAAATCAATCCCCCGTAGAAAAAGAGCTCGCTCGAAACACCAGCGGCGGTTTGGTGGTTTAGTAAAATCATCAAAACTGATGTGCTAATAATCGGCGGCGGACCGGGTCGGCTCGATGCGACGATCAAAGCAGATCGAAACGTGTCCCTAACGAAATAACGTCACGCGACTCTGGCGAGGGCAGTGCGCTTCACAGAAGCCATTTCCCTCTCCGCCTGGAGAGCAGACTCTTTTGACGCCATTAACTTGCGAATCGCAATCCGAGCCGGATTCGTCGCGGCGCGCTCCCCGTAGATTCGCCCAGACAGAATATCAAGCGACGTGACGCGGTCCCGCCACGTGACGATCCTTTGGAAAGCGAGCGGAAATTCCCAGAGGACACCGATCACGTCCTCAACAACATCGTTCCCCTCGTCGCAGAGCTTTTCAAAGTCGGTAAAGGGATTTCCATTGGTGCGGATTTCACCGGAGAGAAGCTTCGCGATAACGTCGGTGGCGAATTCGCCTTCCTGAATGCCGAAAAAAATCCCGTAGGCGAAAATCGGGTCGATGAAGCGATGGGCATCGCCGATGCAGACAAAGCCCTTGCCGGAGTAGTTCATCACGCGATATGAGAAGTTCGCGGTGGCGTGAATGGGTTCCTGAGGCGTGAGGTCGGGCAGCCGGACGGAGAGCGCTGGAGTCATCTGCCGGCATTCGCGCAGCATCATCTCTTCCTTCGAAAGACCCGCCTGCTTAAAATAGTCGGTGCGAAACACGACTCCGACGCTGGTCAGTTCGTCGGTGACTGGGATGAACCAAGCCCAGTGATGCTTCTTTTGATAGTAGAGCAGCGTGTTGCCGGGTTGTTTGGATAATTCCGGGCCATTGTCGCGAATCCCTCCGGCAAACAGGGTGAACAATGCGATCTGTTTGTCGGAGTTGCCGGGAATTTTGGGGCCGGTGACGCGATGGTTGGCGAGAAACGTCGCACAGCCCGAGGCGTCAATGAGCACGTCTGAGTGGAGGTTTTCCGCGGCTCCTCCAGGCGTGCGGATGGTCAGGCCGATAACCGCGTCATCTTTGGAGATGGGCGCCACCGCAGTGGCTTTGATCCATTCGGCGCCCCGCTCAAGAGCGGCGTCGAACAAGACCTTGTCGAACGTGCTGCGCAAAACGTTCCAGGTATAGTTGGGGACTTGGTTCTCGTTCTCGTCCCGCCGGACGAGCGGAACCCAGAAGTCGTTTTTCCCATCCGGGCCATAGAAATTAGCACCGTGTTTCACCGGATAATTCTGCGCTTCGATCGCCGGCCCCAGCCCGAGTTCTTTCAGTGCGAGGGCCGTCGCGCCAGTTAGAGATTCACCGACATGATAGCGTGGGAACGCGTCTCGCTCGACGATCACCGGCTTGATGCCACGTCGCAGCAGATACATCGCCGTACAGGCGCCCGCGGGGCCCCCGCCGAGGATAATCACCGGGTGTTTTTTATAAGGCATTCTTCGAAGAGAGTCTACCAAGCTTCTTGAGAATTGGCGACGACAAAGATGTCTTTTCCGGTCATTCTCGTCAAGGGCATTTCGCCCTCTTCAACGTCGGCGCCACGCGGTCGCGCCCCGAGCCCGAAAAGCGCGGCGACCGCCGCCAATTCTCATGGCTGCCTCGCAAGGATTCGAACTTGGCAACGATCGAGGGTATCGGTCGAATGTTCCGGCTCCCTTCATGGCTCCTGTTTCGCTTCGTCTTCTGCGCGCTCTCGTCGCTTGGATTCGCGAAGGACCGGAAGTTTCATCTCGATCGTCGGGACGCGCAGCGCGTCAGACTCGCGTGCGAATTCAACAACCGGCACGCGCAAGCCATGACCAAAGGGAGCGACGGCACATGGTCGATCACGTGCCGCTATCGCCGGGCACATTTCCTGTTCCCAATCCAGAAAAATCCAGGAGTGGATTCTACACCTGGAAAAGAGATGAGGACGCGGACTAATCTGCGATGGCATCCTATGTTTTCTTTCAGAAATGTCATATGGACTTTACAAGCGGCGAATGAGATGCAAAGCTCCCTGTCTGGTCAGAAGAAATGCTGACTGGAGAAGACTGGAACTCCAACAAATCAAGTCAACCTTATGGTGATATGGGAAGTTTGGTCAGGTAACCGCAAGATCTGGTCGATGAAGTGAGTAATCGACCTTCGCTCCGCGCGCGAAGTGCTTGAAAAGCCCGGGCGAGTCCGTGTTTGAAATTATGAAAACTGACGTGCTTATAATCGGTGGCGGGCCGGGTGGTGCGGCCGCAGCCATGTTCCTAATCCGGGAGGGCATCAAGCCAATCATCCTCGAACAGGAAGCGTTCCCACGCTTCCACATCGGCGAGTCCAATACCGGCGAATCTGGCCAGGTGCTTCGGCGACTCGGCTTCGAGAAGGCGATGATAGAGAAGCAGCATCCAATTAAACATGGCGTCAGCGTTTTCGGCACGAGCGGCGTCAATTCCTGGTATGTCCCCGTTTCGGCTCGCGATAAGGAGTGGAATCTATCCAACTCGACCACCTGGCAGGTGCGTCGCAGCGATTTCGATACGATGATGCTTAAGGAAGCCGAGGCGCGCGGGGCGACGGTCATGCCGGGCACCGCGACAAAGCCGCTACTGACTGATGACGGCGCCGTGCGGGGCGTAACGGTTCGCTGGCCCGACGGTAAGGACGAAGACATCGAAACGCAGGTAGTGCTTGATTGCTCGGGCCAGGCAACCTTTCTCGCCAACCAGCGTGTCACCGGTCCGAAATATTTGGGCAACTACGACAAGCAAGTCGCCTTTTTCTCGCAAGTCACCGGTGCCGTCCGTGGCTCAGGTGTTTCGGGCGAAGAGGCGAAAGACAACACTCTGATCTTTTACGCGAAGAAGTTTCACTGGGCCTGGTTCATCCCACTCGATAAGGACGTCGTCAGCGTCGGGATGGTCACGCCTCGGGCTGACTTCCTTTCGAAAAAGCAAACTCCCGAAGAGTTCTTCCGGAATGAGCTTTACAACATCAACCCGGAAATCCGGCGTCGTATTCCCGAGATGAAGTTAGTTGAGAAGGTGCATGTTATCCCCAACTACTCCTACCAGGTGCGCGGCTTCTGCGGGAAGGGCTTTATTTGCATCGGTGACGCGCACCGTTTCATCGATCCGATATTTTCTTTCGGCCTAACGGTGACCATGCGTGAAGGGGAGTTTGCCGCGCCGCTTGTCCGCGAGTACCTGGAGGGCAAGAGGCGTAACGGGGAAAACCCTTTTGCCGAGCACCAGGTTTTCTGCGAGAAAGGGATTGATAATCTTGAAGACATGATCGACCTGTTCTGGGAACAGCCGTTCGCTTTCGCGACTTTCGTCTATCATCGTTATCCTGACTTATTAACCGACGCCTTTGCCGGACGGATTTATCCAACTGAGCATCAGCCTTCACCGGCCGTCCTCGCGTTCCGCAAGATGCTTAAGCGCACTCGCGAGTATGACCAGGATGACTACTCTGTGCCAATCGGTTCACGCTTTCACCCGGAGCGAGCGGCTCTTTGGGAACCTAATTCCCCCGTCGGGACAACCGAGGAATGGATGGGAGCGCGGTAATTCGTCAAGTTCGGACAGGACGGCACTGATCACCATCCTGTCCAGCAAGAGACTTGCTAAAGTCTGCGAAGTTGGCAAACTACGACATTAAAATCATGGAGATACCACAGAAAATTAAAGACTACATCGATAGCAACCGTCTTCCCTTGCCTCCGATAAAAGATGAGGACGAGCCGCTACAGATTGACTCTCTCGCTATTGTTCGCTTAGTTGCATTTTTGGAAACCGATTGCGGTATTCGGATCGAAGACGAGGAACTCATCGCGGAAAACTTCGCGACCCTGCGGCGGCTGGGAGAGTTAATTGCGGCCAAAACGCCGACCGGGCCGACAGCAGAGGCGAAACCTTCGGTCCAGGAGGGTATTCCCACGTTTTCAGCCGAACGCGAAACTGATCGCTCGGGAGTACCAGAGCAGTAGTTTACGCGGGTGCCATAAAGCCGACGGCTTCTCTGATGCTGTCTTTTGCTTCGTCGGTTCGAGCAGATACTTCTCCTAAAGAGGATTGATCCGTGGTCCCAGGCGCTGGTTCTTTCAGGGACGTGGGCTCTGCTGCCGTTCTTAATGCGCTTGGGGCCCCAGCAGGAAACGGTATGGTTTAGGATCAATCTGGGGCGGCAGCGCTAGGCGAACCTTTGTGTTCTCTCCGCCCAGCACTCATAAAATCGCCCGGTTGTTCACAAGTCCAGCTTCAATCTTTCCCCGCTAGTCAGATGTGGACGACTTGGATTTGCGGACCATCCAGAAAGCCACAGCGGGCGTTGCCTCCTGGCCCTCGCTGGCGTTAATTAAAGCTGGTTCTGCTCGCTCGATGATGAAGTGCTTGCCAAAAATCGCCCCGACGTGTTCTCGAAGTTCTTGCTCGGAGCGGACGCCGCCATAGTTCACGACCCGCGCATCTTGGAAAGTCCCGGCAAGCAGGAGGAAATGGCCACCCTCAACAGTGGCGTGAGCGATGTTCTGAGCAAAGACGGGGCGAAGGTTCCCGACGATACGGTGGAAGCAACCGCGGTCGATCAGGCTGAACGCCGGTACCAATCGCAGATCCTTGTCGCAAAGGTCGGCGAGATCAAAGGTGGGTGCGTTGGGGTGTCCGGCGGAGAGCCGGCGGCAGTTCTCAATCGCCGCGGCGCTGTAGTCGAGCCCCAGAACAGCAAAACCCTGGGCAGCCAGCCACCGGCTAACCTCACCCTTCCCGCAACCCACGTCGATGACGCGTTGATTTTTCGGGAACCAGCCGGAGTCGATCGCTTCAACGAGTTCCTTTTGCGGCTGATCGGTTTTCCAGAAGGGGCTAAATTCGGGGTTGATCCACTGCCGCTCCTATCTATTCCGGTGTCGCCGGGGCGTCCAATTGGGAAACAGCTGCTCGATGCCACCTTGCAGCCAACTTGCCAATTTCCGCCGGTTATTCATGGCCACTAGCCTGCAGCCCGGCGTCCGAGAGTCAGGCGACTTCGACTCAAGACTAGCGGCTTTTCGCCGAAGAGAAAGAATGCTTCGTTCTTTCAGCACCGATCATAGTCGGGGCCAGTCCTTGGTTGCTATCGCAGAGATTGCAATGGGCTTCTCTTCAATGCTCACTGGTTCAATGCCGGAACTATGGAAAACTCTCCCTGCGATTGATCATTCAACAAAGCGACTTCACAAACATCTATATTGCCCCGTTTCGTGCTATACTGAGAGGATTAACTAGTTAGGCACTCGCCTCCCATAGTGGAGTCCGAATCGCAGGGCGCTTACTTTTCTTTTGCGACAATGATGAAAAAACTGGAGGATAAGCCGGAGATTCCGGTCGGCGCGGTTCGCGCTTTCGTACTCTGTGGCGGGGCCGGCACCCGACTGCGCCCGGTACTCTCTGACCGGCCAAAGTCGATGGCACTAATTGGGGGAATGCCTTTTCTCCAGCTATTGATCGAGAGACTCAAGTGTCAGGGAGTCGATGACGTGATTTTGGGAACGGGCTACATGGCCGAGAAAATTGAAAGCTACTTCGGATCTGGAAATAAGCTTGTAGTGCGTATCCGCTACTCCAGAGAGCACGAGCCGTTAGGAACTGGAGGAGCCCTCAAGCTGGCCGAACCACTCATCAGCGACCCAGTTCTTGTTCTTAACGGCGACAGCTACGTGGAATGGATCCTTGTTCCAATGCTGGAGCTCTTCAGGGCCAAAGATGCCGATTTGGTGGTCGTGCTGCACGCGGTCGCTGATGTCACTCGCTACGGAAGTGTGGCACTCGATCACGACGGCCGCGTCACCCAGTTTATCGAAAAGGGTGTCCGAGCCGGCCCAGGTCTGATCAACGCCGGCGTTTATTTGCTTCGAAAGCAGATTGTGCGCGAGTTGCCGGCGGGCACGGCGATCTCCTTGGAAAGGGAGGTTTTCCCCCGCCTTCTCGATCGCGGAGTTTATGGATTGGTTTGCACGGGACTCTTCATCGACATCGGAATACCGGACGACTTGGAGCGGGCCCAGACGCTGCTCACCTCGCGGGTCAGCGCTGCTTCTCACGATTCGTCCGCCCCCGTATCGCCGGAGGTCCTTGGCGATACAACTTGAAAAACAGGCGGCGTAGAGATAACATCAAAGAAAGCCGAAGCAAGCATTCCCGGGTCGTCTCTTACCTTCGTTCGAATTGAAATTAAGAGGCTAGCGATTCGCGCTCACTCGCGGTCAGGACGAGTGCGCTAACATCCATTCCTCGGTATTCGAGAGCGGGGAGTTAGGTTCCCATATAGCCGCGCGCTCAGGGTGAAAGCGCGAGCCGACCGGAATGGAATAATCGTCTTCGTGCTCATATTCCCGCGTCCGCTTGAGCATCTTACGGAATGTGAAAATAGCAGGCGAAGGCTGGTGCTCGCTCTCATAGACCCGTCCCGCGAAGGCATCGATCAACTCCTCGCGATAGCGGTGATGGACAAAAGTCGCAAAGGCAAAAGGTTGTTCCCAAAAGAGGTCAACCATGTCCTCGAGGTTATCGATTCCCTTCTCGCAAAAGAGCATGTGCTCGGCGAATGGATTGGCCAGGTCGCGTCCTTTGCCCTCGAGATATGCCAGCACATGAGGCACGGCAAACTCCGCCTCCCGCAGTGTAGCCGAGATGCCAAAGGAAAAGATGGGGTCGATGAAACGATGCGCGTCGCCGATGCAAATATAACCCTTCCCGCAGAAACGGCGAACTTGATAGGAGTAGTTCGGGATGACATGCACCTTCTCGACCAGCTGTATGTCGGAAATGCGGCGCGCGAGATTGGAATTGATCCCGGGAAGAGCGCTGCGGAAGAACTCGTCGGGAGTTTGCCTTGATTCCTGGAAGGTGGCCGTTGGCACCACTACTCCGAGGCTGACCACTTGCTCGTCGATCGGGATGAACCAGGCCCAGTGGAATTTCTTCTTGTAAAATATCAGCGTGTTGTCTTTCGCTTGGTCGCCAGAAGTGCCGCTGTCGCGGATTGCTCCTGTGGCGTGAGAGAAAAAGGCGACCTGTTTGTCGTAATTGCCGACATCTTTCGGCCCTGTAACGCGCTGATTGGCGAGAAACGTGGCCAAGCCGGAACAATCGAGCGTCACTTCCGCTTCAATCTCCTCATAGCCGCCGTCCGGCCGGCGCATTGTCACGCCGTTCGTACCGCCGTCCTCGCCAAGGAGCGGCTTCACCGCCTTGCCTCCGAATAACATTGGCGCCCCGCTTCTCGGCTTCCTGGAGCATCATGCCATCGAAATGACTGCGGCGAACCTGCCAGCTTGTCCCAGGGATCAGCTTCCAGTCCGGAGTACGCGCGGAGAGGGAATGAACCAGGTGTTCACGGCATCCGATCCATAAACTTTCACGCCATGTTTCACCGGATATTTGGCGCTCAACATTTTCTCCTCCAAGCCGAGTCGTCGGAGCAACTGGCCAGCTTCGCCGGTCATCGATTCGCCGATATGGAAGCGGGGAAACGT
>WNGE01018830.1_pt1 | contig 11943 bp, 7 predicted proteins | sample 5400651 | NCBI WGS metagenome assembly WNGE01 (sample SAMN13153370, study PRJNA577476) | soil metagenome | isolation source: 60 cm soil or saprolite under grassland replicate 2 | place: USA:California | collected 2016-06-15 | reverse complement strand
AGGACTAGACGTGTATTCCAGTACATTTCTCAAACGTTTACAGGGTGCGGCGATGATGCTAGCCGTTCTCCTAACTATTCCACTTGCCACTGCGCAACCAGGCTTCCACTTAGACGCCTCGGACGTGCGGTACATCTTCCGCCAGATCCAGATCGGCGAAGCCCATGCGGCGCAAACCCGCATACCGGGAAACGCTCCCAATTGCTCGGCGCTTCTCGGGCCCGGACCGAACCAGATTGCGGATCCGCGGTTCCCTTACGGCCTGCGCACCGTGAACGGGAATTGCAACAACCTCGTCTTCGGTAATGAGAAGTTCGGCAGCTCGTTCACTGTTATTCCGCGGCTGACGTCGCCCTTTTTCCGCACAGCGGAGCAGGGGACGTCGTATCTCCAGACCCACGGGAACGTGTTCGACTCCCGGCCGCGTGTCATCAGCAACCTGATCGTCGACCAGACGGTAAAGAACCCGGCGGCCGTGGCGGCCGGGGGCCCGCTTCCGGTGATCGATCCCGTGTCAGGAACGATTTTTATCCCGAACGTGGCGCCCGACTTAGGTATTAGCGCACCGTACAACGCGCTGTTCACCTTTTTCGGCCAGTTCTTCGATCACGGCTTGACCTTCCTGAGGAAGGGCGGCAACGGCACGGTCATCGTGCCATTGCAGCCGGATGACCCGCTCAATGTGTGCAACCCCCCACTCCAATGCGCCTTCGCCACCCCCGGTATCATCCCCGTGACGCGAGCAACGATGCTGCCCGGCCCGGACGGGATCCTGGGGACCGCCGACGACATCCACGAGGGAACGAATGAGGATACCCCGTGGATCGATCAAAACCAGACCTACACCTCGCACGCCTCCCACCAGGTGTTCCTGCGCGCGTACCAGTTGGTCGCGGGCAAACCCGTCCCGACGGCCAAAATGCTGGACGGGGCGATTGCCGGCAACATCGGCAACTGGGCCGACGTCAAGGCGCAGGCCAGGACCATGCTCGGCATTCAGCTCCAGGACATCGACGTGCTGAACGTGCCGCTGCTCCTGACCGACCCGTACGGTCACTTCGTCCCCGGCCCCCATGGGTTCCCGCAGGTCGCCATGCCCTTCGGGTTCGTCGAGGGCAATCCGGCGGCGCCCGTTTCTGTCGTCGGCTCGCTCAAGGCCGAGACCCCATTCCTCTGTGACATCGCGCACGCGGCTGACCCGAGCAACCCGACGTTCAACTCCGCGCTGCTCGGCTCGCACTTCGCCACCGGCGACTGCCGGGGCAACGAGAACATCGCGCTGACCGCGATCCACAACGTGCTCCACTTGGAGCACAACCGTCTCGTCACCGAGCTCAACAACGTCATCAACACCCTGATGACGCCGGCCGAGATCGCCGCCTGGCAAGCCAACAACCCGGCCTCCGGCTGGGGGTACGGCGAGCGGCTGTTCCAGGCCGCGCGCTTTGTCACCGAGCAGGAGTACCAGCGCATCGTCGTCGACACCTTCGCGCGCAAGGTGCAGCCGGAGATCCACCCCTTCGCCGGTTCCAAGCTCGATGTCGACCCCAACACCCTGGCGGAGTACTCGCACGCAAGCTATCGCATGGGCCACTCGATGCTGAACGATGTCATTGCGCGCACCAACGTCGACGGGTCGGTCAACGACATTCGGCTGCTCGAAGGGTTCCTCAACCCGGCTGCGTACAACAACGGCGGAACCGCAGGGACCTTGACCGCCGCCCAGGCGATCGGAGCCACCGCCCGCGGTATGTCGCGGGAGGTCGGCAACGAGGTCGACGAGTTCGTCACCGAAGCGGTCCGTGACCAACTGGTCGGTCTGCCGCTCGACCTGCCGGCGATCAACATTACGCGCGGCCGCAGCGAGGGCGTCGCGCCCTTGAACGTGATCCGCCAGCAGCTCTTCGCGGCCTCAGGGAACCCGGCGGTTTTCCCCTACAACAACTGGCTCGATTTCTGGTTCAATCTGAGGCACCCGGATTCGCTCGTCAACTTCATCGCGGCCTACGGCAGGGACCCGGCGATCACGAGCGCGGTGACGGTGGCGGACAAGCGCGCCGCCGCAACGGCCCGGGTTTGCGTGCTCCCCCCACCTGCGGTTTGCGTTGTGAACACGACCTATCCCTTGTTGTCCGCTCCCGCGGCCACCAGCGGCCTCAACGACGTCGACCTCTGGGTCGGCGGCCTCGCGGAGCGGCCGGCGCAGTTCGGCGGCCTGCTGGGGTCCACCCACAACTTTATCTTCCAGGAACAGATACAGAGGCTTCAGGACTTCGACCGTTTCTACTACGTGGCGCGCTCCAAAGGCCTGAACCTTTTGAACCAGATCGAGCAAAACTCGCTCACTGAGTTGATCATGCGCAATTCGGACCTGGAGGGCATGCCGGATGATCCCTTCTCCTTTCCACCGGTCGTCTTCAATGTTCCGGCCGTCGTCGACCCCGCCGCGCTGCCGCCCGATTTCATCGTGCTGCCCGACGGGACCATCGTCTACGTCGGCGTTGACCACCTCCTGGTCATTTGCGGGCCTGCCGACTGCCGCTTCAAGGGTGGAGCATCTGGAGATGACACCATCAGAGGCGGTGCAGGCAACGACAGACTGGATGGTGGTCAGAGCAACGACCACGTGATCGGCGGCGCCGGCGATGACATCATCACCAACGAGTTCGGCGACGACACTCTCGAGGGCGGCGACGGCCATGATGCCATTAGCTGCGGACCAAACGCGGGCGGCGCGATCATGTTCGGCGGCTCGGGCCAGGACTTCATGGTCGCCGGCGATCCCTGTCCGGGCTTTGGCGGCCCGGGCAATGACTTCATCTTCGCAGGAAACGCAGCCAAAAATCCTGTCGGCAAGGAAACCGGTGAAGAAGGCGACGATTGGGTTGAGGGCGGCCAGGGGGACGACCTCTTGGTCGGCGACTGCAACGACCCGTTCGAGGGCCTTACCGACGTCTGCACACCGGGTAACGACGTCCTCGTCGCTGGCGGCTCCGGCGGCGACCTCGGCGACGAACTGCTCGGCGAGGGCGGCGACGACATGCTGCTCGCCGGCTCAGGGAAAACAATCAACAGGGGAGGTTTCGGGTACGACTGGACTGACTACAAGCTCAGGCCGACGCCCGCCGATGCCGACTTAAACATCCTGCTTGTCGATCCCCTCGGCGTGAATTTCCTTCGCGATCGGTTCGCGCAGGTCGAAGCGCTGTCGGGATCGCCGTCCAACGACATCCTGAGAGGCGACAACCGCATCTTCGGAGGGACGGTCTTCACTCCGCCCATTCCGGGGCAGACGTGCGACCCGGTATTAGTCCCGGGAACGTTGGAGACAACCTTTTACTGCAACGAGCTGAGTCCGGCCGGCATCGCGAACATTGCCGGGCTTAGCGCGCTGACTGCCGGGAGAACCCTGCCGGCTCCCAATGCCGGAACGTTCGCCCAAGGCAACATCCTTCTCGGCGGACCCGGCAGCGACATGATCCTGGGCCGCGACGGCGACGACATCATCGACGGCGATGCGTGGCTCCAGGTGCAACTCCGGGCAGTTTACAATGACGGCACCGTGAAGCTGGTCGACAGCATGCTCGCCCTCTCGGCGGACGTGTTCGGGGATCCGCAACTGCTCAACCCGGGCAATATCACGATCGTCCGCAGCATCGTCGGGCACACCGGCGCGGCTGGGACGGACGTGGACACGGCTGTCTACAGAAAAACTCGCTCAACCTATTTGGTTACCTTTAACGCTGACGGCAGTATCACGGTGGCCGACCTCGATCCTAGGTGCGGCGTCGACCCTGCCGGCCGGCTTATCGCCATCTGCGACGGCACCGACACGCTCTGGAACATTGAAAAAATTGCGTTCACCGATGGGACCTTGGACACTGCAGGGAGGGTGTTCACCCCGAAAGCCGGTCTCGGTGCGGCCCTGAACGTAACCCCAACGTTCCTCGCGTTCCCGGTCCAGCTAGTCGGGACCCCGAGCACGCCCCAGGTAGTTACTGTGGCCAACCCCAGCCCCGTGTCGATCTCGCTGTTCTCGTTCACCATCACAGGGGTGAACACGGCGGACTTCGCGGTCACAGGAACCAACTGTCCCGGCATCCTCGCGCCGGCGACGTCGTGTACGGCCAGCGTGACCTTTACGCCGGTAGCCGCCGGGCCGCGCTCGGCCGTGCTGCAGATCAGCAGCAACGACCCTCTCAGCCCGATAAATATCCCGCTCACAGGAGACACCGCGGTTCCACCAGCTGCGCCTGTGATCACCTCGGTATGCCCAGCTACGGGCACCGTGGGTGTGGCATACACCTGTACCGTGACTGCCACAGACGCCAACGGAGATGTGCTGACGTATTCTCTCGTCGCGCCCTTCCCCGCTGGGATGATAATCAATGCGGCTACAGGCGTGATCGAGTGGACGCCGCTTGTGTCAGGGTCCTTCTCGGTTACTGTTCGGGCGACGGATCCGACCGCCCTCTTCGCCTCCCAGACCTTTACCATCACTGTTAGTGTAGTTGCGGGAGCGCCTCTTGCGAATCCTGACACTGCAAAGACAAATGCAGGTAAAGCGATCAACATCAATGTCCTCGCCAATGACGTTGCTAGTACTGGCTTCGTCCTCGTTCCTGCTTCACTTCGAATCGTGTCACCGCCTACCCGCGGTACCGCGACAATCGTAGTAGTAGGAGGAGGAGGGAGAAGGGTGAGGTACACGCCGAATGCGGGCTTCAGAGGCGTTGATTCGTTTACCTATGACGTTCAGGATAACCTGGGCCGCACGTCGCTGCCGGGATTGGTAACGGTGACGGTCAAGTAAGGCGGTATCGCAACTGAAACCAGCTACTCTAACCGGGGGCCGGGCTGAAAGGCCCGGCCCCCAACTCTGTAGAAAGCAAGGGTGAAAATATGAGACTGCCTGCAGAAGGTTTATCCTTGCCCCAAAGAGAGGAATCTAGTACGATCATGGGAACGATTAAGATCGCGTTGCTGGTGCTGGCTATTGCGCTGGCTCTGTTCATGATTTTTCCCAACTTATCTTGGGCCGCCGAAGATGGCGTGGAGGGCGGGGACAAGTCTGCGGCGCAGATCTTGGCACTGAACACACTGGAGTTCGCCAAGAAGGACGCTGCTCAGGTAGCCGGAACAGCAATTCTGGACAGAAAACCTGAATCTAACCTCCTCAGCCTCGGGCCAAATGACCTGCTAGCGCTTTGCCACAATTAACGAGAAAAGGATTTCGAAATGAGAATGAACTGTATCGCCGTATTGTTGGCCGGTCTTTTCGTCGGGCTTGCCACAGCGCAACAAGCCCCAGCGGCCAAGGCTCCGGCTGCGCAAAAAGCTCCCCGCGCAAGAAGCTCCCGCCGCCAAACCCGCGGCTGCGCAGAAGCCTTCTCCCTTCAAGACCCCCACTGAGAAGCGCAGTTACGCGCTGGGCATGGAATATGGCAGCCAACTTCGAAGCAATTCGGTGGAGGTGGACACAGACCTTCTTATTAAGGGCTTCCAGGATGCTATTTCGGGCGGCAAGACCCTGCTGACGGCGGAAGATGCTCGCGCAGCCGTTACTGAACTGTCGGCGGAGCAGAAACGGAAGATGACGGAGGCGCGGAAGGCGGAGGCAGACAAGAATAAGAAAGACGGGGAGGCGTTCCTGGCTGAGAACAAGAAGAAGGAGGGTGTTGTGACTCTCCCAAGCGGTCTGCAGTACAAGATCTTGAAGGCCGGTGAAGGAAATAAGCCTGCGGCTGGAGACACCGTTGTCTGCAACTACCGCGGAATGCTTCTTAACGGGACGGAGTTCGACAGCTCCTACAAGCGCAATCAAGCGCCGAAGTTTCCGGTCAACAGAGTCATCAAGGGTTGGACGGAAGCCCTCCAGCTTATGCCCGTAGGGTCCAAGTGGCAGCTCTTCATTCCGTCCGATCTGGCTTATGGCGAACGCGGCACAGGCACGACCATCGGCCCCAACACGACGCTGATTTTCGAAGTCGAACTGCTCTCGATGGAAAAGTCTCAACCGGCGGCGACCACGAAGTACTAGCGAACGAGGCGCATTCTAAAATGCGCGAGGCGTTGAGCAGCCGATCTGGGCCTGGCCTGGTCCAAACCTGCGAGCGCCATCATCACCTGCCGCTCTTCGGCCCGCCACTCGACGGACTTGCGCTCCCAGAACTCCGCGTCGATCTTGCCATCCAGCTTATCGAGGTATGCCCGATCAAGAGCCGTCGCAAGCTCCTTCAGGAGCGCACGTCCCACGGTTCACCCGGTCTTTGTTTGCCCGGCATCGGGCGCTGCCCTCGCCGAACGCCAGGGAGCGCGAGCGAGCAGCGCCTGAAATCGGGAACTGGCCATGCTTTCCAGTTGCGCACGCTGCTCCGGGCTCAACACCAACACCGCCTTCGGTCGTCCCATCGCCATAGGCACCTCCATTGTGCATCAGAGACGCCTATTTTCCTTGCAATACTAATACCATTTACTTATGGGACAGAACACTAGGTGCGGCGATTGGTGCTCGTTGCACGGGAAATTTGCCGGACATTTTTGAGTCTGCTATTTCCTCGTATCATTGGGGAACTTTTCACAGTGTCGGTATAGGCGGAACGATCACCGCTCAGGCCAACCGGATTTCCGATATTCGGAAGTCTTGCCAGTCGCAAGTTGACCAATGCAAAAACAATCCCAGACGAATTTTGATGATCAGCGTGGCTGAAGGCGTATCGTTTCCCATCGAACTCGACGGTACTGTCGGAGAAATGCTGTCATTCATTGAGCGGTGCCTGTGGCTCGTTCTATCCGGGTTTGTTGTGGGAGCGGCTACGGGTTATGTCTCGCATCTCGCGCTAGACGCTGTGACTTGCAAACGCTCACTCCCATTGTTGAAGAAAGGTTTTTAGGTCAAAGGACAGGGTGTTCCTGGGGGCTGGCCCACCTTTAAATTCCCACGACAACCCGACAACCGAGGCTGCCCCACCCTTGCGCGTTCTGTGCGCAAGGGTGGGATTCCACGCCCGGCGGGTGGGCCGGGCTATCACAATCGTCTGAACCCGGTGGCCCGTCCAAGCTCCGCTTGGGGCGGGGATTTTCTGCCGACGGACGCCCCCCGCACCGTCGGAGGAATTCCGGCTCGCGCCAGCTTCCGAGGCACCCCGAAATTCAATTCTCACCGAGCTTCGGGCCTGAGAGAACACCTCGAAAAGAGTTCGCCACGTTGTGACGCAGGTCCTTGACGTCGCTGCAGCCCAGAGATAATGTATCTACAATTTCTATAACTCAGTGGCGGTTTGAAAACCGCACCCTCGACCCGAAGCTCAGGCGTCGGTCGAGGGAAAAAAGGGCCAAGTAGGGCCATTCGCCTACGAATTTCGGGCGTTAAGCTCTTTGAAATCTAGATTTTGCCAGCAGTCGCAAAAGCTAACTGATTGATTCTAAAGGATCGCCAATCCTGCCGTTCCATGTAAGTCCTTTGTTGTCTAGATTTTGCCTATAACTTCTTTGGGCTCTAGATTTTGGAGCGTTTTGACTACTTAACTCCATGATTCCAAAAGACCGGGGGGGAGGGGGGTACCACCGTCCTAACTAGTTAAGATACCAACTAGTAAACAGACCCAAAAGTTCCGATGAGTTTCAGCCGTTAGGTTGCTCCAACTCTCTCTTTTGCCCCGGGATGATACAGACCGGGAGACAACAAGAAAGTACCCAACCGAACCTCACTCCGGTACGTCCAAGGTATATAAAGAAGCCACCGGAGGTCCCCGATGAATCGCAGACACTTCCTGCTTGCAGGCACCGCGGGAGTTGCCGGCGCCTGGGTTGGAAGGCGATGGATCGGCTCTCAAATCCTGGCGTCCACCTTCCCTGCGCCGCCAGCCTTGGCGCAAAAGGTCGCCGCTTCGGACACTGTCGTGCTGGGAAAAACCGGCATCCGCACCAGCCGTCTCGCCATGGGCACCGGCACCGTCGGCTTCGGTCATCATTCCCACCAGACTGCTCTCGGGGTGAAGGGACTTTCCGATCTGCTGCTGAACGGCTACGGCCACGGCCTGCGCTTTTTCGACTCCGCCGATTCCTATGGCAGCCATCCGCACGTGGCCGAAGCGCTGAAGCATGTCCCGCGCGACCAAGTCACCGTACTCACCAAAACATTTTCGCGCGACGCCGCTTCCGCCCGCGCCGATCTTGACCGCTTCCGCCGCGAGCTGGGCACCGACTACCTCGATATCTGCCTGATGCATTGCGTCACCGAAGGCGATTGGACCGAGCGCTACAGAGGCGTGATGGATGTGCTCTCCGAAGCGAAAGAAAAGGGCGTCATCCGCACCCACGGCTGCTCGTGTCACTCCATCGAAGCTCTGCGCGCGGCCGCCAAATCTCCCTGGGTCGAAGTGGATCTGGCCCGCATCAACCCGGTCGGCGCGCACATGGACGCTTCCACGCAAGAAGTGGTCGGCGTGCTGAAGGAAATGAGCGCCGCAGGAAAAGGAATCATTGGCATGAAGATTCTCGGCCAGGGCGACCTTAAGGGCCGCGTGGACGACGCACTGCGCTATGCCCTCTCGCTCGGCATCCTCGACGCCTTTACCATCGGCGCCGAAAGCAAAGCCGAACAAGAAGACCTGCTGCGCCGCATCGCCGCCGCCTGAGTCCGGCAGCCGCCTGTCCAGCGTTGTCATTCTGTCTCTAACGGTGGCAGCCCGTGTCAACCGTTTTTGCCAACTTCTTCGTGGGCGCCATGAAGAGCGCCATTTCGCCCTAGCCGGAAAGGTTTTGACGTCGCCGACCGAAGCTCGTGTTCTCAAATCTTCCGGGGAACGCAAGGTCCCACCATCCATCCCCATGAAGCGGGCCACCCCCTGCGTGGATAACAGCGGGCGTTCTAATCGTCGTCGTCACTAACCCGCTCTTCTTGGATCTCTTTTTCAATTTGTCGTTCCCGTTGGCGCGTGAGCTTCGGAGCCGGGCGCGGAGTCTGTACTAATCCCTTGGCACTTGCCTTCAGATTCATGCAGGTAGTGAGGTCTCCCGCGTTAGCATCTCGTTGCGTAAGCGCTGGCAGACTCCAGTTGCTCTCGACAAACGACAGCAGAGAATCGAAGCTGCTGAGCGTGTGGCATACGGTCCCCGGGTTCACGAATGGCGAGATGATCAGTAACGGCACCCGGATGCCAAAGCCGAACGGGTCAGTCTTTGGTGGAGGGACATGATCGTAAAAACCGCCGAAGTCATCCCATGACACAAATATGGCTGTGCTGGCCCACTCGGGCCCCGCCATGATCGCGTTGATCTGTTGCGTTAGCCAATTCTCGCACTTGCTCATAAGGGCGGTGGGGTGACAGGAAAGGCCGGAACCCGGAGTCACCCAAGTTACAGCAGGAAGCTTCCCCGCCCTCGCATCGGTCGCAAAATTCGCGACAAGTCTGATATGGGACCACTCTCTCTGATCGTTGCGGATATGATTGATCGAGTCAAACGAACACCACTGATACCCTCCCTGGAATTGTGGCACGCAGTAGGAGGCCCAACCCAATCCTGCCGCTTCCAGACGATCGCTGAGCGTGGCATAGTCGAAACACGGGAAAGTCTTACTATAAGTGTTAGTGGCCGGGTCGTAGAGTTTCACCCACGTAGCCGGGTCGGCATCGCAGCCCCAGGAAAGCACAGCTCCTGCGGGAACAACAGGGATTCCGACTGCATTACCTGATTGCGCCGCAATCGAGTATTGGTGGTTCGTATAACTTCCTCCCTTGATCGACGAAAAGAAATTGTCCGCCAGCACATAATGCTGAGCGTATGCCCACAGATTTGGAATGTCACTCTGCCAGTACTGTGAATAGCAGACGGTGTAAGACGCGGGAGGTTTGCAGCCGAACAACAGATCGAACTTGTCCATCTTGCCGTTATCAATCGCCAAAATGGATCCAGTCCAACCATGGTCGGAATTCTTGGCTGCATCGGGAGCGTGACTTAGTTGAACGACGGCTCCTGTCGACAGCGTCCCTTTGGTCGCGCCGTTAGCACCCGGGTAGGTCCCAAATAAATGGTCGAACGAGCGATTCTCCAGCATGATTACCACGACGTGCTGGATGGGGCTTTGGCAAATTGCAGCCGTCGCAAGAAATAGAAAGGCCGCTAGCCGTAGAAGCTTTTGCATGGTTCCTCCCGTGCCCGAAAGCAGGTTCACCAAGGGTTCGCCACAACTTCGCGGGCGGGCGGCCCCAAGGCACAGAAGAATATTACTCCTCAGGCGTTGGTTGCGTCTGTGACGGCCGAACGGCCCCGCCCAAGGAGCTCGGATGGGGGCTCCGCCCCGAGTGTCGAACTGGTTTTGCTGATGGCTGACAGCTGAAAACCGGTTTTTCCGGCAGCGGGTTTAGTCCTTGCTGGGCCTTTTCGGAGTCAGATCGCAAGCCTGCTTAACCCGACTGAGATCGAGGCCGGCGGGCGAGAATTCGGCGATTTCGGGACCCCTTCGGCCGCGGATTTGGATCTTGAAGATGTGGGCTCCGATCAACTCGCGGGTGGTGCCTTTGTCCATGGAGAGGAAACGGCCGCGCACCCAGTTCCAGCCGTGATAGCTGTGCGCGTCGTCGACGCGGACCATGACTTCCATCTGGGGCTGTCCCCAAAAGCCGGGGCGGTTGGGCGGGCCCAGCCGGATGCCGGGATTGAAGGCGGCGTAGACGAATTTGCGGTCGGTGCACACGAGTTCGATTCGCGGCTTGTAATTCGGATCTTCGCTCAGGTAGTTGTCCGACAGAAGCTCGAAGCGAACCTTCTTGGCGCCGGTCATCTTCTGTTCGGAATGGAACTCGATCCAGTTTCCGCCGGCGCTGACGCCGTCACCCTCGCCCTGATAAGGGCTCAGGGCACCGCTTTGGGCGCTGGCCGCGAGCGCCGCCGCGCAAACCACAACCAAACCTGCAAAAAAAGCCCTCGTGGCCAAGGCCCGGCAGTTTCCTCGACGAAAGAATTGCGATGCTTTCAAGGTTCCCTCCAAACAGGACATCATTACCTATTTTGAACCCGGAAAGTCAACCAGAGTTGCACTCGAGATCCCCAGCGCGTGGCAGGTCACGGTCCCAAAAGCTCGGAACAATAACCGCAACACTGCTGTCCGGTTAAAAGTCGAAGAGAATCAGTTGGTTGACGTTTTCGGTGAAATCGGCATCCTGGTTGGTGGTCTGAAGAGCGCATAAAATGGGCGTTTTCTCGAAAAGCGTGAGGCTGAGAATCTGTAGAATCGGGTACAGGCTGGCCTCCAGTCCCAGCCGTTTGCGCACAATCGCCACCAGCACCTACATCGACACCGCGATCCAGATCTGCGTCTTCACCGCGTTCTCGCTGGTGCCGTAAAAGGCTTTGATCCGAAGGTGCTGCTTGATCCATTGGAAGAACAGTTCCACTTGCCAGCGTGGTCTGTAGATTTGTGCGATGGTCAGCGCCGGGAGCGTGAAGTGGTTGGTCAGGAAAGTCAGCCGTTTGCCGGTTTCAGCATCCACGTAGCTTACCCTTCGCAGCGCGTCCGGATATGCCAAGGCGGACTCGTACGACAACAGAATTACGGTCTGGTCGGAGCGCACGCCCGCACCCCTGTCTACCGGATGGGAGTAGCGCCGTTGCAGCAACACGTTCGACTTGGTACGCACCACGAAGAAGGCCGAGCTGAGCGTGAGCACGAACAACCGCTGGAAATCAATGTACCCGCGATCCATGACATAGAAGGCTCCGGCTTCCGGAATGATCTCGTCGAGTAGGTTGACGTCATGCACCTTGCCATCGGTAACGCGAATAAACGTGGGAATGTTGCCGCGCAGGTCCAACAGCGTGTGCATCTTGACCGCCGCCTTGCGTCGCCGGAACCGGGCCCAGGGAAACAACGCCAGACACAGATCGATGGTTGTCGAATCCAGAGCATACAGGCTCTCGTCCAGATCGACGCCCATAGGC
>WNGE01020827.1_pt1 | contig 11944 bp, 9 predicted proteins | sample 5400651 | NCBI WGS metagenome assembly WNGE01 (sample SAMN13153370, study PRJNA577476) | soil metagenome | isolation source: 60 cm soil or saprolite under grassland replicate 2 | place: USA:California | collected 2016-06-15 | reverse complement strand
CAACGTCTGCCGCGTATGCGTGGTGGAGGTTGCCGGCTCACGGGTCCTCGTTCCGGCGTGCTCGCGCCCGGTCGAGCCCGGAATGGAGGTCCTCACCGACAGCGCGCGCGTTCGCCACTCGCGCAAGATGGTCCTCGAGTTCCTGGCCTCGTCGGTCGACGTGTCGCTGGCCGGGCCGGCGACGCCGGATGGAACGATCGCCTCGTACGTGGAGCGCTACGGAGCGGACCCGGGGCGTTATGGCGAAGCGGCCCCGCCAGCCGCGGCCGGCGAGCGCGATGCGCTGGAGGTTGGGCATCACCACGCTCCCGCGGGGGGCGCCGACGCCGCCACGGTCGGCCAGCCGGTCAAGGTCGACAACGAGCTCTACGTCCGCGACTACTCTCGCTGCATCCTCTGCTACAAGTGCGTCGAGGCCTGCGGCGTGGACGCCCAGAACACGTTCGCGATCGCGGTCGCCGGGCGGGGCTTCGATGCCCGGATCTCCACCGAATGGAACGTCGGCTTGCCCGACTCCGCCTGTGTCTACTGCGGCAACTGCATCGGTGCCTGCCCGACGGGCGCCCTCATGTTCCGGTCCGAGTTCGAGATGCGGGAGGCCGGCACGTGGGACGAGTCGAGCCAGGCCGTCACGGACACGATCTGCCCCTACTGCGGTGTCGGTTGCACGCTTTCGCTGCATGTCCAGGACAACGAGATTGTCAAGGTCACGTCGCCATTGGACCATGACGTGACCAGCGGCCATCTCTGCGTCAAGGGCCGGTTCGGCACCCAGTTCGTCGGCAAGCGCGGGGACGGCTGATCGTCAGATCCTGGAGATCCGCTCCGCGCCGGCGTAGACGTTGAAGCCGTCGCCGCGGAGGAAGCCGACCAGGGTCATGCCCAGGCGCCGGCCGGCCTCGACGGCGAGGTCGGACGGCGCCGAGACCGCGCAGAGGATCGGGATCCCGGCGACGGCCGCCTTCTGGACGATCTCGAACGAGATGCGCCCGGACACGAGCAGGACCCGGTCGTGGAGCGGCAGCCGGCCGGCCAGCAGCTCGGCCCCCACGAGCTTGTCCAGCGCGTTGTGCCGGCCCGACGCCTTGCCGCAGATACCGCACGAGGCCGTCGCCACGAATTGCCGCTCCGGGACGAGCGATGCATCGAACGGTTGCGCCAGGCGGACGGTCACCTCGTCGTCGGGTTGGCTCGTCACGCCGGGATCCCCGAACTCGACGCCCAGGACGTCGTCGGCGCCGGAGATGAGACCCTCAGTCCGCAGGAACCCGACGGCCAGCTCGGCTTCGCCGCCCGGCGTGCGCATCGTGATGGCCACGTCGATCGGCGACTGGTCCGGTCCGGCCGCCCGGATCGCCATCGGCTCCTCGCCCACCAGCCGGTCGGGGCGGCGTTCCGTGCTGCCGCCGCGCACGGCGATCACCTCGCTCGAGGTGACGTGCCGAGCCGGCGCGGCCGTCTCTGGCAGGGGTGGGTCTGGCCTGGCCACGGTCGCAGTCTATGCTCACCGCACCATGCCCGACTCCCTCCTCACCGTTGCCGAGGCGCAGTTCCTGTCCGCTGCACGTCGCGCCGTCCTGGCCACCATCGATCAGGCCGGCTTGCCCAGGCTCGTCCCGTGCTGCTTCTCCGTGCTGGAGCACGGCGACGTGACGAGTCCGCTCGTCGTCCACACGCCGATCGACGACAAGCCGAAGCGCTCGGCGGACCCGCACGATCTCGCCCGCGTCCGCGACATCCGGCGTCGACCGGAAGTCACGCTCCTGGTCGATCGCTGGTCGGAAGACTGGGACCGGCTCGGCTGGCTCCGGCTCCGCGGCCGGGCCGACCTGCTCGAGCCCGACGATCCGGCCGTGAGCGAGGAGCGCGTCCGGGCGATCGACGCCCTGCGGACCAAGTACGCGCAATACATCGATCACGCGCTGGAGGAACGGCCCGTCATCCGGATATCCGTCGCCTCGGCCGTCCGCTGGGGTGACCTCGGGGACTGATCGGATCCAGGGGCGGAGGCCGCAGGCAGCCGGTCAGTGGCTGTGGACGGCCGATTCGCGAGTGGTCAGCGAGTCAAGCATGCGCTGCGATGCGGCGGCGATCTCGTCGACGGTGGCCTCGAAGATCTCCGAGTTCGCCCGCGATGGGACGCGGTATCCGCTCACCTTGCGGACGAATTGGAGGGCGGCGGCGCGGACCTCGTCGGAGGTAGCCGGCTCGGGACGGCGAAGGGTCTTGATGCTGCGGCACATGCGGTCACGGTAGCCCGCCCCGGCCCGGTCCGTCCAGTCCGCCTCAGAGAAGCCACGGCCCACCCGCTACGATGTCGGCGATGGGACCTGAGGACGCCTGGCGGACGATCATCGAGCCGTTCCGGATCCACTCGGTCGAGCCGATCCGCATCTCGACCGCCGCAGAGCGACGAGAGGCAATCCGCGCCGCCGGCTACAACCTCTTCAACCTCCACGCCGACGACGTCCTCATCGACCTCCTGACCGATTCGGGGACCGGCGCGATGAGCCGCGACCAGTGGGCCGGAATCCAGCACGGCGACGAGAGCTACGCCGGGTCGCCGTCGTGGTTCGCGTTCCTCGAGAGCGTCCAGGCGCTCTTCCCGTTCAAGCATGTGATCCCGACCCACCAGGGACGGGCGGCCGAGAAGATCCTGTTCTCGACGATCGGCGGGCCGGGCAAGGCGATTCCCAACAACACTCACTTCGATACGACCCGGGCGAACGTCGAGTTCAGCGGGGCGGAGGCTGTGGACCTGGTCATCGCAGAGGGCCGCGAGCCGGCCACCATCCACCCGTTCAAGGGCAACATGGACGTCGTGGCGCTGGACGCCTTCATCCGGGAACATGGCGTCGCCAACGTCCCGGTCGTGTTCGTGACCGTGACGAACAACAGCGGGGGCGGTCAACCGGTCAGCCTGGCCAACCTCCGGGCCGTCCGTGCGGTGTGCGATCGATACGGACTGCCGCTCTTCCTGGATGCCTGCCGGTTCGCGGAGAACGCCTGGTTCATCCACGAGCGCGAAGAGGGGCAGGGCGGCCGATCGATACCGGACGTCGTGCGCGACATGGCCGCCCTCGCCGACGGCATGACGATGAGCGCCAAGAAGGACGGTCTGAGCAACATCGGTGGCTGGCTGGCGATGAACGACGACCGGCTGGCCGAACAATGCCGCAACCTGCTCATCCTCACCGAGGGGTTCCCCACCTACGGTGGCCTGGCCGGCCGCGATCTCGAGGCGATCGCGCAGGGCCTGCGGGAGGTGGTCGACGAGGACTACCTGCACTACCGGATCCGCTCGACCGCCTACCTGGGCGAGGCGCTGGCGGCGGCGGGCGTGGCGGTCGTCCAGCCGATCGGTGGCCACGCGGTCTATATCGATGCGCATTCGCTGCTGCCGCACGTGCCGCCGCTCCAGTACCCGGGCCAGGCGCTGGCCGTCGCGCTGTATGAGGCCGGCGGCATCCGAGGCTGCGAGATCGGGACCGTCATGTTCGGGCGCCACCCGGACGGATCGGAGACGCCGGCGACCATGGACCTCGTCCGGCTGGCAATTCCCCGCCGGACGTACACGCAGAGCCACATCGACTACTGCATCGAGGTCATCGCGTCGGTGGCCGCCCGCGCCACCGAGCTTCGCGGCCTTCGCATCGTGGCCGAGCCACCGGCCCTCCGCCATTTCACCGCCCGATTCGAGAGGTTGCCATCATGAAATGGGTCACTCGCGAAAAGCCCCGCACCGACCGCATCGCGTGCCCCTGGCTCATCCGGGAGTTCATCGATCCGGAGGCCGAGATCCTGTATGTGCCTCGCGACGAGGTCCTGGCCGTGGCCGAGCGCGAAGGTGCGATCTCATTCGACGCGCCGGGCGCGCGCTACACCCACCGCGACGGCCTCTGCTCGTTCGAAGTCCTCGTGGACGAATATCGGATCGCCGATCCGGCGGTCGCGCTGATGGCCTCGATCGTCCATGGCGCCGACGTGGCCGAGGATGTCTCCACGACCCCTCAGTCGGCCGGGCTGCTGGCGATCGCCGATGGCTTTGCCCTGCTGGGCGTCGACGATGGCCGCCAGCTCGAGCTCGAGCTGCCCGTCTACGAGGCCCTCTACGCCTGGTGCAGGCAGGAGGTTTCGGCCGGCCGCGCCTGAACGGACGGGCCGGGGGTCGACCGGGCTCGGTGGAAATGGCCTCCCGGACATAGATCTCTTCGGCGATGCGCGTCGGGGCATCATCCCGAGATCTGCATCGACGTGCGGCAAGCGACCCTCGTTTCGTCCCGAATCGATGCGCCAAGGGGCATAGGGCGGCGTGGGCCGGCTGCCATCGACGGCCGTGCAGGCCGTCGCCAGCCGACCATGCGGTTCACGCGTCGCGGGTGTTGCTCGGAGATGGTCTCGATATGCCCCGCGGGGCATAGGATCGGGACAAATCGGCGTCCTTCGCGAACAGTGGGATGCTTGATTTCGGGAATATGCCCCGACGCGCATCGCGGACGGGAGATGCCTCGCGGGTGGTCTCGATGACGTCCCCCCGATCCGAAGACCTCCCAATGGCCCCACCGCCACGCATCGCCGACAGGATGTGTCTCTCGGAGGGCCTCCACGCGATCCCCCGAGGACCCCGGAACGGCAGCGACCGCCGCGCGCCAAGATGCGACACTGAACACGTGGAACACCCGACGGCCCAGACCCCGGCCCAGACCCTGGCCCAGACCCCGGCCCAGACCCCGGCCCAGACCCCGGCCCAGACCCCGGCCCTGGCCCGCACAATCCGCCTGGATGGGCCGCTCGACCTGGGCCTGACGGTGGCTCCGCTCTGGCGAGGCCATGGCGACCCGACCATGAAGATCGATCGGAACGGCGTCTGGCGCGTGACGCGAACCCCGCAGGGTCCGGCGACCCTCCACCTGGCCGCGAAGCGTGACGCGCTCGACGTGAGGGCATGGGGGCCGGGCGCGGCCTGGGCGATGGACGCCGCCCCCGGCCTTGCCGGCCTGGAAGACGAGCCAGGCGGACTGCGAACGAGCCACCCACTCATCCGCGACCTTGCCCGTCGTCGCCCCGGCCTCAGGCTTCCCAAGAGCCGGGCGGTCTTCGAGGCGATCCTGCCGGCCATCGCGGAGCAGAAGGTGACCGGCGCCGAAGCCCATCGGGCATTCCGCGGGCTCGTCCTGGCACACGGGGACCGAGCGCCCGGCCCGGCCGGGAACGCGGGCATGCGCGTACCACCCGCGCCCGAAACCCTGGCTCGGCTCCCCTACTTCGCGTTCCACCCCTTCGGGCTCGAGCGACGCCGAGCGGAAACGATCCGCCGGGTCGCGGCCGAAGCCCGTCGCCTGGAAGAGGCCACGCGGCTGTCGCCGGCCGAAGGCCAGGCCCGCTTGAGGGCCATCCCGGGCATCGGGCCGTGGACCGCGGCAGAGGTGGCCGCCCGGGCGTGGGGCGACCCCGATGCCGTGAGCGTCGGGGACTTCCATATCCCGAATCTGGTTGCCTGGGCGCTCGCCCACGAACCTCGAGGGTCGGACGAGCGGATGCTCGAGCTCCTGGCCCCGTTTGCGGGCCAGCGCGGCCGGGTGATCCGTCTCCTCGAGCTGTCCGGGATCCAGCCTCCCCGCTACGGCCCGCGATACGCCGGGCGGCGCATCGAGGCCTTCTGACGGACGAGGGCCCCAAGTGACCCACGACTTTGCCACCCCGCCCATGCGCGTCGAGCCGGTCACGCTCGAGGGCGATCACGTTCGCCTCGTCCCGCTCGAGCCGGACCACCTGGACGCCCTCTGGGAGGTCGCTCGGGAGGAATCGCTCTGGCGGTGGATTCCATATCCGATCCGAACCAGGAACGACCTTCGCGAATACATCCAGACCGCCGTGGCCGACCGGGCCGCCGGCACGGCCCTACCCTTCGCCACGACCGAGCGCGCGACCGGTCGCCTGGTCGGCAGCTCGCGCCTCGCCAACATCGTCGCGGCCGACTACAGGGCCGAAATCGGCTGGACCTGGGTGGGCGTCCCGTGGCAACGCAGCGCGGTGAACTCCGAGGCCAAGCTCCTCATGCTCGACCACGCGTTCTCGACGTGGCATTGCCACCGCGTCGAGTTCAAGACCGATTCCCTCAACGAGCAGTCGCGTGCCGGCCTGCTGGGCATCGGCGCCACCTTCGAGGGGACATTTCGCAACCACATGCTGACCCACAGCGGCCGCCTCCGGCATTCTGCGTGGTACAGCATCACCGACGACGAATGGCCGGAGGTGCGACGGCGACTTGTCGCCCGGGTCGCCGCCGGCGGTCGCGAGGCCGCCTCGACCGCGGGCTGAGGGTCCCCGGTCGGCTGAGGGCTCGGTCGGCTGAGGGCTCGGTCGGCTGGGGTCCTCGGCCGGCTGTGGGTGGCTGGCGCGGCCGCGACGGCGGCGACCCGCTGCAACGTCAAATCACGCCACCGCCAGTAGCATGTGACGGTGACCACACGAGCGCTCGTCCTGGCCGGAGGCGGACTGGTCGGCATCGCCTGGGAGCTCGGCGTTCTGCTCGGGTTGCGCGGAGCCGGGGTTGGCACGCGGGGTTGGGAACGCATCGTGGGAACGTCGGCCGGCTCGGTCGTGGGCGCGGCCGCCGGCACCGAGGGCGGCCTGGACGCGCTCCGCGACGCCAGCTGGGTCGACAGCGCGAGCGAGCTCAACGAGTACACCGCGACCCTTGATCCGGTCGCGATCGCCGAGATCGAGGGCCTGTGGTTCGGTCGACCCGAGGGGCCCGATCTCGCCACTCGGGCGGCGATCGGGCGGCGTGCGATCGCGGCCGGAACCGACCAGGAGGCTCGCTTCGTTCGGACCGTGGCGGCGATCCTGCAGATCGAACGCTGGCCGGCACCGCTCGTGACCACCGCCGTCGACGCAGAGACCGGCGCCTTCCGGACGTTCGACGCCGGTTCGGACGTGCCCCTCATCGCGGCCGTGGCGGCGAGCTGCGCGATCCCGGGCGTGTTCCCGCCGGTCACCGTCGGCGGACGCCGCTACATCGACGGCGGCGTCCGGTCGGGAACCTGTGCCGATCTCGCGGCCGGCTACGACCTCGTCGTGCTCGTCGCGCTCACCCGAAGTCGCCGCACTGCGAGCCGGCGGGAGCCGGGTCGTCGAGATCCTGCCGGGACCTGAGCGCCTCGTGCCGGGCGATGGCCAGCAGCTGGAGCCAAGCCAGCTGCCCGGCGTCATCGAGACCGGCATCGCCACCGGTGCCGCGGGCGCGACCCTCGTCAGCGACGCCGAGGCCGCGTAGCCGCACCAGGCGCCTCCGCGCGTCAGGGTCGACGAAGCCCGGCCGTTCGCCACCTCCGCCTATGCTGTAGGCATGACAGCCCCGCACCCGCCCGCCTCTGCCGAGGTCCGCGAGGCCCGACGAGCCGCGCTGCGGGCGGCCCTGGGCGAGCGCATCCTCGTCCTGGACGGCGCGATGGGGACGATGATCCAGCGCCACGAGCTCGACGAGGCCGGCTTTCGTGGAGCACGTTTCGCGGATCGCTCGGAGGTCTCCCGCGACGTCCGAGGCGACAACGACCTCCTGAGTCTCACCCGACCCGAGATCGTCCGGTCGATCCACGACGACTACCTCGCGGCCGGCGCCGACATCATCGAGACGAACACGTTCAACGCGAACGCGATCTCGCAGGCCGACTACGGCACCGTCCACCTCGTGCCCGAGATGAACATCGCGGCCGCGACGCTCGCGGCACCGTCCACCTCGTGCCCGAGATGAACATCGCGGCCGCGACGCTCGCCCGGGCGGCGGCCGACGACGCCGAAGCGGCGAGCCGGCAGGCCGGGGAGCCACGTCCGCGCTGGGTTGCCGGTTCGCTCGGGCCGACCAACCGGACGGCATCGATCTCGCCGGACGTCAATGACCCGGCGGCCCGAAATGTCACGTTCGACGAGCTCGTGGAGGCGTACGGCGAGGCAGCCCGGGGGCTGATCGAGGGCGGGGCGGACATCCTCCTGGTCGAGACGATCTTCGATACGCTCAACGGCAAGGCCGCGATCTTCGCCCTCGACGAGGTCTTCGACGAGCTCGGCGAGCGCTGGCCCGTGATGATCAGCGGCACGATCGTGGACCTGTCCGGCCGGACGCTGACCGGCCAGACCACCGAGGCATTCTGGGCGAGCGTCATGCACGCCCGCCCGATGACCGTCGGGCTCAACTGCTCACTCGGCCCGCGGCAGCTCCGCCAATTCGTCCAGGAGCTCAGCCGGATCGCGCCGTTGCCGATCAGCGTCTACCCGAACGCGGGCCTGCCCAACGAGTTCGGCGGCTATGACGAGACGCCCGAGGCCATGTCCGCGGTGCTCGGCGAGTTCGGCAGGACCGGCCTGCTCAACATCGTCGGCGGCTGCTGCGGCACGACGCCCGATCACATCCGGGCGTTCGCCGAGGCCGTCCGGGGCGTCGCGCCGCGGACGCCGCCGCCCGACGACCATCGCACCCGGCTGTCCGGCCTGGAGCCGCTCGTCCTCGACCGCGACAGCCTGTTCGTGAACATCGGCGAGCGGACGAACGTCACCGGGTCGCGCCAGTTCGCCCGACTCATCCTGGACGGACGGTTCGCCGATGCCGTGGAGGTCGCCCGCGATCAGGTCGCCAACGGGGCCCAGGCCATCGACGTGAACATGGATGAGGGCATGCTCGACTCGGCGGAGGCGATGGGCCGGTTTCTGCGCCTCATCGCGGCGGAGCCGGATATCAGCCGTGTGCCCGTCCTCGTGGATTCCTCGAAATGGTCGGTCATCGAGGCCGGTCTCAAGTGCGTCCAGGGCCGGAGCGTCGTCAACTCGATCAGCCTCAAGGAGGGCGAGGACGAGTTCCTCCGCCAGGCCCGGCTCGTCCGACGGTATGGCGCGTCCGTCGTCGTCATGGCGTTCGACGAGGAGGGACAGGCGGACACGACCGAGCGCAAGGTCGCGATCGCGACGCGGGCGCACGACCTCCTGACCGAGAAGGCCGGCTTCGCTCCGGAGGAGATCATCCTCGACCCGAACATCTTCGCCATCGCGACCGGGATCGAGGCCCACGCCGACTATGCGATCGCCTACATCGAGGCGACGAAGCGGATCAAGGCCGAGCTGCCGGGGTCGCTCGTCAGCGGCGGCGTCTCCAACGTGAGCTTCGCATTCCGTGGCAACGATCGTGTCCGGGAGGCGATCCACTCGGTCTTCCTGTACCACGCCATCGCCGCCGGGATGGACATGGGCATCGTCAATCCCGGCCAGCTCGCCGTCTACGACGACATCGAGCCCGACCTTCGCGAGCGGGTGGAAGACGTGGTCCTCAACCGGCGAGCCGACGCGACCGAGCGACTGCTGGAGGTGGCCCAGCGGCAAGGTGGCAGGGCCCGCGGTCGGGGCAGGACGGAGGATCGAGCCTGGCGCACGGCGCCCGTCAACGAACGCCTCACGCACGCCCTCGTCGAGGGCATCGACGCGTTCATCGTCGAGGACACCGAGGAGGCCCGCCAGGCGGCCGGCAAGCCGATCGAGGTCATCGAGGGTCCGCTCATGGCCGGGATGAACGTCGTGGGCGACCTGTTCGGGTCGGGCAAGATGTTCCTGCCCCAGGTCGTCAAGAGCGCGCGGGTCATGAAGAAGGCCGTCGCCCACCTCATCCCGTACCTGGAAGCCGAGCGCTCGTCGGCCGGCGGCAACGGCCGCCGTTCGGCGGGCAAGGTCCTGATGGCGACCGTCAAGGGCGACGTCCACGACATCGGCAAGAACATCGTCGGCGTCGTGCTCGGTTGCAACGACTACGAGGTCATCGACCTCGGGGTCATGGTCCCCTGGTCGCGGATCGTCGAGATCGCCCGCTCGGAGGACGTCGACATCATCGGGCTGTCGGGGCTCATCACCCCATCCCTCGAGGAGATGGCGATCACGGCCGGCGAGCTGGAGCGTGAGGGATTCCACATCCCGCTCCTGATCGGTGGAGCAACCACGTCGCGAGCCCATACCGCCGTCAAGATCGAGCCGCGATACGGCGGGCCAACGGTCCACGTCGTGGATGCCTCGCGCGCGGTCGGGGTCGCCGGCAAGCTCATGAGCGCCACCACCCACGACGCGTTCGTCGCGACGACCCGCGAGGAGTACGCCGCCATTCGACGCGAGCGCGAGGGACGCCGGGAAGTGGATCACCTGCTGGCCCTGGCCGACGCTCGGGCGAACCGGCAGGTCATCGATCGCGCGCCCGGGACGCCTGGCGCCACGCCGCCTCGACCGTCGTTTCTCGGCGCCCGCACGGTCGACGACGTGCCCCTGACCGAGCTCGTGGACCGGATCGACTGGAGCCCGTTCTTCGCGACCTGGGAGCTCGCCGGGCGCTATCCGGCGATCCTGTCCGATCCGGCCGTCGGGAGCGCCGCGACCGACCTGTTCGAGGACGCGCGGCGCATGCTCGACCGGATCGTGAATGAAGACCTGCTGCGGGCTCGGGCCGCGGTTGGCTTCTGGCCGGCGGCGGCGACTGCCGACGACGATATCGCGATCTACGCTGCAGAGGAGGCAGGCCGGGACGGAGCGCCGATCGCCCTCGTGCCGACCCTCCGCCAGCAGATGGCGAAGAGCGGCGGGCGGTCCAACGTGGCCATGTCCGATTTCGTCGCACCACAGGACAGCGGCGTGGCCGACTACATCGGCGGCTTCGCGGTCACGGCCGGGCTCGGCACGGACGACGTGGTCCGGACCTTCGAGGCCGCCCACGACGACTACGGCGCGATCATGGTCAAGGCGCTCGCCGACCGCCTGGCGGAGGCCTTCGCCGAGTGGCTCCACGAGCGCGTCCGGCGAGAGCTGTGGGGTTATGCGCCCGACGAGCGGCTGACGAATGACGACCTCATCGCCGAGCGCTACCAGGGCATTCGGCCCGCGCCGGGCTACCCGGCATGTCCGGATCACACGCAGAAGCGGACGCTCTTCGAACTCCTGGATACCGAGGAGCGAACCGGCATCACGCTGACCGAGTCATTCGCGATGCTGCCGACGGCGTCGGTCTCGGGCTGGTATCTCTGGCATCCCGAGGCGCGTTATTTCGGTGTCGGCCGGATCGGCCGCGACCAGGTGGAGGACTACGCCCGGCGGACGGGCCTGGATGTCCCGACCGCCGAGCGCTGGCTCGCTCCGAACCTCGCCTACGACCGCTGAGGCCGCCGACGCGGGGTCAGGAGCATGAGGACCACGGCGAGGACTCCGGCGATGCCCACCAGCACCGGGCGGCCATCACCGAGCTGACTCACCTGGCCAACTTCTGTCGAGGTCGACGGAGGACTCACCTCTGGAGCGGCCGTGACTCCGGCCACGATCCGGACCGCACTTTCTAACAGCCACGTGTCATCGGCATGAGCGCGGAAGGGCGCGCGAGCCGGCGGCTACTGGGCGACGATCGTGATGTCCCGGGCGGTCCCGATGAAGCGGCCCAGGCCACCGGGCAGGCCGCTGGCACTCGGTCCGGTGCTCGGCGCGGGCTGGCCGACTCCTGCCGCGTTGGGCTCGAGCTGGACGAGCACCGACGTTCCGGCCGTGACCTCCGTCGAGGTCGCCGCGGCCTGATGGTGGTACGTCGTGGCGGCCCCGGTCGGGATATCCACGGTCTGGCCGGCGTCCGTCCGGATCGTGATGTGATCGACGGCCACGGCGGTGACGGTGCCCCGGATCGCGAGTCCGGTGCCCAGGGCCCGCCCCACGTTGCCGAAGCCATTGCCCTGGCCATTGCCGAAGCCGGGCACGCCCTGGCCGTTGGCCAGGCCACCGCGCTGGCCGTTGCCAGGAAGACCGGCGGCGGCCCCGCCAAGCCCGGTCCGGGCAACCGCCGTGGGTGCGCTCAACCGACCAGCGGCGAAGCTGATGCCGCCGACGGCCACGAGCGCCGCCAGGGCGAGCACGATCGGCAGCGGATCGCGCCGCGACC
>WNGE01033521.1_pt1 | contig 11946 bp, 11 predicted proteins | sample 5400651 | NCBI WGS metagenome assembly WNGE01 (sample SAMN13153370, study PRJNA577476) | soil metagenome | isolation source: 60 cm soil or saprolite under grassland replicate 2 | place: USA:California | collected 2016-06-15 | reverse complement strand
AAATGTATAAGCGCGGTGATATGGTGAGTATCCATACACCGCATTCATCAGATGATAGCAGGCTTAAAGCATACCTTAGAATATGTGTTACTTCCCACGCAAAGTTTAGTTATCTATATTGAATAGTCTTTTTTATACTTACAAATTATCCAAGATTAGGAGGAACTATCTTATGTCGAATCAACCACCAACCAACGAACCATGGCAACAGCCACCGCAACAGCCGTACCCCGGTAATCAACCCTATCCACAGCAACCACCACAGCAGAACTACGGTCAACCTCAATGGCAACAGCAGCAGCCTTATTCACCCCAGCAACCGATGTATCAACAGCAACCGATGCAACCACCACCAAGGAAGAAAAGCAAGACCTGGCTCTGGATTGTCCTCGCCGTCGTTGGTGTACTTGTACTTGGCTGTATTGGCGCATCTGCGCTTGTGAGCAACGCTTCAAAGAACGTGAATACAGGTGTGGCAACCGTCAGTACCCAGCTGACTCAACCGGCGCAACAACAACCTACCACGGCGGCCGCTCCCCAGCACTTCAAACAGACCGATGCTGTACAGGCCGGAAATATCTGGGATATCGAAATTGTCTCAGCGAAAACGAGCACAGGTAGCGAGTTCAACAAGCCACAGAAAGCCGGGAATGTGTTCCTGGTATTCACCATTAAGGTGAAAAATATCTCAAACCAGGAGCAAAGCATCAGTAGCGCGTTGCAATTCACGCTTCTCGATAGCACAGGGCAAAAGTATGATGTGACGATAGACCCGGATGCCGGCGCCACACTGGACGGGAAAGTAGCGGTTGGATCTTTGCTGAAAGGCGCGGTGGTGTATGAAGTCCCAGCGAACATGCATAGCTTTACGTTGGGTTTCGAGGTGAATATCTTCTCACAAGGACAGGTAATCTGGGATATTCATACCTAATCTGCCCTTCTCATTGCTTGCAACAAAAAGCGCGGCTCTTGAGATGGATACCGCGCCTTCTTTTTGTCGATGCCTTAGCTTGTGAGGATGTCTGATGGATCAACGATATTCTGTTTTTTTCTTGGTATATTTCCCCTATTAACGATACCTGCTAATCTAGGGAACAATTGATAAAGCTCTTCTATACCCGCACCGTTTGACAGTTCGTTCAGATTGAAAACGTGATCGTGACCGTACTGAGTTCGCATCTCATCCACAAAAACCTGAGCGGCGTGTAGGTCTTCGGCCGAAAAGATACACAAGCCTATTGAACCACTTGGTAACTTATACTCGACTGCCCAATGCATTGAAGGACCTCTTCCCTTATTTTATTCGTACTCGTTTTTTGTTAATTATGGTACCCTAATTACTGTACCATTACTACGGTTCTTCAGTCAATGGGGGAGAGTTGTTAGTATCTAGGAAAAACTAAGGACAGAGAGATGCTACGACTACGGGTGAAGGAAATTGCAAAAGAGAAGGGCTTCAGTATGGGGAAGTTATCTCGTGCGTCCGACGTTGACTATAACACAATAAAGCGCATGTACGACGATAAGAAATACAGCCCGACAGTGGATACCCTTCATAAAGTGGCTAAGGTGCTGAAGGTATCTATTGCAGAGCTTGTGGAAGAAATACCGGATAATACACAGGAAAATTAGTTTAAGGGGTTCGGGGTAACTATGCAGATCACTTCTACACAAAAAAAGCCATCGATCAATACTACTTGGCTGGTGGATACGACGAATGGAAATGTCACACAATCTTTGATTGAGTCCATTGATTGAATTCTCAAGTAGTAAAATGTGAGATGATTTCTATGAACAAGACCATCACCATTCTCTACTGCCACACCCAGCAGTTTCCCAAGATGCACCTCTACGACTTCCAGTGGGCGGAGGACGCCATAGTGAAGTGCACCAAGCAAAAGATGTCACTCAACCGGGCGCAAAACCTGATCCTCAAACTGATTATCAGGCACGGCTACCGCTTTGCCCAGCCTGATCACGAGGCCAACTTCTACCGCGATATCGAGACCTACAATCGGCTCTGCAAGGAGAAAGAAGCCGTACGAAGAGCGCAGCAAGCGCTTCGTCTTCAGGAAGCCAGGGAAAAGGAGACCGCACGAAGAGCGCAACATGCGCTTCGTCTTCAGCAAAGGAACGCGTTCCGACGAGATGATTGGGATACCGACAACCCGAACCCGGACGCAGACGACGATTACCACGACCACAACGAGTACGACGATCCGGATTTTGATGACTAAATTGACAGTGTTGGCGAATTCAACTTTCGAAGGGATGTTCCATTTTTTTTAAGCACGAAAGATGGTCGATATTCCCCACCGGAAAGGAAAAATGCGCTGTTTTAGCAGTATCTTTCCCCACTTTTTGAATTCGCCAACACTGTCTAAATTGTGTTCCAACGTCAACCAGCCATGTATTACGTTGGATTTTACGTTTCTTACTGAGTGACAAGCACATCACCAGGAAGACAATATCAACAAATCCACTTTCACAATCGGGCGCAACGATATAATGCTGCCCTATCGGCTTGCCCCGGCGTTCACTTGCAGCTGCTACCCATAAGATTTCACCTGTGCAGGTTTCATTATTTTGTGTGTATGTGATGCGGTCGCCCACATTATGCTCGCTATGCGCCGCTGCCGGGCCATAATCAGGATGTATTTCTGTTATGCCTGGGCCTCACCGCTCTTAAACGGGCCTACCCACAGGCGACTGCGCCAAGAATATCCATATCCGCGGGAGTCACTCCGAAGTGTGGTGATGGATAATCCCAGTTGCTCCAGAAGCGCACGAGTAGTTAGTTTTACCATTGCCGATTACTCCTAATTTGATTCGACTTTCCTTTCCACATTGCTAGAGCTTGTCTTGAGGTCGCGAAGCAAAGGGCAAGGATCGGAACATTTGTTTTATGAGGGGCATGAATATTTTTCACCTTGAAAGAGCATATATTCTATCTTCTTATGGGTTCTGTTCCCTCATTAAGAAGATGAATATATTTCTCATAACTGTAGAGTTTATCACGTCGTCTCCTCGTTATCTCGTGTACAATCCCTAACTCTTGCAAGCGAGTTAATGCTGTAGTAACGGCTGGTACGGAGATATGTGTTTCTTGTGATGTCCGTTGGATACTCATGAGTGGCATGGATTGCAGCTGCTTAAAGACCTGGAGTGCCGTTCCTGTCGATCGCCCTAATGTTTCAATACGTCGTTGATCATTCTGGAAGAGCTCTAAAATATTTCTAGATGTTTGAACGCCTTGATTAGCCGTCTCATAGACACCTGTGAGAAAAAAAAGAAGCCAGCTTTCCCAATCACCTTCGGTTCTCACTCGTTGCAACAAGTCGTAGTACATTTCTCGGTGTTGTTTAATATAGAGACTTAAATAAAGCAGTGGCTCTAGCAAAATATCTTCGGCACATAAGAATAGAGTTATGAGCAAACGTCCTAAGCGCCCATTTCCGTCAAGGAATGGGTGAATAGTTTCGAACTGAACGTGTATAAGCGCGGCTTTTAGTAGAACCTGCATATGTAAGTCTTTATCATGAAAAAACTTCTCAAGCGCTCCCATACATGCAATTACCCACCTGGCATCTTTTCACTACCTCTTCCAGAGGAGAGCAGAATCTCATGGATTTCACGGATCAGCCGTAAAGATAAGGGGAAATTATGGTCTCGAAGTCGTTTGAGACCATGATACATAGCTTTAACATACTGAACAACCTCTCTCACATCTTCAGAAGGAACACCCGGCATTTCATTATTCTCGTACAAAATAAGGTCAGATAAGGATGATTGTGTTCCCTCAATTTGTGATGATAATACCGCTTCTTTGCGTACATAGAAGTATGTGTATAAGGAAACGACGTCGCGTGGAAGTTGCCCTGTAAGGCCATCTAACCGTCCTAAAGCCAGCGTTGCCTTATCAAGAAGCACATAATGCTCTGCACTAAGGTTTAATGGTGGATTAGGAGGCAGAGGTTTTGGAATAAAAGATTTAAAATGTTCTGGGGAAAGGGTATTTGTAATATATGTCCCTGAAACTCTTACGCTAGCCATCTTTTCATCATCTCCATAGCATTTTTACTTTGGATTTACTCCTTAAACAAGTTATTGGCAGAAACTTTAATAAGCTATCCTGCTATTAAAGAAACCTTTAATAACGGGAAATCTTATTAAAGTTTCTGCCATGTTTCTTTAATTAGAAAAGAATAGCACAAAAATATGCATTTACCAATACCTGTGTTTTAGGCTCCTATGACTTTTGACATCTACCGTGACATCAACGGCGATGAATAAATGCATATTTTGACGGTACTCTGTGTACGCTCACACCTGAATTTGAGCACAATCTGAACAAATATGAAACTCAGCGATATGCCGAAATCGAACTTCAGAACCTCGCGTCTGAAGAAGTTGCAGTGAAGACAGTTACTCAGTATTAGAAGACGAGTTTTGACAGCAAAACTGATAGTGTTGGCGAATTCAAAAAGTGGGTAAAGATACTGCTAAAACAGCGTATTTTTCCTTTTCGGTGGGGAATATCGACCACCTTTGCGGCTTGAGAAAATAGAACATCCCTTCGAAAGTCGAATTCGCCAACACTGTCAAAACTGACAGCAAAGCCGACAACTGACAGCAAACTTTGATGGTTTTTAACGGACGGTAAAGCCAGTAAACGAGGCTAACAAGGACGTTAATGACCGTTAGTGGACAAGCAAAATAGAACTGCATAATCGCATCCAGGAAATTCACAACACAATTGGCGAAGATTCGGCCATTCTCGACCGCACGGAACAACTCAACGAAGAGGCTATGTATGCTATCTATGAGAAACAGGGAAACCAGTTGAGCCTCTTCGAGGAGGAAGATGAGGAGTTCCTGGATCTAAATGAGGCCGAAGAATTGATGCGGCAGTTACGCAAAGAGAACCCAGGGGAGTATGAACGCATCGCCAGCTTGCGGGACGGTATTCGCACGGCAAGACCTTCCAGCAACAAGGGATTATATGTGTTCTGCCAGGCCGGGCGCTACCAACAGCTCTTTTTGCTGGATGAAAAGGGGGATGTGGTATCTCGCGATATCCCACGTATTTTGGGTATGCTCAAGGCTGCACCTGAACTGGCAGGAGATGCTATACCTCCTGGTTATAACGCGGCGGTGATGCGTGTGAAACGTCGTTTTGTGGAGGAGGTAAAGCATCGTCAGGCAGAACGAGAACATACGTTGTCTCTTACTCAAAGCCAACGCTATATGTTACGGGAACTGCGTGAACTTTTTAAGTTTGCCACGGATGAGGATGAGAAGGCACAGATTAATATACTGGAAAAGGCGTTTAGGGGACCTATTACGACGGCCATCAATCGGGAACTCAACTTCCTGCGTAAGAATAGCGTCAAACAGCGGGACCTCTTAAAGAGTTTAGGGCAGATTTATTTCCAACACAATATGCGGGATTGGGTGGATAATCGCAGCAGGCGTATTGGAGATGATGAGATGCCAAGGCTTATTTGCAGCGAGGGATTGATGTAGATATTTATCGCTACCAATATAATTTCTTTGACAATCTGAATGGGCAAAATCAAGCTGCTACCCGCGACAAGATTGCTTACTGTTATGGTTCCCACAACGTCGGTTAGTGGCCTTATTGGAGTGGCACTGTTGGGGATTTTTTCGGTGCTATTGACACCTTTCTACAAACCAGGGACCAGGGTGTGTTCGACAGAGGCTTCAAAAGAGGCCACATTGGCTACGCCCGAAGTTTTCATCGAGGCAGCAATGCCCTCTTCAGCATGTCCTGAAAAGGAGCACCAGATGTGACGCAATGGCACCACTCCCTGTGTTCTCAGGCAGAGAGCACATGCCGAAATCACAAAAAGCTCGGTAGCAGTTCGCTTCCGAGCTTCTCGCCTTGCATGTCAATAGGTTTCCACAGCTCACGAGCTGACTTCTCCCTGCTAGGAGTGTACCTGTTTAGACACCTCTTGCTCTGCGGGATTGAGATCGGTATGTCGGTGAACCATCTTCCACCCTCCCGCTTCACGGCGATAGATGTTGGTCACACGATGACTGATGACGGTCGGCTTCCCCATGATCATCCCCTCCCCAGACTCGATACCTATCTCGTAGGCCAGATCGCCGCCGACCCGGATCAAGGGATCTTTTAAACGCACAGTGGCCTGGCTGCCCAGGCACATCTGTGCGACCTGCTCAAATACAGGTCGGAGCTGCTCCCACCCAACTTCCCGACCACCGTACGGGTTCATGGCTGTCACATCCGAGCTATGGGACCAGATCTGCGTGAGTGGCCCGACATCACCATTGAGTAAACTGGTCAACGCTGCATAGTACTGTTCTGAGGCTTGGCGAACTTCGTCTTCTGCTGACATGGAATCGTTCCTTTCTCCTCTCCTCTGAAAATGGGGCTTCTCCTTTTCATTCTGGGTGGTGTAGCCTCTACATGAATGTCTCCCAGGCTTTCATGTTATCATATCACTGGCTCGATGTTTCCGCTCACCGCTGTAGGACTTGTGACCAATCACAAGAAACTCAGGATTGACAACCCCAATGTGTAGTGATAGGCTTGCATTCCAGTGAGACACACTATGTCTTCAAAAATTCGATTGTGGAAGGCTGACCTCGTTGAATGCTCAAAGAAGACTATGAACTCTCTCGTGAGGATATTCAACTCCTCTCCAGTAGAGATGCCCTTGCCGCCTTTTTCGCCAAACTCGGCTATGACACCAACGACCGACTTGTCCAGAATGTGGCCGCTATGGGCTTTACCAGCGACAACCTGAAATCTGCTATCACCCACATTGAACGTCTCGCCAGCCAGGACGCCAGGATGTTCGAAGTCTACCTATTTGAACTCAAGTCGGTAACCGTAGCCAACACCCAGGGCATAGTGCGTACCTTCCGCAACCGCCCCGGTGATTATCTGTTAGTGCTGACCGACGACTTCCAGCGGCTGGACTTTGTACTGGTGGAACGCTATAGCGCTGAATTCCCCAAACAGCAAGAAACTTTTGGCTTGCCATCGGCTTCTAAGCAAGTGGGAGTGCGACCTCGTATATTGACAGTGAATCGTCGCAATCCAGAGGAAGTCGCGCTCCGCGTCTTGCGTCGCTTCACCTACACCGAAAGTGATACCTTTGCTCAGTACGATAAACTCCTCAGCGCCTACGATGTAGCTGACTGGAGCGAGCCGTTCTTCAATAACCGGGCACTCTTCTCGGATTATTACCTGACCACGCGTCTACCTGAAAGCCCCGAGTGGAAGAGCGCCGCGGAAGCTGGAGCCATGACCCACGCCTTCAGAGAACTGCGTGGGCTGTATGCTGATGTACGTGAGACGTTTTCTAACCAACCAGAGGATGTTGTACGAGTCAGGTTACTGCAACCGGTGTTGTCCACACTGGGTTTCGTTGCGCGATCTGTAAAGGCGAGCAACAGTGGCACGCCTGAGCCAGATTATAGGCTATACCTGGCGAGCGCTGCGGAACACGCAACTAACAAACCGTTGGCGCTCTGCCTGGCCTACACCTGGGGACGTAATCTCGACGGCAAAGATGAACAGCGCGACAGTCAGACACCTGACGAGAATCCCGGAGCCGTGGTAGTGACCTTACTGGACTCTGGTGAAGCAGATTGGGCAATCGTTACCAACGGCAAGACCTGGCGATTGTATTCGGCAAAAGCCCATAGTCGTGCCACCAACTATTACGAGATTGACCTGGAAGAGACGCTTGCGCAGTCTCCTGCTCACCTTGAGTACGCCTTCCGCTACTTCTGGCTCTTCTTCCGAGCAGCAGCATTTATTCCTGCCGGGAGGATAGTCGACGGAGAAAAGCGGCAGGTATGCTTCCTGGATAGCCTGGTCAGCGAAAGCGAACGCTATGCCCGCGAGCTAGGAGAGCGACTCAAAGATCCACGTTGACCTTCCTCTATCGCCTGCTCTTTCTGCTCTATGCTGAGAGCCGTGACCTGCTTCCCGTGCGCGAAGTACGTGGCTACCACGAAAAGAGCCTGGAAAAACTAAAAAGGCAGGTCGCTGAAAAAGCCGGCAACATTGTAGATCAAGCGCCCGGTAAGTTAAAGGCCGCTTACAGTGACCTCAGCACTATTTTCTATGACCGGCTACAAGAGCTTTTCAATGCTGTAGACAAAGGTGATGCCGCCCTCAACGTCCCAGTCTACAATGGCGGCCTGTTCATGACGCAGCCCGATCCCGCTGATACTTCCCCCGAGGCTGACATTGCTCGTTTTCTATCTACCTGCAAAATGCCCGACCGCGAATTGGCCCTGGGACTCGACCTGATGGCCCGCGACTTAGACGAAAAACGGCATGATCTCGCCTTCATCGACTACAAAAGCCTGGGGGTACGCCAGTTGGGCAGCATCTACGAAGGACTTCTCGAATTTAAACTGCGCATAGCGCCGGAAGCATTGGCAGTTGTCAAAGGCAAGAAAACTGAGGAGACTTTATCTTACGCTGAGGCCCAACAGAAGAAACTCACAATCCTCAAAGAAGGACGCGGCAAGGATGCCCAGGAGAAGATACTTCCTAGAGGTACTGTCTATCTTGAGAATGACCGTCGCGAACGCAAAGCTACCGGCAGCTACTACACCCCTGATTACATCGTCAAATATATCGTTGAACACACTGTTGGCCCTGTCCTTGCTGAGAAAATAGAAGCACTACGCCCCATCTTCCGCGAGGCTGAAAAGACGCTGAAAGGAGAGCGTGATAAGGTCAAGGCGCTTGGACGCAAGGATATCAGCGCTGAAAACGAGACCTACAAGAAGTACCGCGAGACGCTCAACGAAGCCTTTTTCGACCTGAAAGTGCTCGACCCTGCCATGGGCAGCGGCCACTTCCTCGTGGAGGCGGTTGACTACATCACCGACCAGTTGGCAAAAATCCTGACCGCCTTCAGATGGAATCCTATCGTACACGAACTGGCCCAGACACGCCATGAAATCCAGGAAGAAATGGAACGCCAGGGAGTAACGATAGACATGAGCAAACTCACCGACCTGAACCTACTCAAAAGGCGTGTACTGAAAAGCTGCATCTACGGTGTAGACCTCAACCCCATGGCCGTCGAACTGGCAAAGGTAAGCCTCTGGCTGGACTGCTTCACCCTTGGAGCACCGCTCTCATTTCTTGACCATCATATGAAGTGTGGTAACTCGCTCATCGGCGGTCACATACAGGAGGTACAGGACTCACTCAGCCAGGGACTCTGGGGCAACCAGTTTACCTACCTGCTTGATGCTACCCAATTGATGCGCAAAGTTGGTGAGCTTTCGGACGTGACTGCCCAGGAAGTAGCCGAATCGCGCAAAGCCTACAAGGGAGCCTATGATGCCCTTGCGCCTTTCAAGCGGCTGTTAGATGTGTGGATCAGCGAATATTTCGATAACAAAGGAGCAAAGCACACCACCAGGTTGTACGCAGGAGCAATCGTTTCCGACAATTACAGCAAAGCTAACCCGGATGATAAGAAGGCGATAGAGACAGCATTGGCACTGGCGAAGGATAAACGCTTCTTCCACTGGGAGCTAGAGTTTCCTGAGGTGTTCTTTGATGAGACGAAACGTAGGGAGAATGGGGGATTTGATGCGGTGGTTGGGAATCCGCCGTATGTGCGACAGGAAGGGTTGGGAGATGACAAAGTAGCTTTCAAAGCTATGTATGAGGTCTTCAATAGCATCGCTGACCTTTATACCTATTTTATAGAGCGTGGACATATACTGCTAAGCCCAAGTGGCAGATTCGGTATGATTACAGCTAATAAGTTCATGCGTGCTAATTATGGTTCAGCTTTGCGCTCTTTCCTTACCGGCAAGATGAGACTCGAAAAGCTGATAGACTTTGGTGATCTTCCTGTATTTGGTGATGCTACAACTTACCCAATCATCATACTTTCAAGTAACGCCCAACGCGACGCTGCTCCAATAGAATATGCGCTCCTAAAAACATTGGGTTTTGAAAGCCTGCCAATAGCTATTCAAGCTGAAGCAAGGGAAATGCTCGAAAGTGCCTTTGGTAGTAACTGGTCATTGGCTGCAACTTCAGAGCAGGGAATTCTAGATAAACTCAAAACCAAGAGTGTAATTTTAGGAGAATATATTGATGGTAAAATCCGGAGGGGCATACTTACCGGTTTTAACGAAGCTTTCATTATAGACCGAACTACCCACGATAAATTAATAGCTGAAGACTCTAAAAGTGTTGAAGTCATCAAACCATTTGTTGTGGGCGAAGATGTACGTAAATATTCACTTGATTTTCAAGACAGGTACCTGATCTGGTCTTACATTGGAATACCTATTGAGCAGTATCCTGCAATTTATAAACACTTGCAGCAATACCAGGCAAAACTTGAGAAGCGCTGGGATAAAGGCAATTATTGGTGGGAATTGCGACATTGTGATTACTATCCCGATTTTGAGAAGTCCAAAATCATCTATCCCGATATTGCTAAAAACTGCAAATTTGCCTTTGATACCGATGGAATCTACAGTATCAACACAACCTATTTCATCCCAATAGACTTACATCAGAAATATGTAATCTCGCTCCTGAACTCTTCTTTGATAGAGTTCTTTTTTCACACTATATCGGCATCAATCAGAGGCGGTTACTTACGCTTTTTCGATCAATATGTAACCCAGATTCCAATCCGTCGCATCACCTTCACCACCTCACCCGAAGAACGCACCCATCTCCTAGAAAAAGCCAAAAACCTCTACACTTACTGCCTGACCAAAGACGACCAGTCCTGCGTAACCGGCTTTGTAGAGCATCACCTATCCAAAGAACCAGAAGAGTCAGACGTAGTACACGACCTGCTAGCATTCCTGGCAGAGGAAATGATACACCTGAACAAGGTGAAGCGGGCAGCACAGAAGGAGGTTTTAGACTGGTTGGTGACAACGCTCAGAATATTGCCGGATAAAGAGGGCCGAAAAGGAATAGATGTGTTAACAGGCAAAGGCAAGATTGCCGACTATCCGGGCGACTACCAGAAGGGTGAGTCGCCTCTTGCCTTTGAGGAACTATTGGGCATTTTGCAGAAGAATAGAGGGCACCTGGGTGTGAGTTTGAGCGATGCGGGGTTGGTTGAGAGGGTGAGGAAAGAGTATGAGGGGAGTTTGGAGAGGGTGTTGCCGTTGAAGGAGAGGCTGGCTAAGACGGATGCGTTGATTGATGCGGTGGTGTATAGGTTGTATGGGTTGACGGAGGAGGAGATTGGGGTGGTGGAGGGGAGAGGATGAGACTGTTTATTGAATACTGAAAGAATAAGTGTTATGATTGCCACAACATTTTAAGTACGAGATGCGAATGGATACAATTCTTACAGTCAAAGCAGAGGATTTAGCACGTTTGTCCCCTCAAGAAGCAGTTAACTTTTTCCGTGAAATGCTCTGGGCAGAAGCAACTGCGCTTGGAATTGGAATAAATCTTATAAATGTACCTGGTGCAATTACCGTAGGGGATGGAGGTATAGATGCGGAAGTACGAGATGTCCCCATCAATGGTGGACAAGGGATTGTCAAGCAGGGTTTAACCAGGTATCAGATCAAGACGGGTGAATTCGTTTTAAGTGAAGATCACCACATTAAAGAGATTTTGTTTAGAGTGAGTGCTCTTAAGAAGGGTCGACTTGAACTCAAACCTAAGATTCAGTCCTGCCTGGACGAAGATGGAACATTGGTAGTTGTATTATTTGGCTGGGATAATCCTGATCCAAAAGAACAGTTTAGAGAAAAGTTCGTAGCAGAGCTGATAGCTATCGACCCAAAGTGTTAATAACGGGTGTAAAATCCTCAATAGTGCCAGGATAAAACTCCCCAGTGCCGGAAGAGCATTCCCCACTGGGAAGCAATAGGGTATCTTCAATGCAAGAGTGATGGTGAACTAGCTTGCATTGAGGAGACGCC
>WNGE01009156.1_pt1 | contig 11947 bp, 13 predicted proteins | sample 5400651 | NCBI WGS metagenome assembly WNGE01 (sample SAMN13153370, study PRJNA577476) | soil metagenome | isolation source: 60 cm soil or saprolite under grassland replicate 2 | place: USA:California | collected 2016-06-15 | reverse complement strand
ACTGAAGCGGCCAGGAATGTCGGTCCCCGCTGGCACAGTCACACCATCAGCGCGGCCCGTGGCCAGCGCCGATCGCGAGAAACCAAATCAAGCCCAGACACGACTGCAGGAGAGGCAGTATGAAGTCACCGTCCCCGTGCTGATGGACCGCTGCCACCAGCAGCGGGTCCGTCACGCGCTGGAGCCGGAGTGGGAGGCCCGGTTCGAACCCCGGTCTTACGGGTTCCGGCCGGGCCGTAGCTGCCAGGACGCGATCGCGGCGATCTGCAACGTGTGCAAGGGCCCGATGGCCAGGCGCGTGTGGGCGCTGGATGCCGACCTGGCCGCGGCGTTCGACCGCATCGACCATGATCATCTTCTAGCGCAGCCCGGGTCGTTCCCGGCCAGGGACCTGATCCGGGGCTGGCTGAAGGCGGGCATGTTCGAGGCGGGCAAGGGGTTCGCACCGACCGGGGAGGGAACCCCCCAGGGCGGCGTGATTTCACCGTGCCTGCTGAACGTCGCGCTGCACGGGCTGGAGGAGGCCGCCGGAGTCCGCTACCAGGCCTCGGGCGTGCGTGCCGGGAACCCCGGGCGCGGATCCCCGGTCGCGGTCAGGTACGCCGACGACGTGGTCGTGCTCTGCCACAGCCAGGAGCAGGCCGGACAGGTCAAGGCGCGGCTCGCGGAGTGGCTGGCGCCCAGGGGGCTGGCCTTCAACGAGGACAAGACGCGAATCGTCCACCTCAGCGAGGGTTTCGACTTCCTGGCGTTCAATATCCGCCGCTACCCCAACCGCAAGCTGCTGATCAAGCCGTCCGCGGCGGCTGTCAGGCGGGTCCGGGAACGGCTCGCGTCCGAGATGCGCACCCTGCGCGGCGGCAACGCGATGGCGGTCATCGCCACGCTCAATCCCGTCATCCGGGGCTGGGCGGCCTACTACCGGGGAGTGGTGTCATGCCAGGTGTTCAGCTCACTTGATGACTACATGTGGAAGCTGTCGTATAAGCGGGCCACGTGGCGCCACAATAACAAGCCGAAGCGCTGGATCGTCGGCCGGTACTTCGGCAAGTTCAACAAGTTCAGGAACGACCGCGGGGTGTTCGGCGACCGCGACAGCGGCGCCTGCCTGGTCAAGTTCTCCTGGACGGCCATCCGGCGGCACGTGCCGGTCAAGGGCTCGGCATCCCCCGATGACCCCGCCCTGGCCGGATACCGGGCCGAACGGCGCAAGAAGGTCAAACCCCCGCTCGACAGCTACACCCTGCGCCTGCTCACCAGGCAGGACGGGACATGTCCGTTGTGCGGGGACCCCCTGCTGAACGCCGATCAGCCACCCCAGTCCCCCGAGCAGTGGGAACAGTGGTGGCTGCACGTCACCCGCAAGGCGATAGCCGCCAGCTATCTCACCCACCACGGGCGGCCCGGCCCCCGCCATGATGACCAGACCCGCCTCGTGCACACATCCTGCCAGCGCAGGCTGCAAGCCCGCCAGCGCAGGAGCCAGCGCAGGAAACCGGAACAACAACAGCTTCAACCCGCGACGCCCTCGCGGCTTGCTTGAGCCGTGTGCCGGGATGACTGGCACGCACGGTTCTTAGGGGGCAGGGGCGCGGCAACGCGTCCCTGCTACCCGACTGTGCGCGATCACCCTCCGCACCTGCACACATGCAAGCCGTACGGAATCGGCGATCTGAAATTGTTCGAGCCAAAGACAATGTGTCCGCGTATAGCGGTGCGTGACCGCGAGGAGCGCTAGCCAGGCCTGGTCTGGCCATGTGGATCGAGGTCGATGTGACCCGCCGGTTACAAGACGGCATGTACGGCTGAGACCATAGCGCCAGGAAATGGTTGAGACGGGACAGGCCGCCGGGGCCCCGTCGTGACCAGGAAGAACGCCGGCGGCTCCCGCAATGACGACTCCGCCCGGCTCGCCGCCGTCATCTGGACCGTCACCGCCACTGCCCAGATGGCCGGCCTGAACGTCCTGACCTGGCTCACCGCCTACCTCGGCGCATGCGGCCGCAACGGCGGGAAACCGCTCGCCGGCCCGGACCTGGAACGCTTCCTGCCCTGGAGCGCCAGTCCCGGCGACCTCCGCGCCTGGGCACAGCCGCCCCGGCAGCCCGGCTAACCCCTGCCCGCGGCAATCACCACGACGTCGGCCACGCAGACGGGTCACGCCGGCAATTGCCATGCCCGTGCAGGGACCTGATGAACTTGAGCAGCTTGAGCTGGGGCTTTTGGGTGTAGTTGAGCATCGTCGATGCGATGTCAGGCCGGCCTGGGCGGGCGAGGCCCGCGGCCGGCCTGGGGCCCGTGCGGCGGCCCGTGCGGCGGTGGTGGCGGGGGCGGGGGCCTGCCCTGGGGGTAGTGCTCTTCATCCATGCCGGTTTCCTCGCGGAAGGCCTTGCGCTGGTACAAGATCCGTAGCGCCTCCTCGGCGAGCGCGGCTTCCTCGCCGGTGGCGGCGGCATGGCGGATGTCGCGCTCGGCGAGCCGCTTGAGCATCCGGATCCCCTCCACGCCGGCGCCGGCGTCCAGGAGCCGGCGGATCAGGGCGGCGATGGCCAGGTCGCGCGGGGAGTAGCGCAGCTTGCCGTGCTCGCGGGTGGGGCTGATCAGCTGCTGCTCTTCCCAGTACCGCAGCACCCTGGGGGTGACCCCGATGCGCTCGGCGAGCCGGGGGATAGCCATCAGCTCGTCATCCCGCTCCCGGTCAGAATCTGACATCATCGTGTAACATCATAGCCGGGCGGTGTTGCTGCCGCCATCATCAGCAACCAGCAGATTCAGCCACATGCGGGGAGGCATGCCTACGATCGCGTCCAACAAGCCTGAAGTATCCGCCAGGATCACGTCACCTCCCGACCGGCTGGCGGTGGTGCTGTGGGCGGCCGCGGTCATCCTGACGGCCGCTGCCGCCTGCCTGCGTCCCGACGCCCTGCCGCTGGCCGCCCGGGCCACCCTGGGGCCGTTCGCGACCCTGGCCGCGATCATCGCCGGCTCCGTGCTGGCCGACCGGCTCGGGGTGTTCCGCATTCTGGCCGGCCTGCTGATCCGCGACCGGGCGCCCCGCGCGGTGGCCGCCGCCTCGGTCCTGGCGTTCACCGCCGTGGTCAGCGGGCTGGCCAATCTCGACGTCGCCGTCGTGGTGACCATGCCGGTAGCGCTGCAGGCCGCCCGCCGGCATCGCATCTGCGCCGGGCGGCTGGCCGTGGCGGTCGCGGTCACCGCCAATGCGGCCTCGTTCCTCCTGCCCACCTCCAACATCACCAGCCTGCTGCTGCTCGGCCGCGTCCGGCTCCCGCTGCTGGCCTATGTGCGCGGCTCGTGGCTCGCCTGGCTGCTGGTGGCGGCGGTCACCGTCGGCCTGCTGAGCCTATGGCCGGACCCGGCCCGCAGGCCCGCGCGGCCGGCGTCCGGCCCTCCGTCCGAGCCGCGCTCGACCTGATCCCCATGTTCGCCGCCGCCTCAGCGATCCGCGCCATCCTCGCCGCCGGCCTCACGCTACGCGGCCCACTAGCCGCCCAGCTCATCGCCGGCTCCGCGCTGGCCTCCGTGGTGAACAACCTGCCCGCCGCCGCGGCGCTGCGCCCGGCCGGGACAGCCGGGCTGTGGGCCGCCATCCTGGCCACCGCCATCGGCCCCGGCCTGCTGCTCACCGGCTCGGTCGCCACCTTGATCTGCCGCCGGATCGCCCGCGACGCCGGCGTCACGCTGCGGGCCTGGCAGTACACCGCCATCGGAGCGGTGCTCGCACCCGCCCAGCTCGCCGCCGCGGTCATCGGCCTGCACCTCACCAGCGCGCTGCACTGACCAGCCCCGGTGCCCAGCGCCCCGGACCAGCCCGCAGGACGCTCCTCGCGTTCTTCCCGACATCTCTTCACGTGCCCACAAGCGCGGTGCCCAGAGCGCACCGTGATAACTGATGGTGACTGGAAGAATCCCGATGCTCAGGTAGCTGATTCGCTGCTCAGGTAGTGCTCAGACACGGCGCCGAATGCTCATCAAAACCCGGCGCCTACAGCCCGCTCACAGGACTTCCGAATACTTACCGAGAGGCCAACTTAGAACTGGTATGTACCCGCAAGGCAGGCGGCCCGCCGGGCCTCACCGCGATCGAGCGGGCGGTATCGCTGCTGGTGGCCGGGGACTGACCAACGGTGGCGTGGCCAGGCGGCTGCACCGCTCGCCTGACACGCCAGCACCCCGCCTGCGGCACGTGTTCGCCAAGCTGGGCGTGCCGAACCGGGTCGCGTTCGCCGCCGTGGCACATCACTCGATCGAGTGATGTCTTCGCCGCTGGCCGCCAGCACAATCGAACAGTAGCTGGTCAGTCCAGCCGGGTGTGCTGCGCGGAGGAGCGGGTGTCGTTCCGCGGGGTCGCTCCGGCTGGTGAAGAAGGGGAGGGGACGGCGTGCGAGTCGCAATCATCTATCGTCCGAGGAGTGCGGCGCCCATCGAGGCGCTCCCGGTGCTGATGGGAGCATTGGGTCAGTGGGTCGAGAACTACTCCAAGCGCTTCTCGGCGCTCGAGTTCTTCGTCATCGGCGGCGGCCTGGTGCTCGCTGACATCGACGATTCGGCCGAGCTGCACCGGATCGTGGCCGAGAACCCGTTCACGCCGTTCATGGACGTCGAGATCATGCCCGTGGTCGAGCCGGGCACCGCTATGGCGGCCTACGGCGAGGTCGCGGCGGCCCTCGCCGGTGCAGCACAGCCCTGACTGAGGGGCCTGAGCGGCGCGCAGGCAAGGCGCCTGGCGCACAGTATTTCAAAACTGACCCGCTATCAACCGGTCGCATGCAGTCTGTAGCCTTCGCCGTTCGCCTGCTTCCCGGCCAGGCCGAAGCCGTCCGGGTCGCGCTGGCCTCCTGCCAGGCCGGTGCGTGCAAGGAGGCCTACCAGGACGCCCGGCGCCGTGCGGGCATCATCAGGGAAGCGGTCTGGATCCAGACCGCGCCGGGCGGGGACGTTGCCGTGGTCTACCTGGAGGCCGACGACCTAGCCGCCGCGTTCACGGTCCTGGGGACCTCGGCTGAGCCGTTCGACCGCTGGTTCCGCGACCACGTCCGCCAGGTCCATGGCATCGCCTGGGAAGCAGGATTCACCGCGCCCGAACTGGTGCTCGACTACGACACCGGCAGAATCTGACCCCGGCCAGGAAAGGATGCGGGATGCGGGCGCAGCAGACCACGATGCGACTGATGCCAGGCAACGACACGGCGGAGGTCAATGAACAGCTTCGGGCCCCCCGGCAGCCAGAACCGGGACCGGTCCGGGCGCTCACGATGCACGACCAGAAGGACCCAGCCAGGTGTACGCGCCGGTTGCGTTCGAGGGCGAGGAGAAAGCACGCGCGCGAGCAGGATCCGCGCCGCCAGGAAACACTGCAAGCCGCCCGGGCGGTGATGGCAGGCATCTACGACGGCCCGGCACCAGCCGGGCAAGGTAAACCGGAAACCAGGAGGCAAGAGTCATGGCAGCAGATAGCAACAAGGACGTCGTCCGGCGGTTCATGGAGGAGGTGCTGGCCGGCGGCAAGCTCGACCAGATCGACGAACTGCTCGCGCCGGGCTATGTGAACCGGGCGTTCGGCGCCGGCCTGGAGGAGTTCAAGGGGATGCTCGCCGGCTTGTCGGCTGCGCTGCCCGATCGCCGGTTCGACATCGAGGACCTGGTTGGCGAGGGAGACGCTGTCGTAGCCCGGTTCACCGCCGAGACGCGTGGGAGCGGGAAGACGATTTCCTACCGGGGTCTGACCTTCTACCGTCTCGCCGGCGGCAAGATCGTGGAAGACGACCCGGTAACGACGCCCGATCTCGCCCAGGAGCTCGGCCCCCTCCTGGGCTCGCCACCCGCCTGACCCGGGCCGGCGATCCGGTAGCGGTTTACTGCATCGGACGGACACCCGCCAGTTGTGCGGAGAGCTGGCACATCGAGGCGGATTGGTGTAATTCACATCCGCCAGCACTGTTCTCGCAGGCTCACTCCCACGCTCGGTAATTGGGCAGACGGGTGGCCCGTTCCGCGCCTGGGATCACGCCGCAGGTGCGGCCGGCCCGCCCGCGGCGGGGCCCGTCCGCAATGACGCAGGCTCCTTGCCCAGGGCACCCTTCGGGCTGCGCCGGGCGGGGAGATGGCCCGGACTGCGCTGCCCTGATCTCCGAGGACGTCCCCGGGGTCCGGAGCAGCGCCCCGGCGGGGCGAACCGGTCGCGCTTGCCTCGGCGGTACATCCCTTGATCGAGTGATGTCTTCGCCGCCGGGCGTCAGCACAATCGATCACATGCAGTCAGCCGCGTCGGCCGTTTCCCCTGCTGCCGGGCCAGGCCGCCCCGGCCCGGCAGCAGGGACGAGCACCGCAACGCACCTTGAGTTAAGGAGAGCATCGATGAGCGAGCACCCGAACGCCGCGGTCATCCGGTCGGCCTACGAGGCGATAAGCAAGGCAGACATGCCCGCCGTCGCGGAACTGCTGGACGACGACATCACCTGGTACGAGTCCACGGCCGGGATGGAAGGCGTCTACCACGGACGCGACCAGGTACTGGCGTTCCTGGGCCAGGTCTTCCAGCAGGCCGGCATGCAGATGAGCGTCTCGATCCACGACATCCTGGCCAACGACGACCACGCCGTCATCCTCCACGAGTCCACGCTCACCGTCGGGGACCGCACCCACACCGGCCAGTACGCCGACGTCTACCACCTGCGGGACGGGAAGATCACCGCGCACTGGCACCTGGCCGTCGACCCCAAGGCCGACGCGGAAGCTGCCTCAGAACTCTTCGCGAGCTGACACTCCCGCCACAGCAGTCCGGACAGCCGAGCGCCCGGGGCCCGGCGCTCCGCGGGCGCCAGTGAAGATCTACCTGTTCTGTACGCCTGAGTTGATGGTGGCGACGCCTGCGGTGGCCGCGCCGATCGGCGGGTACTTGCGCGGGCACGCGAGGAGCCAAGCTACTCTCCGTGACGAATGACCTTTATCGTCTTCCTCTGCTGGCCTGCACGGTCCGGCTCCTGGCAGATTCCCTGCCGGCCTGGACGGCAAGGGATCATGATGTGAGATGACGATCCGGCCAGCGGCGCGGTGCTGGCCTGGGGGAAACGAGGATGGGGGCCGGCCGGGTTGCTGGCCAGCCTGTGAGTTGACCTGGTGATACCCGGGGGTTTATCTGGATGGCAGGTGCGGAGGGTGTGATGAACGCATATCCCGAGGTCTCCCCGGCTGGGCTGGACGGCTGTGATCCGGCTGAGCTGGGGCAGCTGACAGCGACGGTGGAGCGGATACTGCCGGCGATCGAGGAGTTCTGGCGGTATGACGGCCGTGATGACGCGGCCCGGCGGCGGCCGGGGAGTCGGCGTTCGCCGAGCTCGCGGAGGGGTACCGGGCGGAGCTTCAGCTGCACTGCTACCGGATCACCGGCTCGGTGCAGGACGCGGAGGACCTGGTGCAGGAGACGCTGCTGGCGGCGTGGCGCGGCCTCGATCAGTATGAGGGCCGCGCTACGGTCCGGACCTGGCTCTACCGGATCGCGACTAACCGGTGCCTCAACGCGCTGCGTGACCGCGGCCGGCGCCCCAGGGAGGTCCCGATGCCACCGGAGGACACGCGACCGCCGCCACCGCCCACCGGTATCGGCGAGCCTGTCTGGCTGGAGCCCTATCCGGACGTCCTGCTTGAGGGCCTGCCGGACCGCGTCACCCGGCCCGAGGCGCGCTATGAGGCGCGCGAGGCGATCGGGCTCGCGTTCGTTACCGCGGTGCAGCTGTTCCCGCCCCGCCAGCGGGCGGTGCTCGTACTGCGTGATGTCCTGGCCTTCCGCGCCCGGGAGGTCGCCGAGATGCTGGGGGTCACCGAGGTCGCGGTGAACAGGGCGCTGCAGCGCGCACGCCAGGCGGTCGAGCGCGCGGTGGCGCCCGGGCAGCGGGACCTCGCGCCGCTTCCCGGCTCGGCTGCCGAACGCGAGGTGGTCGCCCGGTTCATCACCGCGTTCGAGGCGGGCGACATACCGGGCGTCCTCGCGCTGCTCACCGGCGGCGCCGTGCTGACGATGCCTCCCGAGCCGCTCCGGTACGAAGGGCCGGATGCGATCGGCGGCTTCCTGGCCGCGGTCCCGGCCGGCGGCGCGCTTGAGCGGTTCCGGCTCATCCCGGTCCGGGCGAACGGCCAGCCCGCCTTCGGCTGCTACCTGCGGGACCTGCACGCGCCGGTCGCCCGCGCCTACGGGCTGATGGTCCTGACCCTCCGCGGCGACCGCGTCGCCGCCATCACCGGCTTCCCCGACACGAGCGTGTTTCGCTGCTTCGGCCTGCCGCGGACCCTCCGCGAGTAGCCATGGCCTACGACGAGGGACTCGCCGCACGGGTCCGCGCCCTCCTGGCCAGCCGCGCCGATGTCAGCGAGCGGAAGATGTTCGGCGGGCTGACCTTCATGGTAGGCGGCAACATGTGCTGCGGCGCCAACGGTGACGAGCTGATCGTCCGCCTCGATCCCGGACGCGAAGACGACGTGCTCGCCCGACCGCACGCCCGCCCGATGGACCTCACCGGCCGCAGGATGCGCGGCTTCATCACCGTGCGCCCCGGCGGCCTGACCGGCAGCCACCTAGATCAATGGGTGCACGAAGCCGGACCACGCTGCTGTGCGGCGGCTTCGAGCTGGGTCCAGTACTGCCGGATGAACTCGCGGAGCTCTTGCCACCTGTGCTGGCCGTGGATTCCAGCAGCGGCATGGTGCGCTGGCTCGAGCCGCTGTTCACCCTCCTGGAAGACGAGACACGTGCTGCCGCTCCCGGCGCGGCGGCCATCTTCGCCAAGCTCGCCGATGTCTTCGTGACCCAGGCCCTGCGCAGTTACCTGGCCGCGGCCGGCAGCCTAGCGCCGCCTGCAGTAGCCGATCCCGGCATCGCGCAGCTCGTCAAGATGCTGCGCGGCCATCCGGAGGCCCGCTGGAGTGTTGATGTCATGGCCCGCTCCGCCGGAATGTCCAGGACATCATTCACTACCAGGTTCCGTGCCGCCATCGGTGATCCCCCCATGGCCTACCTCACCGAGCTGCGGCTCCGGCGCGCGGCCGGTTATCTGTCCACGACAACCAAGAGCACCCGCGAGATCGCCCATCTAACCGGCTACGGCAACGAAGCATCATTTTCCAAGGCATTCAGCCGGCTGTTCGGACGGCCGCCTGGTGAGTACCGGCGCGAACGGCTAGCCGTCCCGCAGCAGGCGTCGCGAACTCGCCCGAATTCTGAGCCGCGTGCATGACCACCAAATCGGAAACGACCGACACACGTGCCGCATTAAATCCGCTATCAGCTCATAATGGCCACTTGAGCGTGTACGTCGCCCGGGTCATAACGCCAGGCAACTCGGTGCGGCCTGCGCGGCCAGGCCTTGGGTCACGGTGAGCAGACCCGCCTACGCCGGAGCCGTCACCACGGCCCGTTCGGCCCGGTCCTGAACCTCCGGCCGCTTGCACGGCCCGCCTGGCGGACTGGCCGCCTGACCGGGCGGGTTCGGATCACTGGAGGGGCGCGTGGCTTACGACGAGGACCTGGCCTGGCGGGTCAGGGCGGTGCTCCCGCCCGCTGAGGCGGTGACCGAGCGGCAGATGTTCGGCGGGCTGGCGTTCATGCTCGGCGGGCACATGTTCTGCGGGGTGGTACGGGACACCCTCATGGTCCGGCTCGGGCCCGAAGGAGCTGACCGTGCCCTGAACCAGCCGCATGTGCGGCCGATGGACTTCACCGGGCGGCCGGTGAAAGGCATGGTCTTCGTCGAGCCCGGCGGCCTGCACGGCGCAGCGCTGGGGGAGTGGGTGGCCGCGGCCGCGGCGTTCGCCCGCGCGCTGCCGCCCAAGCCAGCTACCCGGTCCGCCCGCAAGCGCCGGTGACGCCGCGCGGGGAGTTACCGCGGTTCGGCAGATCCGGGCCGGACCGCAACCACCCCGTTTATCAATCAGCCTGTTGCGCAATCAGGTTGTTGTGGTAGTGTCCGGTCCCAGGCAGTGACCTTCCCGGAAGGACCCACGATGGACCTGTTCACCGCGTTCGACCGCGCGGTCGCCTCGACCGCCGATGTCGTCAAGGCCACGCCCGCCGGCCAGATGAGCGCCCCCACCCCGTGCACCGAGTGGGACGTGCGCGCGCTGCTGAACCACGTGATCGGCACCTTGTGGCTGGCCGCGGGCCTGTTCAGCGACCAGGCCCCCCGGTACCCGATGGCGCCGGGCGGCCTGCCGCCTGGCGACCTGGCCGGCGAGGACCCGGCCGCGGCCTACGCCGAGGCCGCCGCCGCCGCGCTAGCCGCAGCCGCCGTAGACGATACCCTGACCCGGGTGCACGTCACCCCGCTGGGCCAGATGCCTGGGCCCGCCCTGGCCGGATTCACCACGCTGGACATCCTGGTGCACGGCTGGGACCTGGCCACGGCCACCGGCCAGCCCGCCGACCTGGACGGCCGCCTCGCCGCGCACGTACTCGGATTCGCCGAGCAGGCCATCACCCCGCCAACCCGGGCGCCGCGCATCGGCCCGGCCGTTCCCGTCGCGCCCGTCGCCCCCGTGACGCAGCGGCTGGTCGCCTTCCTCGGCCGGGAGCCGTGAACCCGGACGCGGCCCTCAAGGCGCTCGCCGAACCGCACCGCCGCGCCATCCTCCAGCTGGTGGCCCGCGACCCCCGCCCGGTCGGCGACATCGCCGGCCACCTCGACATCACCCCGCAGGCGGTTTCCCGGCACCTGAAGGTCCTGCACGAGGCCGGGCTGGTCGACGAGCGCCGCGAGGGCACCCGTCACCTGTTCGTGGTCAACCCCGGCGGCTTCAGCGCCGTGCAGGAGTTCCTGGCCGGTTTCTGGGCCGAGCACCTCGGCCGGCTCAAGACGACGCTGCAGGATCACGACGACCCGGCAGACGAGTTAACCAGCGTGAGCGAGCTGTTCGCCACCGAGGTCGACCTCCCCGCCCCGGCCGAGGAGGTCTTCCGGCACCTGACCGACCCGGCCGCCATGATCCGCTGGATGGGCCAGCACGCCACGCTGCGGCCGGTCCCCGGCGGCGCGTTCGAGATCGACATCAACGGCGTCCCGGTCCGCGGCCGCTACCTGGAGCTCGACCCGCCCCGCCGCGTGCTGGTCAGCTGGGGCGTGGCCGGCAATCCCGCCCTGCCGCCCGGCGCCACCCAGGTCGAGTTCACCCTCACCCCCACCCCCTCAGGCACCCGCCTGCGCCTGGTCCACCGCGGCCTCCCCCCCGACCAGGCAGCCATCCACGCCACCGGCTGGCAGGATTTCCTCGGCCGGCTGGCCCAGGCCGCGGCCGGCCAGGACCCCGGCCCAGATCCCTGGCATCAGACCGCCAGCCCCAGCAACTGACCAGGACAAGGCCCGCATCGGACACGCCGCTCCGCCACGAACTCGCCAGTCAGCAAGATTGAGGTACGCAGCCGTCCGGCTCGCCCGCTGCCGTCGGCTCCCCTGCGGCGCCAGCCGCTGCGGGCCATGCGTATGACGCATTCCGTCCATCCGGTCCTCCTCTTGAGGCCTTTGCCGTGGTTGACAGCTCTGTCAACCAAAAGGCTCCGTCCGGGGCCATACGGTTCTCAAAGGTGTAAACCCGTGGCCTCTCACGACGCCGCCGGCTCAGTGAGTGATCACCGGGAACGGCCATGGCCGGGTGGAGTCCGGCTAGGCCGCACTCGCGCGATGCCCTGTGCGGCGCCTGGCCGAGCCTGACCGGAACCGGGGGCTTGCCTGACAAGGTTAACCTCCAGGTTAATATTAACTTGGAGGTTAAGTGACGTGGCAGATGGGGAGGACGCCGCGGCGGTGCTCGATAGCGTGCTGGAGGCGCTCGCCAATCCGCACCGGCGGGAGATCGTCTACGTCCTCGGCTTGCAGCCCTGCGCCATCAGCCAGCTCGCCCGGATGCGGGGCCTGTCGCTGCCCGCGATCCACAAGCACATCAA